>Ga0207128_1143_pt1 | contig 11450 bp, 9 predicted proteins | sample Alteio_BWMinHeat_18_FD_153522 | JGI IMG/M metagenome (GOLD analysis project Ga0207128, IMG submission 153522) | Enriched cells from forest soil in Barre Woods Harvard Forest LTER site, Petersham, Massachusetts, United States -... | ecosystem: Environmental > Terrestrial > Soil > Temperate forest >... | reverse complement strand
AGTGACCGTGGGGTGATTTTAGTCACCGGATCGTGTGGACGCATTGGGGCTGCAATTGTCAAGAAGCTGGGCGGCCAATTCCGGATGGTGGGCTTTGAGCTTTTAAAAGCCTTTTATGCGTCTGCAAATGAGGAGCTGGTGCCTTGTGATATCAGTTCTGATGAGAGTGTCCATCAAGCGCTTACGCATATTCGCAACTTCTATGGCAACCGCATCACAGCAGTGATTCACCTAGCTGCTTACTATAGCTTTTCACAAGAGCACCTAGATCTTTATGATAAGATCACAGTCGAAGGGACAAGACGATTGCTCCGTGGCCTTCAAAATTTTGAAGTAGAGCAATTTATCTTCTCTAGCACCATGCTTGTCCACGCGCCTTGCAAACCTGGTCAGAAAATCAATGAAGAGTGGCCTATCGATCCTAAATGGGCTTATCCAATCTCTAAAGTGAAGACAGAAAGGGTGATCCATGAAGAACGCGGGAAAATTCCTGCTCTCATCCTACGCATTTCTGGTGTTTATGACGATGAGTGCCACTCGATTCCGATTGCCAACCAGATTCAGCGCATCTATGAAAATCAGATGAACGCCCATCTCTTCTCTGGAGATCTCACGCATGGATCTTCTTTCATGCATATGGATGACCTAGTCGATGCGATTGCTCAAGGAGTGGCTTTACGAAAAGAGTTGCCTTCTGAATTAACTCTTCTTTTAGGTGAGTCTAGTGCTCTTAGTTATGAGTACTTACAAAACAAGATCTCTCATCTTCTTTTTGGCAAAAATATTAAAACATATTCTCTTCCCAAGCCCATAGCAAAATTTGGCGCGTGGGTAGAGACGCATACGCCTTTAATTGAGCACCCTTTTATCCAGCCTTGGATGATTGACCGTGCGGATGACCATTTTGATTTGGATATTTCGAAAGCAAAAGAGATGCTGAAATGGTCTCCTAACCACTCTTTAGATGCAACGCTTCCTACTATGATTAACCAATTAAAAGCAGATCCTATAGCGTGGTATCACAAAAATGGCCTCCATATGAGTCATGCTGTAAAAAAGAGAATTGAAGAGGGAGAGCTCATTTGCAAGTAATGCTTTTAAGGAAGATCAAAAAACCTCTGGAGATGGAGGAGATCCCCACGCCCACGCCGCTTCCCCATGAGGTTTTGATACGCGTGCATTGCTGTGGCCTTTGCCGAACGGATTTACACGTGATCGATGGAGAGTTGCCCTACTCGAAATTGCCTCTTGTTTTGGGGCATCAGATTGTGGGGACAATTGTGGCGCTTGGTTCTGCAGTCACGCATTTAAAATTGGACACGCGCGTAGGAGTGCCTTGGCTGGGAGGAAGTTGTAACCACTGTGTTTATTGCGACTCTCATAGAGAAAATCTGTGTGACGAGGCGATTTATACGGGCTATCAAAAAAATGGAGGGCTTGCAGAGTTTTGTGTGGCAGATGCACGCTCACTCTTTTTGCTGCCCGAAAATCTCTCTGATGAGCATGTAGCTCCCCTGCTTTGTGGAGGTTTGATTGGGTACCGGGCCTTAAAGATGACAGAAGGCGCACAAAAAGTGGGACTTTATGGATTTGGATCTTCTGCGCATCTGGTGATTCAACTCTTAAAATTTCAACAAAGAGAGGCGTTTGTCTTTACGCGCGAAAAAGATAAACAGCAGTTTGCCAAAGAATTGGGGGCTACTTGGGTAGGGCGTACCCAAGATCTGCCGCAGGCTCCCCTGGATGCGGCGATTATCTTCGCTCCTGTGGGTGCTATGGTTCCCTTGGCCCTTCGCGCTGTGGGCAAAGGGGGCGTGGTTGTCTGTGCGGGGATTCACATGAGCGATATCCCCTCTTTTCCGTATGCGCTTTTGTGGGAAGAGAGGATTCTGCGCTCAGTTGCCAACCTAACGCATCAGGATGGGCTCGAGTTTCTGCCTCTAGCTTCCCGCATCCCTATTACCTCTAAAGTCAGCTGTTTTCCTTTGGCTCAAGCAAATGAGGCTATTAAGCAGCTGCGCAAAGGAAATATTTCAGGTTCTATTGTGATCAAAATTTCCTAAATACGGCCAAAAAATCTCGTTATCGGCCAAAATTAGGTCGAATACGGCCAAAAAAGCTTGAATTTTGGCCGTATTTCTAGTAAAATTGGCCGTATACTGAAATAGGAGCCTAAAAATGGCCTCTTCCGACAAAAAATTGGCCGTATTACATCAGCTCAGTCAAGAATCAGAGCCCATCACCCTGAGTGAGCTACTAAGCAAGCTAGGAGAAGATTACTCTTCTAGGAGCATTAGGCGTTGGCTTTCGGAAATGGAAAAAGAGGGAATGGTAGAGAAATCTGGTAACAAACGCTCAACCAAATATCAAGTCATGGACCGCAGTCAAAGGTTACATGGATCTTGTTTTGGGCTTGAAAGCGAAAAGGTCATCGAACAGATTAAACGTCCTCTTTATGAAAGATTACCAACAGCTTATGTCAGTGAATGGATAGCCGCTTATAAACCGAACAGCACTTTCTATATTCCCCTCTATTTAAGGCAACAACTCCATAAAGCAGGTAAACGTTCAAAAAATGATGAACCTGCTGGCACATATGCTCATCAAATCTATCATAGGCTTTTAATCGACCTCTCTTATAACTCTTCGCGTTTAGAAGGTAATACTTACTCGTTATTAGATACTCAAAAATTGCTCTTCGAAGGTTTAGGTGCTGAAGGCAAACTCGATCAAGAAAAAATCATGATCCTCAATCATAAAGAAGCCATTCGCTACTTGGTAGATCACGCTGCAACACTCACTCTTACAAAAGAAACGATCTTTACTCTGCATTATTTGCTGGCAGATGGGCTTGTTGAATCCCAGTATACAGGGAAAATAAGAGATCATGGAGTGCGCATCGGGGGCTCTACTTACCTCCCTTTCGAAAATCCTAAACGTATAGATCAAGGATTAGACGTTATCCTTGAAAAGGCTTCTTTGATTGAAGATCCTTATGAAAAAAGTCTCTTTTTACTCGCTCATCTCAGTTACCTACAAGCCTTTACTGATGTAAATAAAAGAACAGCCAGATTGAGTGCCAATATTCCTCTGATTCAAAATAATCTGGTGCCGCTCTCATTCAATGATGTTGAAAAAGAAGATTATACAAATGCAGTCATCGCTATCTATGAGCTACAAAATATGCAACCTCTACTTGATTTATATGCTTTCTCTTATATGCGCACATGTGCTCTCTACGACTCTACTATTAAAGCGATGGGGTTTGATGAAATTCGGGTGCGTTATCGCCAGCAAAGACGTCAACTTATTCGAGAAATTGTCCTCAACCTATTAACAGATAAAAATTTAGAAATATACCTTTCCTCTCAGATCCCTCTTCTTGTCAAAGAGGCTGATCAACAAGCCTTTCGTGAAGATATTATGGAAGATTTGAGAGATCTTGATGAAAGTCGCATTGTAGGGATGGGTCTTTCTTTTGATCAACTACACACCTATCTGCGCAAGCGTCTACAGCGTTAAGCTGATCAGCTGAAGATCCACGAGTTGAAGCAAAAATAAGTAGCAGATAAAGACAGAAAGAAATATCAGCATCAACTTGCCCCCAGGAACAAGATGAGGCACTTGCGACTTTAATCGGTAGCGACTCACCCAAACAAAAAGAAGCGGGATCACGCTGACCAGCGAAAAAACACCAAACTCACTAAACAGGTAAAGAACCCCCGCTACACTTGGGAGAAAGGTGATCAAAAGAAGCGGAGGAATAAAGACCAGGCAGCAAACTTTAAATCTTTTAAAACCCACACGCTCTTCAACAGGAATTTTCATCCCATCAGATAGCATATCCACAAAAGAAAGACTAAAGGCAATCAAGGTGATCAAGTAGTTAAATAGAAAAATAATAGAGCCTAACTGATCTAGTAGCATCGAGGAGGGATGAAAGCGAAAAGAAGGCGTAAATACCTGTTTTGTCTCTACCATTAACCATAAGTCAGCTTTGGAATAAAATCTTGAAACGGTCAGCTCCCATAAGCAATAAAGTATAAATGGAATAAAGGTTCCCCAGAAAATTACCCTCCGAATTTTTTTCACGTCGCGCCCTAAATAAGACACCAGTGTGGGAATGAAAAAGTGAAAGGAAAAAAGTGTAAAAAGGATCGGGATTGGCAAAAAAATAAAGTTCCAATTATGACTGGTTATTTCAAAAACCTTTGATTCCCTGCCAGATAGAGCAATAAAGAGAAAAGAAGCCACCAAAAAAATAGCAACCAGAATAAAGTTGATGCGGTCAGCTACCTTAATACCCAAATAAACGATAAAACCAAAAATCAAGCAAATGGCAAGATAACCCCAAAAGGGACGTCCTGCAAAAAAGCTAATAGCGTAAGGAACTACAAAATAAAAACTTATGACAACACTGAAAAAGAAAAGAGTGAAAATACAAGCTCCCACTACCTTTCCTAAACGCCCAAAATAAACATAAGACATCGATATTAAGTGTGTTCCGTCTGGAAGATGCAAAAGCGCCTCTACAAAAAGAAGAGCTGTCGCCAAAAGAGAGAGCCAAACGATCAAAGTAAGAATTAAACTGGGGTAGATTCCTGCAATTCCTGTGAAAACAGGGAGCTCAAAAAAACCCCCTCCTGCGCTTGCAGCAATCACCAGGAAAGTACTTCCTAAAAAGCCCCCTTTTTTGACTACACCACTCATTCCGATTACCCACTTTTTACTGATTATGCATCTTTAGCCTTTTTATCAAAAAAAATCTTGATTTTTTTATAAAAAATAATTTATTCTTCTAATAAGGCGCGAAAATATTAGGAATTAATATGAAATCGATTTTTTTGTTAATTATTATAACGTTTTTCACTCCACTATCTTTTCTTAGTGCGCGCGAAGAGACCGTTGTCTGTATCCACGGTTTTCTGAATACCTATCGAACCATGTATTCTCTTAAAAAAGTGCTGAGACAAGATTTTTGTGTCTATAGTTGGTCCTATGAGAGCCGTGGGAAGACACTTGGAGAAAGTGGCGCACAGCTTGTGGTAGCGCTTCAACAGATTGCACAGCAAAGACCTGGTATTCCCATTTACTTTGCAACGCATTCCGTTGGGGCTTTAGTTTTAAGAGTTGCGTTAAATGACCCAGCATGCCCACAAGAAGCCAAAATAGGGAAAGCGGTTTTAATAGGCCCTCCCAATCAAGGATCTGGTTTTGCAAGACATTTTCAAGATGTGTGGACTATTAGAATGCTTGTCGGTGATAAGACGGGCAGGGAGATGATGACCTATACTCCTGAGGATATGGAGTGTTTGGGTTCTTTTCCCCCTTCGATGGAAGTTTTTGTCATTGCGGGGTCTCGAGGCTCACATATCTGGTTTACAGAGCCTAACGATGGATTTGTCACTGTGAGGGAAACGATGCTTTTGACTCCCCACTTTTTTGCCACTTTCCCATTAACGCATGGGGCTTTGCTGAGAAATAGGCATGTCAAATGCTTGATTCGGAAGTTTTTCTTGTTTGGCTGTTAGACAGCCTTATGAACAAAGGCCTTAAAACTCTCAAAAACACGCGTTGAGCGCTTTGTGAAATCAGGAACACGCTCTTCTACTTTAGGTTGAGGTAGTTTTGATTTAATCTCCTTTTGTAGCACACTCCACTCTTCTTCGATCTGTTGGATCTTTTGGTGATTTAAGCGTACTTTTTCCACTAAATCATTAGATGAAGAACCTCCACCTTGGATAGCTGCCATCTCCTCTTTTCCAAGCCGTTTTTCGAAAAATTCTTGCTCCAATTTTAAGGGATAGTAAGTTTTATAGAGATGAATTAAGGCAGTTCCGTCAGATTCTTCGACAATTTTATATTTTTTGATGTTGGTAAGCTGTTCACCGTGCTCTTTAGCCACTTCCGCAAAACTTTTTGAAGCCAGCGTATGTGAGATTTGGCTTACCTGAAGGGGATCTGAGTAATCAGTCCAATCGACATTCTTTTTAATCAGCAGCGTAGGACCAAAAAGCAGATAAGCAATCCCCCTTCCTACAACAGTCACTGGATTCACATACTGACTGAAGTTAAAGGTATTTATGCCAAAAGTTGGGATATTGAGTGAGCTAAGAGCCCCAATCACACCAATGACAAAAGTAGAGGTTACAAGAAGGGAGGTTGGGATGGGGCAATAAGTGACGAGAGCGTAAAAAATAGCCCCTAGGGCTGCCATGTTTGCAATAATTAAAAGAGCAAATCCAAAGCGCTTCAGATTTAAATCCGAATGAGCCTGTTTTTTTACACTTTCATAAGCGTGAACTGAATTAGTTTCATTAATATCCGTCATAGTTACATATTAACATAATATAAATAAAACAACAAGAAATTCAGAAATATAAACTAATAATTTTAATAAATTAAATTGATGCGATCTTTAAGATTAATTGGTATAATACAGGACAAAAGGAGCGCCCTCTCATGTTCCCTGCTAGTCATTCAAAACTATCCTTCTGTCTGAGTGGAGGGAGTTATCTATTGCAAAAACCTCTTACAAAGGTGGCTCTTTTGGTCATAGCGACTCTGTTTGCTGGTGCAGCAATAGGGGCTCATTTTGGAGGCTTAGGGATTTCTGGAATTGTGGGATTCGGGGCTGTGAGTGTAGGGGCTATTGCCTTATTAGCGTTGAGCTTAGCAAGAACCTGCCCTAAACGATCTCAAAAAAAGCCCATACAGCAATCTTTTCCACAATCTGAACATAAACCAGTTCCTGTTAAATCTTTAACCGATATTCAGGCAGCTTTTAAAAAAGATTCAGAAGACACAAGTGGAGAGGTGGTGGCTTTGCAGCAGCTCTTTGATGAAGCTCAAAAAACGCATACAGAAGAGGCGTTTATTACCCAAGTTATTGAGGAAGGTCAAACTGGTAAATCTCTTAATGCAAAAGCACTCATTTTAGAAAGACTTCGAGGGATGAAAGCAGGCATACTCCTTACCTGCTTAAAACAAGGTGTTTTAAATCGTTCTTATTTTTTGTATACCGGCTCTTATGCAGATAGCAACTTAGAACTTATAGCAATTAGACTACGTACAGACTGGATCTTTGGCAATGATCCGACATTACCCCTGGCTGGGCCTTTAGGAGAAGCAATTGCTGGATTCATAACAGAATACATATCTAAAAAAATGATCGAAGAATCAGGTATTCAAGGATATGCAATTGTTCTTGAAAATGAATGTCCTATTGAATTTATAGGATGCCTCTTACCCTACTTAAAAAATATTCCCCATCCAGTAGAGTGGAACATGATAGGCGCTGGATTGCAGACTGGTCAAGGTTTTAGAAAAGAGCATTTAGAAGATCTATTAGATCTTCTAAATTCCCCTAAGCTTCTACATCTATCTCTCAATTTTGATAAAACAATAGACGAGGAGAGCAAACGTGGTTTTTTTGAGAAATGTAAAGAGCTCTCTTTTACTCCATCTTACCCAAGATTTCCTCTAGTGCGGATCGAGCGGTCTTAAGCGCTTCCCTGGCTTGATGAGCCTGCCGTCTTCCAAGATGCAAATATCCACATTGCTTACAACTTAACGCAAAATTAATAATTAATCTTTTTTTAAGTCATAACGCCCTCGCAAAGCGAGGGGCTTGTTAATTTTTAGCAGCCCCAAGGGCTGCCACCTAGCTAAACGATTTCTTAGCCTTCAATCTTTGAGAGCAGCCTCAAAGGCTGCCATTTGGGCCTGACGGTTATGAGCCACCTCAAAGGTGGCCTTGTATTTATTTAGATTGATCCATTCTCATCGTTATCGCGTGTATCTGTCTGCTCTTGCTGCCTAATGTAAGCCCTTACCTGAGCCTCTTCGAAGCCTACAGTCGATACCGCATACCCCCGTGCCCATAATCTTTCTCCATTAAAATTTCTTTGCCTACCGCTGAATTGCCGAGCCACCGCAATCGCACTTTTGCCTTTTATGTATCCTACCACCTCAGCTATGGAATACTTTGGCGGTATCCTGATCAGCATATGTACATGATCAGGTAACATGTGCCCCTCTAAAATCTTGCTCCCTCTTTGTGAGGCTAGTTCATGGAATACAGGACCTAGAAATTTTCTTATCTTTCCATATAGCGTTCTCTTCCGACATTTCGGGATAAACACTATGTGATATTTGCAATCCCATTTGGAATGCGCTAAACTCTCATAAGACGATGTTGTCATCTTTTTCTCCTTTGTTGGACCGTCAAGCCCTCAAAGAGTTTACAACATCGTCCTTTGTTTCTACTAAATCCTAAGGCCAAGCCTTGGGAGTCCACTAGTCAAACTAGTGGTTTACCTGTCTTTTAATTAATACAAAATTAACGATCATACTCTATAATTAGGTTAAACAAAAACTAGGAGGAATTATGATACCTAAAATCAATCTTAGCAAACCGTGTACAGTCTTAGATCAGTGCTCACAAAAACCTCTTACTAAGGTAGCTTTACTCGTTATCGGACTTCTACTAGCTGGGGGGGCTGTCGCCTCACACTTTTGGGGATTGGGCATGCTTGGGATTGTAGGATTTAGCGCCGGCAGTATAGTGGCTATTGCTTTATTAAGCGTTGCTATGACAAGAAATTCTCCCTGTAAGAAGCAGAACTCTAACGAACAGATATCTTCTTCAGACGCTCAAACCACTGACTCCGAACAAGTAAAGACAGAGAAAGACTCTTCTAAAGCCGAAGACTCTTCAAACGAAGCCTCTCGACTCACTGCTCTACCACAAGAAGTGATCGATGATGTCTTAAGCCACCTACCTCCAAACACTCTCCATCAAATGGCCCCTTTAAATTCTGTATTTGCAGAATCTCGAGTTCTTCAAAAATCATTGAAGGAAGCTTTAATTATCTCCATAGCTACTATGTATCGTAGTTATTTAACAGCCCTTGCGCTTTGTGGAACTAATGGTGCAGGAAGATCTGTCACATTGACACATACAACAATCGATCAAAAACAAATCAACCTTATATTCAGTGCTGGTAGCCGCTCTTTGATAAGGCTCGCAGGAGAAGGTTTGCTTCAAAACCATTATAAAACAAAAAAAGAACCAGAAAATTATAAATACAACTTAATTGTAGTCATTGAACAAGGCAATCATAAATATATTCTCGCAAGAAGCGCAAAAGAACTTCTCCCCCTACTTGATAGATTAGCTATTTCTTGGTTTGAAGATATGATCAACTTCGATCAACTATCCACTCAATTATATAGGGATGATGTTGAAAACATTTGGCCGACACCTGAAGCATTTACAGAAGCTTTAAAACAAAAGATGGATCAAGAGAATAGCCGTCCTAGTGATGCAAAAAAAGGATAACATCGCCATCTTTGACGATATATTCTTTGCCTTCTGAGCGCAACTTGCCAGCTTCCCTAGCGCCTGCCCTCCCCTGATATTTGACCATATCGTCGTAAGCAACCACTTCGGCGCGCACAAATCCCTTCTGAATATCGGAGTGGATCTTGCCAGCTGCTTCCACAGCTGTCCACCCTTCTGGAATCGTCCAAGCGCGCGTCTCCATTTCCCCTGTTGTCAGGTATGTGATGAGTCCAAGCATGTGGAAAGAGGCTTTGATCAATCGATTTAACCCCGTTTCTTGAAGCCCTAAGCTCTCTAAGAATTCTTTTTGCTCACCCTCTTTCAATTCAGCAATCTCTGACTCCAGCTTGGCGCAAATAGGAATCACCGAATTCCCCTCTTTTTTCGCATATTGACGGACGCTCTCTACGTAGGGATTTTCCATAGAAGGGAGGTCATTTTCAGAGACATTGGCTGCATACAGCACTTTTTTCTGGGTCAGCAAGGGATAAGGCTTGAGAAGCTCTTGCTCTTCAGCAGTAAGAGCTAGAGTGCGTACGGAAAGATTTTGATTGAGATGCGCAAGCACCTTTTCTAAAACTGTGAAAGTGCTCCCAAGCTCTTTTTTTGATTTGAGCTGCTTTTCTACACGTGTCAGAGTATTTTGGACCATCTGCAGATCTGCTAAAATCAGCTCCAAAGTGATCGTTTCAATGTCGCGAATAGGGTCCACATCTCCCCCGACATGAATCACATCATCACTTGCAAAGCAGCGCACAACATGGACAATGGCATCTGTTTCTCGGATATGCGCTAAAAATTGATTACCAAGACCTTCTCCTTGAGAAGCTCCTTTGACAAGGCCTGCAATATCTACAAACTGCATCGCCGCATAAACAAGTTGTTTACTAGCAGAAAACTTACCCAAAACTTCCAACCTAGGGTCGTAAACGCTCACAACCCCAATGTTTGGGTCTATCGTGCAAAAGGGATAGTTGGAGGCGGCAGCTCCCGCTTTTGTTAATGCATTAAAGAGCGTCGACTTACCTACGTTAGGAAGCCCTACAATTCCACAAGAAAGTTCTGCCATGATCCCTCGTTTTTAGAGAGGAGACGATAGCAGATCTCTTTATTCTTCTGTACTATTCTTTTTTGATTTGGGTATAGTCTCCATTGCTTCGAGTCAACGTCCAGATATGCCTTTTCCCTCTTTCGTAAACTAATTATTTTAACTTTCTAAGCTCATATTTCCTTAATAAAAAATTAATCTGAGGATGTTAGAATAGTCTTATTAAAAAAAGAGCTTTGGTCTTTATGGGTAAAATCGAGCAAACCTTTCCTCCTAAAACGCCTGCCCCCTTAGCAAGCGCTAAGCAGTGCATATCTCCCACAGCGCTTAAGGTAAGCGTCTTCGCAGCGGGTCTTTTAATCCTCGGATCGGGGCTAGCGTGTTATCTTTTGCACGTCAACACAATGGCTTCCTGTGTGATAGGAGGAACTGGCATAGCTCTTATCATTGGAACCGCACTACGGCATGTGCGTGATCGCTGTAAAATGTCCCCTATTGAAAAAGTCACTATCAAACAACTTAAAGGAGTTCCTACTGATCGAATAAAAATCTTTGCCCGTCAGTTGGAGGTTACAGAAGGACCCGTTATTCCGAGAAAGCCTGGTCAAGATCTGTTGAAACTCCCTCTTGTTCGTTTTTATCGCTTGCCCATTAAAGAAATCAACACGGTGATTTCGGAAATTCCAGAGGAAGGCTTTGCCTTATTTACAGTAGAGCAAATCCCACAACTAGACCTCTCAAAAATTTCAGAAGAACAGATAGGAAAGCTCCTAAGGATGAAAATATATCCTAACTATGACCGGGGGCACATACAGGAACGCATAGAGGCTCTAAATCCTACTCAACTACAAGACCTCCTCGATAAGTTCTCCGATCCTTATTTAGTTTGTTCTTTAGCTTTAATTCCACAAAAGCATCTCCAACAACTTGATCTAAGTAGGGTATCTGCGGAGAAGCTCTTAGGTCTCTTTGGTTCCAATTCTAAGGAAACAGAAGAGCGTCTTGCAGCCCTCTCTCCTGCTCAAGTTCAAACCATTCTCAATAAGCTCCCCCCCC
>Ga0207128_1142_pt1 | contig 11480 bp, 14 predicted proteins | sample Alteio_BWMinHeat_18_FD_153522 | JGI IMG/M metagenome (GOLD analysis project Ga0207128, IMG submission 153522) | Enriched cells from forest soil in Barre Woods Harvard Forest LTER site, Petersham, Massachusetts, United States -... | ecosystem: Environmental > Terrestrial > Soil > Temperate forest >... | reverse complement strand
GGAACGCATGCCGAAGCTGCATTTTCCGAAAGTAGCAAAGCCATCGCCTCGGCAGACAGCGGAAGACCATGCCGGGTGAGCCGCTTCGCCAGCACCGTTCGCGCCCGCGCCAATCGGCTGGCCACCGTCCCTTCGGCGCATCCCAGGTTTAGCGCGGCTTCCTTGCGGGTTTTTCCTTCCAGGTCGCAAAGAACGACCACCTCTCGATGTTTATCGGGCAGCCGTTTCAACTCTTGATCGAGCACCAACTGAAGATCCGCTCGGTGATCCGGTGCCGGCTCGGCTCGTGGGACTGCCATCGCTTCCTTGGCCCGTCGTCTGGCGGAGGCTTTCCGGACCTCCAGAGCCGTCCGGTAGGCAACCCCGTAAAGCCAATTCCCGATCGTGCCCGGCGAGTGAAGAGCGGAAGCCTTGCGAACGAGGACTAAGAAAGTCACTTGGAAGGCATCCTCGGCATCGTGCGGATTGTGCAGCAGTCGCCGGCAGACGCCGAGGACCATCGGCCCATGCCGGCGGACCAACATCTCGAAGGCCGTCTCATCGCGCTCGTGAACGTAGCGCTTGATCAGATCGGCGTCCGGAATCCCCGCCGCCTCTTCGATCGCCAGCATGCCGCGAAGATGCTGGACCACCCGGCTTAATTGCTGTGTCGCCATTTCTCGCTGCTCCTGTCGGTCATCGACCGCTGCTATTCTATACTGGCAGAAGTCGGGCGGATTGATCCATGCTTTTTAATGCAATGTCGGGAAATCCATTGGTCCGAAGCCGAAGCCGAATTCTTAGCCACGGATGGAACACAGATTGAACACGGATTGGAAATCTGTGTTTAATCCGTGTTTCGTCCGTGGCTCAATGTCTTCGGATTTCGGATTGCGGCCCTTGATCTTGACACTATTTTCCAGCCCGCCTAATTTGAAAAAGTCTTTTGGGGAATGGTGTAACGGTAGCACAGCAGACTCTGGATCTGCTTGTCTAGGTTCGAATCCTAGTTCCCCAGCTCTGAAAACGGCGATTTTTCAAGGGACTTTCGACGAAGGTTGAAGGTCCCTTGGCGTTTTAGGGGAAAAATAGGGGAACGGATTGGCTTTGCGTTGAGCTTGCGTCGCTGGTCTTGGATACGCCTCCTGCGATACGATTTTTTAGAAGGGGGTGTGTTCATGGCGTCCCTTGAGCGCCGCTACGACGGCCGTTTCCGAATCGTCTTCTGCCACCAGGGAGAGAAGTTCTTCCACTCGCTGGGCAAGATTCCCGAACGAGAAGCCAGGTCTTGCAAGGACCGCCTCGAAGAGAACCTTCGCTTCGTTGAGCGTGGGCTCCTTGAGATTCCGCCAGGTGCTGACCTTGGCGTATTCCTCGTCTCGGGCGGAAAGCTAAACCAGAAGCCATCCCTTGAGAAGTCGATGACCCTGAGCGAGCTTTTTGCCCATTACCAGGAAAAGCACCCGGCGGCAGCGAAGGAAGAAAACACCCGCTACACCGAAGACATTCACATCCGCCACTTAAGCCGGCTCATTGGCGAAAAGACCGCTGTTCGTGCTATCACCACGGAAACGCTTCAGTCCTACGTGGACGCCCGGTCAAAGGAAGCCGGTCGAAGAGGGGAGCTTTTAAGCCACGTCACCATCAAAAAGGAAATCGGCACGCTTGCGAGCATCTGGAACAAGTGGGCGCTTCCCCAGGCCTTCGTCGCTGGACCATCGCCAACCAAGAGCCTTGTCTACCACAAGGTGAAGTCAAAGCCACCGTTTCAGACCTGGAAGCAGATCGAACGGCAAATCTCCCGAGGCGGTCTCACGGCCATCGAGGAAAAGGAGCTTTGGAACTCTCTCTTCCTCACGCTTCCAGAAATCGATGAGCTACTTCAGTTCGTCCGCAAGAACTCGCGGCGAGAGTTCGTCTGCGTCATGTTCTGCCTTGCTGCCCACACAGGGGCTAGGCGAAGCGAGATCCTTCGCTCGCGCGTGGACGATTTCGATTTTGTGTCGGAGACGGTGACTCTTCGCGAAAAGAAAAGGGACCGCTCGAAGGAGCTTACTTTCCGAACGGTCCCGATGTCGCCCTATTTGAAGCAAGTCATGAAGGAGTGGTTTGTGAAGCATCCGGGCGGGCAACTCACGATCTCCGAGGAGCCAGGAAAGCCCCTTACGCCGCAGCTTGCGGCTCACCATTTCAGGTGGACCGTGGACGGGAGCACGTGGGAAAAGCTCCTTGGATGGCACGTCCTTCGCCATTCCTTTGCATCGAACTGTGCCGCAAAGGGAATCGACCAGCGGATCATCGACGAGTGGATGGGGCACCAGACAGAAGAAATGCGAAAGAGATACCGCCACCTAATCCCGTCAACGCAGAAAGACGCCATAAGGAGCGTTTTTGCCCGGCCAAAGAAGGCGAGTTGACGGTCTATCGAACTGAACGCATCGAGGATATTTCGCAAATGCCTCGGTCGATGGGACAGTTGATGGGACCGGAACACAGAGCGAGGAAGGTGTTCAGCACTCATGGCGCATGAGACATGATCTACTCAGGGCTACCCAATGCTCAGGTATCAACCATTCGCCATGAGGCTGACGCTGCCTGGAAGCCGTCCTGGTCGAGGACCTTAGGACATCCTATCCGCCTCCAGCAAGTTTTTTTCCAAAATTTATTCATAGCCATAAGACTTATTGCCTATTAGTGTTACGACAAAAAACCCACCGCCGGCAACCGATTTTGCCAGTGTATTCTTGCCAGTATTGCATCAATGTCTATAATTCGAGTGTCGTTTGAGAGTTACTGGCAGGAATGCACTGGCAATTCAACTCGGAGGTCTCGGCTATGGCGATCAAATCCAAGAAGAGCGTACTGTCCGACGTGTTCGGCTTGCGGGAGAACCCGTTCAGGTCCTCGATGGTTTACAAGGTGGACAACCCCGACCCGTTCGTCCCGGAAATGTACGGTGAGCAGTACGAGGAGTTCCACCGCAAGTTCTTCATCCTGCCGCTGGGCAAGGAGAACAACAAGCAGGTCATCGGTGCGCTGTGGTCTAGCCACCAAGGCGACGACTTGGGCAAGGGCCACGGCAAGTCGATGTTGATGGGCGAGGAATCGCGCCTAATCAATAAGGACTTCGGCCGGGCAATGATGGAACTGGCCGAGGTCGGCGAGCAGGACATCGAGGAGAATCCGGTGCTTTCCGGGTACTGCACCTTCGACAAGTCCAAGGGCATCCAGACTTTCCCCGCCGCGCTGCTAGACGCCGTGGCATTCATCCTGGAAAGCAAGTACGGCGATGACGGAACTGTCCATGCCGAGCTTCGCCGGCGGATCATCGCCAGGCACGAGTTGGATGAGGACTGCGCGAGCGAGGAGATGAAGCGGGCATTGCTCAAGGAATTGCGGAAGAACCGCAGCCTGAACATCCAGCTGACGCACGCCACGCTCAACGGTTTCATCGACCGGCTATGCGACCATGATACCGGCGACCTTGTGTGGTTCATCCGCCAGGAGGGCATCGGCCCCCGCATCAAGGCCACCCAGGGCTTCAATTTCGTCCACGTTTTCAGCACATTCGTGTCGCTGGCGGGCATTGTCTACGTCACCTACTTCATCGACCAGATCGAGAACTTCGCCTCCTGGACCCGCAAGCAGGACCAGGAAGTGAAGGTGCTGCGTGAGTCAATCTGCCAGACATCGCCCACGGCCGAGATGTCGTCGTTCATTTTCCAGATGCACATCCGGGCGGAGGCGGCCATCGAGAACATGTGGAAAAGCGAGCACCTGCCGTCGTTGTCGTTCAACAAGCCGATGAACGCCAGCCGGGTCGTTTGCCTCAAGGGGCTAGGCAGCACTGCCGAGGCCGCCGACCTGGCCGCTGTATACATCGCCCCGGCCCGGAAGCCCGACTTCAAGGCCCCGAGTCCAACATTCCCGTTCACCGATGAGGTTATCGAGGCCGTGCGGTCAGCCGTCAACGGCAACCCGCGCACCTTCCTGGAGACGCTGTTCAACGTCCTGAACCAGGCGGAACTCCAGGGCGAGAAGAAGCTCGACCTGACCTTCGTGCAGCCGCTGCTTGACGACGTGGGAGAGGAGGTGAGTGATGACGGCCAGGATGAAGACTACTCGAATCCCGAGCGATAAGGACGCCGCGATGATCGCATCAATCGATTCCATCCCGCGCGTAAGCGTGCAGGACCTCTTCACCGCCCTCCGGCTGTTCCAGGGGGCGGCCAGCACGACGCTGGAGAACCTTCGCCTGCGCTTCTGTCTCGCCCGAAACGCCAAGCGGAAGGGGGACTACCTGTTCGCCACTGCTGTGATCGTCGCCGGCGAGATGCAGAAGCTCGGGCTGACCGAGGCCGGCGCGCTGCCGAAGGCCACGTCCAAGGCACACGAGTCGTCGAAGGACAAGATCATCAAAGTGACCGAGCGGGGGCAGGAACTGCTGCGGCTGTTCCTGACCGACAGGATGGTCGCCTTCGACAAGCTGTTTGCCAGGATGTACGCCGCGCACCGGAACCTACAGACGTTCGTGGGGGTGATCCAGGACCACAACCTGACCGCGCCGATCGCCACTTCGGTGAAGGATCACATCGGAGCGGCCTACGGGTCCGGCTCTGCCCTGGCCGACGCGGTGGCCGAAAGCGAGTTTAATGTCGAGGATCCGCTGCGGCTGTTGTCCCAGCGGCTAGGCAGGGGGCTCACGGATGAGGAGCGAGCGGAGATCAAGACCGGCATCGAAAAGCTGCTTGAGGATTCGAAGATGAGCGCGGCGAGCGAGGAGGGAACGGAGTTCGCCAAGAACTTCCTCGCCAAGCTCAACGAAGTGGTGGTTCCGGCGATTTTCCGGGCGGACGGCCTGCCGTTCGACTACCGTACGCACCGGACCATCTGGTCGCTGGGCGAGGAGTTCAAGCTGTGGGGAACGATCACGTCGCACCCCGACTACAACGGGACTGTGGTCTACCGCACCGCGTCGATCATCCTGACCCCCGACAAGGAGCAGGTACAGGAACTGGTGTTCGACTCCGGCCTGAAAAATACCGGGGAGAACTTCCTGAGCAAGCTGTACGCGGCGTACCAGAAGCTGCAAGCGCTGCGAAAGTCGAATTCCGTCAGCGCCTGGGAACTGCGTTCCGTTTTCTGCCTGGATAACCATTGCCAGCAGTCGGTGTTCAACCGGTTGTTCGAAAAGGATTACGCCGGTTCGGAAACCTACCACCTCCACTTCGAGATTCAGCAGTCGAAGTCACGGCATGAAAAACCGTTGCGGGCCGGGCAACGCTCGGTCGGCAAGATCCTCATGACAAAGGAGCAACAGTGATCGCGCCGCTGTTCCGCAACCGGGAGGGCCGGGAGTTCCCGGCCCTACTCTACGGTCTAGCAATTGACATGTTCGCCCTCGTGCAGCACTGGGAGCCGCCGGCCATACCGGCAAGTGAGCGGGGGCGGCTGTTCGAGTCCGTGCTGTACCGCTACTGCCGCGCCCGCCGGCTGACGCTGACGGAGACGGCTGGCTCGCGGACGCTCCGCCGCGTGGCCGCCGCGTCGGGCTTCCGCCATGAGAGCGACGGGGTGATCGCCACGCCGGAGTTGACCGTCCACTTGGAGCTGAAGCACCTGAGCGAGGAGCTGGACAAGAACGAGCTGTTGGTATTCAACCAGAAGGGGCTCGACTTTCTGGCGGCCGACAACGCCTCGTTTCGGTCAAAACCGCTGTACCGGGTGATCGTCAGCGGCTCACCACTCCAGCCCGAGGCCCGTCGATTCGCCGTCCAATGGGGCATCCTGGCCATCGAGCCCGACCGCCTGCCGCTGCTGTCGCTGCACTGGCTGGCCGGGCGGCAGGTACCCCACCTGTACAACGTGGACGAGCAGACGCAGGACCTGATCTGGCGTGAGATCCCTCACCTGGTCACCCCGCTCCAGGACCGCGTGTCACGCCTGTCTGGAGCGCTTGTCGGCGGGGCCGAGGTCGTGAGCAGTCACCGTATCGAGAGGGCGATGGAGCACCAGCGCGTCGCGGGCGACTATTACTGGATGGCGCTGGAGGAAGAGGCCCCCACTTGGCTGGAGGATCGGTACGACGGCCTACACCGCGAACTCGGTTTGGACAGCGGTGTAGACCGTGTCCTGTTCCCAAAGATCTTCAGTCCATCGGCGCCCCGGGCTGCCACCTGCTGACCTGGCCGGCGGAGTGTGACGCCGCCATGCGCTGCAGCGAGTACCCCGAGACCAATTGAGCCAAGGAGACCGACATGAGCAAAGGCAAGGAAGGCGGCCTGACCATCACCCGACTGAAGGCGTCGAGCGGCAAGATAGTTTTCGAATGCTCGCTTAATTTGAGAAGCGCGCGTAATGAACTCACACGTCACCAACTGTATCAGAAGTCGGTCTTGAACATGCCGAATCGGGAGCAAGAAACATGAGCTTTCATCTCTGGCCACACCAGTTCCAATTGGGCGGAGGCGAATCTTCATGACGATGATCTTGTCCACCCGGCGAGAGCCGTGCGCTATTCTTGCGGCTGAAAGGCAATGGGGAAACGCCTCCTCGCCGCCGAGCTACGAGCGCAAGTTGGTCCTGCATTCGCTCCCGCTGGGCTTTGGCCTGGCCGGATTCGTCTGGGTTCCGATTGGAGGGATTTGGGCGACCACAATGAAGCACGTCGAGGACTTCGCGGCAGGGATAAAATCGACTGATGAGTTAATTGTATCCGACATCGCGGATCGATTGAGAACGCTATTCCAGCCGGCGATGGACGCGGTTGCGAACACGATGCAGATTTTCATTGCCGTCGTAAAGGATGGCAAAGCTGCGGTCGGCATCCAGGAAATCAGTGCCCGTATCATTGCCGCCCGTCCGACGAGGTTTATTGATGGCTGTGAGCAATTGATCCCTGAACTACTGCTCCCGTACTACGATCAGCAGGAATTCCAGGACTTGCTGGACGATCCCGACATCACGGACGAAAAGCAAATTGGCAGGAATGCTCGCTTCGCGATTGAACGATGCATCGAACATGAACGCTCGCTGCACCCCGATGGCAAGAACGAGGTAACTGGCGGCGATGTGGACGTAGCGATAATTACAACCGCCGGAGCTTCATTTCTGTCGTCGGGGCCATGAAATGCTTGTCAAGGTTCGCGATCAAGACTGCGAGCTCGTGAACGTATTTACGCAAGTGATCGTTCTCGGCCATAATGTCCCCTGGTGCCTTTCTGGATTTTTTCCCTTGGAAGCATCCCGTGGGAAGAAACTATCTACCTTCTTCACGAGTAAACGTTAGCCGCGTGCCGGCAAGCTGTGGGGCACCTGCGTTCTCGAGGATCTCGTAAACCCATTGGTCATTTCGGAGAAGTGTCACTATGCCTCTCTCGACCAGCGTCCCGCCCTGGAAGAAACTGAGGGTGCCCGAGTCGGCTAGCCGAAACGTCGTGCTCGCGCTTGCAACGAGCCCGCCTTTCCTAGAACCCTCCAAGAGATAAACCGCTCCCTGGCATTTCCCCTCGCGGCCAAAGCGAACCACTTGCAAGCATCGGGTGCCTTGCACGGTGATGGGGCAAGACCAGGAGGCCCCAACTAGGGCATCAAACTCTTTCCCTTGCCCCGGAGTGGACTGTACCGACGTCCTTGCAGAAAACTCTTTGATGGTGACCGGCGTATTGCCAGATTTCCTCCCATCGCCTGTCTTTTTCCCTTTCTCAGCTGGCCCAGAAGCTCCAAGGATCTTCTTTACTTCTTCGGAAAGACGCTCCGCGAGCATACTACACCGTGTTCCGTGTTTTCCTAACCGCCCGGAGATGATGCGCCGCTCTGTGTCGGCTGCTGGGCCTGAGAGCGCCTCCAGAAGGCGCTGAACGAATAGGTTTCCTTCCTCGACTTCTTCCGCTTGTTCCTTAACAGAGCTTGAGAAGGTGAGCTCTTTCGCTCGCTTCGCTGTTCCGGAGGCCTTTATCTCATAGACCATGGCAAGTTGCCGGTAATCTTCCTTCACGCCTTCACTCCGTGCCTTCTTGGCATGCTCTCTGTAGAGTTCCCCCAAATGCTCGTAGCTCGCTGAGACCTTTTTGAGCGCATCCTTGAATCGCTCAAGGTCCAGGACTACCCGCTTCTCATTTGACAGAAGTTTCTTCGCTGACGAGAGAAGCCGTTCACCTTTCTCTCGAAGTAGCGCCTCCGAGAGATCCACAGCTATTACGTCAAAGTCAGCCTGAAGCCGCGCTAGGTCCTCGGCCAACGACTGCCATCCCCGCTCCATCTCTGCCACCCGAACGCTTGCCTCTTTTGCATCGTGATAGGCAGTTTCGGGCACCCTCTCAAGCTCCTGCTCACCGGCCGATTCCGCTTTCGGGCTCACAGCGAGGAGGCACACTGCAAGAAGTGCCACTACCGTTCTTGTACACGTCATTGTCCTTCTCCTTCCAATACGAGGTTGGTTTTTTCGAATCGCGATGCCCTCCTCGCAGGCGAGGAGGGCGAAAGACCACTTATTGCCCTCACTATTTTGAGCCAGCGCCGTCGTCTGGATTTGCCTTTAGCTTGTCACGGAAGAGCTTAAGTTGCCGGTGCAGTTCGTCCGATTGCTGAGCATGCACTCGGAGTACGCCGATTAGCTCTTCATAGTGGCCGCTTGCTTTTTGTGAGACGGGGGAATCGAAATTCGTGACAAAGTCCGCAAGAAATGTGTTCTCTTCGCGGATAAACGCGACGACGCCCTTCGAGTCCGTGTCAAGACCAAGCTCCTTGACCCTTTCTTCTGCCTTTAGAGCAAGCTGTTCCCAGATATCAGCGGTGTCCATGTACTCCTCCCGGACCCGCTTGAATTGCATCTTCGCTCCCTTTTCCCGCCAGGCAAGACTTGCCCTTCGGTAATACGCCGGGGCCTTTCGCAAAGAGTCGGAAAGCCCATCGCTTGCCTTGGTCCACTTCTCGAACAGAGCCTCTACATTTCGGCCACTTTCAAGGAGCTTCCAACAGTACTGGCGAAAGGCCTCAAGGGACTCGCGCTCCGGAATCAAGTCACTAGAAGAGGGGTCGTAGGATTCTACCGCTCTTGTCAGCTTCAGCGTAACTTCGTGCCAAGTCGCTTCATCGCGACCCACCTTCCTTAGGACAGCGTTTGCAAACTTAACGTCTGGCCCAGACTCGTTCTCAGGAGCCTCGGGCGGTCTGCCATCTTTGGCGCCAATTGCTGCGAACACACGCTTTGAGTCAGAACTCCTCTCGGAAACTTTGGCCGGGCTTACCTTGCTTGAGGCAGCCGCTTCGAACTCACCCCGCGGGGCAGACCTCGTTTCGGGAGCCTTGGTTAGACTCCCCTTATCGGCTATCGCCCCGCACAATCCAGCCACTAAGCACAAGACAGTCATACATACATGTCGCATCGAGCAGTTCCTTTCGTGAAAGAGCAGTCGGCATCACCGACCGCGTGACTTGGACCTTGCAGTGGCAGGCCACCTGCCAAAGCGCTGAACCATTCGTATTGGCCGGTCCGCTGAACCAGTACGAAACGACTCATGAATGCCTCCCTGTTGCATATTTCTCCGGAATTAACCCTTCATTCCGGATCCGGAAAAGCTCTGCGTGAGAGATAATCCACTCTTGGGATTTCCCTCGGCCGCATTCGCGTTTTTGCGCTCGAACTCGGCGAAGACGACACCACTCACGAACCGTGAACTCGGCCTTGTTCAGAATCTTTGCCACCTCGGCCGTCGTATACCATTCCTTCACCGTCTGCTGCTTCACAAGTAGGTCAAGCGCAGCCTCGATCCGCTCTAACCGTTCAACCAGGAGTGTGATCTGTTCCGTTCCCATAGGTATTCACCAAAGCGTCCTCCTCCCCCTCGGGAGAAGGGGAGGAGAACGCCTCTCGGTCTGTTAGTGTTTCTCCTTTGTAAGAAGAGGAACGTCTGGCTCCGCGGTCTTGCTGCCCTTCACTTCAAGCGTTATGTAGTGTCGAAAGTCCTTTAGACAGAGGGATAGCTTGCGCTTGAGCGAGCCATTCCTAACGAACACGATGAAGACCTCGTGTTTCTCACTTTGGCACCAGCTGCACTGACCTGGCCCAACGTCCTCGAAATCAACGGTAATCACGACTGGCTCTCTCCTTTCACAAACAGAGGAACTCTCTCTTTCTCAGTTCTCGACTGTCATGTGTGCCGTGGAGGAACAACCAGGTGGGAATGTCAATTGGCACTGGGCTCTATCTTTAACAACGCCGCATAAGGGTGAGCGTTCACCTCCGTTCGCTTTCGTTCGAGATACACTTCTTCTACTTCGCGAAAGATGTCCTCAAACCACTCCTCGGGATCTCCGAGCGTGAGGCCTTGCGCCTCGGCAAGTTTCTGCAGTAGCCAGGCTCGGGTTTCTTCCTTTTCATCACTCTGTTGGTACAGACTCGCAATCTCGTCACTCAGGGCGTCTTCCATGCGTGACACCATGTTCTCGAGCTTTGGAAGAGTCGCTTGTTCTTTCCCGTGCCTTTTTCCTCTGTCCACGACAGTTTCCTCCTCGTTGAAAAGGACCATCCACCACTAATTCTGACTTGGCATGGCACGCACAAGTCGGCTAAGCCTTCCCCCTGGCCGAAACACTACGACCGCTGACGGGAACGGCGCGCTGTTTCGTGCGCCACCAAACTTGAGGCGCCCACTGACAAATCTGATCTCCTGAGCCTGCATCACGTACGTGTGCCACCACCGCGTGTCCGTTCTTGCGGGAAGAAGGCACACGACGGTTGCGCCCTGCTCGGCGCTTTCCCAGGCCTTTTTGACCCACTTGCCAATCTCCCGCCCGTAGGGCGGATTCATCCAGCACACACCCCTCCAGGTCTGCTTCAGTCCGTCTGCCTCTGGCGTGTAGTAACGACTGCATTTCGCGTTTGAGGGAAGGGCGCAGACATCTCTTGTGAAGCCAAACTCGGCATTCAGCGACTGAAAGAACTCGGCCGGAGTTTCCCAGAGATCCGTCCGAGAACTAAAGAACACGTACTCGTGCACTGTCTTTGCCTCTCTTTCTGCGCTCGTGTCCCTTCCAGCGAAGAGACCGTGAGCGTTTCTTAAGTAGGGTTGCCAATTCTCGGTTCACCACCTTAGTGAATCCACGATCGCTCCACACCGCGCTCTTTTGACCACACTTGGTCGAGCCCTTCGTCACTTACCAGGTATCCATTTCCATTCGAGTCACGCACTATGTCGAAAAGCTGCGTGGCCCGGGCTTTCTTCACGCATTCCACGCCCGGGTCGTGCCACCACGGACTCTCCTCCGAGGCCGTGAGTTTCACCGCGTCTTCAATGTCACAAGCCGTTACCTTCGCTACAAGCTCGTAGTCAAAAGGAAAAAGGACTTCCTCGCCGCGGACGGCGGAACGCACTTTCGCGTCCTTAAGATGCCACACTTCGAACACGTCTTCTTCCACGGTCTACCTCCTTTGTTTGGGGTTAAGAACGTTGAGTGTGCGGATCGGAACGGGTGGACCAGTTGGCGGAACATCCGGCTCA
>Ga0207128_1140_pt1 | contig 11772 bp, 13 predicted proteins | sample Alteio_BWMinHeat_18_FD_153522 | JGI IMG/M metagenome (GOLD analysis project Ga0207128, IMG submission 153522) | Enriched cells from forest soil in Barre Woods Harvard Forest LTER site, Petersham, Massachusetts, United States -... | ecosystem: Environmental > Terrestrial > Soil > Temperate forest >... | reverse complement strand
GTCGAAGCGACGGAAAAAGTCTTTGGTGAGCGGCTCCTTGTCAAAGGCTTTCGCCCAGCTCTTAAGCCAAGCCTCCTGGTCCTGACCTTCATCTTCCGGCCAAGCGAGCGCGGGGAGGTTGAATTCGCAGACCGTCCGCAAATGGCGCTCGCCCTTCTCCCAGCCAAAGGTTATGAGCTTTGCACTGGCCGCTTTCTCTCCACGAAAATGGGCAAACGTAAAACTGTCGTAATCTTGAGTCGTACAAATGAAGAGGAGGTTGTCATGCCGCCATGAGCGAATGCTCGGGTCGCGGCGCCGACTGGGCACGAGCCCGCGCAACACCTGGCGCAAGGCCTTCCGGTATGCGCGGCCGTCGGCAAACTCAAGAAGAAAGATCCCCCAAGGCTGATCAGGGTGGAAGGGCTGTATTTGCCAGGCCTGGCCGTTTAGGACATACTCGTCGAGACCCTGCGCGTGCAATTCCTCTTGCGTCCATCCGAAGGCAATGTCCTGAATGTTTTGAACTTTTTCGCCGATCGGCCAGCCAAGTGTTTCGGCGAGCAAGTGCTGAACGAAATCTGAATGGTTTGCAACGCTCGTGACGGCCTGCTTGATTTTTTCGGGAGTGGGCATCAGCTCAGCTCCATCCATGCTTTCAAATTGGCTCTCACATCAATTGGAGCTTGAATACTTTTGAGATAGGTATTTTTGATGTGCCTTCCCACCTGGCGTCCCGGCTCTTTGGCGAGGAGGTGTCCGATCGAGAAAAACGGCGCCTGCTCGCCCATGAAATGGAACAGATTCGAGAGGCGCTAGCAAAAGTGGAATCGGACCGAAAGGAGGCTGAGAAGCTGGCGGGGCGGTTCTTGGACCCGCTTTTTTATCCTAAGCTGCGCCGGCTGGAAGGAGCCGACTTCAACAGCCCGTTCAATTTCGCCTGGCGCTTGGACTTCGCCGGCATCTTCGCCCGCGAAAAGCCAGGTTTCGACATCATCGTTGGCAACCCACCGTTTGTAACCGCTCGAAACCCGAAAAAACGCGAATTGTATCGCGAACGGTGGAAGGAAGTATGCAAAGGAGAATTTCTGCTTCTTTGCCCGTTCTTTACCCTTAGTTTCGAGCTCCTTCGTTCCGGTGGGGAATTGGGTTTCATTGTGTCCAATGCTTTCGCCAAGCGCGTCATCGGTAAACCGTTGGTAGAGAAATTTTTTCCGAAGATCGACCTGCAAAAACTGATCGATTGTTCTGGCTTGATGTTTCCTGGCCACGGAACTCCAACCTGCATTGCACTCGGTAATAACAACAAACCAAACAACGAATCTTCGATTCGTGTTACAGGAATCCTTCCGGGCGGTGGTGATCTGCGAACCCCACCTGAGGACAGTCCCTTGTGGCACACAATCGAAAAAAACCACGACGAGCCAGGCTACACGGATTCGCGCGTTGTCGTTGCCGACAGACCCCGCGCGGACATGGCCATTTGGCCTTGGAATTTCGACGCCACCGCTCAGCCAACGGTCAAAGTCCTAGAAAGCAGCGGGAAAACACTTAAGCAATATTGCGAATCATTTGGAAGCATGTTCGATACGCATAAGGACGATGTGTTCACCCTCCAAGAAGATGGCCTTGGCCGGATCGATGCTCGGACTGCCGTCCGGAAAAGGTCGGCCGGTCGTTAACCGCGCGCAAAGGTCCGCTGCTATCAACGATTTCCCTTGCCCGGGATCTCCTTCCAGCATCGACAGCTTCCCTAGCGCCAGTCGCCCGGGCCAAAGCCAGGTAATCGCACGGCGAGACAATTGACTGGCAGCGACAAAGCGGATGCGAGACCGGTTCCTTCGATGGGACGACATGCGGATTGATCTGACTACTCTTTAGCAGAATGGCGATCGCTAATAGAAGAAAACAGAACAGGAGAAAACAGAGCAACGGAGGTCAAAACTTACAGCTTTCTTGTTCTCCGTTTTCTCTGCTGCCTTCTGTTTGACTCTTTCGCAACCCGTCACCGTTTCGCTAGATGCTTACGAAAAAAAAGAAGGAGACAGGAAAGCGAGTGATTCGAAATGATCCTTCAACGCTCGCTTACTTTTGCGCCATTCTCTCATCCCGGTGACCCGTTCAACAAGCGACGTCGGAAGCATTGCTCCATTTCGATTGATTCATCCACTCGCTCCCTGAGGGGGAGACGGCTTGGCAGGGACTTGCAAAATGAACCAAATCTCACAACGAAAGTTCAAGTCCCTCAACAACTTATGGCCAGCCCCAAGTCCCTGCCAAACTCATTCGTTGGTTTGGCAGGCACTTGCGCGAAAAAAATTCCGACTTACATCGACTTTGGCGACTAAAAAAATCGGCCTGGCAGGTTTCAGCGTCAGCTGGCGCCGGTTCCCCCTCTGGCCGAGATTCTTGGCGTTCATAAGAGGAACACGAAAGCACGAAACACAAAGGCCGAAAGGAGATTGGAGCATTTTTTTCTTACTTCGAGTCTTCGTCTTTCGAGTTTTCGTGTTTCTCTATCGTTCAGTTTCCTTGACGAGCGTGACATTTCCAGTTCCTTGAGCATCAAACAAACTGGTGCGAGTCGCTATTGAAGAAACTCGCGCACCGTGGTCACCCGGTGCTCACGGGCGGCCACACGAACGGCTTCGCACAGGGCGATAGTTTCCAGGTTGTCGTGGCCGCTGATTTCCGGCTCGCGACCTTCTTCCAGGGCGCAGAGGAGTTGGGCCATGGTGCCCGCGAAGGCGTCGGGAAACCAGACTTCCGGCCAGCGCGGCTGAATCCAGCCGTCGGCGCCGCTCTCCGGGGAGCCGCGCACGCTCGCCGGGGAGCCGCGCACGCTAGTAAGCGGGCCGGCATCGCCGCTTACCATCGTGCGCGGCTCTGTATCCTGCTTAATGGTGAAATCGAGCGTGCTCGGCGTTTGGGTGGGATAGCTCGGCCAGCCGATCGTGCCGCGGGCCAGGCCTTCCGTTCCTTCCACGCGCCAGCGGATATAGATATCGCCTTCGGAACCTTCCCGAGCCGGCCCGGTCCAGACGTCGTCCCAGGCGCTGGCACGCAAGCCGCTATCGTATTCCAAAATGTACAAGTTGATGCCGTCTTCGTGCGGGAAAGCGGTGCGCGGATCGGGTCGGGTGCTGGCCAGGACGCGGTCCGGGGTGCCGAACCAATAGCGGAAAGTATCGAGGTGATGGATGCTCATGATGAAGGTGGACAGGGAGGGCAGATCCTTACTCCACGGCATCCAGTGCGGAATGGCCCGCATCTCGATGGTGCCGAGGATTGGCTCGCCCAACAGGCCGCGTTGCAGGATGTCTTTCAAAGCTCGCACCGACTGGTCGTAACGCATGTTTTGATTGACTGCCAGAGCGATTCCGGCTTGAGCGCATAGCTCGACGCACTCCTTGGCTTCGCGATAGCTCATGGCGAGTGGTTTCTGCGCCAGGATGCCGCGGATATGATTGGCCTGGGCCGCCGCCTGCCGAATGATCTGCGGCTGAACGTCCGGGGGCACGGCAATGTCGAGCACTTCGACGGACTTGTCCGCGAGCAGCTCTGCGACCGTCGGATGACAGCGAGGGATGCCATGCAGCTCGGCTACGGCGCGGGCATGAGCCGGATCGCGCGAGGCGATGGCGACCGGATTGAACCCGGCCTGGCGATAGGCCACGAGGTGACAGTCGCGCATGATGAACCCGGCCCCGACGCAGCCAATGCGGAAATCTTTGCGCCGGGGCAAACGTGGCAGGTAATCTAGAGTTAAGTCCATTGGAATAGTCAGTCTAAGAATTAAAAGAGACATCAACAAAAGAGAACAGAGAAAACTGAAGAGAAAGGGGAACGGCTCTTCTTCTCTGTTTCCTCTGTTTGCTTCTGTTCGTCTTTCTTTGCCGATCTGGGTTCATTCGCCGGGAGGCACATTCAATCGAACTGCGGGTGGGCCGCCCAAAAGTCACGTTTTTCCAGTTCCCTCAATCGATCGACTTCCGCCCTCCAGAATGCCGTCCGCTCGGCCAGCCCTGCCAGCTCGCTATCAGTCAAATCGTTGGCTTGCCGATGCAGGTCGAGCTGATGGGCATAGGCATGCCACCGGCTGGAGGCAACCCAGAGATCGGGCACTTCCTGGAAACCGAAATGATGATGCCAGGCGAGGCTGGCTTCGTTCGCCAACAAGGCATAACTGAGCAGCTTGGTTTCACCTTGCCCCAGCAACTCGTTGACCACGTGATTGACCATGCGCGTTGCCAGGCCTTTTCGCGCTTGGGCCGGGCAAACGAAGAGGCAATCGAGTCGAGGGAGCGTTTGGCCGCGCTTGATCAGGGCCGCCGCGATAATGCCGTTTTTGTTCTCCATCACCACGGACACCGGGGACCATTGGCCGCGAGCACGGCCAAAAAACCCCGCGATGTATTTGACCGCACTTTTTTTGAAAGCCTCTGCCGAGTACTCGACGTACTCAGGGGTCTGTCGAAAGGCGTCGAGGAAAGGTTGCAAGAGAGCGCCGGCGTCAGCCTCAGTCACAGCTCGAATTCCGGGGCGATCCACCGATTCTCGGGGTGCAAGGTTGAGGAGAAGGCTAACCATCGTGGGGGAAGGCGTGATGTGTGCCTTGCCGCCGTAATACTCCTGTTTCCAACCGGGCTGACGAGGAATTCGTTTGAAATCCGCGAATGACATGCGGCGATGTAACGGCCGCGGGTAATCGAGCTCGGGCTTTCTCAGTTTCGCTTGGGGCATGGTCATATGGATGCCCGCACGGCAACAAGAACGAACTGCGTGACCTTACTAGCGCGGCCCGTCATCAGTTCAATGCGTATTAGCTTCTTGGATCGATAATCAACGCGAAACCCGGCAACAATTTGGTCGTATAGACCTCTCCAAATGTCGGCTGAACAATCCGCCAGCTTTTACCGTTGCGGCGGTGCACGCGAAAGGTTGGACGTTCCGGGTTTTTTCGCGGATCAATCAGCCAGTATTCTTGGATCGTCGGCACTTGCAAGTACAGTTTGACGTTCCGAACCAGATCTTTGTAAGGATCTTCCTTGGAAACCACGTCGACCACCAAAATAGGACTGACCTCCTGCCAGCGGATTTTTTTCCATGGGCGATGCAGAGGAAAATCATGATATGCGGTCTGATCCGGCTCAGGAACGGTGGCACGCGGCCGACCAGGAACAATTACGCGTGCCTTACTGGTCACATAGTTGATGACCTCGGGGTGCTCCAAAGAATAATGTTGCAGCTTCGCGCCGATCCAGTTTTCGACCAGGTTATGCGGTGCATTGGGAAGTGGTAACACGTAGAGTTCCCCGTCAATCAGCTCGTACTGATAACCCTCCTCGTAATTGGCCCGCATGAACTCATTGAAGGTCATCGGATGGCCGCGGTCCTGCGGTCCGAGTTTTGTCCGAGCGGTTCTTGTTACAGTGGTCATAGCCTCACCTTGCGATTCTCAACTCGCCAGCACGCGCAGCTCGCGCGGCAAGGGGAAACTGACGTGTTCCTCGCGCACCGTCCGGCTCTCGACGGCAGCGCCGAAGTGTTCTTTCAAATAGGCCACGCATTCCTCGACGACTTCCTCCGGCGCACTGGCGCCGGCCGTGATCAGCACCGTGTCGTCGCGCCGGAACCAGTCATCCTTAATCTCGCTGACACGATCGATCAGATACGCTTTCTTGCCGTAACTTTGGACAATCTCGGCCAAGCGCATACTGTTGGAGCTGTTTTGGCTGCCCAGGACCAGGACCACGTCGGCCTCCGGCACCAGGAGCTTGACGGCTTCTTGGCGGTTCTGGGTGGCGTAGCAGATGTCGTCGCGCGACGGGCCGACGATTTGCGAGAAGCGGCGGCGCAGAGCGGCAATGATCACTTCGGCGTCGTCCACACTCAGCGTGGTCTGGGTCAAGTAAGCGACCTTGGCGTCGGCCGGCAGATCGAGCTGGTTTACGTCCTCGGTATTTTGCACCAAGCGGATGTTGGCCGGGGCTTCGCCCATGGTGCCCAGGACCTCGTCGTGGCCTTCATGGCCGATGAGGATGATCGTGTATCCTTCGCGCGCGAAGCGGACGGCTTCAAAATGGACCTTGGTGACGAGGGGACAGGTAGCGTCGATGGCGCGCAGGCGGCGCTGGGCCGAGGCCGCCCGAATCGCCGGGGCTACCCCATGAGCGCTATAAAGAACGTTGGCCCCTTCCGGGATTTGGCTAATATCGTCCACGAAGACGACGCCGCGCTTCCGGAAGCGCTCGACCACCGGCCGATTGTGCACGATCTCGTGGTAGACGTACAGCGGGGCGCCGAACAGGTCCAGAGCCCGGTCCAGGCTTTCGATGGCCATGTTGACGCCTGCGCAGAACCCACGCGGGTTGGCCAGGATGATTCTCACAGATTTCTTCCTCCTGAATGACCTTATCCTACCCGCGCTCCATTTCGCCGCCAAGCCGAGTGTTGGGCCTTGAAGTCTCTGTGAACAAATGCATCAAGGAAGTCTCTGGAGGCTTAACCGCGGAAAGATATCCCGGAAAACAACATCGCCACCCGGTGGCGGGTGGCGATGTCATGCAAGCTCGTCATGGTCTGTCTTTCAAGCGATCAATCGAATTTGACGCCGTTCTTGGCGGGCTTGATGTATTTCTTGCCGTCTTTTTCCGAGACGGTTCCGGTCACCGATCCATCCGCGGTCTTTTGGCAGATTTTCTTGTGGTAACTTTCCTTGTTCCCCTTGTCATCAAAATAGTAGACGACATCCTTGCCATCTTCCTTTACGCGGATCGCATTCGTGCATTTTTCGGTCTCTTTCAACTCGCACTTGGCGCACAAGATCGTGCCTTTGAGGGTCACTTCCTTGTCTTCCGCGGAAACGCGCGCGGCCACGACCAGCACCACCGCCAATCCCAACACCGCCGACAACGCAACTCTCATGGTTGAGCCTCCACTTGTGTAAGAAATCCAATAGAGCCCGCTTGCCGACGCGGTCAATCGAGCTCTCTTCCGTTGGTCCAAAGATGCCATCAGGCAGTATATGGCTGGCATGAATAGAAGCAACGGCAGCCCAGGGAAATCTGTCCTGACTGATGAGCTAGATTGTGTGCGTGTCGCGCCGGGCAAGCCGGGTTGCGCTAGCGCCCGCAGCCTGGTTCCCAGGGGGATTTATCGTTTCGCCCTCGGTGCACGACCTTATTTCTTCGCCAGCAGCTGAGTGTGCGCCGCCCGGTCATAGGCGGCCAGAATCTGATGCAGGGCGTGGTATGCTGGCTCATCGCCTCCCACCGCGGGGGCAAAGCGCAAATCCATTTGCGTCATATACCGCACCAACTCCCCGGCCGTCTTGCCTCGCGCCACATAAGTCTGGTTGAAATAGTTGCCGGCATCAGGTTGCCGAAGCAACTTGATCGACTCGTCCAGCTGCGTCAGGAAGCGCTTAGTCCCAATGTAGTCTGGCGTGGAGATGTTGCCGATCCTGGCGTAGAGGCGAAGGCGAATCGCTAGGGCAGCCTCCTCCAGCTCGGGAAGATTGATCACGCGTCCTTGCCGGGCCTGCTCGATGACCTTAGGCGCCAGGAAGTTGATCAAATCACGTTCGTGCTTGAAATCCGGGCCGCGCAAAATCAGGGGCCAGCTCAACCGACCGTTATCCTTGAACAACCCCGGATTTCCGTTGTTCCGCCCCATGAGCACGCTGATGTGCCGCAAGGTTTCTTCATCCAGGGTCATGTCCGAGGCGTGGATTCCCTGGGCTTGCAGGTCGCGAAGATCGGCCAGCAGAAAATTCAGGGCCGTGCCTGATTGCGTCTCCAGCTCAGACAGTTCTCCCTGGCTCCAGCTCAACTCAATCTGGTGAAGCCGCTCCCGTTCCTCCTGGGGAGAGAGCGGCGGAGGCTCATCCACGTAGGAACGCTGGCGGCGGTAGGAATTCGAGTAGGAGTTGTCTGCACCGGAATAGTCCGATGGGGAATTGCCGGAATAGCCCGAATAACCGCCGCCGTAGCCCGAAGAGCCATAGCCCCGGTTGCCATAGATGTTGCTCATCCAGTTCCAATTGGTTCCAAATCCCGGTGTCAGACCCGGCACCAAGTTCGGATTGAAAGGCCCCATCATGCCGGCGTTCATGGCCATTTGTTGCCGGGCCATCATCATGCCCATCCGGCCTTGTGCAAAAGCGCCGGATGCCGTCTGCAAAACCAGGAATCCCGATAATAGAAAGATCGTCTGCTTCAAAAGAGATGCCATGCCTTCTTGCTCCTTTCCGATTGCTTTGGGAGGCTAGGCTCCTGCCGTGCCGTTCGGATCTAGGCTCGGCTGGCGGGAGCATCGCCCTCCCGAAAGGTTTGTTCGTGTGCGAATCATTTCGCAACCCGCTCCCCCCAATAGATAACTACTGCGAGGACGCCAAGAAAATTCCTCACGGAACGAATAGGATTGTCGCCAATCGAATTTTGGATGGCCGGGCAAGGCCCATGTGGATCGGCGGGCGCGAATTAGGGACGAAACGGCTCTTTCCTGGGACGGAATGGACAGGTTATTCCTTCTCGGCAAGCAGTTCCTCGATTTTCTTTCGCATGATCTCCTCTCCTTTGACGCCGTTGAAGTTCAGCTCGCCGTCCCAGCGATAGCGGACGTTGCCTTTCTTGTCGACGAGGTAAGTGCAGGGCCAGAAGCGATTGTCCCAGGCCGCCCAATTCTTGCCGGCGTTGTCCACCACGATGGGATACTTCATGTCGTTGTCTTTTACTTTGCGGCGGACTTGGTCGATCTTGTGCTCGGCCGCGGTCTCCGGCGTGTGGATGCCGATGGCCGTTAATCCCTTCTTGGAAAAATCCTTGTGCCAGCCCGTGTACCACGGGTAGTTGCGGATGCAGTTGATTCAGCCGAAGGTCCAGAAGTGGACGACCACAACCTGGCCGCGGAGGTCCTTGAGCTGGAGTGGCTTGGAATTGATCCACTCCTCGGCTTTCTCAAATTCCGGAGCCGGGATGTTCATGGCTATCGGCTGCTCGCCGCGCGCCGCCGCGAACATCAGCATCGCTCCCACTAACAGCGCTCCCGCTATCAGGCGTTTCATTTTTCGGTCTCCGAAAAATCGAACCTCAAGAGGTAAGGTCAATGTATTGGCGAGTGCCAACACATCGCTTGCGACCACTGACGACTCATCGACTCGCCACGCACTCTTTCTTCAGTGCCCCGCATACCAGTCGTAGCCCCGCTCGCCCCAGTAGTCGGGGGGGCCGTTCGTCCTGGAAACGGATCAGACCGATGCGTTTGAGACTTTTGTAGCCGTATTTCACCGCCAGATAGAGTCGCAGCGGCGCCCCGTGCTGCCGGGTCAGAGGCTGCCAGTTCATCGAATCGCACAGCAATGTTTGCGCGTGCAGGGCGCTGGCCATGTCCAGGCCGACATAATAATCCTCGTCCGGAGTCGCCAGGTAGACGTAGCGATAGAGATCTTTCGGTTTGGTCAGCGGGTCGGGCGCCTGGCCGCTTCGTGTCCCCAGCCCGAATCGCGTCAGGAAATCGAGGAAGCGCACCCCGCCGAATTGGATCACCTGACTCCACCCTTCGACACACTTCAACTCGGTCACCAAGTCGGTCCGTGGCAAGTCCCGGAGAACTCGCAGACCAAGGGCCTGTTTGTCGGCACGGCCCTGGTGCTGGATGCGCAGCTGCCAGCCCGAGGGGTTGATCTCATTCGCTAGCCCAACCAAGCCGTTGGTGCGCGCCGGGCCCTGCACGCTCTCGGCCGGAAAGGTCGGCGCCAGTCGGGACGAGGTGTATAGACTCTCAGCCAGCCCCTGGTTGAGACGAAGCACGCGGCGGAGCGGCCACGGCAGATCGTCTTCCAGAGTGGCGCTCGTCAGCCAGCTCCAGGCGCCGAGTCCTGCCAGGGCAGCCCCGGCGCCGGTGATAAAACTCCGACGCGTCAAACGCCGGATTTCTCGTTCGGCTGTGGGGCCGGTCAAGAGCGGCCTGGTTGCGGATTCAGGCATGGCTCTTCCCCTCCACCGGCACCAACTCGTGACCCGTGACCATGGCACGAAAATTATTCCACCCGGCGCGGATCACCTGGGCGATGTGGATGATAAAGAACAACACGTAACCGATCGTCAGCGCGAAATGCTCTCCCCGGGCCCAAGCGTAGCCGCCCAGCAGACTTGTCAGCCAAGCGAACTGGATGGGCTTGTAAATCGCCAACCCGGTCACGAGCGAGCCGGCGCCCATGAGGATGACCCCGGTGTAAGCGAGGCGCTGGGCGCCGTTGAACTTGGCCCGCGGCAGCGGAGTCTTGCGCAGCTTGAGGTCGTGGAGTACGACGTGCCAGGCTTCGCGCGGCGTGTGCCGGTTGGGCAGCAACTGCCGCCACTCGCCGGAGATAAACGTGTACAGCACGTAGCAGATTCCATTGAGGGCGAAGAACCACATGAAGGTGAAATGCCAAGCCATCCCCTCGGCCAGCCGGAAGTCCAGGTGCAAGGCCTTATAGGACCAATCGGGGAAGAAATGGAACGAGACAACCGCCAAGTTGAGATCGTACACGTCGTTGGCCCAGTAGATCATCAGACCGCTCCAAATCATGATCCCGAGCACCGGGACGTTGATCCAGTGCATCCAGCGAATAGCTCTTGGGTGTTTCGACTCCAACCGGTTCATAAGTGTTTCACTCCCTGTAGCCCAGGCCGGTCCAAGACCGCCGAACCGGGACTCCAACTTGTTTACATCTTGTCCTTCTTGACGCCATCCATCTTATCGCCCCCCATCTTATCGCCGCCCATCTTGCCGCCGTCCATCTTTTCACCCCCCATCTTGTCGGCGCCCATTTTGTCGCCGCCCATCTTGTCCTTGGTCGTGGTTGTCGATGAGCCGCAGCCCGCGATACTCAAGCCGATGCCCAAGCCCACAACCGCCGCGGGAATTACTACCCAGATACTACGCATCTTGAGACTCCTTATTCTTACAGGCCTGCGACTTCTGCTCTCCTCGCTGGCCCATCCATCGAGGGAGACCGAAGCCAGGCTTATGTTCTGTTGGACGCCTTCCGCGCTGAGAGGTTACAAGAATTACGCGCAGATGTGCGAGGGGTTGTGGGCTGATCAGGAAGAGCGGGCCCGCGCTTGCAGAATAGCTTGGATCAACTCTTCGGGCGCGTCGACGGGAGGCGGTGTGCCCTCTGGGGTAGCAAATGCCGCCTGCCCCAGTTGAATCGTCTTGCGATAGCTATCGAGATAAGCGACGCACCAAGGGCATTCGGCCAGATGCTTGTCGAATTCGGCGCGCTCCGCGGAAGGAAGGTTGCCGAACAAATACTCGTGCAGGAACTCGGTGAATTCGCGGCAGTTCATACTTCGCCCTCTCGGAAATAGGGATCCAGGAGCGAACGGAGAGCCTGTCGAGCGCGATGCAAGCGCGTCTTGACGACTCCCAGGGTGGTGTCCAGCAATTGCGCCGTCTCTTCCGTACTCAATCCTTCGATGTCGCGCAAGACCAAGACGATTCGGTAAGATTCCGGGAGCCGATTGATACAGCCCCGAACCATATCCCTCGCCTCCTGCTGCTGAAGGATTGCTACGGACGTAGCCTTCCAGGGCGCCGGCGGATCGATCTGATGTTCGCCTTCAGCAAAGTGGGGAAGCAGGTCTTCGATAGACATCTCCGGTCGCCGTTGGCGTGCCCGCAGCCGGCTCAGCGCCGCGTTCACGACAATGCGATGCAGCCACGTGCTGATACGGGAAAGCCCATCGAACCGCCCGATTCCCTTGAAGGCGGATAAGAAGGCATCCTGCACGGCATCGCGGG
>Ga0207128_1138_pt1 | contig 11871 bp, 4 predicted proteins | sample Alteio_BWMinHeat_18_FD_153522 | JGI IMG/M metagenome (GOLD analysis project Ga0207128, IMG submission 153522) | Enriched cells from forest soil in Barre Woods Harvard Forest LTER site, Petersham, Massachusetts, United States -... | ecosystem: Environmental > Terrestrial > Soil > Temperate forest >... | reverse complement strand
ATGTGAACCAAGGCCCGGGGTATGGGAAGCTTCCAATTGGCAGTGCTGATTTGCGAAAATCGGCAGCCTATCGCCAAGAGTCCGTCGGCTTGAGCGAACAGCGGCGAAATCAGCGATTCCATGTCGGTCAAATCGGAGGTCGCCTGGAACCAGGGCAGGCCGGCGGCCAGCGGATGATCGGCGGGGATGACGCCTTTTCCCATCAGGGTGTGGAACATCGGAGCGCCCAAACGTTCCGCGACCTGGACGAGAACCGATTCCGCGCCGGAAGTGACGACGCCGCCGCCGGCCAGTATCAAGGGCTTTTGCCATTCTTGAACCAGGTTTGCCAGCGACTCGATCTCGCCTCGGCGCACGACGGGGGCGGAGATCATCGTGGGTTGAGAAGGAAAGCTCAAGTGCTCTGGCTTAGCGCGTAACACATCGAGAGGGATTTCCAGAAGGACCGGGCCGGGGCGCGAGCCGGTCAGCGCCGCCATGGCTAGATCCAGCTGGGGGCGGATGCTGTGCACATCGTCCAGGCACGCTCGCCACTTGGTGAAGGAGGCACAAGCTTCCAGCTGTTCGTTTTCATGATAATAGCCGGAGCGAAGACCGCGGCCGGCCGTTGGGATTTGGCCGCTTAAGAGAAGGACCGGGATGGAGTCGGTAAACGAGCAGGCGAGCGGCGTGGCGGCATTGAGCACGCCGGGACCACACACGGCCAGGCAAACGCCCGGCTCGCCGCTGGCGCGAGCGTAGCCGTCAGCCATGAAGGCGGCCGCCTGCTCGTCTCGGGCCAAAATATGCCGAATGTCCGACTGGCGATAAAGAGCATCGTAGATCGGCGTGAGCTGGCCGCCGGGATAGCCAAATACATGTCGGATTCCGTGATCGCGCAAGGCGCTCACGAGCACTTCGGCGCCGGTTCGCGGAAGATCGCGTGGCTCCATGCGGATTCACTCCAGGATGTGGCGAGCGCGAAACGATGAATCCCGTCTGATCCCTGATTTCTGATCTCGGACCTCTGACTCCTACTGTCCTCTCATCTGCTCAAAAACGAACACGCCCCTCTTGTTGGCCACGACGATATCGGGCAGCTTGTCGCCGTTGAAGTCGTCGACCACGAACTGTGTACCGATGCCGGAATCGGAATCGATCAGGTGCGGCAGAAACTGAATCATGCCGTCCTTGCCGCGTTTGGCTTCGAACCAGTAAAGGACGGCCGGCTTATCGGAGCCCGGCTCGTTACGGCCGTGCGACCACCAGCGTTTGCCGGTGACGAGGTCTTTGAGGCCGTCGCCGTTGATGTCTACGCAGTGCAGGGCATGCGATTCGGAAAACAGGTCCTTGAAGAGATCGTGAGTGAGAAAGGCGGGGTCGGGGCCGTTGCTGGGTCGCTGCTGGTGCCACCAGATGCCGAACTTATGAGCCGAGCTGCTGATGATGTCCGGCTTGCCGTCGCCGTCCAGGTCATAGGCGAAAATGTCGGCGCATGGCTGGCCGAGGTTGGCGGGGTGAAATTTCCAGGGTTGATCGCCCTGGCGGCTGGAAGCCGCCGCTGCTGGGTCGCTCGCCGGTTGTTCCCACCAGCCGCCCGTGCAAATGACGTCGAGCCGGCCATCACCGTTCACGTCGCCGACACCCAGGCCGTGCGAATATCGTTGGGTGCCTGGAACTTCTTTGCCCGGCTCGCTCGGCACGCTGATCGGATGCATTTCCCAGAGTTGAGTCGGATCCTTGCCCGGTGCGAACCAGGCCAGCTGCCCCATGTTTTCCTTGCCCGGCGGCTGCCAGCCCATGACCAGGACGCGCTTGCCGGTGCCGAACAAGTCGACATACTGGGGTGTCTCGTTGCAGGCGCTGGCCCAAATGACGTGCTCTTTCCAATGCCCCTCTTGCCCTTTTGGATTCTCATACCAATAAGCCGGCTTCCCCGGAAAACCGATCACGATCTGATCGGGCCAGCCGTCACCGTTGATGTCGTCCGCCCAACAGAGCATGCATTCGCTATAACTCGCCAGGCCGTCACCGTAGTCACCGACCTTGCGAATTGCGTGCATCTTCCAGTCAGGCGCCTCATACCAAATGTCCCCGCAGAGAATGTCCATTTTGCCGTCTTTGTTGACGTCAGCGATGGCCACCCCCTCCGAGCGGAATTTCTTGTCGACCACGGTCTTCTTCCAAGAAACGGCTTTGGATTCATCGAGGGAGATGCTTTCATGGCCATTACAGGTTCCCCATTCGAACCCCGCTAATGGAAAGGAAAGTGTGGTCCCTGCTACAAAAGAAAGCATTAGAGTCCAATATCGCCTCGTCATAATCACCCCTTGCGCTAAAATCGCTTGTTTGCTCTTCCATGGGATGGAAGTTAATTCATGGGCATGATTATGGGGACCCGCGGTCCGAAGTGCAATGGTTTCCTCCTTCTCGTTCATTAAACCGGGACGGAAAAGATTACCCCTTTTGCCCTTTGAGCATTGTCGGCGTACAATTTGAAATGAGGGGACTTTCTGGCCAAGATCAGGGAAGTTCGGATAGCAGTCCGGATCAGGGCGCGGGATACTCATTTCTGAAAGAGACGCTCATGAACAATCAGCTCATGGAAATCGTGTTGCCGCGGCTGGCCCGGCCTCTCTATCACCAGCTTCAACAATATCAGTCCGGGCAGATGGACGACGACCAATTCACGCGCAGCTTTGAGTCGCTGTTGCGCCGGCAGCATGTTTGGCTGGCCAAGCACGGGGTACCGGCGGCGCGGGCCGCCCTGGCCATTCACGGCGCCGTCCTGGTCTTGAGCGCCCCCGGCATGAAAGCCGAAGCCGAAGAGACCGGTGAGCCGCTCGAAATCGTCGAGTTCCGCGCCGTGCAGGAGGCCGCTGCCGATGTCGCCGAGAACTACGGCATTCGCGAAAGCCAAGCCGCCCGCATCCTGACTGGTCTGTTGGCGCGGTATGGCGATTGAGACAGCAATCAGATTTTGCTCATTTCCGGTTGGCCTCCCCCTTCCCCCCAAACTGAAGTTTGGGCGCGAGAACGGGCCGTTCACAATTAGCCTGCCGATCCACCGATTCTGGCTCTTGTCGCTTTCTCACCTGCACTCCGCCACTTTGGACCAATGCGACTCCGGACAGGATCACTACTAGACCGGCGACAATGCTGACCGTCATTTCTTCACCGCCCAGGAGCGACCCTACCAAAATCGCTACCAAGGGATTCACGTAAGCATAAGTTCCCACCATGGTTGCCGGCACGTGGCCGAGCAGCCAGTTGAACGCGACAAAGCCCATCAGCGAGCCAACAATCAACAGATAAAAGAAGGACACACCGGCGCCCCAGGTGAGCTGGGCGGGCGTGAGTTGCTGCGCCTCTCCCAAGGCTATTCCAAGAAAGACCGTGGCCATGCCGCCCACAATCATCTGATAAGCGGCCGACGCCAGGCGAGAGCCTGTCCGATGCCGATAGCGCAACAGCAGGGATCCCAACGCCCAGAATAGGGACGAACCCAAGACCCAGAGCGGACCGGCATGTTCAATCAACCCGCCCAGACTTGCGAAACCTCCGAGACCTTGAAAGTCTGCCAGCAATTTCGGTCCCAGCAGGATGGAAACGCCCCCCAATCCGATCAGCAGACCGATCCAACCACGACCCGACAACCGATCGCCCCTCGGCCAGGCCAATTCCATCAGGGCCACCCATAACGGCGTGGCCGCCACCAACACGGCCGTGACGCCGGACGGCACATTGTCCAACGCGAAGGTAATCAGGCCGTTGCCTCCGACAAACAAGAGCAGCCCGCTTAGCATCACCCAGAACAACTCGCTCCGGGGCATGCGAAGCCGAGTGCCGCGCCAAGCCAGAAACCCAAGCAAGAGCCAGCCGGCCAGAGCCACCCGTACGCCGCCAAACAAGGCTGGCGGCAGTCGCTCCGTGTGGACTCCCGCGCGAATGACAAAATAAGTCGTGCCCCAGGACAAGTAAACAACCGTGAAGGCCAGGACTAGTTTCCAAGTGGGCGGCCGGAGATGAAGGGAAGAGGGACAAGAGGAACCCGAGTCAACGGAGGGGGAGAGAGAACTTTCGGCTTGTGCTGTTTCCTTCTGGTTCAATGCGAGGTTCATTCGTTGATCAGGCCTGGTCGCGTGCCATGCTTTCGTAAAGAAAATGGCAAGACCGATTGTAATGTCACACCGGCAGAAGGGACAGACGAACTGGGACTAAGGTTCACTGCTTGGTGGCGGCAAATTTTCAACTTGCCGGGAAGTCGTGATCGGCAAGTTGAAAACTTGCCGCCAGCGTCATTATTGCGACCACGAAGCCGTAGGGTGAGAGGGGTCTTCGGGACCTTGACCATCCCGTTTTTTTTCTTGACTTTACCCTATACCCTCAATACCCTCACAGTGTTTTGCGGTGCCAATGCCTGGTCGGACCTCGCGACAACGCGCACGGTCGCGATGGAACCGTAACTCGCTTTCCAATTCACGCTCGAAGGTTACGCCTCAAGAATCCCTTATCTGGCTCGGAAGAGCTTGTTATCAGGAGGCCAATCATGATGCGCTGGTCACGGCCTGTTGGTTTTTCAGTTCGCCAGAGAGATAGGCGGCTCGGCCGTAGAAAACTGCGCCGGCCAACCTGGAGGTTAGCCGTGGAAATGTTGGAAGATCGACTTGCCCCCGCCACCATCCAGGCAATCTCCGTCGCCGACCCTTCGCTTGGTGGAACATCGGTGACGCCGAATGGGCCGAGTTCGCTTCAGGACATTTACAGGCCTCATAATTCCGTTAGCGCTGACGGGCACTATGTCGCTTTCGTAAGCTCGGCCAGCAACATCGTGCCGGGAGATAATAACAACAGGCCTGATGTCTTCGTGCGTGACACGCTGGCCGGTAAGAGTATTCTCGTTAGCGTCAACAGCAGCGGCACCGGTTCGGCCAACAACACCTCCAACTTTCCGGTGATCAGCGCCAACGGCCGATATGTCGCTTTTGATAGTTTTGCCACCGACCTCGTCGCCGGAATGACCGATAACAACAATGCCCCCGACGTGTTCGTGCGCGATCTCCAAACCGGGACGATCACCCTGGTCAGCGTCAATAGCGCGGGAACCGGCACGGGCAACGGGGTTTCTACCGTCCCTGTGATTTCCCCCGACGGGCGATACGTGGTTTTCCAGAGCGGCGCCACGGATTTGGTGACCGGATACGCCGGCGGAGTCTACGTCCGCGACCTGGTAGCTGGAACGACCCGCCTCGTCAGTGTCAACCAGGCAGGCACGGGCAACAGCAACGGCGGCTCCAATTACTGGCAGATTACCCGGGACGGACGTTACGTCGCCTTCGACAGTTCCGCCAGCGACCTTGTCTCGGGGGACACCAACGGCAAGTTTGACGTATTCGTGCGCGACATGGTGGCCAACACCACCACCCTGGTTAGTGTCAATAGCTCCGGCACAGGCACGGGAAATGATACGAGTCAATACCCGGTAATCAGCGACGATGGCCGCTATGTCGCCTTCGAAAGCTATGCCAGTAACCTCGGTCCCATCGACACGAATAACACCGTGGACGTTTATGTACGGGACTTGGTGGCAGGCACAACGCGGGTTGTCAGCGCCACCAGTCAGCAGGGCACCGTGGCCGGCGATCGATCCTCCGACAATCCGATCATTAGCTCCAATGGACGTTATGTTGCGTTTGAAAGCAATTCTGACAATCTGATCAGCGGCGATAATAACAACACCTGGGACGTTTTTGTTCGGGACCTGACGACGAACACAACAACGCTGGTCAGCGTGGCAGGGGGAGGCACCGGAACAGCTAACGGCCAATCCGCCTATCCCGTCATGACACCCGATGGCCGCTACGTCGCTTTTCAGAGCCTGGGCACGAACCTAACCGCGGATTCGGTATCCGGCAGGAACGTCTTTTTGCGTGATCTGATTTCAGGAACGGCCACCCTCGTCAGTCCCAATGATAACGACACCGCCAACGATAGCCTTTCCGACACTCCCATGATCAGCAACGACGGGCAACACGTCGCCTTCATGTCTGACAGCTCGACCATTATCAGTGGTGATAACAACGGTTTTGCTGACGATTTCATGTGGAGCAACGTGGCGCCGGCTGCAACAAAATTCGCCGTCACCGGCTTTCCGTCACCCTCGACCGCGGGCGTCGCCGGTTCCTTCACCGTCAAGGCCGAAGATAACAACGGCAACATAGCCACAAGTTACACCGGCACCATCCATTTCACCAGCAGCGATGCCCAGGCCGTCTTGCCGGCCGATTACACATTTACCGCCACGGACGCGGGCCAACACACGTTTAGCGCCACCCTCAAGACTGCCGGCAACCAGTCGTTCACGGTTACCGATACCCTCAACCCCAGCGTTGCCGGCTCGGAGACCGGCATCACAGTTAACGCTACAGCCGCTAGTAGCTTAGTCATTACCGGTTTTCCTCCGCCCACCACGGCGGGCGCATCGGCCAATTTTGCGGTCATCGCCAAAGACCCGTTCGGCAACACGGCGACGAGCTATGCGGGCACGGTCCACTTCACCAGTTCCGATGCCCAGGCTGTGTTGCCGGTGGACTACACTTTCATTGCCGCGGACTCCGGCCAGCACAACTTCAGTGCTTTACTCAAAACCGCCGGCAGTCAGTCGCTGACTGCCACAGACACAGTAACCAGCAGCATCACCGGCTCGAAATCGGGCATTGCAGTGAACCCCGCCGCAGCGAGCAGTTTTGTCATCGTCGGCTTCCCGGCGCCAATCTACGCCGGCGCCTCCCGCGACATCACTGTTACGGCCTATGACCCCTTCGGCAACATCGCCACCGGTTACACAGGCACGGTCCATTTCACTAGCAGCGATCCGCTGGCTGTCTTGCCCGCAGATTATGCCTTTACGAATGCGGACGCCGGCGTGTTCCCCTTCTACGGCATCACTCTTAAAACCGTCGGCAGCCAGTCCATCACCGCCCAGGACACGGGCAATTCGGGAGTTGCTGGCTCGCTGACGGGCATCACGGTCAATGCGCCGCTGATTACGCCGACGCTGATCAGCGACATCAATACCCATACACTTGGATCGAACCCGCAGGATTTCGTCAGTATGGGTGGGTTCACGTATTTCACGGCTCAAGACGAGTTGCATGGCCTCACCTCAATGTGGAGGACTGACGGCACAACGATCAGCCTGGTCGTCGACGGCCGCGAGGTAGGCCCGACGGACTTAACCAACGTCGACGGCATCTTGTTCTTTGCTGGAGGTCGAGGCCTGTGGAAAACCGATGGCACGACTACAACACGCGTCGCGAATATCAATCCCGAAAAAACCGCCCGGCCCGGTCCCAGCGAACTAACGGCTGTCGGCGCAACACTTTACTACTCATTCGATGACGGCACGCACGGACCCCAACTTTGGAAGTACGATGGAACGACAAACCAAATGGTCACGAACGTTCCTCTGCCCTTTGGCTTCGGACCGCAATATCTGACCAATGTAAACGGAACGCTCTTCTTCGAAGATAACGGCGCCCTCTGGGAAACCGACGCCATGTCCGCACATATCGTGGCGACTTTCAATGGTTCGAATCCCGATGTCAGTTTCTTGACAAGCTTTAATGGAGCGGTTTATTTCCGAGCGGACGATGGTACCCACGGCACGGAGCTATGGAAGAGCGACGGGACCACTACGACTCTGCTCGCGGAAATTAATCCGGGAGCCGGCAGCTCCAATCCCCATGCCTTGATCGTCGTCGGCAACAAGTTGTTTTTTGCCGCCAGCGATAGCGGCTTCGCGGATAAGTTGTGGAAAACCGATGGAATCACCGTCAGTCTGGTTTCTTCTGCGGCCGCACCGGATATTGAAGACCAAGTGGCGGCAGTAAACGGGACGCTCTTCTTTGCGGGATTCGGTGGGAACACCGGCGACGAGCTATGGAAGTCCGATGGAACCACCACAACGCTGGTCGCTGATATTAACCCGGGAAGCGCCAATTCCTTCCCCAATGATCTTACCAACGTGAATGGTACGCTCTATTTTTCCGCCGTCGACAACCTTCATGGTCGGGAATTGTGGAAGAGCGACGGGATAACCGCGACCTTGGTGGCCGACATCAATCCGGGTATCACCAATTCTTTCCCCAACGACTCCAATCCCAATAACTTGGCTAATGTCAATGGAACTCTTTTCTTTGCTGCGGATGACGGCGTCCACGGCAACGAACTATGGGCCAGCGACGGCACGACGGCCGGCACCCGGCTCTTCAAAGATATCGAGCTGCTGGGCGCCAGCTCCGGTCCCTATTCAATGACGAATTTCAACGGGCAGATCTATTTTGTGGCCGACGACGGCGTCCATGGAACTGAATTGTGGAGGACCGATGGCGTCCACACTACCCAGTTCGACTTGAATCCAGGAGCCGACCCATCGATACCCGGTTTGCTGACCGTGTTCAACGGCCAACTATATTTCGAGGCTTACGACGATGTGAATGGGCCGGACCTATGGAAAACGAATGGCAGCAGCGCTCCAACCATCGTGAATTTCGGCTCGGGCACAGGCACCAGCCCTAATTTGTTGACGGTCGTCAGTGGCTGGCTGTTTTTCTCCGCCTATGATCAGAACTTCAACCGCCAACTCTGGAAAACCGATGGCACCACGGTCAGCTTAATACCCATCAATCCAACCGGGGGGTCCTATCCCGAGCAGTTTGTTGTTGTCGGCAACCAGCTTTACTTCATGGCCACCGACGGAGTCCACGGGGGTCAAATGTGGCGGACGGACGGAACCACGACAGCCATGCTGCCGGCCGACTTCAGTAATATCAATTGGCGCCCCCTCGATAACCTGAGTGGCTTTACCAACCTGAACGGCACCCTCTTCTTCGCCGGCAACGATGGGACCCATGGAACGCAGCTATGGAAGACCGATGGCACAACCCTCACCATGCTGACCGATTTCAATGAAACCAATGGCTACAATCCGATTTATCTCACGGTCGCGAACGGATTGGTTTTCTTCGTGGCGAATGACGGCATGCACGGTAACCAAGTCTGGCAGAGCGACGGCACGACGACCAAACAGGTTACTAACGCCAACTTCTACGCCTCTTCGGGGCCCGTTTTTTTGACCGCCGTCAACAACACCCTGTTTTTCACGGGTTCCGATCCTGTGAATGGCAATGCCCTGTGGGAGACGACCGGCAACACCGCCCCGGTCCTGAACAACTATGGCCCCGGGGCCTTAACGGCGCTCAATGGACTGCTTTATTTCGAAACCGGCCAAGGACCGGAGCCCGCCTCATTATGGAAAACCGATGGAGTCACCACCACCTTCGTTGCCGATTTGGCCAGCTTGGGCGTGGCGGGACCTTTCCTTGACGTCAGCAACACGTTGTATTTCCAGGCTGAGGATGCAACTGGTGGATTTGAGCCTTGGAAGTTGGTCTTGCCTCCGTTGGCAACCAAGTTCGTGGTCACGGGGTTTTCTTCACCGGCAACGGCCGGCGTCCCAGGGAGTATCACCGTCACCGCCGAGGATGCCAACGGCAACGTCGCGGCCAGCTACAGCGGCACGGTCCACTTCACCAGCAGCGATCCTCACGCCGTTTTGCCGGCCGACTACACTTTCACGAGTGTGGACGGCGGCCAACACATCTTCAGCGCCACGCTCAAGACCGCCGGCATTCAGTCGTTAACAGCTACTGACACCGTCACCAACACAATCACCGGCTCGCAGGCGGGTATCACCGTCAACCCCGCAGCGGCCAGCACTTTCTTGGTTTCGGGGTATCCATCGCCCATCACCGCGGGCACGACAAATAACTTCGCAGTCACCGCCAAAGACGCCTTCGGCAACACGACGACTAGCTACACCGGCACGGTCCATTTTACGACGAGCGCCGCCAAGGCGGTGTTGCCGGCCAATTACATGTTCACCAGCACCGACGCCGGAGCGCACACTTTTTCGGCCACTCTCCGGAGCGCGGGAACCCAGTCGATCACGGCCACGGACACGACTAACAGCAGTATCACGGGCACTCAGTCGGGGATTGTGGTCAATCCCGCGGCGCCCTTCAAATTGGCGATCGCCCGCTTCCCCTACAAGCCAACCGCGGGAGTGGCCGGCAGCTTCCGGGTCACCGCTCAAGACATGTTCAGCAACATCGCCCCGACCTTCACCGATACGGTTCACTTCACGAGCAGCGACCCGCAAGCAGTGCTGCCGGCCGACTACACTTTCACGAGCGGCGACGCCGGTGTTCACGACTTCATGGCCACGCTCAAGACCGCCGGCAGCCAATCGATTACGGTGCAAGATTTAACCCGTACGACGATCGTGTCCGCCACTCAGTCGAACATTTTGATGCAGCCGGCGGCGGCCAGCACCTTGCAGGTCAGCGGCTTTCCTTCATCGGTCATAGCGGGCGCGGCTCATAGCTTCACGGTCACCGCTTTTGATCCCTACAACAACGTCGCCACCGGCTATCGTGGGACCGTGACCTTCAGTAGCAGCGACACTCAAGCCATGTTGCCGGCCAACTACACCTTCACCAGCGGCGATGCCGGCGCGCACACCTCCTTCTCGGCGACTTTGAACACGGGGGGCACGCAGTCGATCACGGCTACCGATACGGTCAACGGCAGCATCAAGGGCGCCGAAATGGGCATCATGGTGGTCAGCATGCAGCCGACCGCCGGCATCATCGGTCCGCCCGCCAACGCTTCCGGCTCGAATGGCGTTCCCGGCCAGCCACTCGTCTATACGCTCACCGCCAGTGAGTCGGGGTTGGATCCCAACACCGTCTATTCTTACACGGTGCAGTGGGGCGACGGCAGCCCGGCGCAGTCCTTCAGCGGTCCTTCCGGGACCCAGGTGAGCCACGCTTTCCCGGCGCCTATGAGCTATTCAACCAGCGTGACAGCGACTGATCCCAACGGCCATTCCAGCCTGCCGGCTTCGACTTCGGTCTCCCTCACTACTTTGGCCTTGGAGGCGGATCCTTATTACTCGAGTCAGACGGCGCTGTATATGGGCGGCACGACCGGCAGTGACAACATCGCCATCACTCCGGCCGTCAGGACGGTGAACGGCAACCTTGATTACGGCGTCAAGGTGGGCATGAATATGGTCAGCTACGGCAGCTTCTTTTCCATCAGCCGTGTCGTCGTCTATAGCCAAGGGGGCACCGACATCGTCAAGACGGCGGCGCAGACCATCAATGGCACGTTGACCTACGTCAGTGTGCCGGTGATGTTCTTCGCCGGCAACGGCAACGACATCTTGAATCTCTCCGGCTCGGGCAGCAACGCCAATACCGTCACCCCCAATAATGTTCTCGTCGGCGGCGGCGGCACGGACCGGCTCATCGGCGGCCAAGGAAGAGACATCTTGATTGGCGGCGCCGGACAGGCGACGCTGCAAGCCGGCAGTGGCGGTGACATCTTGATTGGCGGCACGACCAACTATGACAACAACGCCGCCGCCCTGGCCGCCATCTTGGCCGAATGGGGCAGCAACGATGATTACTCCACTCGCATGGCTCGCCTGAACGGCAGCATGAGCGGCGGACTCAACGGCAGCTACCTCTTGAACTCCAGCACCGTTCACGGCAACGGCCTGGCCGACAATCTCTACGGCGGGTCCGGCCTGGATTGGTATTTCGCCGGCATGATGGATGTCCTGTTCAACAAGACCCCGGGCGAAGTCGTCACGCCGATCTAGTCATTGGCAATTTCCACTGCTGACGAAAAGAATCTGCGCGCTCGCCTTTCATTAACCAGCCGCCAGCATTGCAATCACGAATGCTGGAGGATGGGAAAAGCTCTAGGAACCCTTGCCCCGAGCGAGTATTTTCTTGACTTTGCCCCAAGCCTTCAATACCC
>Ga0207128_1114_pt1 | contig 12013 bp, 10 predicted proteins | sample Alteio_BWMinHeat_18_FD_153522 | JGI IMG/M metagenome (GOLD analysis project Ga0207128, IMG submission 153522) | Enriched cells from forest soil in Barre Woods Harvard Forest LTER site, Petersham, Massachusetts, United States -... | ecosystem: Environmental > Terrestrial > Soil > Temperate forest >... | reverse complement strand
GGCCAGGGCGGTGCGGCGTCCACTGCCGGCATGACCCGGAGGGAGGGCCGGGAGGTCGAATTGGCCCGCCCGTGAGGATACGGCGGCCGGCACTCCCGGCGTCACCTCTGGTCCCGGCGCATTGTGCTGCCCGCGGACCAAAATGTGGTGAGGCGGTGGACTGGGATCCGTTTCCACGAAGACCGAGATTTTCTCCAAGGGTGGAGGCCGCTGATTTTCTCCGGCGGCGATCGCTTGGAGGATCGGTTCGCGGATCGAGGTGAAATCCGGAAAGCGTTTGGCCAGATCCTCGTGAGTAATCTTCACCGCGTCGGCATGGTCCTGAAGTAGGGCTTGCTGCTCCGGGGTCCGCTTGTCTTTGGCGGTCTTGAAAGCTTTCAAGACTCCGGCCCGCTTGGCGGGTTCCGAGGATTGCAAACGCTCTTCCAGTAAGCGCTCCTGGTAAGGGGAGGCAATGGTTTCTAGTCCCGAGCGCAGGGCTTGGACTTGACGATCGATCGATTCCGTGCGTCGTTGAACATCTTCGCGCCGGGCGCGCGTGGCTATGGCAACGACTCGGTCGGCGGGCTTGGTCCAGCGATCCGGGTTGTAGGCCGGGAAAAAGATAGCCTCCAGACTGTAAAAGTCTCGCTGGGTGATCGGCTCAAACTTGTGGTCGTGACAGCGAGCACACTGAATGGTGACGCCCAACAGCGAGCTCATGGTGATTTGCAGGGTTCCTTCCAGGACGGTATACCGGTCGGTGCGCACCTCGTCGGGATTGCCGTCGCTTTCCCCGGTGCCGTCTTGTGCGTTGCGGAGAAAATGGGTCGCGGTCAACTGTTCCACCATCGCGGCCGTGACGTCCCCATCCGGCCGGTAACCCGCCATTTCATCGCCGGCCAATTGCTCACGAACGAAGCGGTCGTAGGGTTTGTCCTCGTTAAAGGAACGGATGACGTAGTCGCGATAACGGTAGGCTAGCGGGCGATCGCTATCGGCACTAAAGTAGCCGTTCGAATCGGCATAGCCGGCGGCATCCAGCCAGTATTTCCCCCAGCGCTCGCCGTAGTGGGGCGACGCCAGGTATCGCTCGACCATGCGCTCGTAAGCGTTCGGCGCCGAATCGGCAATGAAAGCATCGATCTCGGACGGGGTCGGGGGTAGGCCGGTCAAGTCGAAGCTCACGCGCCGAATCAGAATCTCACGAGAGGCCTCTGGAGCAAGCGACAATTGTTTCTGCTCCTGCGCCCTTTCAATGAATCGGTCGATGTCGGTGCGGATGAAATCCTGTCGTTGGATGGTGGGCACGGCGGGGCGGACGGGCACTTGATAGGCCCAGTGCTTTGTCGAAGTTTGCGCCGCTGAGGCTTTCACACTCAGGCCCGGCGAGCCGGCTTCGATCCACCGGTGAACAAGCCGCCGCTCGGATTCGGCCAGCGGCTTCTTGGGGGGCATCTTGTCTTGTTGGATCATTTGCCAGATGCGGCTCTTGTCGGGTTGCCCCGGAAGGACCACCGGGCCAGAGCTGCTGCCCCGCGCCACTCCCTCGAAGTTGGAAAGATCGAGCTTGGCTTTGGGTTTTTGACCGGCATGACATTCGATGCAGCGCGACTGAAAGAAGGCCTGAACTTCTTTTCGAAGCTGGGCCGATTCGGGCGAGGGCGTCGCCTTTTTTTCCTCGGCGCAAACCTCGGTCGAACCCGATAGCACGGCCCAGAAGCAGAACCACAACAAAAGGACCGGCACGAATTTTCCGGAACGCCGCATAAACCCGGTTCCTTTACTGGCCGCTCGTTCGATGTGCCTACATGTCAGGGCGCATTCCTGCTTCAAGATCCCTTTCAAAGCCATTTGGTTCATAGGACAAACCCCAGCAGACCGGCGCCCCAACCACCAATTATCTGCCGTTGGGTTAGCCCCCGGACCTGCCGTTGCGTGGCATATGACATGGGTACTCTCCGGATTCGAGACACCTAGCGGGCATTGGGCAATCGGCTGGCAGTATCAATCAGGAGTCGTTACGACTACGACCAAACGCACTCTAGGCAGGAGCTTCACCTCCTATTACACTCACCATCGGCCATAGATGCAACCCCAGCAACGGAAGAGATCGAGCGGCCATTGCGCACCAAAAAGACCGAAAGTTGTTTTGGTTTTTCGTTTGCCAATTGTTATGATTGCCACCAATGTCTGGACGGTTCCGGACATTCCCGCCACAACAGTACCTCTTTTCAAAATCAGTTGGAGAGGACCGATGCTTGGTCAACGCGCTCCCCAAGGTGCGTTTCAAAGTCAGACGTCACGGCGAGGTTTCCTCCAGGTAGGCGCACTTGGAATCGCCGGGCTTACTTTGCCGCGACTCTTGAAAGCCGAGGCAGCCGTCGGCAAGCGGACTTCGCCAAAGTCGGTCATTCTGATCTACCTGGTGGGGGCCCCCCGCATCAGGACATGTTTGATTTGAAACCGCAAGAGCCCGTCTCGAATAGAAGGTCCGTATCAAGATATTTGAGACCCCTTTCGGTGACGCATAGGCCGCTCCTGCCGGTCAGGACTCGCACGCGACACCGTGGATGCCCCACACGGCTGGAAGGGATTCCGTGGGCAAGACGCGCAGGAGGCGCTGTTGCTCCTCGACCTCCTGGGCGGTCAAAATGCCAAGCGACTGAAGCCGGTCACGGACCTCGTCATAAAACATCAGCATGTTCTCAATCATCAGTTGATCCGAACTGCATTCGGACCAAGCCCCCCGGACGAGTCGGTAACCCGCGTATTCCAGAGTCCGGGCCAGGATCGCCCCGACATCCGGAGACAGCCTGCTGGCCTGATAGAGCTGGTTGATGGCGATGGCCCAGACTCGAAGCGGCGACCATTCCGGTCGGTCCGTGGATTCGAGGCAGGCCAAGCGGGCAAGCAGTGTTCGGAAATCGGGCTCAAGGAAACCGACTCGGGTTGCGGGCCGCAAGGCGGCGCGGAGCCGGCCCAGCACGAATTCCACCATCGGCACGTGGTGCAACACGGCTCGCCCCACGACAACGTCCGCCCCATCGAGCCATGCCCCCATTTGGGCGAGGTCGGCCAGCACGGGCTCGAACTTCGCCGGACCCAAACCAGTCATGAGACTGCTGGCCTGAGCCAATAGGCTCGGGCTTGAGTCCACGCCGACCAGGACGCCGTCGTCGCCCAGTCGGCGAAGGATGCGGCGGCTGAATCCGCCGGGGCCGCAGCCGAGTTCGACTACGCGGTCGTGCGGCTGCAACGCCAGTTCGTCCAGGAGCCGCTCGGACGCCTCGGCGAAGTGAGCGTCCTGAATCTCCAGCCGGCGGGCTGCGCGTTCCGATTGGCCCAACACATAGCCTTGCGTTTTGGTCATCGGATTCACGCCAGAATCTCGTGGCTCGGTTGGCGGCACGTTCTTAGAAGTTCGGAATGTCCAAACGTGATCGGGGACGCATCCGGTGTTCCCTAGCACAAGGATTGCCGCCTTAGGTGCGTGGGGTATGACCCTTGGCCCAGCCGATTTAAGCTAGCAACAATTCTTTTTGCAGGCTAGGCCTTTCCGGATTGGCAAACTTAGCAGTCTCCGACCCTCTCTAACCAACCCGCATCCTCTGTGAACCAAGACGCCAAGACTGACCTGCAACGACTTCTCGATGCCTTTCGGCATGCTTGCTATCCGGACGGGTATCCCTCCAGCAGGAACGAAGATGCTTTAGCCAAACGGCTGATGCCGGAATTTAGAGACTGGTGCAACCGGCAAGGCTTGGCCACCGCTTTGGAAAAGGCGGAAAAGAGGACACGCCGTTGGAGGCAGCCGAGGAGTTGGAAGATGCCTTTGCAAATTTGGCCGCAAAAGGCAAGGCCCGGTCTGCCAGTGCCACCGACGGCATGCTGATGTTGATAATGCTTGGGTCCAGTCTTACCCCACGCTCCGCGACTGAAATCAGACCGCTGACTGGGGGTCTCTCTGCTGCCGATTTTCTGAGAGGGCAGGAAAGACACTGGCACATGTTCGCCAAAGGTTGTAGGGGCAGTAGAACGACCAGGCGCGCGTGTGCTCATGTCGCTCCGCCCCTTCTATTTCGTGAGAGACTGGCTTCGAATCGCACTGTCCGCATCCAAGATTTGCTATCATTTCCTCTGTTCCTTTCGGTTATCTTGGTCAGTCTTGCGAGGATGTACCTTTGCCGGACTTTGGAGCCCTTCCTCCCACAAGCTCTCCGGTGCCGAGCCGACGCCACGGCGCCGTCTCCGAATCCGGCACCACCGTTGACCCGATCCCAATCGTACTTTCATATCATCAGCAAACCAAGCACCACCTGGACCGCTATGCTCGTTCGCTAGGCTACCTTGACTGGGCCAGCCAACCGGACCCATTTCGCATTTTCAAGGGGGCCATGCGCGTTGAGTTGCCCCTGGCGGCGGACGGTCTGACCACTCCCTACGCTGATTTGTTCACACCATTGGCCGTACCGTCCCAGCCGGTGGATCTTAGGAGCATCGCCATCCTCTTTGAACTGGCCCTCGGGCTATCCGCCTGGAAGGAGTTCAATGGCAACCGCTGGGCCCTTCGCTGCAATCCCAGCAGCGGCAATCTGCACCCCACCGAGGGTTATGCCATCGTGCCAGCACTGCCGCACCTCGAGGCGGGCGTCTATCACTATGCCAACCACGATCACTACTTGGAGCGGCGCTGCTTCCAGGAGGAGGGCGCAGTGGCCGAGTTGGCCGGAACCATGCCAGCGGACTCCTTCCTAGTGGGGCTGTCGTCGATCCACTGGAGGGAGGCCTGGAAATATGGCGAGCGGGCCTTTCGCTACTGCCAGCACGACGCGGGCCACGCGATAGCCACGGTGCGCTACGCAGCGGCCGCCTTGGGCTGGTCGGCCCTTCTGCTCGATTCCTTTTCGGATGACGACGTCGCCGTCATGATGGGATTGGACCGCGCCGCGGATTTCGCCGGAGTCGATCCGCACGACCGCGAACACCCGGACGCTTTGATCCTGGTGTCACGCGGACCAATGTCCGCGCCACCGCGGGAACTGCCCGTGGAAACGATCCGTGCGGGTCACTGGGCGGGCCAGGCCAACCAGCTCAGTCCCTCTCATGTTGACTGGGAAATGATCGATGATGTTGCCGAGGCCTCCTGGAAGCTGGCGACGGACTGGCCCGGACCCGTCGAGCTCGCGCCGTTGCCGCCGCTGTCTTCTGCCTGCCGCGTCTCGGCCGCTACTTTGATTCGCCAGCGCCGCAGCTGCCTGGCCCTCGACGGCCAGACCCCCATTCCCGCCGACACCTTCTACCGAATGCTCGATCACCTGCTGCCGCGCCCAGAGGTGCCTCCCTGGGATATGCTTTCCTGGCCGCCCCAGCTGCACGCGGGCATTTTCGTCCACCGCGTGATTGGTCTAGCCCCCGGACTGTATTTGCTGGAACGGGACCAGGCGATTCACGATCGGCTGCGGGCAGCTATGCGGCCGACGTTTCTCTGGGATCAGCCGGCGGATTGCCCGCGGCATCTGCGGCTGTATTGCCTGATGCAGGGAGACCTGCGACGCACCGCCCAGATTGTCAGTTGTCATCAAGAGATCGCCTCGGATGGCGCCTTCAGCCTGGGCATGATCGCTGATTTCGCTCAGACGATCCGCGCCAAGGGCGCTTGGTGGTATCGCCGTCTGTTCTGGGAAGCGGGGGTTCTCGGCCACGTGCTGTATTTGGAAGCCGAGGCTGCGGGCGTGCGCTCGACAGGCATCGGCTGCTACTTCGATGACTCGTTTCACGAGCTGCTGGGCCTGACTGGTGATGAGTTTCAGGACCTGTATCACTTCACCGTGGGCCGGCCGGTAGATGATCCTCGACTGATGACCCTCCCGCCTTATGCCCACCTGCGGCGCACAAGAACCGTTTAGCCGCACGCTACCCTGCGAGCCTTGGCTAAAAAAGCGTATTGAATATGACTTCCCTCGAGAAGCCGGGATCGCTGGTTCGCGGCAAGACCATTGAACTCACCGAGTGCGACGAAGCCCACAATACGTTCGAGGAGGCCATCTAGGTCTGCCTCGGCATCGCGGCCGAAGCACCGGATGGAAGTTGAGCGGATGCGGTCAATCCGACAAACCGGGGAGCACCATTCCTATGCCTGGTCATTTCCTTAACAGTCTCCGCTCCGCCTTCGCCGATAGAGGTGTTCGCCCCGCAGTGGTGTACCAGGGCCGGTCGTGTTCCTACAGCGAACTCGACACGCGAGCCCGGAACTGTGCTTCTTGGCTTCAGAGTCTGGGAGTAGGAAAGGGAAACCGGGTTGCACTTTTGACAGCAGATAAGCTAGCCTTCCTTATCGGTCATTTGGGCATCCTTTATGCCGGGGGCATCTCCTTACCCTTGAACCCACGCTCCACGCGCGACGAGCTGCGTTTCTTTCTGACCGATAGTGGCGCCCGTACGGCAGTAGCAGCTCCTGAGAATCGCCACGTCCTGGAGGGACTTCGCTCGCATGCGCCGGATCTGCATGCGATAGTGTCCGACGCTGAGATTTGGGACGCACCATTTGGAGATTTCCGCGAGCCGTCGATTGATGCGGAAGATCCTTGTTTGATCATGTATAGCTCTGGTACGACTGGTTGGCCCAAAGGCGTTGTGCACAATCATGCCAACGTTGCATCAAGCCTTGAGGCACTTCGTGCGTGTTGGCGCTTCACAGCGGACGACATGGTGGTAAATGTTCTGCCGCTCTTTCACACTCACGGACTCTCCTTTGCAACCCACCTTAGCCTGCTATCGGGCGCCTGCATCATTTTGGAGGATTCCTTTGACCCGCTGAGCACTTTGAAAGTCATTGATCGTAGCACCGTATTCATGGCTGTTCCAACGATCTATTACCGGTTTCTGGAGGAACCGACATTTCGTGAGGCTGCAAAGTCCTGGTCGCACGTTCGACTGTTTACATGCGGCTCGGCGCCGATCCGACCCGAGGTTCTGCCGGAATTGGAGTCAGTCCTGGGCCGCCCGGTGATCAACCGCTACGGCATGACGGAGGCGCACGTCATAACCAGTCTCCCTCTCGATGGTCCGTGGCCGAGGGGCTCAGTCGGATTACCTTTGGAAGGAATCGAGTTGCGCGTTGCTGAAGAGAATGATCAACAAGCGCCTGCGGATAGAGTTGGTTCGGTGCTATTACGGGGTCCGAACCTATTCCGCGAATACTGGAAGCAGCCGGAAGCAACCAAGGAAGCTTTTCGCGGCGGTTGGTTCGACACGGGTGACCTAGGGTATCTGAACGGCGACGGTTTCCTGACCCTGGTCGGTCGCAAGAGCGATTTGATCATCACGAACGGCTTTAACGTGTATCCACAAGTGGCAGAGCGCGTGATCAACGAATGCCCGGGCGTACTCGAGTCTGCGGTGATTGGTATTCCCGACAAGCGGCGTGGCGAGCGGGTCGTGGCTGCGGTTGTGCGGAGCGACCCAGCCCTGGATGAAAGCCGGCTCCGCACTCATTGGAATGAGCGTTTGGTCCACTACCAACGGCCGACGACGGTCGTATTTCTGGACGTGCTCCCGCGAAATGCAATGGGAAAGATCACCCGTCGCCAATTGCGGGACGAGATCTTGAAGTTGATAGGGAATCCGAGGGAAGAGGAAAAAGGAAACAGGGTTTGATCGGCCAGGTGTTCCGCCATCCGGCTCTGCAGCAGCGTCATTACATTCTCGACAAACTGCTCGCCTTTCATCGCGAGCATGACACGCCCATGCCGCAGACCTTGATCGGTTTGGAAACCGCGCTGGGGCATATTCCGTCCAGCGTTCATGCCGACGAAGCGAAACCGTTGACCGCGGAGTTACTACGTATCCACGCAGGACGCCGCCGAGGTCCGCAATTGCTCGGCGACATTCTGCCGCTGGTGCTGGCACGTTTAGGGGTGGCAGCGTTACAATCAGAAGAGTCAGGGGAGCGTGACTCCACCTAGCCGAACGGGCTCGTGAGCCGAAAACGCCTTTCGACCCCACGGCGCAAAGCCTGGAAAAAGCATGGCGCTCTTTCGGATCAGCCACGCCTGATAAGGCAGTGTGGGGTCATTCCCCTGATGTACCAGTATGGCGAGACGGTGATCACCAACACGAAAGAGCATGGCTCATGAGCCAAGACGGCTGTCCCCTTGCTCGCTAAAAAAAGTCGTCGCAAGACGGCCTCGTGGAGGTACGTCCTTATTGATTAGACCCGATTCCTACATGGCAGTCTTTTTCTTGGCCCTTTTTCTTGGCTCCGCATGGCAGTCTTTTTCTTTCCAGTGATTCAAGTTGTCGTATTCCCGAATGTCCCCCCTCAACACCCCCATTACATCACCAAGGAGTATCTTGCCAATGCTTTGTTCCGTTCCATTCTGGTTCAGAGTACCAGTGAATTGAACAAAATCGGCCGTCGTTTCTCAACCAATCGTGGACTTCGTAGGAAACCGAACGGCTCCCAAGCTTTTCAACAGGAGAGTGACGGATTAGCCACCGGCCGTAAGGGAAATCGATGGAACTGAATTCAATGGGATGAAAATTGTCATTATACCACGCATACGAGAAGGTCGCCGTACTCCCTTTTTCCTCCATAGGTGTGAATCGACAAATAATCGTATTCCTATCGGGTAACTGAACATAATCTCTGAAAAGCCGAGCCAAATCAGGCCCGGTTAGCGAAGTGCAAGGATCCAATGCATCGAATGTTACACAATTTCGGAACACGGGTTGAATGTGACCCGGTGGCCGATCATCGCAAAGTTCCGGCCTACCAAGCTCTGCAAAACGCCGGAGGATCTCCGGATCACTACCCTTATAGCGGATACAAGCGAGTTCTGCTCCGGAGGCGGCGAGCAGAGCTTTGTCGAATTCTTCCTTTGAAGACGGCTGCCGTTTCACGTAGCAGTGGCTTTTACCATCGAACGCGAACAATTCCGGTGCATCCTCGAGTGGAAGCTCGCACGAAGCACAGCAGCCGTTCACAACATAAAACGGTCCGGCTGCGTTTTTTGGATGCGGCTGAATTCCCTCATTCATCATATTATTCTATCTACGCGAAAGAGGCTGGCTCATGAGTTCCATCGGCGGCTCCCGGCTCGCCTAAAAAAACCCTCGCGAAACGGCTCCGTGCGGCGCAGCCAATGGAAGTCACGTTGACAGTCCCTATCAAAGAAACCAGGCGGTTTGGCAGGGACTTGGGCTTGGCCGTAAATGGTTCGCTTCATTTAGGTTACATTCCGACATGCGGCCGATCTTGCAAGTCCCTGCCAAGCTCTTTCTCCCTCAGGCGAGAGATGGCTGAAGACACCATAAATGTTACGGCCTGCCTACTCGCGGCACCGCCAAGCGGCACTTGGCATCGAAGGCTTCGACGATTTCGTCACCTCCATCGTCGCTCCGATTGCTACCGGCTGGAGCGAAAGTTGCCGGGTGGGAATCACACCCACTGAAGACATACGCCTTTGCACGGCGAACAAAGACTCCCGACCCCTTTTTCTTTCGCCGAGGCATTTGTGGCATTTGTGGCTCCTGAGCCTCAGATGACATTAGGCCAGAAAATGCGATCCCGTAAATGATATAAAAGACGATTTCTATGCCACCGAGTGCCATTATGCAAATGGCCGGCGCCAACACCGCGTCTCGCGCCGCCTGGCGAGAGTTCCGCTTTCGCTTCGGCCGCGGGCGCGGGCGAACGTCCTCTTTCACGTGTTCGTCGCCTTGAAGATAACCTCCACCTCTAGCCTGACCAGACGAATCTTTTCCGGATGCTCCAGCGGAGCCGGTGGCCGTGAAGACCGCATCGCAGGCCCCGCACTTTACTTGTGTGCCGATGAACTCATCCGGCACGCGCAATTCCCGCTGACAACTCGGACAGGAGATAGTGTTTTGCATAGAGGGCTCCCGATCAACGGAATGCCGTCTTTCACTTCCCGGGTCACATTAACACGACAATCGACCAGATGCCAAACGGCAAACCAAGAATACGATGGCCTATTCAGCAATGTGACCGACTTGACTGCAGAATGGGTAGGTAGCGGGAATGCACATGCTGGACCTGGAAAAGGTCACAAGGGGCGATGTTCTCGCTGGCCGGGAAAGAAGAAGATCGACCTGATGAGCGTGAAAACCATAACGCTCGTGCTGAGCATAGTCAATTAGCACTGCGTGCCATGTTTTCGCGGCCGGTTTCTTCCTCCTGGCTTGGCTCCCACTTCCGTTGTCCACCATTCGCCACATTTAACACCGCATTCAAGATGGGTGATTCGTCATTTGCTCCTTTCTCAACATAATCATGAGGATATGGAGCCATTTTTTCAGTTCTCATCGGCGTAGGAGGACCCGCTTGGCATTTCTGTATGGTCGGTGCTCCTGCACGACAAGCTCTATCATTTAACTCACTCGCTCTAAGCGAAATACGATGTCATCAAAGTCGTCGTCTGGGAAGCCATCGTTGCACCAATAGCGTCGACCGTTGGGTACGGCCTCGACGGTCATTGCTGCACCGTTGTGCCATGACTCGATCACGCCGTTTCCCACATCCCAGACATTTCTCACCTCAATCGTCGACCCTTTGCCGACTACCTCAAATTCCACAGTCTGCGGAGCCGTGTCGTACCAAAGCAACAATCCTCTTCTAACGATCCGGTCATTAACTTTAAACTTTCCTTCAAAGCTTAACCCCACGCCCTGGCGCCAATCACCATTACAGGTTATAAATACCAGCCTAAACTTGGTTGCCCCTTCCCTGGGAAAATTATCTGCCATGACAAGGGTCTGGCCATTGTAATCAATGGGCTTACCTTTCGATTTCTCAAACATTTCCTGAAAAGATGGCATAATTGACTCCATTTGTTCATCTGAATGGATCGACCCACGCATGGAAATCGGGCCATGCTGGATAGAAATCGAAAAATCCACCCTGTCGTTGCGGAGGAAAGTGATGTAGCTCCTTACTTTCCATCAACCCTGTAGCGCCATTGACCCTCTGTGGGGCCAACCCTCGCCGCATTCGTGCCAAATTGGGCGCATTATAGTTGCCAGGATTGTAAAAAGCCTCGTTCTTCCAGAATCGCTGTCGAACTGCAGTCCATGTAGGAACATTGCCAGCTGCGGTCAGATTATTTATCGGATCACCGTGTGTGCCCTACCCACTCGTTGCCGTTTTTGGGGGTGGAATAGGTGAAGGAATTCGCCTCCTCGTAAAGGATAGATAAGCGTGCGCGACGAGCGCACGAGGTAACGCTTTTCGATCCACCCAGGCCTGCTGATGACGCTTCAGGGCGATGTCTGCAGGGATGCCTTTCTGGGCTCGAGCTTGACGGCGTTCCTCTTCGACGGCCGTTTGGAAGCATTGCCGCTCGGTCTCGGTCAGAGGCGAGCGTGCTGTCCAGGCTTCCTCCGGCGATCGGCCCTTCAGTCGTCGTGGACGGCTGGCATTGGCCCGGCAGCGGGCGGCCTCCAGGTCGGCCGACGTCCACTGGCCGGGACGTCCGGCTGCCTCGGCCTGGTTTTCTGTGTGAGTTTTCAAAGAGCCGTTGCCTGCTTCAATGGCCCCATTGTACGACGGCGTCCGGGGCGGGGAGAAGAGGACCTCTACCTGCCAGGTCCGTAAAAGTTGGCGGGTCTCCTCGGCAATGAAGGCAGAACCGTTATCACTTTTCAGAACCAAGGGCGCGCCGTGGATGGTGAACAGCAAGGTCAAGGCTTCGATGGTCACGGCCGCGGGTCGGCGCGGTGACCGGCCACCAGAGCAACTGGTAACCGCTGGCCAGGTCGCGGACCGCCAGGAGGTAGTCATAGCGACCGTCGATGGGCGCGGGCGGCTCGGTGAAGTCCATGGCCCAGACGGCGCCGGGGCGGTGCCAGTGCAGCCGATGCCGCCACACCGGGTTCTGTTCTTGCCAGCAGCGGCGATAGAAGGCGACGATCTCTTCGAGCTCGGCTCGCGTGGTGCCCGGGCAGCGGCTCCGCACCGTGGGCAATCCCAGCCCCGGGCCGCACTCGCTCAACAACCAGAACACTTCGGCGC
>Ga0207128_1137_pt1 | contig 12062 bp, 12 predicted proteins | sample Alteio_BWMinHeat_18_FD_153522 | JGI IMG/M metagenome (GOLD analysis project Ga0207128, IMG submission 153522) | Enriched cells from forest soil in Barre Woods Harvard Forest LTER site, Petersham, Massachusetts, United States -... | ecosystem: Environmental > Terrestrial > Soil > Temperate forest >... | reverse complement strand
AACACAACCCAGGCTCGCCCGCCCCCGAGCCGCGGGTAAGCAGTTTCAGAAAATGGATTGTGCGGCGCCTGCGAGTTTTACACACACGCACGACGTACGCGGTATGCACCCCCCTTCCCGCCAAGCGGGGGAATTGGGGGAGGGCGAAAGGAACGCGGAAGTCCAGCTATTGTCCTCCAAGATTGATGAGTGTGCACTCATCAAAGACTGATGAAAGAGTTGTCTGAACTCGGGGGACCTGAAGGTCAGGGAGCGGCAAGTTTAGAAATGGGGGACGGCGTCAGCGCCTGGTTCGCGGTTGGTGTTATTGCTGTTCCGGCCGACGCTTGAGGCGTTCCGGCCTCGGCCGGAGTTCTCCTCATGGAAACGGCCCCGATTGCCAGGCCAACAATGACCACGACCCCAACAACATAGTACGTCAACATCCGAAACCGTTGCATTCTCGACCTCCGCTGATCGCCAGATTAAAGTCCGAAGTAATCCGCGTGAATTCGTTCAGGACCAACACCTGCCTTCCTCAGCCCGTGAACGAGCGCCGAGGCCATGAGGGGCGGACAGCAAATATAGAACGTCTTGTCGGAAAAGCCATCGCACAGGGACCGGAGGTAGTCGGTATCGAGTCGGCCGGTCGGGCCGGCCCAATCCGCCGGCGGCTGCGAAAGGATGTAGAAGGTCTTCAGAGCAGGGAAACCACTCGACTCGATCAACTCCAACTCTTTCCGGAACACAATGTCGGCTATGCAGCGGTTCGCGTAGATGAGCAACACGCGTCGAGGCTCGGCCCGGTCGCGCATGTATCGCAACATGCTCATGAGCGGGGTGATGCCGATGCCGGCGGCGACGAACACCAGGTTGTCGCCGTTGGGGTGGAAGGCGTGGGAGAAGCGGCCGAATGGCCCGTGGACCGCTGCCAAGTCCCCGGACTTGAGGCGACTGATGGTTGACGTGAAGTCGCCGCACTCCTTAATCGTCAAGCTGATCCGGCCATCGGATGACGGACTCGAAGCGATCGAAAATGGGTGTTCTTCGGCCAAGATCAAGCTGGTATGGGGACGTAGAAACTGGAACTGTCCCGGCGCGTAGTCCAGGCGCCGGTTTCGAGGTGATTCCAGTGTCAGCGTCCAAACCCGTGGAGCTTCGGAGGCAATGGACACGATTCTATAGGATTTGCGCTTCAGGAACCACTTCCGGACCACGCGGCCATAAAACCAGGCGCTCAACGCGATCAGTGGCAATGATGTCCAGACGAGCTTGGCGGTTTTGCTCTCGAAGTCATGGCCCCGTGCCAAACTATGCAAGAAGGGGAGTCCCAGCACCAGAAAGGCGGTTCCGTTGTGAACGCGACGCCAGGTTTCGTATCGTAGCCGCATCACCCGCCGGCAGAGCGCCATGGCCACGTGTGCGAACAAGAGGAGGAGGGCCAACCGTCCTGCCCATATCGGCCAGCGAACGCGCCATCTCGTTAACAGACCCCAACTCTCGCCCGAGGCAATTAGCAGGGCATGGATACACAACAGAGCCATCGCCACCAGCGCCATGGTGCGATGAAATCGGAGCACCACGTCCAGCCCAAAAGGTCCTTCCACCCAGCGCAGTCGCGCCGCGATCACGAATTGCCAAGCGAGAATGGTAAAGGCAACGACCGCGCAGTCGACGCCAATTTCGACGCTCCGGGCATGGTTGGGGCTCGGTGAGAGAATGGCCAAGGCCACCAGGGGTGTCAAAATCAGCAGCGGGTAGGCAGCACACAACAACGCCCCCCACGCGACGCTCGCAAACCAGGGCGCGTGGTAGGGCGTTAAAGACTTGCGGCCAAGCCCATAACGCTGCTTCATAACCCTCCCCAAAAGAAGTAGCGGCTTTGATTATCTGGCTGCCGCCATAAGACTCATGGAGCTCGGCGCTTGCGTATTGGCGCTCACGTCGTAAGCAGCGAGAGCCTGATAGAGAACCAGATAGGCTGCTTCATCGCCGGCCACGGCAGGCGCGAATCGCAGAGCGCTCTTGGCCATGTAGCGGACAAGCTCGCGAACGCTTTTGACCTTGGGACTATACATTGCGTTGAAGTAATTGGCGGCATCGGGTTGGTCCAAAGCCTTGATTCCGCTTTGCAAATCCACCACAAATCTCTTGGCGCGGATATACATCGGAGCGGGCACATCTCGGATCGTCCCAGCCAGCCGATCGCGCATGGCTTGCACGGTCTGCTCAAGGTTCTTCAAATCAGCGGGCTTGACGGCTCCGGCCTTCGCTTGGCGAACTAGTTCGGGGATGAGGGCATCAACCTGGTCTCTTTCACCGTGGAAAGATTTTCCTTGCAACAACTCCGGCCAGTGGCGGGAGTTCTTGAGCAGTCCTGCGTTGGCGTTGCTTTGGCTCGGCACCATGTTGATATGCCCCAGCACTTGTTCCGACAGTGGCAAGTCGATTCCCAGCCGGTTAGGGTGATCTTTCAAGTCGTCCAAGAGGATGTTCAGATCCGAAGCCGACCAGATGGTCGTAACGGAGGCTCCGGTTTGACTTTTCACAAGCTTGATTTTCCGCGTCATCTCGCGCTGTTCCTGGGGAGTGAGAGTGATTTCGCTGTTGAGCGCTATGACAAACGGCATGGTCGCGGGCGTGGTCATTCCACCGGGAGCCAGCGAGGTTAGGCCTACGAGCGGTACGGAATTCACGCCGGGGGCCCCCAGGAACATCACGGTCGGCGAGACCGGAAGGAACGTCCCCGACCCCAGCAGGAACGGATTGACCGGAGTCGAGAGGGGCGGGCCGAAAGGCGTTAAGCCATTGAAGCCTGCCCCGAGGAGAAAGGGATTGATGCCGGTCGTGGCGCCAAAGCCCAAAGGCGTGAAACCAATAAACGGATTCAGGAACGCTGCTGGAGGTGTCACACCGAGCCCAGGCGGCAACAGAGATGTGAGCCCCGGTGGGAACAAGGTCGTCGACCCCGCGGGGTCAAACGACCCATTCAGTGCCGCCTGCTGCAGGAGCAGGGCTTGCATGGTCGGTGTCAGCCTCGTGGTTGTCGAGAACGGATTGGTAGTGCCGGGAAAGAACATGAAGTTGGATCCCGAGGTTTGCATCTGGACCGTCCCCACCGGTAGCGCGGGATTTACATTCACGGCGGTCTGCCGCGTCCCTGTGAACGGCCCCGTGATTCTCGAGGCCGTCATTCCAGATGTTGTGTTGGCGGAACTCGAGCTGAAACGAACAGGCGAGATCGTTGTCATTCGTGGAAAAACAGGTCCGACGTTCGGATTGCCCATGCCCATCCGAACCATCGGTGGTCGGCCCGGCGCCGACGTCGCCACCCCCAAAAGCAACAAGCAGGCCAGAATCAACGTCTCGGTTGGTTTGAAAATCATGTGCATGTTTCCTCTCTTCCGTAGAATTTGCGTTCCAACATTAAACACTGCCCCACATTGCACGGTCTCGCACCGGCTCCCCTTGAATAACTACCGTGAGGATGCCTCAAAAATTCCTCCTGCCGGCTTTTCAGGCTCCTCTCATTCCCAGGGGCCTGCGGCAATCATTTCGTAGACCCGGAGTCGTTGCATGGGATAAACCGCGAACGAAGCGGTCTTAATCCACAAGTTCACAGCGGAATAAACAACGCGTAAACCTGGTACAAGATCGTAGAACGGGCGAGACCGTTAGCTGCTGGGAGGCGCCTGCTTAACAACTCGCACGAGAGGAGGCTCATCATGTTCGTGCGACTAAGTTCTATCACGGCAAAGGTTGTTCTTCTATCGGCGATCATGTTAGTGACGGCGCCAACGGGTTGGGCGGCCGGAGGTGGACACGGTGGTGGTGGAGGAGGTGGACACGGTGGTGGTGGCGGAGGTGGACACGGTGGTTTTGGCGGCGGCCACGGTGGCGGTGGTGGTCGCGGTGGTTTTGGCGGCTACGGGCGGGGCTTCGGTACTTACAGTTATGGGCGTGGCTACGGCGGTTATGGTTACGGACGTGGCTTTTCCGGTTACCGTGGGGATTACGGCTATGGTCGAGGCTACTACAGCTATGGACGAGGCTATTACGGCAGCTATTCTCCTTACGGCTATGGCTACGACTACTACCCGCGGCGATACCGGCTTGATTACGGCTACTTTCCCTTCGGCTTCGGTTATTAGGCGCGCGAATTTTCGCTTCGGAAAAGGAGGAATGAGTAATGACAGCTGCCTTTCCGATCGGCCCTGGCTCACCGATGGGTAGCCCCGTGTCGCAGAAGGTCAGTTGCCGGCTCGTGGCTGGTTCGGGGTTCGGGTTCGCGCATGAGATGGCGTGCCTGCTGCGCGTGCGCCTGCGGCTCGCCATCTCGATCATCATCGTCGGGTTGGCCTTCTGTTTCTTGTGCCAACTATTGCTGCTGACAGGGGGTGCTTTTGGCCATCGGTCAGTCTTTCTACTTTTTTGCGGTGGCGTAATTGCCGTGATGGTGGTCGCCTCGACATTGCTGTGGAGTCGGCAGACGCTCTCCATGAACGCATTGCGAGTCATCGAACTGACGATCTTCGGCTCGATCGCGGCGTTCTTCAGTTGGTTACAGTTGGATACCTATCAGGACGGCGCGCTGCTTCGGGCCGTCGTTCCGGGAAACGAAGCGCTGATATTTCGGCTGGTCGGCAAAGCCGCGGCCCTGCGTTGGTTCCTGATGATTGTGGTCTTCGGCGCATTCATCCCCAACACTTGGCAGCGATGTGCGGCCATTGCGGGCAGCTTGGCGTTGCTTCCGGAGATCCTAATAATCATCGGCGGTCAAATTGACCAGACCAGGTCGGCTTATGTGCTATCCGCCCTTCCGGAGACAGGCGTCTGGATGGTCATCGCCTTGGCCATCGCGACCTTCGGCTGCCATAAGATCCGCGAGCTACACATGAAGGCCCACGAGGCCGAGCGCCTCGGTCAATATCGGCTCAAACAGATTCTGGGCTTTGGCGGCCAGGGGACGGTCTATCTGGCCGAACATGTCCTGCTGCGCCGGCCGTGCGCCATCAAGTTAATTCGCCCCGATCAGGTCGGCGATCCTCAGACCCTATTGCGTTTTGAGCGTGAAGTCCAAGCGACCGCAACCTTAACCCATTGGAACACGATTGAGGTCTTCGACTACGGTCGGACGGAGGATGGCATCTTTTATTATGTCATGGAATACCTGCCGGGAATGAATCTGGAGGATCTTGTCGAAAACCATGGTCCCATGCCGCCCGAGCGGGCCATCCATCTGCTCCGGCAGGTGTGTCAAGCCCTGCGCGAAGCCCACGACATCGGCCTCATTCATCGTGATATCAAGCCGAGCAACATCATTGCCTGCGAGCGTGGCAAGATCTATGACGTGGCCAAACTGCTCGATTTTGGCCTGGTAAAAACCCTCACGGTAAGTGACTCCATCCGGGTTACGCGAGAGGGCACATTCCCCGGCTCGCCCGCTTTCATGTCGCGGGAGCAGGCCGCCGGCCGACGCCAACTCGACGCTCGCAGCGACATTTATAACGTCGGCGCAGTAGCCTATTTCCTGATTACCGGCAAATTCCCCTTCAACCGCCAGTCGACTCTGCAAATGCTTCACGCTCATGCTTATGAACCGCTCGTTCCTAGTGATGAGTTCCAAGAAGCGGCGCCCGCCGACCTTCAAGGCGTCATCCTGCGTTGTTTGGAAAAAGACCCGAACCGCCGTTATCGGGACGCTCTAGCCTTGGAACAAGCCTTCGCAGCATGCGAGACGAACAGTCCATGGACTCCAGAAAAAGCTGAGGAATGGTGGCAGCGACATGGAAACGGGACCACAGAGCCATCTTCGTGGGGGGAAGGCGGGCCTGAGCATCAAACCATAACGGCACGGCGGTGACGTTTGTCGCACCCTTCGGCTTCGGTTATTAGTCGTGTGCGAATTCTCGACCCACACCGATTCGGAACAACAGAGCTATCGACGATTCGCTATTCGCATAGTCCTTGTGCTGAGCATCGGCTGTCCAAGTTCGTCTCAAATTAAACAACCGGTAAAGTCCAATTGATTTAACCCGTGACCAAGAAACAACCGTCGTGAACCAGAGGTTCTTATTAACCAGAGGCAAATCATGGCAACCGTACTATCATCAAATCATCTCGCCCGGCGATCACGGCTTCGTAATACCGCGGCGGACCAAAGCCCGGGGACTCCGGGATCGAGCTCCTTTGTCCTGGAAACGCTGGCCTTCGAGGGCCGCAAGCTGCTAGGAGCTATTCTCCTGCTCCTGGGCGTCATGATGATGTCCACACTCCTTCTTCTGCCAGCTGGGTTGCCGCTGAGCCTCCTTGCCGTGGCGTTGATCGCAGCGCCGAGCAATTCTTGAAAGCTGGCGAAGATTTTCTAAAAGGCGGGGAACTCCTAGCAGATCCTAGCAGGCCCTGTCGATTGCGGGTTTCCATAGATCCGCCCGCCTTCAATCTCATTTGAAAAAACATCCTGTCCTTGGGAATATTTTCCCGGATAGGGCGGTATAGGTAGCCGAACGCCGTTAAACGATCGGCGTTTGAAACCAACAAACGGAGGAAAAAAATGAGAAACCGACCAAGGCGAATCGGGCAAATCCTGGGAATGGGCCTGTGCAGCGTTCTATTGGCAGGTTGTGGCTGGAGTTCCGGTGAATCGAGTCAGGAAGAAACGAAGCAAGATAGGACAGCTCACAGTGCGATGGAAGGAGGGCAGGCGAAGAAAGCGCAGGCCCAGCCCCGGAGCGAAGCACCCAAAGGCGCTTCGACCGAAGTGAGCATAGACAATTTCACTTTTGATCCGCCCAAGCTGACGATCAGCGCGGGCACGAAGGTGACTTGGATCAACCACGACGATGTTCCGCACACCGCCACCAGTACGACTAAGCCGCGAGCTTTTGACTCCGGCACGCTCGACACCGATGAAAAGTTCTCTTTTGTATTTGCCGCCCCGGGCACCTACGACTATTTCTGCGCCGTCCATCCCAAAATGACCGGCCAGGTCATTGTTAAGTAGTTCCCCCAATTCCTAACTCGCGAAGGAGGAGTTCAATGGCTAGAAGTATTGTTCAGGATCATCATGGCGACGGCATCGACCGCCGCGGCTTCTTGGAGTGCATGGCCTGGGTGGGCACGGGTGTCGCCTGGACAGTTACTGGAGGAGTTTTGTCCTCCCGGGTTTTCGGCCAGGATTCCGGCCAAACCAAGAAAGGCGATTTCACATTCGTTCAGATCAGCGATAGCCACGTCGGTTTCTCCAAGGAGCCGAACAAGGACGTGGTCGGCACGTTGCGAGCCACCGTTGACCGGATCAACGCCCTGCCCGCGCAACCCGATCTGCTGATTCACACCGGCGACCTGACGCATCTGTCCAAACCTGAGGAGTTCGACACGGTCGATCAAGTCCTGAAAAGCGCCAAGGTGGGTCGGGTCGTCTACGTCCCTGGCGAGCACGACGTGTTCAGCGACGACGGCAAGCAGTATTTGGACCGTTACGGCAAGGGCACGCGCGGGCTCGGCTGGCATAGCTTCGATCACAAGGGGGTGCATTTCGTCGGCCTGGTCAACGTCGCCAATCTGAAGCCGGGCGGCCTTGGCGCCCTGGGGAATGAGCAACTCGAGTGGCTCAGACGCGACGTAGCCGGGCTTGCCGACAGCACTCCAGTCGTCGTCTACGCCCATGTGCCGCTTTGGACTGTTTACCCGAAATGGGGCTGGGGCACGGAAGACAGCGAACAAGCCTTGGCCGCGCTCAAACGATTCGGCTCGGTCACGGTACTCAACGGCCACATTCACCAGATTATGCAAAAAGTGGAAGGGAACGTGACCTTCCATACGGCCCGGTCGACCGCTTTCCCGCAACCCGAGCCGGGCAAAGCCGCTTCGCCGGGGCCGATCAAGAACGTCCCGGCCGACAAACTGCGCGCTATGTTGGGCCTGTCCCGCGTCAATTACGTGGAGAGCCGAGGCGCCTTGGCCATAGTGGATGCGACCTTGGATGGAGCGGCGAAAGAAGGATAGTCCTCGGCCATTGGCCTGTTCATCGTCCGGCCTTCCCCGGTGAGCCGGCGGTTGTCCCCTCGGGCGGCCGTCGGCTTTTTTTCATAATCAGGAAACAGTCATGAAAATCTCACTCTCGACAGTCTGGCAAGTCGATGTGCGTTCCCGGTGGCCATTGCCTTGGTCCCGGCGGCTCCGACCTTTTCTGCTGATTTTTGTTGGGACGCTGGCATTATGTTCCAGCCCGCCCGGCGCGTTTGCCGAGTCCGGGGCGGCCGCCGATTCGGAATTATGGGGCCTGATCCCGGGAAATGACATGCCGCCACCCACGGCCAAGGCTGGCCCCTTGACCGACAAAGAGAAAGAAACCATTCACGCCTGGATCGAATCGGGGGCTCGGTCGCCCGAGGATGAAAGCGCGCCAACTTCCCCCCAAGCAACTCCGAATGATAGCGTGGCCAAGGTTTCTGGACAGAAAGAATTGTCCTTCCTAGCCCGCCTGGTTCGTTGGATAGGCAAGTTCCACGTACTGGTAGTCCACTTCCCGATTGCGCTGTTCCTGGAAGCAGTGTTCGCGGAGCTTTTATCGATGTGGCGCAAGGAACGGACGCCGTCATCGATCGTCCGGTTTTGTGTGTTGTTGGGGGCCGCAGGCGCTGTGTCGGCAGCGGGGCTAGGCTGGCTCCACGCGGCCTTCAGCGCGGCCGGGCCTCGGCAAATCCTTTTTCTCCATCGATGGTTGGGCACGTCCGCTGCCGTCTGGAGCTTTGGAACGGTGATCTTGTCCGAGTGCGACGCCCGCGCTCGGCATCGGAGCAAAACGTTTCGCATCGTTCTTTTTTTGGGAGCGGGCTTGATTGGTTTGGCCGCTCATTTCGGCGGCACCTTGGTTTTTGGGCAAGATTACTTCAAGTGGTAACAGGATGATCCTAGCGTGAGCTCTTTCGGTGTCCCCTCGTTTGCGTTTCGCGCCCGCACGGTTGCACAATCGGCCAGTCCGACGCGCTAGCAAGGGCGACCTTTGCTAGCGCGACTAGCGCGTCGGGCTCGCCAATTATTTCCACCGGAGCCACCCTGATTGATAGAGTGTCCCGGTGACCTGGCCGGAATGACGTTCGGCGCACTTCGCTGGCCGATAGGGCTTGAGCATGGAAATGAGAAGGGCATCCGAGTCTTTCATTGCCTGGCGCCGGGCTTCCTCTTCCAGCAAATCACAGGCATCCTCGAGCGCGCCCTCCCAGCGCTGGGCAAAGATTTCATCGGCATTCCTTTTTTCGTAGGCAATCTTTCGATTAACCTTCGCTATTTGGCAGGAATAGCGGACGTTGGCTTTGCGTCGTTCTCGGTCGGCTGTTCGAGAACAATATCGACTTGAACATTTGGGATGGATTTCTTCAATTGTAAGCAGCCGTCGGCGTTGACTTCGGTCCCGGAAAGGAAGAGATAGTACAAATCCTTAAGATCCTTCAGTTTCATTAATCCTTCATTGGTAATCTTCGTGTTCGAAAGGTCCAGCATTTGTAGTTGCTTGAGAGCCGCCAGATGGATCATTCCTGCGTCGGTAACTGGAGTCTCATGCAAAAAGAGTCCAGTCATCTCAGTAAATCCTTTCAACTCGGCTAGGCCAGAATTAGAAATAGCCGTATTCGACAAGTTCAGGATTCGAAGGCCTTTCAAATCCTTTAGGTGAGGCAAACCGGCGTCCGTTATCTGAGTGTTATCCAAAGTTAATCGGCCCAGGTTCTTCAAATGGCTCAAGTGGTGCAAACTTTCATCACCGAGAGAGGTGTGGTCCAGGCGAAGATATTCCAAATCCTCCATTTCTGAGAGATGTGTCAGCCCTCGACCAGAAATTGGATTGATGCTCAGATCAAGATTGGTGAGCCGGAACATGTTGTGGAGATGCTGAAGCGCTTCATCAGTTATGCCGGTTTCCATTAGATCCAACTCGGCTAGGTGAGTCATCCCCTTCAGATGCGACAAGCTGTTATCGGGAATCTTCGAAAGGGAAATCGTGAGGGATTGGATATGGGAAAAGGCCGACAGTTGATCGAAATCCTCATCCTTAAGAATCAAGTTACGAAGGTGAAGGCCTTGAAGCCCTGGTAGTTTTTGAAGCTCGGGTAGAATATCATCCGGCAGTGAAGCCGCATCACGTCCAATTTCCCCAACAAAGACAATAAGGGCGGGGGACTCTTCATCGTTCTCATGCCAAGTAAAGTCGCCGCCTAGAGCTCGAATTCTGGTCAGGACTGGGTATTTGCTCTCGGCTGTCTTCACCATTTCTTGTCGGGGGGATAACGGCTCATAAGGTCTGGACGTGCTACGGGCTTCCTCAATACCGGCGTGCCGCATCCAAAACACGAATGCAGAGACTCCCGCGCAAGACAGGCAAATGAACGAGAGCACCCATACTTTTGTTCTGAGGTGGCCCATTTCTTCCCCAACCGACCGCGAATATTCTCCAATAATCCATTGGAAGGAAAAGAGAGTCAAGGAAATTAACGGCTACTGAAGGTCGTTCCAAAGGCCTCCAGGCAGCTCGCGGAGTGGTATCTGTTCTCCTTATTAAATGGGCAGCAATCGTTGACGTTCACTTTCTTGATTCCGACGATAACAAGCGGCGCCGTGCGCCGAGTCGGTTGTCTAGTACTCTACCATCCGGCAAACAGGGTAGTCGCGGGCGCAACGTGGGCGAAAACAACGGCCAACGGGCCGGGTTTGCCAGAACGCCCGGGGGCCTGAGATGACCAAGAAGGTCCCGTAAGGATGCCAAAGGGAATTACGGTTTTGTTTGCCATCTTAAAGTCAGGGTATCATCTCGAGCGACCAAGCACACGAAAACCAAGACCGGGACCACGGACGGGCAGCCCCGTAGAACGAATTGCCGCACTTTTCCGTTTCCGGCTCGCGTCAGTCATGGGCAGAAGTTACGATGTTTGCTACGGCGCTGATTCCTTTCCGGTCTGGGCCCAGCTATGAAAAAACGAGTCGCCTATTGTCTGGTGATCCTTGTCGTTGTTTGGGTCGTTTGGGCTGGAGGGATTCGGCTTGCAGTTTCGGCCCTGCTCAACAGCCTGGAGGGAGACGACGTCAGCGTTTCGCTCCACACGGATCTCTTGGGACTCTTGCCAGGGGGCAGGCGCGCCGCCTTGCCAGGCTTACTGCGTGCCCTGGAAAGCGACAAGCCCCGTGTTCGAGAGAATGCAGGTTTCGCGCTCCGCTTCTTGCGGTTCCAAGCGGACGAGGTAACTCCAAGGCTGCTGGATCTCTTGACGCATGAGAATCCTGGCGTTCGATGGAACGCCTGCTTCCTCATCGGGGAGTTGGGTCGCGACGGAGAGCCGGCGATTGCCTCACTCATTAATGTGGTGGAAGATGAGCCGACCGGCGAGATCCTCCACGAGGGAGGCGCGATTTCCGGGAAAACGTTCTATGAGGTATTCAAGGATCAAAGTCTTCGCTCCGCGGCCGCCGAAGCGCTCGGGAAGATCGGCCCAGTCGCCAGGCCGGCTGTGCCGGCGTTGACTCGGGCAACCAAGGACCCCAACCCTTTCGTGCGCCTAGATGCTGCAATCGCAATCTGGAAGATCGAGGGAAATGCCGCACACTGCGTTCCCGTATTCATTGACCTCCTGACCGAACGGCGAGAAACTCGGCGCGAGGTACTCCTCAGGTCTGCGGCAGCCCAGGCTTTGGGGGAAATCGGTCCGGATGCCAAGCCAGCAGTTCCTGCGTTGATCCAGGTGCTATCGTCGGGAGACAGGGAAGCAGGGGAACAAGCAGCGGTCGCGCTCGGCAAAATGGGCTCGGTTGCCAAAGCGGCGGAGCCGGAGCTTCTGAAGGCCCTTAACGATGAAAATCCGTTCTTCCGAATCGCCGTAGGTGAGGCGCTCGCGAGGATCGGCGCCCAGTCAGCACCTGCCATTTGGGCGCTGGTCGATTTCCTCAAGGATGCGAACAATTTCTCGTTCGCTCGAGCGAAGGCAATTCGTGCGCTGGAATTGTTCGGGCCCGAGGCCGATGGGATTATTGTCGCCCTCATTGAGGCAAAGAGCGATGCTGATCCGCAGGTGTCAAGTCTGGCAAGCGAGGTT
>Ga0207128_1136_pt1 | contig 12062 bp, 13 predicted proteins | sample Alteio_BWMinHeat_18_FD_153522 | JGI IMG/M metagenome (GOLD analysis project Ga0207128, IMG submission 153522) | Enriched cells from forest soil in Barre Woods Harvard Forest LTER site, Petersham, Massachusetts, United States -... | ecosystem: Environmental > Terrestrial > Soil > Temperate forest >... | reverse complement strand
CCGCATGGCTTCCGTCGAGGGTATCCCTTATGACGAATTCAGCAAGCGTGTCCTGCAGGAATCAAAAGGCAGTACGAATTATATCGGCGATGAGACGGGTGAGCATTTGGAATACAACGATATCGTCATGCCGGATTTCCTGACCAAACAAATGGTCAACCGCATCCGATTTAAATTCACCCAAAGCGATTTTCCGCCCCAGGAAAATTACGAGGAAGCCATTATCGGCATCATTGCCGACACCTGCCGTTATTATCATTTTAAGGCCTTCAAGGAAGTGCGCACCAATGACATCCGGTCTAAAAAGAAAATGATCTTTAACCCCAAACAGCTGGACTTCTTTGGCGAGGACAAACCCAAGAACGAAGATCAAAAATCAAAAGGTAAACTTATCCACATCATCTTTGAAGACGGTAAAACCACCTTCAAAGAACAGTAACCTTCCTGCCTTCCATTTTTAGTTTACCACGGACAAAAAGATCAATGGCTTGCGGGTAGATGCGGTGCTCCGCCTGGTGGATTTTTTCTTCAAGGGATTCTAGGGTGTCTTGGGGCTCAATACGCACCTGCTCCTGAAGGATAATAGGGCCTGCATCCATTTCTTCAACAACAAAATGCACGGTTGGACCAGTCACTTTAACACCAGCTTCAAAGGCATCTTTGATCGCGTGTGTACCTTTAAAATCAGGAAGCAGGGATGGATGGATATTGAGAATTTTATCAGGATATTGCTGGATAAAATGATGGCTGAGCAAACGCATGTATCCTGCCAGGACGACAAAATCTACACTAAACTCACGTAATTGCTCAAGAATGGCGCGGTCAAATGATTCACGGTCAGGAAAATTTTTGGGATTAATATGCACCGCGGCAATGCCCGCCTGACGGGCATGCTCCAGGCAAAAGGCATCTTTTTTGTCGGAAATAACGACTTTTAAATATGCTTTTATTTTTCCATTCTTAACAGCATCAATAATGGCCTTTAAATTCCCGCCACGACCGGATGCCAATACCGCAAAATTCATGGGGTCCTCCCTCAACCATGTTCCAGCGGTTTAAATTTGAACAAGCCCACCACACCAATCACCATAAATATACCACCAACGGCGATTAAAATCCAAATGCGATCGATTTGCTCAGATAAAAAGGAACTGACCATCATGGCCAATAAAAATGCCATATATACGATAAATTCCATGGCCGCAAAAACTTTGCCTGACATTTCCATGGCACAAATCTGATTAATGACGGTATAGGGGGCGACCGTCACCGGGCCCACCACAAAACCCAGCACAAAGGACAGCCCCAAGGCCAATAAACGATTATGGGTCGAAGCCACCACACCAGTAAATAAAACCACGATGGCGCCTCCCAGTATCAGCGAGCAAAAAATAACTTTGTAGGCAGCTATCTTTTTACCCCATTTTCCATAACCCAGGCTTCCCAGGAATAGCCCCACGGTTAGAGACACGGCGAGAAAACCCAAATCCTTGGTCACGCTTTTGAAAACCTCCTGGATAAATACGATAATGACCACGTAAATGGCCCCCACCGCAGCTAAAAGTATGGCCATCATCCAAAAAATAAAACTAATTTCCTTTTGAGAACGGATATAGCGAATCCCGTCCATGATCTCATGCCATATGCTTTTTTCAACCCGGAGTATTTCTTTGGTACCGCCGATGAGCGCTTTTTTATTCGGAAACCTGTAGCGCAAGGCCGTGATGGAAAAAACTAAAGCGGCAGAAAGGAAATAACAGACAGCGTCCCAGCAAAACCCTGCGAAAAAGCCGGTACGCTCAACGATTGCGCTTCCTAATAGCACCCCTGATCCTCCGGCAATCATCCCGCTGATATTAGACAAGGAGTTGGCAATATGCAAATCGTCATTGTGAACAATCTCCGGGATAAAGGACATTTTTGCCGGTATATAAAACCGGCTAAGGCAAGAAATCACGAATACCACCGCATACATGGGCCAGATAAAGGGCAGGCGGACCAGGTAAAAGGCTGCCAGTAAAATCAAAATGACCTGGATAAAATAAGAAATAAAAATGGTCGTGCGCCTGTCCCAACGGTCAATGTAAACCCCCGCGATGGGGCCCACGATAAACGCAGGAATGATGGCAAAAGAAAATAAGATGGACATGTCCATGACTGACCCTGGATGAAGCGCTGTCATTAAACCTACCAGGGCCATTTGAAAAACCCGGTCGCCGAATTGGGAGATCAATTGAGCAAACCAGAACCGGAAGAAATCCCGGCTTTTTTTATCTAGAATAAAATTCCACATAATCTTAACGATCCATTATAGAAGCCAAATGTTTGCTCCCAAAATCCCTTTGAAATAAATCTGCGTCTTTAAGCCCCAATAATTTTTTATAGGCCCCCCTGGCTGCCGGCCAATTCTTCTGGGCCTCATACAGTGATCCTAAATTAAACCAAACATCCGGCATATCTGAGTTTAAACTGGCACTTTTAAGAAAGGCGTCAATGGCTTGCTGGGATTCTCCGAAATGGGCCTCATAAATCCCAATCGCCAGCCACCCCCTGGCATCAAAGGTGATTCCCCGTTTTATTTGCTGGCGGATTTCTGCCATCGCCATTTTTTCCTGACGTTCAACCAAGGCCTTGTTCTTACCCGGATCAAACACAACGAACTGCTCCAGGCCTTCAATCCATTTGCCCTGCTGGCATAAGGCTGTGCCTAAACTGATATGGTGCGTTGGATTAAACGGATCTGCTTTAATTGCTGCCCGGAAATGTTTCTCTGCGTCAGGAATATCATTCCTGAAAATACTTAACAGTCCCATGGCACTCTGAACCCGGGGATTATTAGGTTCAAAGCCCAAGGAACGGCTGATCATGCTAAACTCATTGGAAGCATAAATGCTCTGCCCGACGGCCGTTAAAAATAAAAAGACCAGGAAACCTCCGGCCATGAATTTCATTAAAGGAGGTTTTACCAAACGAAAACCCATCACCATGCCTATGAAAACAGGGACACAGGCTAAATACAAAAAATGCTCGGCCGTTGATATATGCCCCTCCCCCACCTTGATGGTGACCACCAATTGTGATACCGGCAAAAGCTCAAGACAAAACCATAATATCAAAAACAGGACAAAAGGTTCAATTTTCCGATAATAAAAAACCAGAACCGCCAGGGCCATGGCCCAAAAAAAGCAGGTTGCTAGGGCTTGAGGCTGCCTTAAAGACATCATCAGAGGCAGGCAACGGTCATAATGCAAATCCACCGGGAACAGGAACAGGCGCAAATCAGTAATCACCGAACGCAAAAAAGTCACAAAACCCATCATGAAAACACGCGGCTGGCCTGCCTGATGGAATTCAGTTATGCCAAAATAATGCCGTAAAAATACATACCCCGCGATTCCCGCAAAAAAAGGCCACAGGTAGGTCAACCGCTGCGGCCAGGAAATTTTCTTATCCAAAGAAAGATACCCTAGAATAACCAATGGAAGAACGCCGGCGGATTCCTTGCATAATAACGCTAAAGAAAATGTGATCAGCGTCAACCCCAGGCAAAATCTGCGATGGGACTTATAAAATTCTAAAAATAAGACAAAACTGCTCAATACAAAAAAAGCGCTTAACAAAATCGACCTGCCCGGAACATTGCACACCGCCTCCCATTGCACCGGGTGAATGACAAACAAAACTCCTGTCCAAAAACCTGTTTGTTTATCCTCTGTCAACCTGGAAACCAGAAGAAAAACTAAAAGCGCGTTTAAAATATGCAGGATGAGATTATCAAGATTATAAAAGAAAGAGTTTAATCCAAAAAACTTATACTCCCCCATAAAACTAAGGTTGATTAACGGGCGATAATACGACTGGTCATGGAAATACCCTTCCTTGAAAATGGCAGGGATATTTTGGGTGGATTTGATCGATGGGTTTTCAATAATGGAAGTGCGGTCATCAATGACCCTAAAAGGCGCTGGAAGCATAAAGCCGTAGGCGCACAACCCCAATAAAATGATGGCCGCAGCACGTGGGAACATAGGAAAAAAGCCGACGAGAGGGTTTGAACCTCCGACCTGCTGATTACGAATCAGCTGCTCTACCAGACTGAGCTACGTCGGCATGGATTTAGGATGTATTATATATCAGATAGGCGAGAAATGTATTTTAATGAAAAACTTTTATACATGAATTAACAGGGGTGGTCAAGATAATAAAAGCCGTTGCCCTTGACAGCTTTTGAGGGGACCGACATAATAAGGCCACGATGAAATCATCCTCTCACCGCCAAGAACGGGTCTTATTTCTCCTCCTGCTGGGCTTTGAAGTCCTCCATTTATTTTTCCTTATATTAAGCCGCCGTCTTCCCCTGGGGCATGATGGCTTTTTCTATTTTTACATGCAGTATTTCTTCCTCAATGACGTGGCCATCAACAAAGAGATCCCCCTCTGGATACCTTATGTGAGCCACGGTATTTCAGCAAGCTGGTTTTATATCATTCAAGGCGTCTTTGGTCCGCTGGCTGAGGTGTTCCTGTTAACCGGGAGACTTTTTTCTTCCGTCAACTTCCTGGACATATTTCATTATGGGATTTTTGTCGACCGGCTGCTGTTGCTGACCGGTGTATGGCTGCTGAGCCAACGTTATTTTACATCTGCCTTCACCCGTTTTTTCGTGGCTTCCTGTGTCATGGCCTCAACCGTGACCATGACCACCTTTTATTTCACCCTACATCTTTATTTTGCGATTCCTTTAATGCTTTATTTTGGCCATGCTTTTCTGGACACAAGACGCTGGCGGTATTTCTTTCTAGCCTGTAATCTTTTTATGATCCAGATGATAGGCAACATTGCCTACTTTATCCCTGTCATATCCTTGACCGCATTCCTTTATTTCCTGTTTTATGCCCTGGATCAGCCTTTAGAGTTCCTGGGAAAAATCAAAAATCTACGTTGGGGGATTTCAAGTGCGGCAGGAATTACGGGCGGGTTATTGTCCTTAGGAATACTGGGAGCACTCTTGCTGGCAAGCAAGGATCCTGCTTGGCTGAATCCGGGTTATGGACGTAATAGCGATGGCACTGCATCGCTCAATATTTTCCTCACCTATGCGGGAAATATGGATTTCCACAAATGGCTGGAATTGCTTTTGCGCCTTTCCCCCTCGTTGGATTTTACCGTTTATATGGGTTTTTTGGCTTTGCCGCTTGTATTGTTCGGAATACTCTACAGCCAAAACAGGAATAGATACCCTATTTTGTTAACAGCCCTGATCTTGCTCTTTTTCAGCATGGGCACATGGGTTTCCGTTTTCTTCTATTATACCTGGCCTATGATGAAATTTTACCGGCATCTGGGCTTAATGGTCCCCCTCATTAAATTATTCCTGTTATTCTTAGCAGGTTTTGGTTTTGAAAGAATTCTTGTCCAACGGGATACCTGGCAGGGCACAAGAAAAATTTCTTATGCCTGTCTTGTGTCCGGCGCGCTTCTGGTCATGGTTTCCATCATTTTAATCCATATAAGCGCCCATGGCCAAGAGGCCAGCCGCACCATCGTTAATTTTATGACTGTCGATACGTCCCAAACTCCCTCGACCTTTGATCCTCACACCGTAAGCTACCGGCTTAAAGAAGCATCCTGTTATGCCCTGCTTACCGGTTTATTTTTTATTTTTCTGCCCCTGATCTCTTTTAAAAAATCAGCTGCTGCCATCATACTAGGTGTATTAATTGTTAATACAGCGGACATTTATGGGTATTATTGCACAGAAATAAATGAGCGCAGCTTTGCATTAAATAAAGATAAATATAAAATCACCGCTTTTAGCCCCATGCCTTATACGTACCGGCGACTTGTGGATGCTCCCAATCCCCGGGAAATAATTATTTCATCTCCGATAAAATTTCTCTCTCTTTATTCCACCACCAATGCTTTCTTGTTCCAGGATGCCCTGGCCACACGCTTCAGGACCCTAGGGCATCTTAAGCCCTTATACGATATGATGTCTGCTTTCGGTCCTAGGATGGTTGAAAACCCTGCTTTTTTAAAAATCGCTGGTTCATCCGCGGACAAAATCCAATTTTTTAAACAAGCCTGTTTTGACGGCGACGACAAACAATTGGCATCTTATCTGGGCAGCCCCAAGTATAAAGGAAATCTTTTATTTGTCTCTGGCAAACAAACAAATTCCACTTTACCCTGTTCAACCCAGATTGATTTATCAGCTAACGATCGAATCAAGGCTACCTATCAAATAGTGAAATTTACACCTAATATCCTAGAGCTGTCAGTCAATGTCCCTTCGTCTAAACCCATTTGGATGATGTACGCCGATGTTTGGCACCAGGGGTGGAAGGCTCAAATCAACGGGCAGGCCGTGCCCATACTTAAAGCTGATATGGCTTACAAGACCGTGCTGTTGGCTCCCGGAAAAAATACCGTCACGTTTGCATTTACTGCCCCCGGAATGATCTTCCTTGAGCATGTGATCGCTGTGAATGCTTTAGGGTGGTTGATCATACTGCTGTATTTAGTGGTGGGAATTCAACGCAGAGGCCTGACCTTGATATAGTCAGCTTGCTGTTTTGGCAAAGATAAAAAATACCCGCGTATTTTAATTTCGAAAGAGTCTCCCAGAGGGGATTTTTTGACAATCTCCAACTGCTCGCCGGGGGTCAAGCCCATCTCCTGAACCTTTTCACCATCTTTAGTGGCAAATGAAAACGCCACGATCAGCGCCTTTTGACCTAAGGACAAACTGCTTAAAGGAACCAACTCTTCATTATTATTCATCGTATTGATATTCTCTTTAAAAATAAAAAAGTGCCGAGACCCAGAGACCGCCTCGGCGTTGGAACAAACAGATGAGATATAATAACTTACAAAGTTTTGAAAATCAACTCTGGCCGATAAAAAGCCAATAAGCCCATTGCTTAAGAAAAGATGGTGCCGAGTCCCAGAGTCAAACTCGACAATTTTGTAAGACCTTATTGTATATTGGGTTTCCAAACTATTCAACCAATACCTTTGCCCTTTATTTGCCATTATCTTTTTCCTTATCCTTCTTTAATGAAAACCTATCGAGGAAAACTTTGGTCTTATAACTGTCCGTGAGGTGCTTATAACGATTCATTGTTTGGGCATCTCGCCATCCACCTATTGACTGTATCACATCTAAGGGCACTCCATCTTCTGTACTTTGAGACGCCCAACTGTGCCGTGTTTTGTGCTGTGATTTCACAGGCAATTTAACTGATTTACAAATCTCCCTGAGCTTTGTCCTGATTGTGTCTGGGGCAAAGTAATTACCCTTGGAATTAACAAAAACCCATTTCTGCGACTTATGTGATAAAGACTTTAAAAGTGGCAGCAGTTCAGGGTGTACGGGGATTTCCCGCTTTTCCTTTGTCTTTGGATTAAAGAACAAAGTGGGCGTTATCTGTTTAGGACGGATAAATATCTTCCCTTTGGTGAAATCAATATCATCCCAAGTGAGGAACCGAAGCTCATTGCGCCTCATGCCTGTATAAAAGAAGGTTGCAAATATCACATCCCACCTGATCTTCTTGCTGTACTTCTTGGCTGTTTCCAAGATCAACAATGTTTGCTCTTTTGAGTAAAAGAACTCATCGGGCTCGGGTTCAGCCAATGGCCTGATTCTCTTAACTGGATTGTGAGATAGGAAATTCTTTTCCTCGATGAGATATTTAAACAAATTGCTCACAGTGTCCCGTTCACAATTGGCTGTCCTGTGTGCTATATGTTCTTTATCCACCCTATAGGCTATGAAGTCAGAGATATGTTGCTCTTTGATTTGATCCATATAATTTATCAATGGAAATTTAAGTTGCATGACTCGATTAAAATTACTGATAATCTCGTTATATCGTTTATAGCTATTTGGGCTACTTAGCTGCTTTCGCTTAGCTTCAAGATAAGTCTCAATACCCTGTTGTAAGCTAATCCGATAAGAAGGATAATCAGATTTCTTGTTCAGCAATTGCAACATGTAGTCTCTAAAATTAACACGTGCTTCTTCCAAGGTAGTTCCTAGCCTAATGATGCCTCTTCTGCCATCCGTGTTTGTGATTCGAATGACATAGTACTTCCCTTGGCGTTTAATTTTTGGTTCTCTATACCGCTGTCTCATAATAGTTTTGTCCTGACTTCCGGCGATATAGAGCTTTTCTGTTCCCACTGATCTATTTCTGCCTCTCTAAAACGAAGCAGTCCTCTGATTTTCAGATGGGGAATTAAATTCTTAGATGTCCACTGATACAGCGTTGAAGAACTAATTCCGTATCGTCGACAAATATCGGCGGGTGTTAAAATTCTACTCATGACCAATGCCTCCTAAAAGATTCTTGACCCTCAAGAGGCTTTATGGTCTAATAAAAATATCCTTAGACGCATAAAAGCGCTCTTGAGGTTGTTTTACCCGCCCTGTCCATCCAAGCTGACTCTTTCCACGGGGCTAGCTTAGGACAGGGTTCTTTATTAGTTTTCCTTGTTTGAACTTTTCGATTCCTTTTGATTTAATTTCTGTTCTTGGGTTACCATCCTTGCATAAAATTCTTTTACGGCAGGGTCAATTTTAATGTCCTCTGCTTTGATCGGCCTGACCAAGATAATATCTTCCAATGACCTACAACGGCTCAAGGCCACATAAACCTGTCCACAGGCAAAGGCCCCATCACCTAAATCCACTTTGACCTTTTCCAGCGTCTTGCTTTGCGCCTTATGGACCGTCACGCCCCATGCCAGTGTCAAAGGAAACTGAGAATATGTGCCGATCACCTTTGGTATTATCTGCCCCTGGACTTTGTTATATTTATACGTGAAAGCCTCCCACCGAGCTTGGCCGACATCAACAACAGTCTCACCATCTTTTTGAGGTATTTTTACACGAACAAGATAATAATCTACGTCAACGACCTCACCAATGGTCCCGTTTACCCAATTTGCCGAATTTCTGGTGAACATAACCTTGCATCCGGGCTTTAAAGTGAGGGTCATTGGCGCCGGAAGTTTATCGTTGGCCAGGGTAAATTTACCTGAAACTATTCCGGTCAAGACGGTTGACTCTCCTGGAAGGCGGCCCAAATGAAAGGCATTGATCTGGTCTGCCGCATTGTTGGTAGTGGTCAGGGTAATCATCCCGTTGGTTGTCATATGCACCTCTGATTCAAAATAGGTATGACCTTATCGAGATCTTTGCCTTCCCGAACTTTGTCTAAAAGGTCAATGAACTTTGGGTCTGCCTGACGGAATACCTTGGTCAATTCCTTATAACGGATAGGTACTTGTTTAAAAATAAGTGCATCGTAAAAACGGTAGCCTTCATACCCCATCAATTCAAGAGCTTCGGCATCTGCCTTCCCTAATATAGGCTGCAACTGGAAAAGATCACCCAGAAGCAATAGCTGGACACCTCCAAAGGGCTCATCAGAGCCTCTGTTTTTCCGTAAAGAATGATCAATGGCATCCATAACGTCTGCCCTAACCATAGAGATCTCATCGATCACCAATAAGGACATGGATTCAAATAGTTCTTTATTCCTATCTATTACTTTAATGTCTTCCTCGTTTGCAATCCTTGGCGGTAATTGAAAAAGACCATGTATGGTCATTCCCCCACAGCTCAAGGCTGCAACACCGGTAAAAGCTACGACGACCATCTTGTCACCATATTTTACTTTTAAACATGATATGAAGGTGGTCTTCCCTGTTCCAGCCTTCCCGCCTGCAAAAATAATGGGTGCTTTTTTCTCAAGTAGTCCAAAAATTTGCAGATATTCATCTGTGATCTGGATACCTTTCGACCTTTCATTCTGTTCATCTTCATTATGAATTTCACTCATTCTTTCTCTCCTGTAAATGTTTTGCTTTCTCACATTGAGAAGCTAAACAATTACAAGAATATCTTCACTTAACGTAATCGTCAAAAAAATATATTTTTAGGCGATAACATTTAAGCAAAAAAATTTTATGTATCGTAATTATTCGCGATAACGTCACCTCTCTCCCTCTTTCTTCTTCGGCCCTTTAATTTTCCTGGTCTTGCAAAATCTTTCATATACACCCTTCTTATCTTTTTGCTTGCAGGCTTCTTTAACCACATTGCATCACTGCATTTCCTGCCACAAGTCGCTTTATCAATATTCTTTGCTATAAACCAATTACCACAATCACAATTTGAACATTTGCGTGGTCTACCGCTTCGACCTGCTAATAACCTTTGCAGAAAGTCGAATAATCCCACCGTTAAATATAGTCGTGTAGCTTTCACTCGATCATTGGACTCTCCTATTTCTGGTGGTGTCAAAAAAAATTTTAGCCCTTCCAAATGAGACTGTTTCTTTATTTTTTCAGATCTTTTTGTCTTTTCATTGTGCCATTTCATTTTTGTAATTATTGGAACGAAGCTCCAAGGTAAATCCTTAGGTCTTTGTGGAGATTTTTGATATTCGTAAAAGTCAATTCCTATGCAGACAGGCTGTTTAAGAAGAATTAAACCGAGTTCATAGAAATCCTTTTGATCATACGCTTTGGATTTTCTTTTAATCTTAAATTTAAACCTTTCATAATCTTCTTTATCAAATTTCTGGATGATACGCATAGAAGTTTCAATATCTTCCATTAATTCTATATCTTTTAAGTCGAAGTCTTTCTTTTGATAATCATTAAATAACTCAATCAATGGTGGGAACCAACTTCTATATTTAGAAGCTTCGATTCTTAAAAGCCGTAGATCGGCCTGCTTGGAAGGGCTTAAATTATTGAGGTCTGGTAAAAAGGATTTATTGGACATAGAGTTTATTCTTTCGAGGTCCCAATCGTCTTTCTTCCTTACTTTTACCAGCATATCTCAAATGGTATCCTGATGTCGATCTTTTTCTCTTATCCTTGGAACCTAATTTGCGACCTGTCAACTTGCCCTCTCTCTTAGCTCTTAAAATTCCAGCTCGGATTCTTTCTGACAGAACATCTTTTTCCAACTCTGCGAAAATCCCTAAGAGATTAAAGAAAACTCGTCCCATTGGTGAATCATCCGATGTATCTATGTTATCGGAGATCGATAGTAATCTTATTTTCTTGTTTCGAAGTTCTGCAAGAATATCAAGCAAGTGTCGCAGGGAACGGCCAAGCCGATCAAGACGATAAATAATAATTGTTTCAAATTTGCCTTCCCTCATATCGTGAAGCATTGTGTCTAACATTGGACGTGACGCTAGGCTTCCGCTGATTCCTTCATCTGGGTATTCTTTAAAAATCTCCAGATCATTCTTTCTACAATAATCAGTAATTGGCTGTCTTTGTGTCTGTAAATTCTGTTCTTTGGTTGAAACTCGCAAATATATGGCTACTCGATTCATATTCCCGCCTCCTTATCTGCCTTCTTAGGATTTACTTGATAGAACGACTTTCGCAAATCCCGAAGCACCTTTCCTAAAAGTAAGACGCCATTTTCATCAAGATATGATGGACTTACTTCAATCGAACAGACGGGACCAAGGGTTGGACAATTGTCTTGCATTGAAGCCCATTCCAAAAAATAAGAAAGGGTGGGGGCCAATTGTTCAAATTTAATTATATGACCTCTGATCTGCGATAAAGGTCTTATAGGATTTTCCAGAGTTATCTTAAAGTTTGTATGCCAAACATAACCTACAATACCATTCTTTCTGACCTTACGAATACAATCAAGCCTCATAGTCATCCCTCCTGAAATAGATCCTCATTTAAAAAGGTTAGGAAAAATTTGCTTGGGGTCTTCTTTAAGAATTTTTCCGATTTGAACTGCCCTTTCAAGTGTTACAACTGATCTTCCAGTTTCAATATTGGATATTGTCTGTTCGGTCGTATCCAAAGCCCTAGCAATATCCAGTTGTCGTAACCTTGCCCTCCGACGATATAGAAATAGATTATTTTCCATGATGAACCCTCCTTTAATAATATTTTTAATATTATAACTTGCCACACGACGGTGTACATCAATTTTTGCTTGAAACACCGACGGGAGTATTATTATAGAAGACAGGTGGGTCTACTAAAGCAAACAGGCCTAATAT
>Ga0207128_1134_pt1 | contig 12171 bp, 10 predicted proteins | sample Alteio_BWMinHeat_18_FD_153522 | JGI IMG/M metagenome (GOLD analysis project Ga0207128, IMG submission 153522) | Enriched cells from forest soil in Barre Woods Harvard Forest LTER site, Petersham, Massachusetts, United States -... | ecosystem: Environmental > Terrestrial > Soil > Temperate forest >... | reverse complement strand
AGTAATTTGTCGGATGTCACCAAGAGACTTAAAAGCCTGACCTGATTTTGGTCCTCATACCGGACACTCACTATTGTTCGCCATCCGCAAATTTTTATGTTATATTTAAATCATCTATGATATTGCCTGCCCAAAATAGCCGTTTACGAGGCCAGACGTCTTTAGAGTATCTTTTACTCTTAGCGGTGGTCGCGGTGGTGGTTATTGTCGGTTTTAGCAAAGGGTCTTTGATTGACCAGGTGCATAATGCCGCGCAAGGCTATTATAATTCAGTGACCCGGGTCATCATGGGAGAAAATCCTAAGCCTATTAACGGGGGCTGGTGTCCGGTCACCTGTCCCTATTCCGGTGGTAAGCCCGGCAGCATTGGCCCGACCAATATTTACGGTGCCTGCGAATGCCCGGCGCCGGCATTTGGGGGGACATTTTGTCCTGCTGTAGGAGGGATCACTGGGTGTGGGGCTGGTCAGACGTGCAAAGGATATGAGGTCAGTTGCGGGGGCCAGTCACATGATCCAACCTGTCCACCCGGCCAAGTTTATGACAGAACAACGCAACAATGCGTTTGTTCTCCGACGACGCCATGCGGGAGCAGTACTTGCGGTTCTGACAGTTGCGGAAATTCCTGCGGGAATTGCCCTTCAGGGCAGACTTGCAGCACAACCGATGGCACTCCTGGTACCTGTAGATGTCAGCCTTCTTGTGATGGGCAGCCTTGCGGGGCATCTGATGGATGCGGAGGCACATGTGGCGGGGCTTGCCAGGCGTCTGGTTGCGGGTATTCAGGAACCAATTATTTTGGTGTATCAGGTAATCAAGCCTCTCAAAGCTGTGCGGGCACCTATCCTCCGGATGAGACATATGGTGTTAGTTGCCAAAATGGAGTAATTACCGGCTGGTGTGCGCCTACTTCTACCAACGGGCGAGGGCTGGTCAATACTGTTGATTGTCAAGGATGTAATTGGGAAGGCACCTATGTTTTTCCTTATGATGCTTTCGGCAGTCCGTTAAACCTTTTTGTAACCTGTCATAATGGCCAAGTGACCGGCGTTTGTGATTCTTTTTCGGACCCTAATCTGGGGCCGTCCAGTAATCAATATCCTCCGGGGTTTTATCCAGATAAATACTATTGCGGGTCTCCATCAAACGTCTATTATTGTGATTTTTCAGGGTCAACTTTAGACTTTTTAGACTGCGGCCCTGGAAACGATTCATTTCTGACCTGTAACAATAATCAACTGACCTTTTTTAATAACAGTAACATGATCAATGGTGTCTGCGGTGCCACGGCAAATACTTGTAAAACGGGTACACCAGGTAACATTACATCTACAGGCTGGACCTGTAATGGGTCTAATGGAGGGACAACAGCTTCATGTACGACCAACGCCTGTGTGCCGCTGACTTCTTGTCCGGCTGGCGATAATTGTGGCAGTATTTCAGATCATTGTAGGGGTACAGTTAATTGCGGAAGTTGTCCTGACGGCCAAAGCTGTTCTAATAATGTATGCATCACCAACACCTGTCCTTCTCCGCAAGTTTTATTTAATGGAGCATGCTGTACACCCGCAACGACTTGCCCTGCCGGGGATAAATGTGACAGTGTTTCAGATAACTGTGGAGGGACAGTTAATTGCGGGAGCTGTCCTGCAGGACAAAGTTGTTCTAATCACGAATGCATCACCAACACCTGTCCTTCTCCGCAAGTATTATACAATGGGTCATGCTGTACACCCTTGACTTCATGTCCGGCGGGAGATAAATGCGACACCGTTTCAGATAATTGTGGGGGGACCATCAGCTGCGGCACTTGTACAGCGCCTCAAACTTGCGGAGGAAGTGGAATACCCAATGTTTGCGGTTGCACGGCGACCACTTGCGCGGATTTGGGCTTTAACTGCGGGAGCAATATTCCGGACGGCTGTGGTGGAAAACTTAATTGTGGTGCATGTACTTCGCCTCAAACTTGCGGTGGTGGTGGAACTGCCGATATATGCGGTTGTACACCGACGACCTGTGCGATACAAGGCAAAAACTGTGGAACAATGTCTGATCGTTGTGGGAATACCCTTGATTGCGGCAGCTGCCCAGGCACAGAACAATGTAACAATGGTGTTTGCAGTCTCCCCGTATCAGTGGCGTGCGGGGGCACGGCAGGAACTTGTACACCAGTGGATGCAACCGCTGGCACCGTGACAACATCCCACGGGACCAATTCTTGGACTTGTAGCTTGGGGGGTGTAACCGTCCAATGCAGTACGACGGGAAGCAATGATGTTTGTGGTGCTATCAAGGGAAAATGTGATCCAGGATATACACGCAGTGGAGGAATAACGCATTCCGGTGGATGTTATAGTTGGGAATGTGATGCAGCCAATGCGCCACCCTGTTGTACTACGATCGTTAAATGTTGTCTTCCCGGTTAAATAAAGGTGACAATAAAAGGTGACGGACACATTTATTTAGTGAATAAATATGTCCGTCACCTTTATTTCTTTCTTTGATCCCGCTGGAAATTACTTTTCCCGATAGACTTGGCGTATTTTTTCAATTCTGCGCCAAGTTCCCCGATTTGGGCCACATGGGTGATCTTCTGGTTGACATTGCTGACAATGCCGATGGAAACGGAGACCAGGCCTACCTTGATGGCATTGCCCTGGCGGTCAACACCCGTAATAAATCCCGCGAGGCGATCAGCCTCGGCATAGAAACTGGGGGCTATTGTATCAAAGGCATCGATAATAATTTGGCTGATGGCATCAGCTTTATCATCGCCGCAGATAAACACGAAATCATCCCCGCCGATGTGCCCTACAAAAGCTTCCAGTCCGCAAAGTTTTTGGGTGGCGTCAATAAGGATGCGTGCCAGTGAACGGATCACTTCATCACCGCGCTCGAACCCGTATTTATCATTATAAACTTTAAATTTGTCCAGGTCCGCATAAGCTACGGCAAAAGGTTTTCCGGCGTCGATATGGGCTTGGAATTCTTCCATGATCGAGGAGTTTCCCGGAAGATGCGTCAGAGGATTGGCATCCAGCGAGCGGAGGGTCCTTTTTAAAATCATGCGGATACGTGCCAATAAGGTTTCAGGCTCAAAAGGTTTAACCAAATAATCGTCGGCCCCGGATTCAATCCCTAAGACCATGTCCTTGGTCTCACTTTTCCCGGTCAGCATGATGACAGGCAGGTGCCGGAATAAAATATCATGGCGCATCTGGCGGCAGAACTCAGGGCCGTTCATGACCGGCATATTATAATCAGTGATGATCAAATCCGGATTTTTGGTTTTGACCATCTCCAGACCTTCCTTACCGTTGATGGCTGCAAACACGGTGTAATGCTCCGAAAGGCTTAAGTCAAGCACGTCGCGGATATCAGGATCATCGTCGATAATGAGGATTCGTTCTTTACGCATCATTTTTATGCTCCAGTTGTTCAGGGGCCTGGTGCTCGTCGAAGGATTTCTTGGAGCAGGGCAGGGTGAAAAAGAAGGTGGTCCCCACCCCGACCTGGCTTTGGACCCAGATCTTACCACCGTGCGCCTGAACAATATTTTTAGCGAGGACCAGCCCTAAACCGGTCCCCTTGACATGTTGATTGATTTCATTGTCGACGCGGAAAAATTCGCTGAAAAGTTTCTGCAGCTCTGAGGCAGGAATGCCGATACCGGTGTCAGATACGCTAAAGACAGCATAGCCACTTTCGAGACTCGCCGAGAGCGCTATGGTGATGGTCCCGTTGGGAGGCGTGAATTTAATGGCATTAGAGACCAAATTAATAAACACGCGTTCAGCATGGGAGATATCCACATAAATTCCTTCGATCTGTTCGGCCAGGCGGATGTTCAAGGTCACTCCTTTGGCACTGATCTGGGGGGTCAGTAAATCAGCGACGTTATCAATGAGATTTTTGATTTTATAATCGGCGAATTTCATCTCCTGCCGGCCGGACTCAATGCGCGCAATGTCCAAGAGATCATTGATCAAGCCCACCAGATTGTCGGAATGGGAATTGATCTTGGCCAGACGGTCCTTGACCGCAACAGGCACCTCGCCAATCTTGCCGGCTATCAGGATGGCGGCATAACCTTTGATGGACGTTAAGGGTGTGCGAAGCTCATGGGAAACCGCGGAGATGAATTCTGATTTCTTCTTACTGATGTCATTGACTTTTTGCAGGGCGCCGGCCAGCTGCTTGGTGCGTTCGGAAACTTTCAATTCCAATTCCTGGCTTGAACGGAACACTTTTTCAAATAGCTGCGCGTTTTCAACAGATTGGCCGATTTGTCCGGCGAAAATGGTGATCAATTCTTCATCCCCCTGGGTCACCTCCGGGGCGTTATAACGGTTTCCTGCGAAAACAAAACCGATGTTCCCGTTTTGGGTCATGATGGGTGAGAAAATAAAATGCTCTACTTCAAATACCTGGGATATCTTTTCCCTGGTTTTGTTGGAGCAATTAATCGAGGACAAGGAGCGGTCTTCTCTTAAAGCAGCTTTAAGTGAGGGTTCAGCTTCAATTTCTTTTAAGATGGCTTCAACGCGGGGTTCCTTATAGCCGATGTTAAGGCGGACCTTCAGAATATGATGGTCATTCTTGGAGGCAATCAGGACCCGGACAAATCCCAGGTCTTCGAAGAGGTTGGGGGAGATCCGCTGGAAAATTTCGCTTTCATTAAGGGCCTGGCTCATTTGGCGGGATGTTCTTTGAACGGCATTTAAAACATTAAGGCGCCTGTCCATTTCTTCGCGGGTTTTGTTGAGTTCCAAATCAGTGCGGACAATCATCTTGGCCTGCTCGTCTAAATCATTAAAAGACCTCATCAGTTTTTGATAGGTCTCTTTCATGGTTTTAATGGTATCTTCCTTAGTGACAAAACTATAAAAAAGATACGCACAGGCGCACATTAGAAGGAAAATGATGCTGCCAAGCACCGTCAGGATTTGAGAAGTTGATGTGTCCATAGAGCCGTTACATCTATTTTACGAGAGAGCCACGATCAGAATGCTTTCGTTATGCAAATAGGTGTTTTTGAGATTGTCCATTGCACCAAAAGGGCCAAATTCACCAAAAGAGCACATGCCAATGATGGGGATATTATTACCCAGCACATCCTTGATGGCCTGGATTTCATTGAGAGCGCTGCGCCTTAAGATTTTATGGCGGGCCAAGGATTCAAATACAAGGATCAGCTTAGCTTGCCTGTCTGCGAGGGAAGTCTTGACTAATTCCGCTGCTTCAATGGCAGAGTTGCGGCAAGATTCAATATTGCTGATCATCAAATGCACCTCAGCCCCTTGAGGGACGCCCTCTTGACATACGATACTACCGTCTTCAAGGATGTCAATAATGTTGCGCAACAAATATTGACCTGCCTCTTCCAGGTAGATCCCAAGGGGATACATCGCGGCCGTTGAATTTAAGGTGATATTTTTCAACCCTTCGGCTGCTGACCCCAAAAAATGTTTATAAATTTCAACGGCAGGTTGATCGTCAATGGTACGGATGATGTAGTCATCGACCTTGGTGATGGTGCGCGGTTTGCCCAGCGGTTTAAAACCGTGCCTGCAGCCCAAGGCAAAATGAAACGGCCCGTCCAACAAAAGACCGACGGCGGAATTTTGCAATAGTTGGTCCTGAAAAATCTGGAAAAGTTTTACATATTTGAAATCATCGCTGGAAATGGCCCCCACGATGGGGAAACCTTTGCCCAGGGCTTCATTGAGGCCGCGGATAAAGGGTGAACAATTTTTTTCAACACCTTCTGAAAAGGTGATGAATATTTTGCGGGTCGGTGAATCCAGATCCTGGATGGCTTTGCGGGCCAACTCAAATCCAGTCAAATGCATGTCTAAAATACCGACATCCGGGATGGCAGAAATGCCAAAGCGCATCACGGAGGAATTAATGCCCATGATGGCAATGCCGCGGTCAGCCACGCCGTTGGCTAAAATAATACCGCCGGTGGAAGAGCCTAACACATGTTTCGGTTTAAGGGTGCGGGTGATGATCGGCTGGATTTCAGGGACAATATATTCGGGGGAGGCAAAAATAATAATTAGATCAGTGTCCGACGCATCGAGTTGATTCTTGACCTGCACACAAGCCTGTAAGGTGGCTTCTGGGGGGTTGGGAAACTGGCTGAATCCAATGCCGATATCGGTAGGCAAAGAAAATCTCCGGGGCTCAAGGGTTGACTATTCGATTATAAATTTAAGACAGCAGGTGTCAACGATATTTGTTGACGATTCAGAAGCTTTGAGATATCCTTACTCTTTCTTGAATGATCCCAAGGCCCCATCGTCTAGCCTGGTTAGGACGTCTGCTTCTCAGGCAGAAAACACCGGTTCAAATCCGGTTGGGGCTACCAAGACCCCTTTTATAAAGATCAAGGCTTTAATTGATACAGGGGCGTAAACCACAGCCATTAGTCAAAAAATTGTTGATGCTTTAAAGTTAACTATCAAAAGGGAATTATATTGGCATATCCAAAAATTACAGTTTTAATCCCAACTTTCAACCGAGCGCAATTTCTCAAAGAATGCCTGGACAGTATATTGTCTCAGACCCTGCCAGCGAGTCAGGTCATTGTTGTTAATGATGGGTCAACGGATCAGACCCGGCAGGTACTGGAACCGTACATGAAATCAATTCAATATTTTGAAACCCATCAATTAGGTAAACCCAGCGCAATCAACTATGGCTTAGAGAAAGTCAGTGGGGATTATCTTTGGATTTTTGATGATGACGATGTGGCTTTGCCAGATGCCCTTGATCGTTTTGTGGAACCTCTCGAGAAACATCCAGAGTATGGTTTTAGCCACAGCACCTACTTCTACACTTCTACGCAGCAGGAAGGGCATAGGCTGGGGGCTGTTTTTTGGAGAGTTAAAGACCCCAGATTTTGAAGAACGAGGATTCCTCATCCCGCTGTTGGAATCAAATTTTTTAGGTGGAGCTGCCCTTTTCGTAAGGACATCTTGCTACAAACAACTTGGTCATTTTGATCCAAAACTTTTGCGTTCACAAGACTATGAGATGGCTATTCGGATTGCCCGTCGCTTCAAAGGTATCGAAGTAGCCGGGGGACCAACATTTCATTATCGTCAGCATGCAGGAATACGGGGTGGCCGTCAGGATCAATTTGTAGAAAGTGATCGATTTAAGAAATGGCTGGAGTATGATCAGGTTTTTTTTCGTAAACTTTACCTTGAGCTGCCCCTAACTGAGTATCTTCCTGCTGAGAAATCTTTAGAAGAGCATACCCGCCAAGCCCTTCTTCAGCGAATGGGTATTATGGCTTCCAAGAATCTAGTTGAGGAAGTTATGAGTGACCTTCATGATTTATCACGGGTTACTGATAGGACATCTCTTTCAAGAAGAGAGAAAATAATCATCAGGGACACTTTTTATTATAGACTGGTCTGCATCATAGGGTATTTAGGGTTTTTTGATGAGATTTGCCGGCTATCTGCTTCTTCTGAAGTCATCCGATTGCTTCGAAAACAAATTCTTCTGGAAATTCTTGCCCGCTTCAAGAGAGAATTTAATTTGTCCCTGATCAAAAATAGCCTCCGCCATATTTACCATTTATATTTTTAAAATGCGCTTCCAATTCAAAGCAAATCCGTCTGGAGCTATTTTTTTATGATTTTTTGATTTTCCTGCCCGTAAAGTGCTAATATTTAATCGGAATGCCTGCCAACGATACATCTTTCGCCACATTTTTAAAAAGACTCTCCAACGCTCTTTGTTTTATCGTCATGGGAATAGGGATTCTGGTATTATTGGGCCGGAAACTGGATTTTACTTTTTTGAAGAATATTTCTCCCGATGCGGTTTCTCTTAATCCTGCGACGGCACTCTGTTTTATCCTTTCCGGTGTTTCAATTTTCTTTTTTAATCGAACTCAGGCTTCGCGATGGGGCATCGCTTTAGCAGGTGCGGGCGCCCTCATAGCTTTCTTTAAGTTGATTGAATATATATTGGGATGGCATGCAGGGATTGACCTAGGGCTATTTCGCGAAAATTTGCTCACCGATCAAATGGCCCCCAACACCGTGTTAAACTTTTTTTTAATAGGCTCTGCACTGGTGGTTTTAGATCTGCCTACTCATCGTTGGTATCACCTTTCTGAATTTTTATTATTGGTGGTTGTTTTAACGTCTTCTTTTGCAGCGATGGGCTATATCTATGATGTGTCTTCTATTACCCGCACCGCGCCTTTTTATATCGCGATGTCTTTGAACACGTCTTTGACTTTTTTACTTTTATGCTTAGCAGCTTTTTGTTCCCGCCCCCAACATGGTTTGATAAGGATTTTAAGCGGGGAAGGATTGGGGAGTGTCACCATTCGCCGTCTTTTACCGGTATCTATTTTTCTCCCAGTGATTTTAAGCGTGCTGAGCTTGCAGGGACAGAAAGCAGGGTTATACGGCACCGAATTAGGGGTGGCCATTTATACCCTCTGTGTTACCATTATTTTTGCCTTGGTCATTTGGTTTAATGCTCAACTCCTTAACCACATGGACCTGAAACGCAAATGGGCCGAAGAAAAAACACAGGAAGCGGCAAGGGTCAAATCGGAATTCACATCCATGGTATCCCACGAATTACGTACACCCTTGACGGTGATTAAAGAAAGCGTGTCTATTGTGTATGATGGCGTGGCCGGTGCCATCAACGCTGATCAAAAGGATTTTTTAGAAACCGCCAAGCGCAATGTGGACCGTTTGGGGCGTTTGATTAACGGTGTATTAGATTACCAGAAATTGGAATCACAGCATGTCGAATTTAAGATGGTCGAGCAAGACATCAATAAAGTCATTGCAGAGACAGGTCAAAGTTTTGAGTTGCCTTTGAAAAGCAAAGGCCTTGAGTTACGGCTACAGTTAAAACCGGACCTGCCGCACCTGAAATTCGATACGGATAAGATCATCCAGGTTTTAATCAACCTGACAAACAATGCCATGAAATTTACGGAAAAGGGGACAATTACCTTAGCTTCTGAAATGATAGGAAGCAACGCGGTTAAAGTGTCTGTTTCAGACCAAGGAATGGGGATTAAAAAAGAGGATTTAGGAAAATTGTTTCAGAGTTTCTCGCAAATCTCAACCGGGACAGGCCGCCAGACCGGGGGCACTGGTTTGGGCCTTGCTATATCTAAAAAGATTATAGAAAATCATAAAGGCCAAATGCAAGTGGACTCGGTCTATGGCCAAGGGTCCACCTTTTATTTCATTTTGCCGATCAAAGAGCATAGGGCCTGAAAGAAATACTGTGAAGAAAATTTTGATTATCGACGATGAACCAGACATAATAAAAATAATTAAGTTTCGTTTGGTTAAGATGGGTTATGAAGTGACGACCGCTGCTGATGGCAAGGAAGGATTGGAATCGGTGCGGCTCACAAAGCCGGACTTGGTTCTCTTGGATTTCCGCATGCCTTTTTTAAACGGCGATGAGGTTTGCAAGGAAATAAAAAAAGATGAATCAACAAAGCATATCCCTGTTATGTTGATGACTGCCAGCACTCAGGATGCCTTGGAAGAAAATACTATAAAGATGGGAGTAGACGATTATATTCTCAAGCCGTTTGATCCTGAAGAACTTATTAATAAAATAAGAAAATTGATTGAGTAAAGCAAAGGAGCTGGAACATGCCTCAAAAAATATTAGTCGTGGATGATGAACCGGATATCGTCAAGGTTTTGGTGGCCCGGCTCAAAGAGAATGGGTATGAAACCATTACAGCTTTTGACGGCAATCAGGCGTTGGTCCAGGCAGAGCATTACCAGCCTCATCTGATTATCCTTGATATTATGATGCCTGGCATGGATGGTACCGAAGCTGCGCAAAAGCTTAAAGAGAACCCCAAAACACAAGATATTCCCATCATTTTCCTTTCCGCCTTGCAAACAAAAACAGAGGAACAAGGGGAAGGTGATAGGATCGGAGGGAATGTCATTTTAGCCAAGCCTTTTGAAATTGATATTTTATTAAAAAAAATCAGGGAGATGGCTGGCGGTTACTGAAAAATCTACTGGAAGGCTTTTTCTTGACAAAGTCAAGTAATTCAGTAAACTAAGTAATTATTCGACTTATTTAGGCTCTTTTTATATTAAAAGAGCCTTTTTTATCGTCATAAATAAGTCGAATAAAAACTTAATTAATCTTATGGAAAAGCAAAAGCGCATGCGTTTAGTTGTTTACTTAATTTTGGGCACTTGTTTTTGGGGGACAGCCTTGTCTTGGGCCACAGCCCAGGAGCCGTATACCATTGTCATTAAAAATCATCAATTTAATCCCCCCCAATTAATCATACCTGTGGGTCAGAAAATCAGGATAACGGTAGATAATCAAGATGCCTCAGTTGAGGAATTTGAAAGTTTTGATTTAAACCGTGAAAAAGTGGTTTCAGGGAACAAGAAAATTTTTGTTTTTATAGGTCCTTTAACAAAAGGAACGTATAAATATTTTGGAGACTTTCATCAAAACACGGCCCAAGGGGTCATCATCACCCAATAGTAGGATGGGATTAATCTAATCTATGTTTTCAATAGCTGTCATTGTATTTAGAGAAGTGCTGGAGATTTCCTTAATTTTAGGTGTCTTGCTGGCCGCGACACGCGGATTACCTAACCGAGCCCCATGGGTTTGGCTGGGGCTTCTATTAGGCATGGCCGGTGCCGGGATGGTGGCTTTTTTTGCCGATGCCATTTCCCAGGCAGCTGAAGGCATGGGCCAGGAGATGATGAACGCGACCATTCTTTTTATTGCAGCCATTCTTATTGGCTGGACCATCGTTTGGATGAATCGCAATGCCCGTGAGTTGACACAACATTTTAAGAAAATAGGTGTAGATGTCATCAAGGGGATTAAACCTAAATATACGCTGACCATTGTCGTGGCCTTATCTGTCTTGCGCGAAGGTTCTGAAGTTGTGATGTTTATTTATAGTGCTCTTGTTACCGGGGGCAAAACGTATTTGTTGATCACGGGAAGCCTCTTGGGGACTTGCATGGGAATGATGGCAGGGGTTGTTATTTATTATGGTTTAATGAAAATCCCCATTAAAAAAGTTTTGATCGTGACCAGCTGGCTTTTAATGTTATTGGTCGCAGGGATGGTGGCCCAGGCTTTTGGTTATCTATCTGCCGTTGGAAAAATACCTGATTTGATCCCCGTGGTTTGGGACACCTCACGCATCATCTCAGATGGAAGTCTCCTCGGTAAAATAATGCATATTTTAGTAGGTTACACGGACAGGCCTTCGGGCATACAGCTATTAGTTTATTTTTTAACAATAGGGGTGTTGTGGGTGGCGGTAAAAACAGTTGGTCAGCCGACAAATCTTAAAAAGAATATTTTGTTGATGGTGATAGGTTTAATTGGTTTATTTGGCTTATCCCATCCTGCTTTTGCTGAGAAGCATGTCTATTCTCCGATTATTGAGCAAGGGGAGATAGAATTTGAAACAACAGGGACCTACGATCTTGACCATTCAAAAGAGAAAAATGCGGTACAGGAGTATAAAAATGCGATTGGCTATGGTGTCACTGAGCGTTGGGCTACAGAACTTTATGGGGAATTTGAACGGCAGCCTCAACAAAATGGTGATGGAACGACCCACTTATCCAGTGTTAAATTTACCCACCTTGAATGGGAGAACCGTTATCAATTAACTGAGCAAGGTCAATATTGGCTGGATGCAGGCATTTATTTTGCCTATGAAATTCCTATGAAAGAGAAAGACCCTGGAAAAATTGAAGGGAAGATCTTGTTGGAAAAATCAACACAACAGTTTACCCACACGGCCAATATTATTTTTAATAAAGAAGTTGGCGGTGGGACTACCCAAGAAACCGACGCAGGTTTTGCATGGAGTAGCAGGTATCGTTTGTCTAAGTATTTTCAACCAGGCTTTGAGTACTGGATTGATTTTGGAGAAATCAATAAACACCGCGCCTTTAATGAGCAACACCATCAAATTGGTCCTGCTTTTTACGGGTTTTTAATGCCGCACGTCAAGTATGATATTGGTTATTTATTTGGTATGTCTAAGGCGGCACCAGCTGGTGAATTAAAATGGATTCTCGAATATGAACTTAGGTTTTGATTAACCTGCAATAATCCTTCCTACCCCCTAGTTACCTTGACACCCGTCGT
>Ga0207128_1133_pt1 | contig 12424 bp, 11 predicted proteins | sample Alteio_BWMinHeat_18_FD_153522 | JGI IMG/M metagenome (GOLD analysis project Ga0207128, IMG submission 153522) | Enriched cells from forest soil in Barre Woods Harvard Forest LTER site, Petersham, Massachusetts, United States -... | ecosystem: Environmental > Terrestrial > Soil > Temperate forest >... | reverse complement strand
CCACGAAGCTGATTATATTATCGGGAGTCATTCATTAACATTATTTGAAGCCGCCGGGTTAAACAAAAAGGTCTATGTTTTGGAAGATGAAAGTTCAGCGACCTATGTTCCGCAGGATATTGGATTACGGTTTAAAAGTGCGAATGATTTATTTGATTTGATTAAGAATGATAAGGATCAACCGGTTAAGAACAGTCATATGCTTTGGGCCGATCATTGGCGTGAGAATTATCAACATTTTATTCATTCTATAGTTTGGAAGAAGGGTATTGAGAAATGTTAAGATTCGCCTTGGTAGGTTGTGGAAGAATTGCGAAGCGCCACGCAGAGCTCCTTTCAAACAATAAAGTTCATAACGCTTCTCTGGCTGCTGTTTGTGATACCGATATAGGTAAAGCGGAGTTTTTTGGGAAGACTTTTAAAGTCCCGCATTATACTGATTTCAATATCATGATGAGGCAGGAGAAGATCGATGCCGTTAGCGTGCTTACGCCAAGTGGTTTACATGCTAAGCATGTTATTGAGCTTTCAAAATATAAGAAACACATCGTTGTAGAGAAGCCAATGGCGTTAACCTTGGAAGATGCGGATCAAATGATCAGTGCTTGTGATCAGGGAGGTATAAAGCTTTTTGTGGTTAAACAAAACAGGTATAATTACCCTGTGCAGAAATTAAAGGAAGCTTTAGACGAGGGGCGTTTTGGAAAAATTGTCATGGGTACGGTCCGGGTTAGATGGTGCCGGGATCAAAAATATTACGATCAAGATAAATGGCGTGGTACTTGGGCTATGGATGGGGGCGTATTTTCAAACCAGGCGAGTCATCATGTGGATCTTTTAGAATGGATGCTGGGGGAGCCGGAATCAGTTTTTGCTAAAGCCACCACGGCACTTGTGAATATTGAGGCTGAAGACACGGGGGTGGCTATTATTAAATTTTGTAGCGGGGCTTTGGGTATTATTGAAGCAACAACGGCAACCCGACCAAAGGACCTAGAGGGGTCCATATCAATCCTGGGAGAGAAAGGCACTGTTGAAATTGGTGGATTTGCGGTTAATGAAATGAAGGTTTGGAATTTTGTCGACCAGCGTGAGACGGATAAGATGGTTTTAGATAAATACCGTGATAATCCTCCGGATGTTTATGGATTCGGTCATCGTGTTTATTTAGAACATGTGGTTGATGCGATCAACAACAATAAACCGGCCTTGGTTGATGGGCTGGAAGGCCGCAAATCATTGGCATTGATCAATGCCATCTACGAATCTATTGAAACTTCTAAAGAAGTTTCTTTAAGGTATAAGGCCAAGAAATGTAAATTAGGTAGGGAGGAGAATGAATAAAATCGCTGCCACGGCCATCGTATTTCCTCAAGTCAAGTTAGGGGATAATATTGTCATTGAAGATTATTGTATTATTGGTTCCTTGGCCAAAGATTCGTCGGGCCAGGAAACAGTGATTGGAGATAATGCCATCATTCGTTCGCATACGGTTATTTATGAGGGGAATAAAATTGGAAAGAATTTTCAGACCGGAAATAAGGCGAATATCCGGGAATTTAATTCCATAGGCAACAATGTGAGTGTAGGGACGATGGCCAATGTTGAGCATCATGTGGTGATTGGGGATGGAGTCAGGATTCATTCCCAGGCCTTTGTACCTGAATATACGCAACTGAAAGAGAATGCCTGGCTGGGACCCAATGTAGTGATTACCAACTCCAAGTATCCGAAGTCTCCTCATAGTAAGGAAGAGTTAAAGGGGGCGATTATCGGAGAAAATGCAAAAATTGGAGCTGGAGCGGTGATATTACCTGGGCTTTACATCGGAAAGAATGCTTTAATCGGGGCTGGCAGTGTAGTTACCAAGAATGTTGATAGCGATGCGGTAATGGCAGGCAATCCGGCGGTATTCTTAAAGAAAGTGCATTATTGATTATAATGATCAAACTCAACGATCTTCTTAAGCAGTATAAAAGCATTAAACCGGAAATAGACCATGCGGTTAAATCGGTGATTTTAAATAGTTCCTTCATTGGGGGCAAATTTGTCACGGAATTCGAGAATGCATTTGCCCAATACCACGAAGTCAAATATTGTATCGGTGTCGGCAATGGCACAGATGCGTTAGAAATTGTGCTCGAAGCTTTAAAATTGCCTAAAGGCAGGGAGATCCTTGTTCCTGCCAATTCTTTTATAGCAACATCAGAAGCCGTGACGCGGGCTGGGTTTAAAGTTAAATTCTGCGATTGCGACCCTAAGTATTATGTAAGCTCACCTAAAGATATCGTAAAAAAGATAACCAAAAGGACAACCGCCATCATCGTGGTGCATTTGTACGGCCACCCTTGTCCTATGGATGAGATCTTGTTGATAGCCAAAAAAAATAATTTAAAAGTTATCGAAGATAGCGCGCAGGCACACGGTGCTTTATATAAGGAACATAAAGTTGGATCCATGGCTGATGCGGGTACATTCAGTTTTTATCCTGGGAAGAATTTAGGAGCGTATGGTGATGCCGGGGCCATTGTTACCAATCATTTAGAGTTAGCCAATAAATGCCGTATGATTGCCAATCATGGACGGGTTGAGAAATATAATCATGAGTTTGAAGGTAGAAACTCCAGATTAGATGGCTTACAGGCAGCTATACTGAACGTCAAACTGAAACATTTGGACCAATGGCTCACAAGAAGAAGAAAAGTTGCAGATCATTATTTAAACAGCATCAAGCCTTGTAGGGATTTAGTTTTGCCGTCTGAAGCAAAATGGGCGAAACATGGGTGGCATCAATTCGTCATTCGTACAAAACAGCGTGATTTCCTTAAAGATTATTTGCGAACAAAGGGGATAGAAAGCGGCATCCATTACCCGATCGCATTACCCCGATTGAAGGCGTATGCCTATTGCAAACAAAGTGACGAGAAAATGACGGCTAATCGCATTGATCGTGAGGTATTAAGTTTGCCGATGGGAGAACATTTATCCAGCCATGAGATCAGAAAAGTTGTAATGGCGATAAACGGATTTTTTAAGTAATATGGATCAACGCATTGTTATTATTGATTATGGGATGGGTAATTTAGGGTCGATTTATAATATGCTCAAGAAACTGGGTATTAAAGCGATCGTTTCCTCTGAAAAAGAAATGATCACAGCGGCCGATAAGCTCATACTTCCAGGAGTAGGGTCCTTTGATAGTGGCATGCGTAATATTGAAAGTTTAAACTTAAGGTCTTTGCTCATTGAGCAAGTGATGGTCCAAAAGAAGAATATTCTAGGCATCTGTCTTGGGATGCAATTGTTTACAAGGACAAGCGAAGAAGGCACATTACCTGGATTAGGATTTGTTGAAGCAGAAACTCTTAAATTCAAATTTTTAGATAATAAATTAAAAATTCCTCATATGGGATGGAATACGCTGGATATCAAAAGAGCATCTTTTTTGTTGGAAGGTATGCCTAAAGATCCGAGGTTTTATTTTGTCCATTCTTATTATGTGTCTTGTTCTAAGCAAGAAGATATCCTGGCTACCACCCATCACGGGAATGATTTTGTCTCCATCTTTTCACGTGGCAATATTACCGGTGTGCAGTTTCATCCTGAAAAGAGCCATCAATTTGGGATGCAACTTTTAAAAAATTTTGCTGAGAATAAATGTTAATCCCGCGTATCATCCCTTGTCTATTGCTTCAAGGCAAAGGTTTGGTAAAAACTATCAAATTTAAGGAGCCGAAGTATATTGGCGACCCGATCAATGCCATTAAGATATTTAATGAAAAGGGCGCTGATGAGCTTATGTTGTTGGAAATAGCGGCAACGGTTGAAGGTAGAAAACCTGCTTTTGATGTCATTGAAGAAATTGCTTCAGAATGTTTCATGCCTGTCTGTTACGGAGGAGGGATTAAAGAACTAGAAGATGCAAGACGGATTTTTAATTTAGGAATAGAAAAAATTTCCCTTAGTTCTTATGCCATTGAAAATCCTGATTTTATCAAAGAACTTGTCGGCATTTTTGGAAGTCAAAGCATTGTTGTGTGCCTGGATGTGAAGAAGAATTTATGGGGGCAATATGAGCTTGTTACCCATAATGCTAAAAAGAAAACAGGAATAGATCCTCTGGTTGCAGCCCAAAGAATGGAAGAGTTGGGGGTTGGAGAGCTTGTCATCAATGTTGTTGACCGTGATGGAACGATGATGGGCTATGATATTGCCTTGATTCAGAAAATAACTAAGAATGTACATATTCCGGTTATTGCCTGTGGGGGTGCGGGGAACCTACAAGATGTTTCTGAGGTAATTCATGCAGGAGGGGCTTCTTCAGCCGCGGTTGGAAGTTTGTTTGTTTTTCATGGCAAACATCGCGGCGTTCTTATTAGTTATCCTTCGAGAGAAGAGATCGTCCGTTTATTTGAGGGAAATGAACATGGCAGGAAATAATAGTCCTATGATTTGTCAACGTTGCGTCATGGACAGTTCAGTACAGGGTATCCACTTTGATCAAAATGGTATTTGTAATTACTGTCATGATTTTGATAAGCATATTAGTTCTTATCGTTTTAGTGATGTGGCATCTGAAAAACAAATTGCGTCTTTGATCAAGAAAATAAAGGACGCGGCCAAGGGGAAAGAGTACGACAGTATTGTTGGTTTGAGTGGAGGGGTGGATAGTTCCTATATTGCCTTTTTGGCTTACAAGTTTGGACTCAAACCGTTGGCGATTCATTTTGATAACGGCTGGAATTCAGAAATTGCGGTTTCAAATATCAAGAAAATTGTCAATCAATGTAGGTTTGATCTTGAAACCTATGTGATCAACTGGCCGGAATTTCGGGATTTGCAGAGGTCTTTTTTAAAAGCCTCAGTCGTTGATATTGAAATGGTGACGGATCATGCTATTTTTGCTGCTATGTTCCATTATGCCAAGAAATATAAGATTAAATATGTTTTAAGTGGCACGAATTTTACAACCGAACACGGCATGCCTAATGACTGGACATGGCGTAAATCGGACATCATTAATATTAGAGATATTCAAAACCGCTTTGGCAAGTTGAAAATTAAATCATACCCTACCATGGGATCTTTAGAGTTTGCCTTGATTAGAAAACTCGGGATCCCTTTTGGCTATATTGAGTTATTAAATGCCATCAATTATAGGAAAAATGATGCCATGACCGTTTTAAAAAAAGAATTTAATTGGGAGTATTACGGCGGCAAGCACTACGAGTCTGTATTTACTAAATTTTATCAAGGGTATATTTTACCGAAGAAATTTGGGATCGATAAACGGATGGTTCACTGGTCCGCCCTTGTTCGAAATGGAGAAATAACCAGGACAGAAGCTTGTAAGGAAATGGCTAAACCTATTTATACCGAAGTAGAATTGCAGGCGGATAAAGAATACGTATGTAAGAAGCTTGAATTTAGCCAGCGAGAATTTAATGACATGATGGCCGCCAGCCCTAAGAAGCATCTTTTTTATAAATCGGATCAGCGGTATTTGAACATTTATACTCAATTGTATAAAATTTTAAAGACGATGATTCGCTCCTGATGAAAATCCTTGTCATTTCATTTTATTTCCCTCCCTATAATTCAATCGCGTCGGTGCGTGTAGGAAAGATAGCGAAGTATCTTGAGAAATTCGGTCATGAAATAAAAGTGATATCAGCGCAGAAAGGCCCTCTTTTGTGCAATTTGGATATTGAGATTCCAATAAAAAATGTTACATACACTCAATGGCGTAAACTGGCTCCTGACAATCTAAAGACCAATTTCCGGGAGATGGTAGCTGGTTCTAATCGATTGTATCATTTTACACGTCAATGTTGGAGGGTATTAAAAAGTGCAATTTATTTTCCAGATGAATTTATTGGTTGGACTCCTTATGCGATCAAAGCGGCCAAAGAGATTGTAAATATTTGGAAGCCGGATATCATCTTCGTTAGTGTTTCCCCTTACTCTTCTCTTTTTGTAGCCTCAAGAATTTCTGCAGAATTTAAAATACCGTGGATTGCAGATTTCAGAGATTTATGGACAGATAATCCCTGTTATCCTTTCGGAGGGCTGCGTAAGATGATTGAAAGGAAAATTGAAAAGAAAGTGCTCTCTCAAGCGGCTGGTCTTTGCACGGTATCTGAACCATTGGCTCAGAAATTAAGATTAAAGTTTAAAGGTCCTGTGGAAATAATATGCAATGGTTTTGACCCTAAAGATTACGATTTATTTGTTGGTTCAACCCATGGAAGCAAGGAAGTAAAATTAAACATAGTTTATATTGGGACAATATATGATGATTATCAGGATCCGTCACCGTTATTTTCTGCGCTAAAAAGGTTTGATAAAAGTGACATTAAGGTTTCATTTTACGGCACCTTGTCTCCCCGTTTGCGCAGTTTAGTCAAAAAGATGGGAGTAGAAGAGAGGGTAGAGTTTAAAGATCCGGTTCCTTATATTCAATCATTGAATATTCAGAAGAATGCTGATATTTTATTATTCTTATTATGGATAAATACTGAAGAAAAAGGCATGTATACTGGAAAATTATTTGAATATTTGGGTTCTGGACGACCAATCTTAGGGGTTGGGCCTGATTCCGATGTGGCAGCCGATTTGATTAAGGAGAGGAATTTGGGAATTATTTTAAATTCTTCCGATGATATTTATTGGCAACTTAAGCGATGGTTGGAAGAAAAGGAACAAAAAGGGAGCATTCCGTCTTTACCAGTTCAATCACGTCATGGTTTTTCTAGGGAAGAGCAAGCCAAAAGGCTGGAAAAATTTATGCTAAAAATAAGTAGTTCGCTTTGAAAGGTTTTTACTGATGCCTTTGACAGAAAAAGAAAACAAACAAATATGGGCCACCGCAGTGTTATTCTCTGTCGGTGTTGTTTCTTTGTTGTATATTTTGTTTAAAAGAGGTTTTGCTAAGATATATTTAGAGTTTTCGTTTTTTAATGCTCCTATTTTCGTGGGGGAAATTTTTTTATTTTTTGGCTCGATTGCATTAATTTGTTATTGTATTAAATACCATTCCCAATTCAAGCTAAACCATTTTCTGGTTTTAACCTATTTGCTATGGATGACTTTTAAAATCCTGACAGGATATCATCATTGGGGGCCTTTGGCTTTCCGTCATGCCGCGCTTTTTTATTATCCGCTCTTTGGTATCATTGGCTTTGTCTTCTTTAATCGTGAAGTTTTTACAAAAAAGGCGATCCTCTCGCTGTTTTTTATTATCGCAGCGGTATTTACAGTAAGGTATTTTGATCCTTATTGGACACTTACCTTAGTATGCTTGGGGTTAATTTTGATTTTAGAGGTCAAGGAGAAAGAGTGGGTCCTTCCATTGGCCTTAGTTTTGCTCATGGTTACCCCGTATGTGTTTTTATTTAAAACGGCCCGGATGATGTTTGTAGCTAACGTAGCTTCAGCGTTGGTCATGATGGCAGGCGTTTTATATTTATGGGAAACTAGATTTCGTATAAGAGTGGCTTTTTTGATTTTTGTATTATTAGCGGTATCCTTGGGGTTTTATAAATCTTTTGTTTTGGGGGAAGCGGGCCGTACCTTTTCATCACCAAAACAAATAATGGATAGTTTTAGAGATATTGATCAACAGGTTCAGATAAAGAAGAAATTTTTTAAGATGGAGCCTTTAGAAGTCGCGCTTTTTCATCAGCAAGAAAAGTTGGAGAAGGTGGCGATGGCAAAAGGGGGAGCGCTTAATGCCGAGGGTTTTAAGCAAGTGGTTGCTGGTCAATATAAATTAAAAGAACCCCATATTTTTCCCTTGCCGGAAGCAAAAATATCACAAGAGCCCCATATTTTATCCCTGCCGAAAGCAAATGTATCAGAAGAACCCCATGTTTTACAGATGCTGGGAGAAGAACCATCACTTAATAATATTATTTTCCGTTTATTTATTTGGCGGGACATGTTTGAAGACTGGAAGCTGCACAAGCCGTTAATGGGGATTGATTTCGGTAAGCCTTTTCGTTCTCCAAGCCTAGAAGTGTTGGGTTGGGCTGAGGGAGAATGGAGCAGGGACGGCTGGATTGAGGCGCATAATTCTTATTTTAATATTTTTTATCGCGCTGGTTTGGTCGGGCTACTTTTGATAGCCTTCATGTGGGGAGCGCTTATTTGGTTTATTAAAGAAGCTTTTATCAGGCGTTCTTGGATTTTGATATTATTAGCTGCAATTTTATTGAACTGGATGGTGGCGGCTAATTTTTTATCAATCCTTGAGTTGCCTTATACAGCGATTCCTTTCTGGACTTTGTCAGGGATGGCTTGGGCGTATGCTTATAAAGAACGAAGTTGATGGGCATTTATGAGAATCCTTGTCGGGCACAATCATTATCAGCAACTTGGCGGAGAAGATACAGTCGTTGAATCCGAAATTGAATTACTGCGTAGCCATGGGCATGAAGTTTTACTCATGGAAATGTCCAATAAGGACTTTAACGGGTTACCTCTGATCCAAAAGATCAAGAATATTCTTACTTGGGATTGGTCGAAGGATAGCTATAGACTGCTTAAACGTAAGTGTCAGGAATTCCGGCCGGATATCGCTCATTTTCACAACACTTTTTTTATGATGACCCCTAGTGTTTACGATTCTTGCAGAGAGATGGGGGTGCCTGTGGTACAGACTTTGCATAATTACAGGCTCTTGTGTTCCAATGCCCTTTTTTTTCGTCAAGGTAAGCCTTGTGAAGAATGTTTGACTTTTTCATTACGAAGGGGGATAAGGTACGGTTGTTACCGTGGCTCAAGATTGTTGACCTGGGGAGTTGTGCGTATGCTTGAGAAGCATTGGAAGAAACATACATGGACTATAAAAATAGATGCTCTGATTGTGTTGACCGATTTTGTCCGTCAAAAACTGATAACAGGGGGAATACCTGCAGGGAATATTTCGGTTAAATCCAATTTTATTCTTTCTGATCCTGGGATGCGAGGGGATTATCAGCCATATTTTGTTTTTGCCGGACGATTGAGCGAAGAAAAAGGGGTGCGCGTACTATTGGAAGCCTTCAAGCGCTTACCCACCGTGAAATTGGTGATCATGGGGGATGGTCCCCTTAAAGCGGAAATGGATGATTTTATCAAGAACCATAAATTATTAAATATTCGAATGGCGGGATTTTTGAAAAAAAATCAGTACTGGCAAATGATAAAAGGATCTGCAGCTGTCATTGTCCCTTCTATTTGTTATGAAAATTTTCCTATGACTATTGTGGAAGCTTTTGCCTGCGGCGTTCCTGTTATTGCTAGTCGTTTGGGTAATATGCAGACCGTCGTGGAGGATCAAAAAATAGGATTGCTGTTCAAAGCTTTTGATTCGAGTGATTTAGCCGAAAAAGTGCGTCTATTAGTTTCTGACAGTAAATTGGTTAGAACCTTGGGCCTTGCCGCAAGGGAAGAGTATATTGGAAAATATACTCCTGAAAATAATTACCAGCAGCTCATGCAGATTTATGACAAAGCCCGAAATAAATAAATGGGATTTTTATTTTTTAGGAGTGACCGCACTTTATATATTATGGCGATTCATCGTTCATTGGGTAAAATAACAACCCCTTTGTCCCATCTACCGACCTGGTTTTTTATCATTGGTTATCCTTTGTATTGGTTGGAACTTATTGCGCATAGTGCTCCTTATGGAGTAACAACAGGACTGTCGTGGGTTTTGTTCGGAAGTGTTGTTTTGCGCTGTTTAGCGCTCCATAACAATGGTATTGGGCCTTTTGACACGAGTAAAGAAAAGTCTTTTTGGATCGCAGGTTTTGGGTTATCGTTGGTTATTCTCGGGATCGTGGTATGGGCGGGTTTAAAACCGATCCATTTGATCCAGGAATTTGATTGCCTTCAGTATCATTACACCTTGTCCCGCCAGCATCTTATATTAGGCTCTTTCGCCCATATCCCTTGGGCTGCGGATGATCTGTTTTTATTGCCCATGGATTTTGCCCTAGCACCATTTTGGTTTACCACGGTTCTACCCAATAAAATCCCTCAACTCATCATTTTCTTTGGTTTGATCAGTGTTATTGTGCGTTTAACTTCTGCTTTAGCTACAGGGTCTCGTCCTTGGGCAGGTCCTTTTGGTGCATTGGTCGTTTTAGGGACGCATGGTTTTGGTATTCAAATGGGAACAGGAATGCTGGACTTGGGCATTGCGTATTTATTTTTAGCATCTTTGGATAGTTGGCGTCTGGGGAATTGGTTTTTGGCGGGTGTCGAATTTACATTCTTCTTATGGTCCAAGCCAATGATGCCATTGGCAGTGATGATCATCATGGGGATTTGGGGCTTTTTTTTCGTTTTAGCCCGTCGGAATCATTGGCAGATCATCGACACCTTTGCCATTAATCATTGGAAGTTGGCATTAGGATTATTGATGGTTTTAAGTGTGCCGGTAGCAGGACCGTTTATAGCTAAATCGATTTATTATGCGGCAACGCCTTTTTTTCCTTTGGCTCCAGGGGTGTTGGGAGTAGGGGCACAGATTAAAACCCATCCGCAAGCTTGGGCAAGCTTACAGTATGCCAGTCAATTATGGATGGAGGGGGCTCAAAACAATTATGGTCATGGGAGGGACTTATTATCTTTTATTAAACATTGGTGGCTTTTGGCAGTACCGGAAAAAGGTGTTAATAATGCCTTTGATTATCCTTTAGGGTTGACCTACCTTTTAATAATAGGCCCATTTTTATTTTTTTTAGTCAAAGATAGTTTACAGCGTAAATTCTCTTCTTTAAGTGTCTTGGTTGTAGTTATGTGGGGCCTATGGTGGTTCACGGCCCAGCAAAGCAGGTTTTTGTACTTGCCGTTGATGATCATTTTTATAGTGACCATCGCCCGCTTGGAAAAAATATCCAGAGGGCTTTTTTTATGTTTATTGATAAGTTTGTTCCTTGAGGCGATTTCACTATGGGGGGCTCATAAAAGTGATATAGGCCGATGGGGTGTTGATGTGCTGAGAGACAAGGATAAACAATTGCTGGAATTAAACTATCGCTACCGTGAGCATTCATTAAATAATTATATAGATTGGCCCTCTCACGATGCCGCTTACGCTCAATTTCCGGTAATGGTCCGCAAAGAATATTTACCCCATACCATACTTTTCTGATATATAATATCCCCTTTGAATTATGTTAAAAATCATTTCCCTATTAGGCGTTAATGTCAGTTGTGTTAATCCTGATTTAGCCATTCGACAGATTTATGAATGGGTGGGACATAAACAGCGCACCTATATTTGTGTGGCCCCGGTGGCAACCTTGGTGGATGCCAGGCGTGACCCTAAGTATTTGGAAGTGGTTAATGCCGCTGGTATGGTGACACCTGATGGCATGCCGGTTGTCTGGTTGGCGCAATCCAAAGGTTGTAAGGACATCGCCCGTACCTATGGGCCGGATTTAATGTTAGAGGTTTGCAATCAAGGGCAGGATTTGGGGTTACGGCATTTTTTTTACGGGGGGACTGAGGATACTTTGCAAAAATTAAAACAGAAGCTTCTCCATGCTTATCCGCGGATGTTGGTGGCTGGTAGTCATTCCCCGCCATTTCACGATCAAGTTTGGCAAGAAGAAAAAGAAGTTACGGACCGTATCAATAGCTCTGCTGCTGACATTGTGTGGGTGGGATTAGGATCTCCTAAGCAGGATTTTTGGATGCATTTGCACAGGCCTTTGTTGAATGCTCCTGTTATTATTGGAGCTGGAGCTGCTTTTGATTTTTGTTCAGGAGTCAAACCTCAAGCTCCTCGATGGATGCAGGGTTGTGGCTTGGAATGGTTTTTTCGTCTTTGTTGTGAACCTGGGCGATTATGGAAACGATACTTGATCGGGAACAGTTTATTTTTAATTTATTTGATCAAGGACTTATTTAAAAAAACATGAGATCACGACTTCAATCCATTGTGATTATTTGCATCTACGCGGCCATTGACATCATTTGTATCGTTTTGGCGTTTTACCTGGTATTGCTCTTTAGGCCCCAAACGGTACCTTTTAGTGTTTCATTGCAAGCTCTTTTTTCTTCGGCAGATCCTTTTAAATTGTTGTTCATGGTTTGGACCATTTTGATCTTATTTTTTCATTATACTCATGGCCTTTATCATACCCGTCGCGAACAGATAGAAAGTTTAGAGATTTGGGAAGTTGTCAAATCTATTTTTATTTCGACCTTGGTCATTGTTGTTTTAGCTTTTTTATTGAGAGTCCAGGATTTTCCCCGCAGCGTTATGATACTGAACGCCATTGTGATTACGGTATTTTGTTCCATTTGGCGGGTATTAAAGAAATTATTGGTCAATTATTTAGTCAGTAATGGGTATAATAACTTTAATACGTTGATCATTGGCGGAGGGAAAACAGGTGTTTTGTTAGCTAATGAAATTAGTAGG
>Ga0207128_1131_pt1 | contig 12627 bp, 9 predicted proteins | sample Alteio_BWMinHeat_18_FD_153522 | JGI IMG/M metagenome (GOLD analysis project Ga0207128, IMG submission 153522) | Enriched cells from forest soil in Barre Woods Harvard Forest LTER site, Petersham, Massachusetts, United States -... | ecosystem: Environmental > Terrestrial > Soil > Temperate forest >... | reverse complement strand
GATAATCGTCGTACAATGAGATGGCCTCAACTTGAAAAGGCGATAGAGGCTTGTAAACAAAAAAAATCTCATTTGTTGATTACAGAACTTGGGACACTTACCAGCAACGAGAGTTTTGTTTCACTACTTTTAAAAGCCGAGATCAAATTTGTATGTCTTGATCAACCATTTGTTAATCAAACCAATCTGGAAGCATTGAGCAAATCCGCTCAAGTTCAGCGGAAACTGCATGGCAAACTTATCAAAGAGGGTCTGAAAATGACTTCAGCAAAATCTGGCAATCCAAATGCGGCAGAAGTAATTAGCAAGGTTAACAAACCAAAGATAGATACAGCGATAGTCTTTGCTTGTTTGTTGCAACCCATTATCCAAGACTACCGTCAAAAAGGGTATTCCCAACGACAAATGGTGAAGACCCTCAATGATGAAGGCTTTACAGCTCCTGAAGGGGGTAAATGGGTGCTAAGTCAATTACAAAAGGTATTAGATCGTGTTCGACTGAATGAAATAGCCTTCGAAACACAGTCTCTTATTGAAGGTTTCAAAACTGAACCGAATGCCCTCCCGAAGATTGCAGAAGCCCTCAATACCCGCGGGGTTGTCTCGCTAAAACGAGGACCTTGGGACGATTCTCAAGTGAAAAAATTGAATGAACGTATTCAACAAATACAAGATATTGTGCAGATTAATCGTTTTGTCCTATCCCTGTTACCGGTTTTGCATGCCTTTCGAGCCAAAAACCTTGCCCCTTTATCCCAAGTTGAATTGTTAGAACAAGCAGGGCTTTTTATCCGTCAAGAAGGCGCAAAAGAAGCCTCTATGGCTGGACTCAATCTGGACAAAGGTCTTCAAGCTAATATTGAAACCCTTAAACAAAATCTAAGTCACTGGCCAAAAGGCACCAATACTTTAGATGCAGCCTTAGAAGCCACTATTAAACATATCCCAGCCTATTTAAAAATTGTCAAAGGACATATCGATCAATTAGCTAAGGTGTTGGAACTTGAAACACACGCCAACCGTAATTTAGAAACGGTGGGGCTGGCTTTACCCGTTACACAATTGATCCAACTGTTTCGAGAATTGGATGAGGAAGATCTGCAATTGCTTGAAACTTTGAGCTTTGAAGCCAAAAATTGGCAAGGCACACGCTATGAAAGCGTGGTCCCTGAAAAAGTTGGCAGTGTACAAGAGACTCTTTAAGGAGAAGCCTCAAATCCAATGGCATTAGATGAACTTTGGAAAAAGTTTAAAACCTCACATGAAATAAAGAAAGCGCTGCCCAAGGAAGGTGACACAGCGGTTGACACCCTGAATCCTCCAAAAGTACCAGAACGTGAACTTGATACCTCTGATGACGTTTTAAACGCCTTTGAAGCAGTTGAACTTGAATCCCTGCAAAATGAAAAACTCTATCAAAATCTATCAGAATTAAAAAATCTGGTTGAGGGTGAATCAGAGAAAGTTCCGCTGGATGTTCGTTTTATGCAAATCAATAAATACCTCGGCTTAGAGGAAAAGGAAGCGACGAAAAAGACCGAAGGCACACCTCTAGCACATGAAACCGTTAGACACGAACGCTGGCCGAACAATATCCATTGCCCTACTTGTCAATCAGTTAATCTAAAGCGATTGGCGCAATTACCCCCCACATCACAAAATAAGCATCGTTATCGCTGTCTAGACTGCGGTACGCTCTTTAATGATGATTCTGACACCCCTTTGGAACATGGCATCCCCCCTATAAATGTATGGATGCAATGTTGGTATCTCATGGGATGCGGCCTTCCTATAAGCTACATTGCTAAGAAATTAAATGTGGATCTTTCCACCGTTGAAATGATGACCCAACAATTAAAGCGCACTTTTAATGCAGAAAAACCCCTCACCCGGTTTATGGGGTTTGATGAATGGAATAAACAGGCTGAATCTTTAAGACGACAACTGAAAGAAGATTTATTACGTTTATATGAACGGTTAAACGCAAATGTGGCGACTGCCCCTAAAGATACTGCTGAATTCAGACGCCAACAGAACTTAAGACGAGAATTAAAGGTGACCCCGGAACCGCCCTCCCCCTTTGGTAAAAGACGTTAAATGTAAATGTTTGTAAAAGCCCGCCCTAAACGCCCACCTGGGCCCTCTCTCTATGAACTCTTAAATGAACCCTGGCTAGATGATTGGTACACGAGCCTTGAGTTGCCCCTTAAACTCGTTAGACGATACGGGGAAATAGTTTATATCGCCGCGGGTAAACAGTATATTGTGGCAGGAGCGAGCTCGTTCGAACACATCTTAAAAACTAATGCCAAAAACTATACCAAATCAAACCCCTTTTATAAACGCATTTCCTGGGTATTTGGCAAAAGTTTATTGATGACGGATTTTGAAGAATGGCGTCACAAAAGGAAGATTAGCCAACCCGTTTTTCAAGCCAACATGATGAAAAATTATGTGGGGGTGATTAATCAAGAAACCGAAAGTCTTATTAAATCTTTTTCAGGTTCAGGGCATTCAACTTCATCAAAACCACAAAGACTCAATATTTTTAACTCTATGACGCAACTCACCTTAAATATTGCTTTAGGTTTGTTTTGCAATCAAAGTTTAGAGCCAAAACAACAAAGGAGTTTAAGCCGTGCCATACATTTTGGAAATTGGTATACCTCGCATCATTATTGGATCCATCCTTATAAACCGACGATAAGTAATTTGCGTTTTTTTCGGCATCAAAAAAACATGAATGCTATTTTGTTAGGAATTATTCAAGAAAGACGAGCGGGGCGAAACAGGGTTGCGGATAGAACCGGGGATGAGGCAAAAGCAGATCTCTTACATCTTTTGTTAACAGCCCCCCATGAAACTGAAGACAGGCTGTTAAATGATCAAGAGATCTTAGATGAATTCAAAACCATCCTCCTAACAGGACACGAAACCACGTCCTGTGCCTTAACCTGGTTTTGGTATATTTTGGCCAAACATCCTGAATATCGGGAGTGTATTGAAGCTGAATTAGAGACTGTCTTAAATAATCGAGCCCCCACCCTTGACGATCTGCATCATTTACCTTTTCTGAAAGCTGCCCTTTCAGAAAGCATGCGACTTTACCCTCCCATTTGGTGTATCTCACGCACCAATATCGAGGATGATGTTGTGTGTGGTTACGATATTCCCAAAGGATCGCTTTTGACACTTAATCTTTATGCCTTACATCGTAACCGACAATATTTTAATGAACCCGATCGATTTTATCCTGAGCGCTTTATCAAGCCAAGCCATCCGCCTTTTGCCTATCTGCCTTTCAGCGCTGGCCCTCGTACTTGTATTGCGAGCCATTTCGGTTTTATTGAAGCGATGTTAATTGCAATACAATTGTTACAAACTTGTCGGTTTAGTTTAACCCGAAAAAAACCGCCTACACTGGAACCTTGTATTTCTTTACGACCCCGAGGAGGGCTTTGGATGAAACAAGTGAGACGATAAAAAAGAATAAGAGAGTTGTGATAAATCCCCCACCGATTGTCATAATGGCTTGAGCAGGCAACCAGCCCAATAAAAAATAACCCGCAATATAACAGTTAAACCACATAATAAAGATGCTCATCCATTTAGTGAGATCCCGCCCACGAGTAGGATGGAGATCTGAGAGATAACCAAAAGTGAGATCATAAAGCGAGGAAGCCCGGCCCCAGAGGGTGCCAATTAATATGATGCCTCCTAAAGCCATAGCGCATTGGAGGGTGGTTTCATGTAGGTGGACGGAGAGGAGTTCATATTGTTGCGGGGTAATGTGAGGTAGCAGGCCTAAAAAAATAATCGCAGGCACTATCAGGCTTACCACAAAGGCCTTCCAAACGGTTCGGTTCAAACTCAATTTGGCTATAAGGGATCCGATGGTGGGCGTCCAAATCCCCCACCATCCCCAGATCATCAAGGAGAGGCGTATCTCTCGAGATTCGGGGGTGAGTAAGGATAAAAGGGCACTTTTATTAACGGGTTGGGTCAGATGAGGGGCAAGTGGTCCCAGTGCAAGGTTTAATCCGACCCCATGTAGCCATACCAAGAAAAAACAAAATAGGGTGTAAAAAACAATTAGCATGCGTCCTAAACTAAAGTCCTGTTTGACCATCCAATTAATCAATTTGTGCGTTGTTTTATAGAAAGCAAATAAAATGAATCCCCAAATCAGGGTAGATCTGAGAGGATATTGAAATAATGAATCAAAACCTAAAAGCCCGTTGGCTGTTTCTGCTACCGTCATAAAAATAAAACCGCTGAGTATGAGGACAGGACCAAAAGTGACAGCATGAATCACCACACTCAAATAGTGGTAGATGAATTGTGGGATAGGATGATCTAAATTTTCGACGATAAATTTAGGGAGAAAAAACGAACGCTGCAGGTTTGTGGCCCCAAAGCTAAGCCCTAGGCCTAAGACACTAAAAGTGACCCAAGGTAAAAACCCTAATAAAAAAGGATGGGTTTGTAAAGAAGATAACCAGAACCCTGTTTCCAAGGGACTTAAGCGCATATTTAATCGTGTATGGGTTTCTATTCCATAAAAAAATAAAAAAGAGACCAGAATGAACAGGAGTTGGCCTAAGAAAAGGGTTTGGACAGGATATTTTTTAAACGGAGATTTTAAATGAGCGAAAGCGATACGGGGTAACAACAGGAACAACCCTGCCCCGAAAATGCTCAATAAAGCACTTCCGTATAAAAAGAGATGGGCAATCGGTTTGGGGCTGAAACTCGCAAGAGCAATGCCTGAGAGCAGAATGATAACCGCCACCCAGGCAGAAATATTAAAGCGTTTAGGAGCCACCTTCACTGTTCAGTCTCATTGTGGCGGGGGTGGGACTAAGGTTTGGCCAAATTCACTGGCCCGCTGATTTTGTACGACTAAAGTTGCCAGCAAGGCTTCAATACGCTCTAACTGACGATATTGTTGATATTGCATCCAGGTTAGGTAGGCTTCCATCATTGCCATGTTAATTGTTGTGGCTTGGGTAAAGTCGTTATTTGCTATGGCCGCCGCATAAGCTTTGGCCATGGATTGACCCCATTGAGTACTAAAAAGCCAAGTAGTGCCTATTCTTTCCATCATCTGCATCATGGTTTCACTATGATTAGAGAAGGTTGATCTTTTCGCCACCATTTCAGCAAAAGGCTCTCTGGCAACCGAGAGCATCGCTTGTCCTGCTAATGCCCTGACCAAGGCTTTCTGTTGATCAGGAGAATTTTTTAAAGAAGAAACATTAGTATTGATGAGGGGTGGGTTAGGATTATCAATTAAATTTACCATGAAACGTTGGGCCGCCGTGAGAGTATTGGCCCCCACACCGTTACCTGCTACTAATGCGGTAGTATTTAGGAAATTGGCAACGGAGAGATCGGCATTGGGTAAAGATTTTGAACACGTGGTGCCACCACAAAAGGCACTTAGAATATTATCGCTACTCGAACAAAATAAATCAAAATGCCAGTGTAGAAAATCATTTTGGATAGGATCGGTTGATTTGCAAACAAGGGGGCTGGGCCCATAAAGGCCTGTAGAGATCTCGGCGGTTTGGTTGGTTGAAACTTGATTATTTATCTGTGTTTGCAAGTCTGCCATATTGGTGTCGGTGATGAGCCCTTGGGCAGCCTGTTGTTGCGCCTGAGCCTGCGCCTGTTGCGCAGCTATCGCTTGATCAATGGCCTGAAGCTGGGCAACCGCTCCACAGGAATAAGTCAAACTCACTCCCAACACAATCCAATGTAATAACGTTTTTCGCATCTTAGTATCCCCTTATATAGCCTTGTTCTCCCCCCGTGGCCGGTGTTTGACTGGGGGGCGTTGTTGGTGTGGGTGCTGGCATCGTATTTCCTGAATTAGAGCTTTCCCCTGTTTGATTCGTGTTATCTGTTTCTTGGCTCGGAGGGGGAGTGGTTTGCCCACCCTGCTTTTTACCCTTGTTGTTAGCTGATTTTTGCTGCTGCTCTTGTTGCTGTTGTTGTCGTTGCTGCTGGCTTTGAATGGCGTAATTATCAATTTGTTTATTGACATAATTTGGATCCAATCCAAAAAATGCATCATTGGCTGCAAATACGGGTTTAAGCATGATAACGCTTAACAATATCCCGATACCGAGTTTGTTAAAAAATTTGATCTGTTTAATCACTTTGTTGCTCCAATGCCTTTAAGACTAAGGATACTCGTTGCGGGGCAAATACCCGTGACAATAACTGTAAACGTTCAAACACCAAATTACGTCGTAGAAAAAGTTTTGCTTGAGGATCAGGCGTTTTCCCTTCCCCCGCTTCACTCGATTCTTCCGCAAACATCAGTAGTTGTGAAGCTGAGCCGGGTTTGTTGACATCCAATGATTGAAGAATACGTAAGGCTCGACTGGCTCGGGTATTAATCAAGATGCGAATAAACCTCGCTTCTTCCGCTAAACTAAAATCTTGTGCAGCATCCAAGACTTCACCTAAGCGGATGAGGGCGGTTTCGATAGCAGGTTGATTGTCTAACACCCAATGCTCTACCTGCTCTAGCGCAACAATTACACGATATAGGATACGTCTATCGTAACTGTCCCAAAAAGCATGGATGGCTTCCAAGTGCAGATCTGGCATACTATCTATTCCTGGCACAATTCATCAGATATTTTATAATGATACAGCGACAAGTAAACTTTTACCAACTTTGTAAATCGACAGTGAGTATTAAATGGGTGTTTTAAGGGGCATAACCAAAGTAGGCGGTTTTATTTTCAACTTTCGGGTTGCTAAATGGCTCGATTTACCCATGCTGGCTAGCCATACTCAGTTTTATGTTCGTCAACTTAAATCCTTATATCAGATCCCCCCCTGTTTCAGAAATTGAAGATTTTGAAGAAGCCTATGTGCGCCTTCAGTGGACACCTGAGTTATTAGCTAAACAAATTAAACGCTTCTTAGGATACTTTTACCTTTTCATCCTGCTTGCGATTAGTTTCTTTTTTTATGCATTCATCATTGGCAAACATGGAAACGTCATGGGAACCTTTATGAGCACTGCAGTGGGGATTTATTCCTTAAGTCTTGCCTTCCGCTTTCATTTTTGGCGTTATGAATTACAACGCCGAAAGTTAGGATGCACTTTCAAAGAATGGTTTCGCGATTTTTATCAAGGAAGTCATTAACGCATGAACTGGTTGAAAATCCTAAAATATACGTTCCTTATCGCAATTTCCCTGATTTCTACGGAAAGCTCTGCGGCTTTATTTGATGTTGTCCCCACCGATAAATCGATGCAATATCTCGGCCTAATTTTCGGGGGAAGTGTCGGCGTCATCGGTTTAGGGGCAGGGTCCAATCCTTTGCTGTCGAACATGTTTGAGGTATTTAATTTCATCATCGTTACAGCCGGAGTGGCGGTGTTGTCTTATGCAGGGGTCGTGGCCGCAATTAATACAGCTCGAGAAGGAGAGGCTCTGGGCAAAAAGTTTTCACTTTGGGTTCCCTTACGGGGCCTTTTTGGGATGTTATTAATGCTTCCCACACCGGGAACAGGGTATTCTGTTATCCAAATGACCGTGATGTGGTTGGTTTTAAATGGGATTGGCGCAGCCAATGCTGTTTGGAATGTCGTCATTAACCAAATTGCTTCAGGGGTCACTTCAGTGGGTTCGTTTCAAGTGAATATTCCAACCGCCCAGCTCATGGCCATCACCCAACCCTTCTTAGAAGCCGCCACTTGTTTAGCCAGTATTAATCGAATGACCACCCTCCCTTTGCTTCAAAATAATGGTCCCGTGCAACTAAACGTTCAATATCTTCCTCCTAGTATTCCACAAGATCCTACTTCGTCTAACGCTCAAATTAGTCAAACGGCCTATATCAATGTCGGAATACCGAATACCACTTTCAACAATATCTGCGGATCGTTTTCAATTTCTACCTTTATTTTGAAATCCGATCCCACGCAAACTTTTAACTTGCCTACCCTCCTGCGCCGTTTAAATATTAAAGTAAATGCTGTTCAATCTATGTTTAATACCTTTTCAGGGGCGGCGACTATTTTGGCGCAACCCTATAATCCCTTGACCGATCCTGTGTCCCCTCCATTGCCAACCACAGGGTATAGCTTAACAGCCGCTCAAAACTATAAGGCTCAAATTGCAGCTTTGGCAGGAGGGATTAACGTAGCAAGAGGACCCCAGGCGGCAGCTTGGGAAGCCAATCCCCTTCAAATTAATCCAAATTCCTCCATTGCTGCGATGCAAAGAATTGGCTGGATCCATGCGGGTAGCTATTACTACACCATGGTGCAAGCCTCGAATGGCAGCTTAGGAGAATCGCCTAATCAATTGTTGCCCTCGGCTTTAAGCTCGCCTCCCATCCCCTCTCAGGTGGGTGTGAATTTAATGGATCCCAGTCAAATTCCGCCCAGCTCTCAATGGAGCTCGAATCTTTTTAACGCGCTATCAACCCCTGTCAACCGGGTGATATTCAATTCGGCCCTCACGCGAGCCACAACATTTTGGCCAACCGATCAAAGTTATACCCCAGACAGTTTGCCTGTTTTTGGAACCTCGGGTTATAGCACAGGGAATTCGGTTCTGGATAGCATTATTAGTACAGTCACTTCGACAATTCGCGATCCGATTTTAAATTTTTTCACCCAAGGTATTATCAATCAAACCCAGGATATGTTGATCACTGCAGGTAATTTGGGTTGGTCTATCATGATAGCTGGTGAATCTGCATTCTTCATAGCCATAGTGCTAATGATTGCGATCATCATTCCGCTTTCCATTCCGCCTTGTTTAAACCCTGTAGGGATGGTATTTTCCGCCGCTTCGTTAATGCTCTATACGGTGCTCTTTAGTTTCCTTTTAATATTGTGGACAACGGGTGCCATGCTGGGGGTTTACCTGCCGCTTGTGCCGTATCTAATTTTTGCAACGACCGCGATCGGATGGTTTATGGCGGTGGTAGAGGCCATTGTGGGTGCGCCTATTATCGCGCTTGCAATGGTTTTGCCTTCAGGAGAAGAATTGGGTCAAATCAAACATGGTATTAATATTCTACTTAACCTCTTTTTCAGGCCCACTTTGATGATTTTCGGATTTGTGATAGCGGGAAGTTTAATGAATGCCTCTGCCGCTATGATTAATTATGGATTTGTGGCAGCAGTCGATCAAAGTGTTCAACCCACCTTATTTAATATTGTGCCTGTGTTAGGGATTTACATGTTTTTAATGATTTCGCTTGTCAATAATGCATTCAGCTTGATTTACGAATTACCCAACAAGATTATGGGTTATATGGGTGCAAAAGGTGAAGCCTTTACACCTGGCGAAATGATGAAGGAAGCAAGAGGAGGCTTCGACAAAGGTGCTGAGGTCGGAAAAGAAATGGTCGGGAAATCCATTGAGGCCGGCAAATCCGTGCAAGAAGGTGCCAGAAGGGCCGCTTATGATATATAGCAATTTGCAGGCAGATTTTGGTTTAAGGCCCGCGTTGTACGGTTTGGTTTAACGGGCCGACCGGGAGGTCGGCCCGTTTCAAGTCCTAAAAGAACTAACAATCCCGCTAAGCATAGCGCCGGTCATCCTGAGCGTAGCGAAGGATCTCTCTTTCTTAATGAGCGGTTGCTGGACTTTTGGACAACCCTCAAATTATTAAAAAATAAAGAAAATTTCAGAAGTTTTATAAATTTTAATTGAGTTTTTAGAGATATATTTTCTAATATCATTTATTATTATATTAGGTTTCAGGGAAGGCAAACCTAGTTAAAAATGAAGAAAATATGAGCCAATTTAATAAAATCAGAGGTTTTCCTTCATTTTATAAGTTCTTTTTATATATTCTATTAAGCTATCAATTTATCCTTCCAATAGAAGTTAATGCGCTTACATTCACTGTGACAAGCACGGCTGATTCTGGCGCAGGGAGTTTACGTACAGCCATTACTTCGGCGAATGCTTCCCCGGGAAGCACTATTAATTTTAATCTTGCAAACAATAGCACCATCACGCTCGCTTCTCCCCTACCATTAATTCAAGCAAACGTGACCATCGACAATTCTAGTAACCAACCCACCACGGCTCCCAATTTAACTATTAGTGGGAATAGCGCCTATCCTATTTTCCCTATCTTATCAGGAACAGTGTCGATTATAGGATCTGCTGGCTTAACTTTAAGTCACGGATTATCAAACGGAGGCAACGGGAGTGGAGGTGGCGGAGGAGGTTTAGGTGCGGGGGGTGCGGCGTTTGTAAATCAAGGTGCCACAGTTACTCTCACAGATATTAGCTATAGCAACAATCAAGCTCAAGGGGGGAATGGTGGTGCGGCTACGGCTGGAACAACCACTGCAGGAGGTGGCGGTGGAGGCATGTTTAGTAGCGCGGCTGCAAGTAGTGCCGGTGCAGCAGGAGGCGGCACAGATGGAGGCGGCGGAGGTGGTGGAGGAATTGGGGGAGCAGGAGGGACTGGTGGAACTATCGTGGTTGGATCAGCTGGTACTGCAGGGTTAGCAACCGGATTGACAGCAGGGGGCGCAGGTGGTGCGGGTGTTGCCGGAGGTGGTGCAGGGGGTGCAAGTGGTTATGGCGGCGGTGGAGGTGGAGCGGCTGGAACCGGAGTGGGAGGAACTGCGGGTTTTGGAGGAGGTGCAGGAGCGAACCCTACAGCGACAGGAGGAGCAGGATCGGGACTAGGAGGTGCCGTTTTTGTGCGACAAGGAGGGGTGTTAACTCTAAGAAATACTTCTGTTTCAACGAATTTCACTGGAAATACAGTGGCTATCGGTACGGGGGCTGCAGGTGCGTCTGCTTCAGGACAAGATCTTTATCTCCAAACTGCTACAGAAATCGTCACTTTTGATGTGGCAAATACTTTTACTCAAACGGTAAATGGAACCATTGCAGGATCAGGGGGTCTTACGAAAATTAGTGCTGGCACGCTTGTCGTGGCTGCAGCTAATACTTATTCAGGGACGACAACACTAACAGGAGGTTTTCTCACTCTGGGAAATGCATCTGGATTAAGCACGAGCGCACTCAGTTTAAATGGCGGCACTCTGCAATCGAATGCAACGATCACAGCAACTAATAACTACAGTTTAGCGGCTAGTTCATCAATCGGCGGAACCAACAATTTAACCTTAAGTGGTACCGGGACTTTAACTACCGGCACCTTAAGTGTTACCAATACTGCTAATACTATCACCCTAAGTGGTGTTTTGAGTGCTGGAGGATCACTTACGCAGAATGGTGCGGGGGGAACCTTGGTGCTATCCGGGGTTAATACTTATTCGGGAACAACGACAGTTTCAGCTGGAATATTAACGTTAGGGAATGCGGCAGGCTTTGGAACGAGCGCACTAAGTTTAAACGGCGGGACCTTGCAATCGAACGCGAACCTGACAGCAACTAATAACTACAGCTTAGCGGCTAGTTCGATCATCACGGGTACCAATAGCTTAACTTTAAGCGGAACGGGTAATTTAAATACCAATACGCTTAACGTTACCAATACTGCTGGAACAGTAACACTCAGTGGCATAATCAGTAGCGGAGCTGGGGGATCAATCACTCAGAATGGTGCTGGGGGTACTTTGGTGCTATCCGGGGTTAATACCTATTCAGGAACAACGACACTTTCAGCGGGAACATTAACGTTAGGGAATGCGGCAGGCTTTGGCACGAGCGCACTGAGTTTAAATGGCGGTACTCTACAATCAAATGCAACGTTAACCGCAACTAATAATTTCACTTTAGCTGCCAGTTCGATCATCACGGGTACTAATAGCTTAACCTTAAGTGGCACGGGGAATTTAAATACCAACACCTTGAATGTTACAAACACCGTGGGAACAGTAACACTCAGTGGCATAATCAGTGGTGGAACGGGAGGATCAATTACTCAGAATGGAACTGGCGGAACCTTGGTGCTATCCGGGGTTAACACCTATTCGGGAACAACGACACTTACTGCTGGTACCTTAACTTTGGGAAATGCCGCCGGGTTTGGAACCAGCGCACTGAGTTTAAATGGCGGTACTCTACAATCAAATGCAACGTTAACCGCAACTAATAATTTCACTTTAGCTGCCAGTTCATCAATCGGTGGAACAAACAATTTAACCTTAAGTGGAACAGGGAATTTAAACACCAATACGCTTAACGTTACAAATACTGCGGGAACAGTAACACTCAGTGGCATAATCAGTAGTGGAGCTGGGGGATCAATCACCCAGAATGGTGCGGGTGGAACCTTAGTCCTATCTGGGGTTAACACCTATTCGGGAACCACGACATTAACAGCAGGTACGTTGACGCTGGGAAATGCGGCAGGCTTTGGCACGAGCGCACTAAGTTTAAATGGCGGTACTCTACAATCAAATGCAAATCTAACAGCAACTAATAACTATAGTTTAGCTGCCAGTTCATCAATAGGCGGAACAAACAATTTAACCTTAAGTGGAACAGGGAATTTAAACACCAATACGCTTAACGTTACAAATACTGCGGGAACAGTAACACTCAGTGGCATAATCAGTAGTGGAGCTGGGGGATCAATCACCCAGAATGGTGCGGGTGGAACCTTAGTCCTATCTGGGGTTAACACCTATTCGGGAACCACGACATT
>Ga0207128_1130_pt1 | contig 12853 bp, 12 predicted proteins | sample Alteio_BWMinHeat_18_FD_153522 | JGI IMG/M metagenome (GOLD analysis project Ga0207128, IMG submission 153522) | Enriched cells from forest soil in Barre Woods Harvard Forest LTER site, Petersham, Massachusetts, United States -... | ecosystem: Environmental > Terrestrial > Soil > Temperate forest >... | reverse complement strand
TATTTATATTGATGCCACCTTTGGCCGAGGAGGGCACGCAGCAGCCATTTTGAAAAAGTTAGGAAGTGATGGCCGGTTAATTGCTTTGGATAGAGATGAAGCGGCCGCGGAAAGGGCGAGTACAGCGTCTTGGCAAGATCCTCGATTTACCTTTAAAAAAGCATTATTTAGGGAAATTGAGGCAATTTGTGTACAAAAAGGGATAGCGGGTAAGGTAGATGGCGTGCTTATGGATATAGGCCTATCTTCGCCTCAATTAGATGATCCTAAAAGAGGATTTAGCTTTCTTAACCCCGGCCCCTTGGACATGCGAATGGATCAAACTGAGCCATTTTCCGCCAAAGAATGGGTAAATAAAGCTTCTGAATTTGAAATTGCCCGGGTTTTAAAAGAATTTGGTGAAGAACGCTTTTATCAAAAAATTGCTCATGCTATTATTTTAGCGCGAAGGCAACAGCCGATTGAAACCACATTACAATTGGCGAGCATTATTGCCCATGCCAAACCACTGTCGGAACGATCAATACATCCTGCTACTCAGAGTTTTCAAGCTATCAGGATAGTCATCAATCGTGAGTTAGAGGAATTGTCCCTTGGCCTAAAGCAGTCAATGAGGGTGCTTAAAGTCGGAGGTCGGTTGGCCGTCTTGTCCTATCATTCTTTGGAAGACAGAATGGTTAAACATTTTATGGCAATTGGCAAAAATACGAGTGAATGGTTTCCCTATGGGAAAAAAAGAAAAGCAACTGAAGTTGAGATAATGGAAAACAGACGTGCACGTTCTGCCATCTTACGCGTGGCGGAAAAGGGTGGAGGGGTATGATAATAGAAGAAACATTAAGCCTAACAACAATGAGGGAAGTTAATCCTTTAAGTCCCATGCAATTTTTATTTTCCCGGCAAATATTTGTCGTAGGATGTTTCTTGCTATTGCTACTCGCTACAGCAAGCGGCGTAGTTTATTGCAAACATTTAACCCGTGGTTTACACGTTCAACTGCAAAATTTGCAGCAAAGTCGTGATAAATTACATATTGAATGGTCTCAATTATTATTGGAACAAGGAGTGTTGGGGGCAGATGTCCGCGTTGAAAAAATCGCGCATGAAAAATTAGGAATGCATTTGCCAGCCTCAGAGAAAGTTAGGGTGATACACCCATGAATCGATTAGCTCGCTATTTTGTTCTAACGGTTTCTTTGGTGGCTATATTGGGCGGTTTGACTTACCGTGTAATAACCCTACACATGGATGAACGCGATTTCCTGAAAAAACAAGGAGACGCGCGCACAACTCGACTGGTCAGTACACCTCCTTATCGCGGGATGATAGTCGATCGTTTTGGTGAACCTTTGGCCATCAGCACAACGGTGGATTCAGTTTGGCTTAATCCAAAAGAATTTGATCTCTCCCATCCACAAGTAGTGGCCCTGGCTTCCTCTTTAGATATTTCAGTCTCGCAATTAAACGAAAAAATAAAGCGCTCCCAAAATCGTGAATTCGTTTATTTGCAACGCCATATCACCCCACAAGCTGCCAAACAAGTTAAAAGTTTTGCTATTCCTGGTGTTCATTTAAAACGAGAATATCGACGATATTATCCTGGGGGAGAAATTTCAGCTCATGTATTAGGATTTACAGACATTGACGGCGGAGGACAAGAAGGATTAGAGCTTGGCTTCAATGAATGGTTAAGCGGAAAACCTGGGATGAAGCGCATTGTCCGAGATAGGTTGGGGCGTGAAGTGCAGATCTTAGAAGGCCTAAAAGAAATGCGTTCAGGACAAGATCTGGTCTTGAGTTTAGATCAACGTTTACAGTATCTCGCTTATCGCGAATTAAAAGCAGCGGTTTCACGCCACCAGGCAACCGGCGGCTCAGTTGTTATCTTAGATGTGACAACCGGTGAAATTTTGGCGATGGTCAATCAACCTTCATTTAACCCTAATCTTCGCGTAAAAATCACGAATGATGGCAGTTTTCGTAATCGCGCCGTGACAGATATGTTTGAACCCGGTTCCACCCTTAAAACATTTAGTGTGGCAAGCGCACTTCAGCATGCCCGAGTGACACCCAACACTTTAGTTGACACCTCCCCAGGGTGGATTAAAGTCGGGGGAAATATTGTTAAAGAAGATCATTATAAAAACTTTGGTACGATTAATGTATCCACCATTTTACAAAGGTCGAGCAATGTCGGTGTGAGTAAATTAACCTTTTTACAACCAGCACATCGCTTATATGAAACTTATCGTGCCTTAGGGTTTGGTGTGGGAACAGGATCAGGTTTTCCCGGAGAAAGCAAAGGGGTGCTCAATAAACCTCCTAAAAATGGGAGTTTTGTGTTGGCTACTTTGGCATTCGGATACGGAATGACAGTCACCCCTCTTCAATTGGCACAAGCTTATGCCATTTTGGGGGCAGGTGGGGTGAAATATCCGGTGAGTTTCTTAAAACAAGAAGAGACTCCACCCGGTGAACGGGTAGTTGATACGATGATTGCTCGCCAAGTGGTTGATATGCTGTCTAGGGTAGTCTCAGAAGGGAGTGGCGTTCGGGCACAAGTTGTGGGCTACCATACTGCAGGAAAAACCGGTACGACTCGCAAAATCAGTCCAAAAGGGGGATATGAAGAAAATAGCCACGTGGCCGTTTTTGCAGGCCTTGCACCTGCATCTCATCCTAAATTTTCAATTGTGGTGATGATAGATGATCCTCAGGGAAAGGAATATTATGGCAGCCAAATTGCAGCTCCGGTATTTTCAAAAGTCGCGGCTGGCGCTTTGCGTTTATATAATCTTCCCCCAGATACGGATATAGACAGTTTGCGGGTGGCCAAAATTAACACTGACGCTGTCATCTTCCATGAATAAGCTTGAAACACTTTCAATTAAAACCATTTCTACCGATAGCCGAACCCTAAAACCTGGGGCACTTTTTATAGCACTACCCGGGATAAACCAAGATGAACGCGCTTCATATATTGAAGAAGCCATCAAAAAAGGCGCCGTAATGATTCTCTCGGAAGGAAACCTTAATTTTTTAAAAGAAAGTGAAAAATTATCTGTTCCTCTCATCCCCTTTTCAAACTTAAAGGCGGCAATGGGGTATATTGCAGCACAATTTTACGACGATCCCTCCTCCAAATTGTCTGTGATAGGGGTGACGGGCACCAATGGCAAAACTTCCGTCACACATTATATTGCGCAAGCTTTAAATAAGTTAGAGAGTCCTTGCGCGGTGATGGGGACATTGGGCAATGGCTGGGTGAATAAACTTAAAAAAACGAGTCATACCACTTTAGATGCGGTTTCCATTCAAAGCAATTTGAGTGATTTCCTTAAAGGGGGAGCTCGTGCGGTCGCGATGGAAGTCACTTCTCATGCCTTAATGCAAGAGAGGGTATCTGGCGTGCATTTTAATACAGCGATTTTCATGAATTTAACCCGCGATCATTTAGATTATCATCAGACCATGAGCAGCTATTTTGAAGCCAAGCAAAAATTATTTACAAAATGCCGCCCTAGAGCTGTTGTGGTAAATTTAGACGATACTTATGGTTTAGAAATTATTAAGCATCTCGATTATCAAAATCAAAAAGTGATAGGATTTACCACACACTCTGCAATTCGAGCCTCTATTCCGGAAGACGTGCTTTTGATTACAACACCCTCCCTTGAATTTCGTCCGAATGGTTTTAAAGCTTGTATCAATACCCCTTGGGGTGAAGGCATAATCGATTGTGCCTTAGTAGGGGATTTCAATGTCAGTAATGTACTGGCAACGCTTGCTGCGATTTGTTTGCAAGGATTTCCCCTCGAATTGGCTACGAATGCGATTTCTAAACTAAAGACCGTTAAAGGGCGGATGGATAAAATAGGGGGTAAAACAAACCCCACCATTATCGTGGATTATGCCCATACCCCGGATGCGCTAAAACAGGTGTTGGAATCCATTAAGCAACATTGTCAGGGGAAATTGTGGTGTGTGTTTGGCTGTGGGGGGGATAGAGATCGGGGAAAACGTCCACTGATGGCCGAGATAGCTGAACGTTTAAGTGATAAAGTTATTGTCACCCAAGACAATCCTAGAACAGAAGATCCAGAACAGATTATTAAAGATATCTTGCAGGGGCTAGAACGCCCCAATCAGGTTCATATAGAAATCGATCGCTTAGAGGCGATTCAATATGCCGTCTTAAACAGTGAAGCTACCGATTGGATAGTGGTTGCTGGAAAGGGCCACGAGGAAGTCCAAATTATCGGAGAAAAAAGGCTTCCCTTTAGTGATAAAATAGCCATTAAAGAGGCCTTATTGATGAGAAATCGCCATGCTTAATATCAGTGACATCTTACCCTGGGTGAAAGGCCAATTACGGGGCCCCGACACCACTTTTATGGGGGTATCAGCAGATACCCGCACGCTTAAAAAAAATGACTTATTTGTAGCTCTTAAGGGTGAACGTGTCGATGGACATAATTTGCTTCTGGAAGCACGTCAAAAGGGTGCAACTTGCGCATTGGTTGAAAGGGTGGTGGAAACCTCCCTTCCCCTTATTTATGTCGATAATACTCTAAAAGCCCTAGGGCAAATGGCTTATCATTATCGTCTAGGTTTTTCACCTCCCATGCTTGCCATTACGGGGAGTTCTGGTAAGACTACCGTAAAAGAAATGGCAGGCAGCATTTTAACGATGAAAGGTGAAACTCTCATCACACAGGGCAGTTTAAACACAGAAGTAGGGGTTCCCTTAACCTTAATGCGATTAAGAAAATCTCATCGGGCAGCTGTCATTGAAATGGGGGCACGTCATAAAGGGGATATTCAGTATTTAATGGGTTTGGTGTTACCCCAGGTTGCTCTGATTACCAATGCAGGTGTCGCGCATGTCGAAATATTTGGAAGCGAACGCGGAATTGCTGAGGCAAAAGGGGAGATCTTCAGTGAGTTAAGCCTCAACGGGACAGGGGTGGTTAATCTGGATAGTCCGTATGCACATTATTGGAAGGGTTTATTAAAAGGTAAAAAAATCATGACATTTGGTCTCTCAAAAGAAGCAGATGTGACAGCTGAAGATCTTCGCTACTCGTTAATGGGTGTGAATTTTACCCTTAAAACTCCTTTTGGTTCTTCCCAAATTGAAGTGAATGCCCCAGGCGAACATAGTGTGTGCAATGCCCTCGCTGCCGCTGCTGCTACTTTAAATATGAATGCTAGTTTAGATGAAGTCTCTCGCGGGCTTAAAGCCTTTCGTTCTATTTCGGGACGTTTGCAAATGAAACAAGGCTTATCTGGGGCACAACTGATTGATGACACTTATAACGCTAATCCTCATTCAATGAGGGCATCATTAAAAGTTTTGAGTGCCTTCCCAGGGGTCAAAATTTTTGTCATGGGAGACATGCGAGAGTTGGGAGCAGAGGCTCGCCAATTTCATGAAGAAATAGGAAACGAAGCAAAAAATTTAAAGATTGATTATTTATTAGGGGTGGGTGAGAACACGGCCTTTGCCGCCAAGCAGTTTGGAGATCGTGGGCAGCATTTTAGTGAAAAAGCTTTACTTCTAGATGTCTTGAAAGAGATGCTTGAAAAAAACCTGGAGGCTACTGTTTTAATTAAGGGATCGCGTGGTATGAAAATGGAAGAGGTTTTATTTGCAATAGAAGATAAGAGGAAATAATCATGTTGGTTTGGTTATCAGAATTTCTTTCTCAATATTATCGAGCATTTTCTGTTTTTCACTATATTACTTTACGCGCCGTATTGGCGGCTTTAACGGCGCTTGTCATCGCCTTAATTTTAGGGCCCAAAATGATTCGCTGGTTAACCCAGGCAAAAATGGGCCAGATAGTGCGCGATGAAGGGCCTAAAAGTCATTATTCCAAGGCTGGCACGCCCACGATGGGAGGAGCGCTTATACTGATTGCGATAGCGGCGAGTACCTTGCTATGGAGCGATTTATCCAATCTCTATATGTGGGTAGTATTAGCGGTTACCTTAGGCTTTGGGGCGATTGGCTGGGTGGATGATTATAAAAAACTCGTGAATCATCGTTCAAAAGGCTTAAGCGCGCGCCAAAAATATTTATTACAATCTATTATCGGATTAACGGTTGCGATTCTTCTCTATCTCAAAGCGGCTTCTCCTGCCGAAACTTCATTAATTGTGCCTTTTTTTAAAAATATCATTATTCCTTTAGGGGCGTTTTATATTTTGTTGGTCTATTTTGTGATTGTAGGCACCAGTAACGCCGTTAATTTAACCGATGGATTAGATGGCTTGGCTATCATGCCTATTGTTTTGGTAGGAGGGGCCCTCGGGATATTTGCCTATGTCACCGGACACTTTAGATTTGCAGAATATTTATCGGTTCCTTATATTCCGGGAGTGGAAGAAATTGCGGTTTTTTGCGGAGCTTTGGTGGGGGCGGGCTTAGGCTTTTTATGGTTTAACACCTATCCGGCACAAGTATTTATGGGGGATGTTGGCGCCTTAGGGTTAGGGGCATCGCTTGGGATCATCGCGGTGTTGGTGAGACAGGAATTAGTCTTGTTCATCATGGGGGGGATTTTTGTGATTGAAACCCTATCCGTTATGATACAAGTCGCCTCTTATAAGCTAACCGGTCGCCGAGTGTTTCGAATGGCTCCTATTCACCATCATTTTGAATTAATAGGCTGGCCAGAGCCCAAAGTGATTGTCCGTTTTTGGATCGTCACCGTGGTATTAGTGCTCTTGGGTTTGGCGACCTTAAAACTGAGATAATTTAGTTGTACTCTAAGTGATATGTTGAATCTATGCTAAATCAACCGATTGTTATATTAGGTTTAGGCGAAACAGGATTATCCTGTGCGCGTTTCCTGTTTAGGTCAAAAATCCCCTTTTCAGTCGTCGATAGCCGCGAAAATCCTCCTCAACTCTCTCATTTTAAGGCTGAATTTCCGGATATTCCGGTGTACACGGGAGGATTTCCCAAAGCCGTATTGGGGGAATGTCGCACCTTGCTTTTGAGCCCAGGGATTGCCAAAGATAATCCTCTGCTTCTCCAATCGATCTCAAAAAATTGTGAGATTATAGGGGATATTGAACTTTTAGCCCGACTCACCACCTTAGCCATTGTGGGGATCACGGGATCCAATGGAAAAAGCACCGTGACACGCCTAGTGGGGGAGATGGTCAAACAAGCAGGACTGAAGGTTGGAATAGGGGGAAATTTAGGACCACCTGCTTTGGATTTGCTTGAAGCAAACCCGGAAATATTGGTGCTTGAACTTTCCAGTTTTCAACTCGAAACCACTTATTCGTTAAAACCCTTTGTCTCCACTATTTTAAATATTTCAGCCGATCATTTAGATCGCCATAAAACCCTCGATAATTATGTGAATGCCAAATTGCGTATTTACAACCAAGCCAAACATATTGTCTTTAATCGTGAGGAAACAAGCTTGGTTTCCCGCCTGCCACCGGGTATTCCAAGTATTTCATTTGGGCTCTCCACTCCTCAAAATGGAGAATATGGCATTATTCACGCAAAAGGCGAGTCTTGGTTGGCCAAGGGTAATATGGCCCTCCTAAAGAGCACGGATCTTAAACTTTTGGGTCAACACAATCTCATGAACGCTTTAAGTGCATTGGCGATAGGCGAGACACTTAATTTGTCAAAAGAAGTCATGATTGAAACGCTCAAATCCTTTCAGGGGTTACCTCATCGTTGCGAATGGGTACGCACCTTGAGGGAAGTAGTGTGGGTAAACGATTCCAAGGGGACAAATGTGGGCGCGACCTTAGCCGCCCTTTGGGGATTGGGAAGATCAATTGCGGGAAAATGGATCTTGATTGCAGGGGGTATTGGAAAGAACGCGGATTTTTCGCCGCTGATTGAACCTCTATCTCAGTATTGCCGCAGTGTTATTTTATTAGGTGAGGCCAAAAAAGAGTTACACGATACCTTTAAAGCGCATATCCCTTGTGTGTTTGTGAATTCAATGGAAGAGGCTGTTTTGGAAGCTAACATCTTGGCGCATCCGGAGGATGGCGTATTATTATCGCCCGCTTGTTCGAGTCTTGATATGTTTCGCAATTTTGAAGAACGCGGTGAGGTATTTAAAGCTTGCGTTCAGCATTTATAGAAGGATTGGCTTGTCAAGCCGATTGAATTGTCGCCTCATTGAATTGTTACCCTAATTGGACTGTCATCCCTCTGATGTTGTCATCCGAGCTTTGCTTGGGATCTCGATCTCACTCTTACTTTGTCGGCTTTTTTTTCCCTTTTGTAGAAGCCTCCTCCATTTCCGTTTGTTTTTCTTTAATGACATCATCAAGATTAAAAGTGAGCGGCTGATTTACTTCATCTTTCGAATTGAGAGCCTTGCATTGATTTTTAATGAGATCATTTAATTTCAAAAGAGTTTCTAACTCAAGCTCTTTGAGCTCTGGTTTTCCTAGATACTTCATGAAACTAATTAGTTTTTCCCTATTAAAAGATTGAATGACGGATTCGGCAGTTTCTAAAATTTGTCGATCGAATTTTATATCTTCTCCCCATTTCTTTTCTTTGCATTTATCTCTTACCAATTTGTTAGCAAATATTAAAAACCCGATATTCCAGTCTTCTTCGCCTAGCATAAACATATATTTACTCAGATCTTCTTTGCTATTTATCTTATTAATCTGCTTTTCATGCAGTTGCATGTAATACGCTTTTATAGTCGGTTTGTTTGGGTTCCGGGGGGGATCTGTGTGCCATTCCTCAATGCTAGGAATGATCCGCATTTCGGAACTAGAACTGGCGGGTGAGACTCTTCCTGATAAAGAAGCGGGAGAAACCCTTCCAGAGGAAACAGGAGAAACTCCTCTAAACGAAAGGGGTGAAGATCTGCCAGATTGAGGAGATGAAAGGGTATCTGGAGAAGGAGGAGTTAATCTTCCTTCTCGGGCCGATTTTATCTGAGCTATTTTCTCGCTAAACATCGTTTTGACAGCAACCATCTTTGCGGTTTCTGCATCCTTATCCTTAATATTATTAATTTCTTTACCCAGTTCCCGAAAGAGGCTCATTAACTCGACAGAGGTTACTTCATGGGTGTGAAGATAACTATCCCATTTTTCCAGATCAGCTGAAAATTCAGGTAATTCTCCCTCTTTTTTTAAACGTGCCAGGACTTTTTTGTCAATTTCATCCGAAGAAGAGCCTTTTCTGGGAGGTATCGTACTCATAAGAAACTCCTAATTTATCGATTTCTTATGGTTAGAGCCTTTTCCTGAACGAAAGTTCATAGTATTTAAATAAAACGAGTAGGTTCACGCATCCTCTCGGTACCCTCACCCGGCCGTTGATTCGCGCCATCCATGGCGCTCACCCTTCGGGCGCCCATTCGGGCGTCCAAAACGGCAATCCTTGCCGTTTTGTCGGGCCACCCTTCCTCGCTAGGCTGCGGTGGAGGGAAAGATTCATGAATCATAGGGAATTATTCACTGAGTACATGTGTTATTGAGGAAAGAAGAAATATCAGGGTTCAAGTTTCAATATGTAACTGCAGAGGTATCGTCATTGCGAGGAAATCCTGGTTTCCGAAGCAATCCAGAGTTATTACGCATGCCATGGGTTGTCACGGGCATTTACAGACGCTTCGCGGTTCATGCTCTCGCAATGACTTATTTTATACGGGGGGCACCTGGGCAGTTACTTCAATATAGTATGCTGAGTTTGCAAACACCTCTGTTAAGGGTGTTGCTTAATTCTGATTAACCGCTTTTTTACCTGATTTAGGATGCAGGATATGATGCTTCTTATAAAAAACAGATTTCTTTTTAATCAAGGCCTTAATTTTCGTCACCTGCTTTAATAGCTTTTTACGTTTGTGCTCTGCTTCCCATAAGTCAAATTGCGATTGTAAATTGAGCCACATCTGGCTACTCGTATTTAAAGCTATAGAAAGCCGTACAGCCATTTCAGGACTAATTCCTGAACGGCAATTAATGAGTTTAGATAGGGATCCCCTCGTTATCCCCAAACTCTTTGCAGCTTGTGTGACAGATATACCCGAATTATCAATCAGCACACTTTTTACAATTTCCCCTGGATGGGGCGGATTATGCATTAACATGGTCATCCTTAGTGATAGTCTTCGTAATTAACAAATACCGCATCTGTTCCTTCAAAATAAAAGGTAAGCCTCCAATTTGCACTTACAGTAATAGCATAGCATCCTTTTCGATCCCCGGTTAGTTCGTGAAACTTATAACCCGGTAGATTCATATCATGGGGCTTGACTGCAGCCTGCAATAAAGCCAACTGTTCCTTAATTTAGAGGCGTGCTTAGGTTGTATCCCAGAAGACATGCCAGTTTCGAAGTATTTCTTTAATCCTTTATGACGGAAAGACTTAATCACATCCACTACCAATTCGTATACTGTCACGATACAGTATACGAAATGAATTACTTTTAAAACTGTTATTTTTAACAGACAACACTCCTACATGACTTGTTTAAAATTCGTATTTTTTGTGTGTTTAAGAATTCACTAGAAGAGGCGGTTGCGAAAGATACCTTATTCAAACTCCGATAATCAGCAACGCTATTGTTGTTTATCAAGATAATCAGCATTAGACTTGCTGATTATCGGAGTTTATTGAATATCTACAAGCAATTATAAAGTTAATTAACTTGATCAATAAGGCGCCTTTCCACCTTTAAAGGCATCATCTCCGAGCTTTTAAAGGAAGTCTCCTTAAGGGGAGGCTATTGCCCCTTTCGGTTCCACTTCAATTATGTTGGTGCAAATTGCTATGATGGTTACTGCTGCCGCTGTTGGCCTTGGAACTTCATTATCCTTATATAGAAAACATACTTGAGAGTACTGAGTCGAGCTCTGCAAAAAATCTAAAAGAAACAACGTTGGATCTTAATCAATCCCTATAAGCTTTTCAGCATCGCCTGGGCAACTTTCGAGCGGGGAGGGCGTTTGGTGAAGCTCGCCACAAATCGGCTCACTTCAATCAGTGCCTTTAAATTGACGCCTGTTTCAATTCCGAGGCCGTTCAGCATATAAATGACATCTTCTGTAGCGACATTTCCGGTGGCACCTTTTGCATAGGGGCAGCCACCGAGGCCTGCAATGGAACTATCGATAACCGAAATTCCTAATGAAAGACAAGCATAAAGATTCGCCAAGGCCTGGCCATAAGTATCGTGAAAATGCAAAGCCAGTTTTGAAATAGAAATATCTTTGGCAAGAGTTTCAACCAATCTTTGCGCTGCAAAAGGAGTTCCCACCCCGATGGTGTCCCCTAGGGCAATTTGATGGCAGCCTAATTCAATTAAACGATTGGCAATGATGCGCACTTGTTCGGGTTCAATCTTGCCTTCATAGGGACAACCTAAGGCACAGGAAATATAGCCTCGAACAAATAATGGTTTAGCCCCAGGATGCTTTATAATCGCTTCAATTCTTTCAAATCCTTCTTCAATAGAACAATGCGTGTTCTTTTGTGAAAATGTTTCAGAAACTGTACTTAACACAGCAATTTCTTTAACCCCCGCCTTTAAAGCGATTTCAAGCCCTTGTTGATTGGGGATAAGGACAGGGTAATGAATATCAGGAAATTTCTTTATTTTTTCAAACACTTCACTTGCATCTGCGAGTTGCGGGATCCTTTTTTCTGAAACAAAACTGGTGGTTTCGATTGTTTTTAAGCCTGTCTCCGATAAACGATTGATAAATTCAATTTTAATATCGCTTGGAATAATGTCCGCTTCGTTTTGAAGTCCGTCCCGCGGACCCACCTCAACGATTGAAACTTTCTTGGGGAATGCCATGAATTAAACCTCTTGCCAGAAGGGCTTACGTTTTTCTAAAAAAGCGCTTAAACCTTCTTTTGCTTCGGGCGAACTTCGCACTTCTGCAATTAAATCTGCGGTAAAGGCGAGTTGGGATTGCAAAGAATGGGGTTCGTCAACCAGGGTGTGAAGCAAATGCTTGGTTGTGGCCAGTGCTTTGGGACCATTTGATTTTAGGATGTTGATAAGTCTTTCCAAGAAAATCGAAAGGTCTTTTTCAGGGACAATTTCATGCACAAGATTTAAAGCTTTTGCTTTTTCAGCTGAAAAAGTTTCGGCCGTTAACATATAACGTCTGGCCAAACGCGCCCCCATCGCCTTAACGACATAGGGGCCAGCCACCGCTGCAACCAAACCTAATTTGACTTCAGAAAGACAAAAAATAGTATTGGGATCGGCAATGACAATATCCGAAGCGGCGATCAAGCCCATCGCTCCTCCAAATACACTCCCTTGAACTAAAGCGATGATTGGCTTATTGAGATAATAAAGGGAGTACATTAATTGTGAGAGCTTCAAAGCATCTTTGCGGTTCTCATCCTTTGGTGTGACCGCCATTTTTTTCATCCATTGGATGTCGGCCCCAGCACTAAAATGGTCACCCTCGCCTCGAAGAATAACCACTTGGATTTCTTCGTTTTCAGAAATCGCATAAAGATGCTCCGTTAACAGTTGGATAACGGTATCATCAAAGGCATTTCGGACAAGGGGCCGGTTTAAAGTCAAAGTGGCAATGGTCTGGTCAATTTTTAAAATAACAGATTCATCTTGCATGGGTTTAATTTCCTTATCCTCTCTCACATCCTGAATATCCCGAAATGAGTTTCTTCTAAAGGTGCGTTTAAGGCGGCAGATAAACTTAAGGCCAAAATTCTACGGGTATCTTTCGGTTCTATGATCCCATCATCCCAAAGTCTTGCGGTGGCATAATAGGCGCTGGATTCACCCTCATATTTTTCTAAGAGCGTTTTTTTATAAGCGGCTTCCTCTTCTGCTGTCCATTCTTTTTGAGGTTT
>Ga0207128_1102_pt1 | contig 12856 bp, 15 predicted proteins | sample Alteio_BWMinHeat_18_FD_153522 | JGI IMG/M metagenome (GOLD analysis project Ga0207128, IMG submission 153522) | Enriched cells from forest soil in Barre Woods Harvard Forest LTER site, Petersham, Massachusetts, United States -... | ecosystem: Environmental > Terrestrial > Soil > Temperate forest >... | reverse complement strand
CGGAGATTTCGGGAACAGCGACTCGATTGAGAGAGTGCTGCACTTCTTGCAACGAGACATATTCGCTCCGGCATTCCGAGCACCGAGCCAAATGTTCCTTCAGTTGCTCCCGGTCGGCGGCGGGCACATCTTCATAGAGCAGTTCCGGCAAACGGTTGCGAACCTGTATGCAGTTCATTTGTTGGACTCCTCGGTATCCCGGACTAGGGGCCCTAGGCGCTCGCGCAGTTGGGCCAAAGCGGCGGCGAAACGCGACTTGAGCGTGCTGGCCGGTGTTCCCAGCATCTGGGCCATTTGTTCGAAGTTGACACCCTGGTAGTGGCGAAGGACCAGAACCACTCGCAACGGCTCCGGCAGCTCGGCCACCGCCTGACTGACTAGCTGGGCCAGCTCCTGTTGTTCACAGCAGGTATCGGGACCCGGCGAGTCAACCAACGGCACGGAATCCTGATAAAGCTTCGGTTGGCGGCCCTGACTTCGCGAAAAGTCCCGAACCACATTGAGGGCGATGCGATAGAGCCAGGAGGAAAACTGGCCGGTCTCGCGATAGCGCGGCGCCGCCAGGAAAACGCGCAGGAACACCTCCTGGCATAGGTCTTGTACCAGCTCTTTTTGGCCGACAAAGTGGAACAGAAAGCGAGCCATCGGTTGTTGCCAGCGGCGCACCAAGGCCGAGAAGGCGGCGGGCTCGCCGCTCTGCCATCCGCGAAGGAGATCCGCGTCGTCGTTGTCCATGAATGGTCCCGATGGTTCCTTCACGTTATATAACGCCAAGGCGGGGAGAATCGACGAACGATGGCGTGATTTTTTTTGAAAAAAGGACTTAAAGGACATAAGGGACATAAGGGACATAAGGGACATAAGGGACTTGTTCAGAATCGGGATCCTGGGTTAATAGCGGCCCAAGTTGAATGTGTCTTTTTGGCTCATAAGTTAATCTTTGTCGCATAACTGGAGAACCGTTTGGCTCGGACCCGAACATGATTATCGTCCTCCGTCCCCATTCGACGACGGCGCAGATCGATCATATCTTGGAGCGCATCCAGGAGCTCGGCCTGCGTTCCCACGTGAGCCGCGGAGAATTGCGGACGATCATCGGCGTGATCGGCGACGAGGGCAAGCTGCAAGCCGAGCCGCTGTCCGCCTTGCCGGGGGTCGAGCAGGTCCTGTCGATCTTAAAGCCGTTCAAGCTAGCCAGCCGGGAGTTTCATCCTGAGGATTCCGTCGTCAAAGTCGGTTCGGTGCGCGTCGGCGGCGGCTTCATGGCCGTGGTCGCCGGCCCTTGCGCGGTGGAAAGCGCCGAGGTGTTGGACGGCATCGCCGGGGAGGTCAAAGCGGCGGGCGCCAACATCCTTCGCGGGGGCGCCTTCAAGCCCCGCACCAGCCCCTACAGCTTCCAGGGGCTCGGCGAAGAAGGTCTGAAAATCCTCCGTGACGCCGGCGACAAGCATGGCATGCCCGTGGTCACGGAGGTGATGGACCCGCGCCAGCTTGACGTCGTCAGTCGTTACGCCGATATGGTCCAGGTCGGCGCTCGTAACATGCAGAATTTTGATCTGCTTCGAGAAGTGGGTCAGACCGACCGCCCCGTGCTGCTCAAGCGCGGCATGAGCGCCACCGTCCGGGACCTGCTCATGTCGGCGGAGTATATCCTGGCGGAAGGCAATCACCAGGTGGTGCTGTGCGAGCGCGGCGTTCGGTCCTTCGAGGATTCGACCCGGAACATGTTGGACATGAGCGCGGTTCCGAATGTCAAGGGACAGAGCCATCTGCCGATCATCGTGGATCCAAGCCACGCCACCGGCCGGCCGGACTTGATTCCGGCTATGGCCCGCGCTGCCGTTGCCGCAGGCGCGGACGGCGTCCATGTCGAGGTTCATAACTGCCCGGAAAAGGCCCTGTCCGACGGCCCGCAAGCGTTGTTGCCCGCGCAGTTTTCCGGCCTCATGGAGGAGATCCGCCGTCTGGCGAACGTCGTCGGTAAGACAATTTCTTGATGTTAGTCAGTAGTCAGTAGTCCGTGGTCAGTAGCGGGGCTACTGACCACGGACTACTGACTACTGACTGGTGATTGTTATGAGAAAACCATTCGTTGCCGGAAACTGGAAGATGCACACCACCGCCGCCAGCGCGGTGGAGCTGGCTTCGGCCATTGTCAAAGGCCTGGGCGCCGAGGATCGAGTCACGGTGGCGGTCTGTCCGCCGTTTCCTTACTTGAGCCGGGTGGCCGAGGTGTTGCTCGGCAGTCGCGTGGCGCTCGGCGCCCAGAACATGTATCCCGAAAAAGAGGGCGCCTTCACCGGTGAAGTCAGCCCGACTATGCTCGTCGACGTTGGCTGCCGGTATGTCATCCTGGGGCATAGCGAAAGGCGGCACAAGCTCGGCGAGACCGACGCCCTCATCAATCAAAAGGTGCGCAAAGCCCTGGCGGCGGGTCTCCGAGGTATTTTGTGCGTTGGCGAGACCTTGGAGGAGCGGGAAGCAAACCAGACGGAAGCGGTTTTGGATCGTCAGATGCGGCGCGGCCTGGCCGAGGTCAACCGAAGTGAATTGAAGGAGCTCGTCTTGGCATACGAGCCCGTTTGGGCAATTGGTACGGGCCGAAACGCCACGCCGGACCAGGCTCAACAAGCGAGTGCTTTTATCCGCCGAACGATCGCCGATATTTTTGGCGAGGAACCGGCCCAAGAGATTCCTATTCAGTATGGCGGCAGCGTCAAACCCGAGAATGCCCGGTCCTTGATGGCCCAGCCGGACGTGGACGGCGCCCTGGTCGGCGGCGCTTGCCTGATCTCCGATCAGTTCCTGGCTATCATCCGGGCCGCTTTGCCGGGATAGTCAGTAGTCCGTAAGTCACTAGTCCGTAGAACGGAATTCCTCGGAGCTGCGACCGACAGGAAGCGGCCGAAACCGCTCCCTATCGGTCGCGGCTCCGAAATGCTACTGACTACGGACTACTGACTAAAGCCTAAATCGCCTTTTCGCTTTCGTGCCGGGGCTTTATAATACTCGTTCCTTCATTGGGCGACTTTCCCCTTTCCTTGCGAGAAAGGTACCAGATATGGCCGTATGGGCGGTTTGGGGCTGGGTTCCTGAGGTATTGAATATCATTCTGGTCCTGCTCAGCGCGTTCCTGATCCTTCTCGTGCTAATTCAACGCGGCAAAGGCGGCGGTCTGGCGGGGGCGTTTGGCGGTATGGGGGGATCGAGCGCCTTCGGCTCGCGAGCGGGCGATCTGTTTACCCGCATCACCATCGTCGTGGCCGGCGTCTGGCTGCTGATTGCCATGGTCGAAGTGGTGGTGCTGCAAGGCGTCCTCAAAGAGGAGGGCGAGAATGCCACCGTTCTGGACGTTTCCGGCTCGAAGTGAATTTAGCTGGTGAGTGCTGGGTGGTGAGTGGTCGCAGCGATTTCTTATCACTCACCGCTCACGACTCGCCAGGTGGAATGAGGTGGGCGTGCTGCTGAGTATGACCGGCTATGGGGAGGCGCATCATCAAAGCGATCGCCTCACCGTGGCTATCGAGTTGCGTGCGTTGAACAACCGCTATCTGAAAGTTTCGCTCCGCGCCGCCGAGCCTCATAACCTGCTGGAGCCGGAGTTCGAAAAGGTTATTCGCCGTACGGTCCGCCGCGGCACCATCCAGGCGCATTTGCGAATCGACCGGCAATTGGCCGCCCAGGAATATAAAATCAATCTCACGGCCTTGCGGAGCTACGTCAGCCAACTGAAAGGCGTGTGGGAAGAGCTGGGCTTGCGAGATCGGGGGGAAGCGCTGCTCACGCAGGTGTTGGCCTTGCCCGGCGTGGTTCCCGAGCCGGGGGACTCGGCCGCGCACTTGGAAGACGAATGGCCTCTCTTGGAACCCGTTCTGGATGAAGCCGTCGCCAAGCTGCAGACCATGCGCCAGGAGGAAGGCCGGGCCATGGCCCAGGAATTCTTGCAGCAGCGCGATCGCATCGCCGAGCATTTGGAAAAAATTCGCCAATTGGCGCCGACCGTCTCGACCGCATTCCGCGACCGCCTGCATGAGCGTGTCCGTTCCCTATTGGCCGAGCATGATGTTCAGATCGACCGCAGCGATCTGATCAAAGAAGTGTCAATTTTCGCCGAGCGCAGCGACATCGCCGAAGAGGTGACCCGGCTGGCAAGTCATCTGGAGCAGTTTCGAGATATCATGAACGAGCCGGAAAGCCCCGGCCGAAAGTTGGAATTTCTCACGCAGGAAATGTTTCGGGAAACGAACACCATCGGCTCCAAGGCGAGCGACGTGGAAATCTCCCGCCACGTCGTGGAAATCAAGGGCGCGCTCGAAAGGATGCGCGAGCTGGTGCAAAATGTAGAATAAGAGTGAGTGGTGAGTAGTGAAGTGGTGGAGTGGTGAAACCAGGACCTTTAGTCATAGTCTCGGGGCCCAGCGGCAGCGGCAAGTCCACGGTCATCGATCGGGTTGTGAAAACCAGCCCCTGGCCGCTCCGATTGTCGGTGTCGGCGACCACCCGGCGAGCACGCTCGGGGGAGCAAGACGGAGTCCATTATTATTTTTGGACCATCGATCGGTTCGACAGCGAAGTGCGGGCCGGCGCTTTCCTGGAATGGGCCGAAGTGCATGGTTATCGTTATGGCACCTTGAAAAGCGAAGTCGAGCCGTATCGCCAGCAAGGCCGCGGCGTGATCTTAGATATCGACGTGCAAGGGGCCCGAACGGTGCGGAGCCGGTTCCCGGAGGCGGTGCTGGTGTTCTTGCGGACGAGCGCTTCTGAGACCTATGAGCAGCGATTGCGCCAGCGGGCCAGCGAGGTTGAATCGAAGATTCAAGAGCGGCTGGCAACGGCTCGAAAAGAACTGGCCTGTGCCGCCGACTACCATTTTCAAGTGATCAACGACGACTTGGATGTCGCGGTGGATGAATTCCAAGCGATTTTGCGCCAACTTTTCGAAAGGAAATAGTATGCTGGACGATCTCAAAGAAGAAGCGATTGTCAACAAAGTCGGGGGCCGGTTCAAGCTTTCGACTTTGATTCAAAAACGGATGGTGGCCCTCAACACCGGCGCCCGGCCGCTGGTGGAGGTTCGAGGCGGCGACAAGATGACCATCATTATTCAGGAGATTCTTCAGGACAAAATTTACCTCGATGCCACGGGTCAGGTCCAAACGCGAGCGGCCGATGAGGCCGCCCGGCGGGCCATGTTATCCGACATTGCCTCTGCTTCGGGCGGCATGGATGAATAGAAGTTGGTGAACCGTGATACGGTGCCGCATCGTAGTAAGGGCAGCCCGTTTTCCCCCGAGAATCAACAACCATGGCTGATCCCGCTCCCGCTCTCCCGGAATCATCGACCGAAGCTGGCCCGTACCGTCCGCTAGCGGGCTTGGCTTTGGCCAGCATCGCGGTCGCGGGCGGCTATGCCGTCGTCGTCACCGTCTTCGCTTTAATGGCCATCATCGGCGGCAATCCGGTCTTCCTTTCCCCCTGGATGTTGGCTTTCCCGATTGTGGCCGTCATCTTGGCCTCCGTGGCCCGTTGGCAAATCCGCCACGCCGAAGGCGCCCGCTCGGGCCTTGCCCTGGCCAACTGGGCCTGGTGGCTCGGCCTCATTTTCGGCGTCATCCACGCCGCCATTTTCTTCGGCACTCTTCTGGCCGTTTGGATGCAAGCTCAGGGAGAGTTGGAGAGGAGTTTCTTTGCCAAGATCCAGCAAGACAATATGGATGAGGCCTTTCAGTTTACGCTCGACCCCGACCAGCGAGCTACTCGCAAAGAGATTCGCGAGCGCTTTCTGAGCATGGAAGGTGGGAAAAAAGGCCCCCTGGCCAAATTCAAAGAAAACGAAATTGTCCGCATCATTCAAGGGGGGGCAGAAGGCGTTCACATCGATTCCATGGGCATCAAGTCCATGGACCTCTCCACCAATGGCTATGGCATCGCCTTAAACTATCGCATCACCAGCCCGGAAGGAGTTTTCGTCGTCCAGTTTACCCTGCGCAGCAAGGACAGCAAGGAATCGCGGAAACGGCGCTGGCGGCTGATTCTTAAGGACACGGACACCTTGGTGGTGCGCAAGGAGTTGTCGCCTTTGGGTGAAAAAATGCTCGCCTGGCAAAACTCAGCTCATGATTTCGCGAATGCCTGGCTGTTCCAGCGCAACCTGGGTTTGATGGAAAACACCTTCCTAGGCACCTGTCCCCCCCAGGCTCGAGACGCCCGCCGGCGTGAATATCAAACCGGTATCTTGGCAGCGAGCGTGGCCGCGATAGCCGCCGCCTTGGGCGACGCCGGCCAGAGCCCGCCTTTGGCCCGCTTCGCTCCTTTGATCGACGTGAATCTCGGCTGCCAGCTGTACATGCCCGGTTTCCAACACTTCGCCCAAGGCGAATTCCTCGACAAGACCGATTTCGAGGCCCCCCGGAAACACAAAGAGCAAATTCTCGCTGAGTTCGATAAGAACTTCCTCCATCCGAATGTAATGGGATTTCGACCTCAAGCCGATCCGGTGGTCATCCGTCGGGTCGAGGGGGAATCACCTCATCTGGAAGCGCTGGTCAGCATCGACTTAGCCATCCTGGACATGAGCGGTCCTCCGGGTCCCAAATATGTCGGGCAAGGAGAATTGGTGGTGGTCAGTGATCATGTTCCCGAAAGCGAGGCCCCCCAATGGCGGGTTGCAGCTCTTAAGCTCCTGGCAGGAGCCACCCCTCCGTCCGGCCCTCCCGGAAAAGGCACGCCCGGCGGCCAATCCAGACCGGGTTCCGAGGACGAATAATCATAGGCCGACGAGTCTAGATTTGATGGGTGGCACGCCCTGAGGCTTTGCGAAGGGCCCGCAGACTTTGCAAAGACCCCAAGCCCTTTGAAGCCTCCGGGCGCGCCACCCAGACCAAGTTTTTCTCGGGTGGTCGTCCTACTGCATGAACTCACTGAGGCATCCGGCTCCGGCTCTTTATCTTTTGATGAAGAACTTCTGAAGTAGGGCAACCAACCGTTCCACGTCTGCTTCGCTATGACCGGCGGATAGGCTGATCCGCAATCGAGAGGTTCCGTCCGGAACCGAGGGAGGACGGATCGCCGGCACGAGCATGTCATGATCGAGAAGTTGACGGGACAGTTCCATCGCTTCCGACGCATCCCCCACGATCACCGGTACAATATGACAACGGGAGGCCGTTTCGGCAAAGCCGGCTGCGCGGAGACGCGCGCGCAGAAAATCGCCCAGGGCCAAGAGATGCCGGCGCCGGGCCGGCTCCCGTTGCACGATGGCGACCGCGCGGTTAGCGGCTGCCGCTGCGGGCGGCGCTAATGCCGTCGAGTAAATGTACGGCCGAGATCGATTAACCAACCAATCGATCAAGTCGTTGCTGCCGCAGACAAATCCCCCTTGGGAGCCGAGGGCTTTGCTCAACGTGCCCACCTTGATGACCCGGGCGTCATCGGACTCGAGGCCCGGAAGCAATACCTCGGCAAGTCCTCGACCGTGCGCACCCAAGACTCCGCTGGCGTGGGCCTCGTCGATCAAAAGCAACGCGTCATGCCTTTGCGCCAGGGCAAGAAGATCAGGCAAAGGTGCCCAGTCGCCGTCCATGCTAAAGACGGATTCGGTAACGATGAGCCGTCGGCCGGCTTGCTTCCCTTTCCGGCGCAATAATTCCTCCAGATGATTGACATCGATGTGGCGGTAGATGTGCACGGAGGCGCGCGATAGCCGGCAGCCATCGATCAGGCTGGCATGATTGAGGGCGTCGCTAAACACGGCATCGTCCGGTCTTGCCAAGGCAGTGACCAGACCGATATTGGCGGCGAAGCCGCTGCTGAAAACCAAGGCGGCCGCCGACTTTTCCCAGGCAGCCAAATGTTTTTCCAGCCGGCGCACCGGCGGCAGGTATCCCGAGATCAACGGGGAAGCGCCGGCGCCGGTACCGTAGCACCGGGCCGCTCGCGCCGCCGACCTCGCCAGCCGGGAATCGGCGGCCAAGTTCAAATAATCATTCGAGGAGAAATTCAAGTACTCCCGGCCACGCCAACGAACGTGCGCTCCCTGGCCGGACCCTAACTTCCGCCGCCTTCGATACAGCCCCTGAGCTCGAGCATGGGAAATGTCTGCGATCAACTCCTCCGGCAGGCTAACCGGAGCTGTTTGGTTGAAGTATTTTGTAGCCGAAAATGGCTTCGGTGTTTGTCGCATGGCTCGGATAATTTGCGAGTGCTGTTCGCGGGACTTTCGATCCTCGGCCTCAGCCACCTCGCTCTTCTAGTCCCCGCGAGCTCGCTTGCCCTCTCGTCGATGCCTATTCTCGGCTCGTTGGTCCCAAGTTTCCTTGCGGCTGGGAAAGGCGACGATCGTGACAACGATGAGTGTGATGAGTCCGGCCCCCGCGTAGGCCAGCGCCGGATAGCGACCTTTGTGGGTCGGCTCCTCGGGAGCTGGAGCGACGGCCCTCTTTCCTCGGGGTGGTCCTTGTGCCGATGTCGGGGTCAGACACAACCCGACGATCACTGTCAGTGCCATGAGGCTGAATAAAATAAAACGCCGCATGCGACCAGTTTAGCCGCGTGCAACCCCGGGGGCAATCAAGAATGGAAGATCGAGGATCGAGGATCGAAGATCGATCCTCAGCCGGCTTTGCGAAGCTTGCCGGAGCTTTTGGGTTCAAGGAGTTTTCTTAGTTGGTCAATGCTGAGCTGGGGCGCCCACATTTCTCGCCACTGTTTGAAGCGCGCTCGTCGCCGCTCAACCAGGAATTGGGCCAATAAGCCGAGCAGCGTAAAAACCGCGCAGGCCACGTTGAGCATCTCCGCCTTTTCACGGGCCAGCGCCACGGCTTCCAGCTTTCCAAAGTGATTGGCCAGACACATGCCAAAATAGCCCAGCACCACGGTTCCCGCGAAACTGGTCAACGTCATAGTCCACAGCCGAAAGAGATAGAGGGCCAATAGGCCGCCCATCAGGAAAGGAATCATCGGCTCCGTACCGGCCGAAGGCGCCAGCTTTTGCAGGACCAGGCAGGCCGCCGCTCCCCCGGCGGCGAACGCCACCAGCCGAATCAGCGCCAGGGCCAAGATCCCCGCCGCGATGGCCAGCAGCACCGCCGCAATCAACGGCTGCACTCCGTGGACCGAACCGGAAGCCAAGCCCAGAATGCCCGCCAACGCGGTCGTCGCCAGGACAATCCAAAAGCGATGCAGCCACCAACCCGTCAACCACAAAAGCAGACCGATGGCGGTCCCCGTGGCGGACAGGCCGACCGACAGGCGGCAAAGTTCTTGGAGGATTTCCGGATCAAAAATCGACATGACGGCATTTCCAGGAGGTTACTTTGCTGCTTGGTTCGCGCCCTGGCGAGCCGGGCGCGGCCGGAACAATAACCCGCCGCCCAAAACCTGTCAATTGCCACGATGAGAGTCATCCTGAAGATCGGCAAATTGGGCGACTTGGCAAACTCGCCAACGCTCTTTAGATTACTTCTCATGAACACGCTTCAGGAACTGCAAGAGGTATATCGGCTTCCGTTGCATGAGCTGATTTTCCAGGCGGCGGAAGTCCACCGGCGTCACCATGAGATTGCGGACATCCAGCGCTGTGCCCTCTTAAGCATCAAGACTGGCGGCTGTCCGGAGGACTGCGCTTACTGCGCTCAGAGCGCCCGGTATGCGACCGGAGTGGAATCCACTCCGCTCCTAAGTGTTGACGAGGTCAAGGAGCGCGCCGCTCATGCACGCCGGCTCGGGGCCACTCGTTTCTGCATGGGCATCGCCTGGCGCGGTCCACGGGACGGTCCGCAGTTCGATCAGGTCCTGGACATGGTTCGCGAGGTCCGGGCTCTCGGCATGGAGGCTTGCGTTACTCTGGGTATGCTCACCGATGATCAGGCCCGGCGCTTGAAAGAAGCTGGGCTGACCGCCTACAACCACAACCTCGATACCTCTCGCCGCTATTACAACGCCATCATCACGACGCGGACTTATGACGACCGGCTGGAGACGTTGCGGGCGGTTCAGCGCGCCGGCATCTCGGTTTGCTGCGGCGGCATCCTCGGCATGGGTGAAAGCGAACAGGATCGGCTTCTGCTGCTGACCGAGCTGGCCGCTCTCGATCCGCCGCCCGAAAGCATCCCCATCAATTGCTTGGTACCCATCCGCGGCACCCCATTGGAGCAAGCGGAGCCGGTCGATGGCCTTCAGTTAGTTCGGCTAGTTGCCACGACGCGAATCGCGTTTCCGAAAGCCCGCGTTCGACTCAGTGCGGGGCGGGACCGCATGAGTCGCGAGTTGCAGGTGCTGTGCTTCTTGGCCGGGGCCAACTCGATTTTCTTCGGCGACAAGCTGCTCACCGCTCCCAACCCCGCCGCCACCGAAGATGCCGAGCTGTTCCGGGCGATGGGCCTGCCCTTGGCGGAGTTGAAAAGCTAACCGCTCCTGAGCGGGGGACGTCAGCCCCCCGAGCAAGAGCGCCAGCAAGCCCGATGCCGGCTCAGGGGGCTAACGCCCCCCGCTCAGGTATCTATTGGGTTCTCATCTCTGGTCCCTTTGCTATAATCGATGAAACCATGGAGGTGATTATGGGCGCAGCCTTCGCCAACTTGCTTTTGACCCTTTTGATAATCCAAGCGGCGGACTCGTCTCAAACTATAATTGACCAGGCCATCAAGGCTCGAGGCGGCTCAGACCAGCTTAGCCAAATCAAGGCCTTCCAAGCCAAAACCAAAGGGCACATTTATGTGGCGGACAGCGCTTATCCTTTCACGGCGACAATCCAGAGCCAGCTCCCCGACCAATACAAGCACGTGATGGATTATCTCCGGAACGGCCAAGCGCTGAAACAAATCCAGATTTATGCCGGCGACAAAGCCTGGATTCATGTCAATGACGAGCCTCAGGAGCTTGACGAGCAACTCTTGGAAGCATTGCTGAGAGGGCGTTACGCCGAGCGGCTGAGCAACCCGGCGTTGCTCAAGGATAGGACTTACCAGCTGAGTTCTTTGGGCGATTCGAAAGTGGAAGGTCATGATGTGGCCGGTGTACTGGCAACGACTGCCAAAAAACCGCCGGTCAAGTTGTTCTTTGACAAGTCTACGGGCTTGCTCTTGAAAACAGAACACCGCCAGATGGATCCCCGTTCGCGAGAAGAGATCACGCAGGAGAGCTTTTATAGCGACTGCCGGATTCCGGACACGACCATGGCCGACGAGCAAGCTCTCAAGGCAGCCCGGATCGAAACGAATGGGCCGAGTCTGTTGGAATATATTCGGCGGCGGATTGCAACTCCCATCGATGGGGAGAAGGTTCGAGCGTTGATCCGCCAGCTGGGAGACGATTCCTTTGAAGTCCGGGAAAAAGCCACGCAAGCCCTGATCGCCCTGGGAGAGCCAGCGGTGCCGTTCTTGCAACCCGCCGCCAAGAGCACTGATCTGGAAGTCGCCCGGCGCGCCGAGCGCTGCCTGCAGGCCATCATCAAAGACCCGGTCCGGCGAGAAACGGAGGCGGCCACTACCATTGCGGCTGTTCGTTTGCTAACGAAGAAAAAGCCGCCGGGGACGACCGAGGCCTTGCTGACTCTCTTCTCGCAACCCAGCAGTGTCGAAATCGAGCGCGAAATCCGTTTTGCCCTCCGGATTCTGGGAAAGAGCGACGGTCAACCGGACCCGGTGCTAGTGAAAGCGATGGAAGACAAGGATCCGCGCCGCCGTCAAGTCGCCGCGGAAGCTCTCGGTCGGGCCCCGTTGCCGCCGGGAAGCCGGCTTCTCCTGCCCAACGTCGCTTATCCCATGAAAGGCGCGGTCTTCCGCGGCGGCAAAAAATTCATGGACTGGGAAGTCCTCGATGTCATTTTCCTCAACCACATCGATGACAAAGAGTTCACCTTGCCATAAAATCTCTGTCTCTGCCCACATCAGCCCCGACCGTTAGGGAGAGGGGACAGTTCCACTCCCTCACGGTCGTGGCTCTGAAGGAAGGACACGCGAATCTGGCGCCCTGCGTTAAGTAAGCTTTTTCAAGAACTGGAGGAGTTTCATGCGTGCCATGTTGCTTAGCTTTTTTGGCTTGGGCTTATTTCTTGTCGCCTCGTCTTCTTTGAAAGCCCAGGAAGATTTACGATCCGTTATCGACAAGGCTATTAAAGCGCAGGGAGGCGAAGAGAAGATCAACAAACACAAAGCGGGGACCTCAAAGAGCAAAGGCACCGTCTTGGTCCAGGGAATGAACATCGATTTCACTGAGGAGGCCTCTTTCCATTTGCCCAACAAGGTGAGAAGCGTCCAGCAACTGGACATCATGGGGATGCCTGTCAAAATCATGATCGGTTTTGACGGCGCCAAGGCTTGGCTCAATGTCAACGGCAAAGACGTCGACATGATGCTCGATAAAATTGCCGACTTAATGCACGAGCAGATTTATCTCAGCGAAGTCACGCGTCTCACCACTTTGAAGAACAAGAAGTTCGAGCTGTCTTCGCTGGGGGAAGCCAAAGTCCAAGACAAGCCCGCTATCGGAATTCGGGTGGCCAATAAGGATCACAAGGACATCAATCTGTTTTTCGATAAGGAAACCGGGCTGCTCGTCAAATTCGAACACCGGACCGTGGATTTCAATACTCAACAGGAAGTGAACGAGGAACGCATTATTACGGAGTTTCAGGACAAAGACGGCCTGAAGGAGCCAAAGAAAGCCATCATCAATCGCGACGGCAAAAAATACATCGATGTCGAAGTCCTGGAAGTAAAATATCAAGACGACATTGACGACACACAGTTTTCCAAACCGTGAGCAAGAAAACCAGAAAAAAGAAACCAGAAACCAGCAAAGAAAAACCGATCGCCGAGCCGGTGATCCGCCATGCCGATGCCCAAGTCGTGGTGGT
>Ga0207128_1129_pt1 | contig 12869 bp, 12 predicted proteins | sample Alteio_BWMinHeat_18_FD_153522 | JGI IMG/M metagenome (GOLD analysis project Ga0207128, IMG submission 153522) | Enriched cells from forest soil in Barre Woods Harvard Forest LTER site, Petersham, Massachusetts, United States -... | ecosystem: Environmental > Terrestrial > Soil > Temperate forest >... | reverse complement strand
TTGCCTTCATTTAAACGCCTTCGCCTTGGGAGAAGAGGAAGCTTTGCATTTAGGCATACCTGTTGAGAGGACTAAGCAAATACTTTTTCTCATCGCAGGCATTCTCACTGGTTTTTGTGTGTCTGCGGCGGGTGTCATCGGATTTATTGGTTTGGTGGTGCCGCATTTCATGAGAAAGGTCGTGGGGTCTGACCATCGGATACTGCTCGTGGCTTCATTTTTGGCTGGGGCCATTTTTTTGATATTTTGTGATACCATCGCAAGGACGATCATTGCCCCTTTAGAACTTCCCGTGGGAGTTATCACAGGGATCGTCGGTGGGAGTATATTTGTGTACACTTTGTCCCGAGGGGAGATGAGCAATGCTTGAGATAAAGTCACTCACCTGCGGGTATGGGCAGAAAGCTGTTATTGCTAAAATCAGTTTTGATGTTAAAGCGGGTGAGCTTTTTGGCGTTATCGGGCCTAATGGTTCGGGGAAGACCACCCTTCTAAGGGCGTTATCCCGGGTGATCAAGCCGATGAGCGGAGCAATATTTTGGGATAGAAAAAATTATGCGGACATCTCTATCCGCGATTTTGCGAAAGGAACAGCCGTTGTTTCCCAACTTTTACCTTTGTCAGAAATGACAGTCAAAGAATTTGTCCTGTTGGGGCGAATCCCTCATTTCGAAAACATGCAGTTTATGGAATCAAAACATGATCATCAAAAAGCCCATGAATGCATGGCGTTGACAGATACCTTGCGGCTTAGTGATAAACCCATCAATCATCTCAGCGGCGGAGAACGGCAATTAGCACAGATTGCCAGGGCTTTGGTCCAAAGCCCACGATTGCTTTTATTAGATGAACCTACAGCGCACTTGGATATTACCCATCAGGTGGTCATTTTAGATCTTTTAAGAAAATTGGTGCGTGAACTAAAGCTCACCGTTGTCATGGTTTTACATGATCTTAATTTGGCCAGTGAATATTGTGACCGGTTGGCATTGATGAGTCATGGTAAAATTTATAAGACCGGGACTCCCCAGGAAGTCATTGATTTTTCGATCATTGAAGAAGTTTATAAAACAGTGGTGGTTTTAAAAAACAATCCAGTATCCCATAAGCCGTATGTATTCATCGTGCCCAAGGAGGAACTTTTAAAGAATAAGTAGTTCATAAAAATTCTATACCGGAGTCTTGAAAAAGACAGCGTCCGTTGAAAAAAGGGACGTTTTGGGAAACCGCATGAAAATGGCGGGCAGTCGCGCTACTGTAAAGAGGGAAAAAACCTCTAAGCCAGAATACCTGCCGGTATTTTAGATTGCATCGATGTCGCGCAAGACGACAGGCGAGGCATATAGATATTATATATGTCCCCCGGTTGATTCTTCGATCGAGGGATTCTTTATTGAATTTCCCTTCCCCTGTGTGGTGAGGGTAAGGGCGGGGGTATTAAATGAAAATTTTGGGTTTAATTTTTGCAATGGTTTTATCTTTTGTTCATTTAGCACACGCAGATGACGCGGCTGATTTAGGCAATATCGTTATTGAAGCTTCACGCAGCAATGACACCACAGGACAGATGAATCAGGCAGTCAGTATCATCACATCTGATGATATAGCCAAGGTCCCAGGGAAAAACTTGATGGAAATATTATCAACGGTGCCAGGGGCTTACAGTAATCAATTAAGCAACATAAAATTTCAACAAGTCGATTTGGGTGGTTTTGGCGCAACTAGTCTATCAAATACACTAGTGTTGGTTGATGGCCGGCGTTTGAATGAGCCTGATCTGTCCGGGGCGGATTTGGCACAAATTGATCTAAACACGGTTGATCATATTGAAGTCATCCAGGGTAACGGCACTGTCCTTTATGGGGACAATGCGAGCGGAGGGGTCATTAATATTGTCACTAAGAAGGGCAAAGAAAATACCAAGCCATCAGTAACGTTAACCAGTGAGGTGGATAGCTATAAAGGTAATAAAGATGGCATGTCATTAAGTGGCGGGCTTGCTAAATTGGAATATCAATTTAATTATGGTCGGCAGCAAAGCGATGGCTATCGTTCCCATAGTAATTACTGGGCGGATGATTATAGTACTCATTTAAAATATAGCCCCACGGATATCTTTGGTGTTGATTTTTCTCAAGGGTATCATTTAGACCGTTATCGTCTTCCAGGAGGATTGACTAAGGACGAAATCGATCAATTGGGGCCCACTAGTCAAGGAGAGGTAACGGTCGATTTTTTTAACGAGTATGGGACTACATCTGATTCCCATTTTGATGTTACACCGCATTTAAATTTTGACATAGGAACCAGCAGCGGTGTGTTTTCATTATTTACCTCTGCCAGAAAACGGTTGAGCAATATATTTTTCTCGGGATCCGCGTCAGATTATGAAACAGAATCCTATGAATATCAGCCCAAGGTCATCCTATCAACACCGTTAACAGACCGTTTGAATAATAAACTGACTTCCGGGTATGATTACATTTATAATAAAGAAGATCGAAGGAGTTATTCTGATTTTAACCCTGAAGATATTGTTTTTGCCAGGGAGGCTTCACAGGGTGTTTATTTATTGGATGAGATGACCCTGGATGAGCGTTGGCTGCTCAATACGGGTGTTAGGGGTGAGTGGACTGAGTACGTTTTTAATCAAACACAATCGTCAGCTGTAAAATTTGAGCGTTCCGCCACAACAGAAGGATATAACGCTGGTCTGGGGTATAAGTACAATCCTAACTCAAAAATATTTGTGGATTATTCCCATTCCTATCGATTGCCTGTCCTTGATGAATTCTTTCAGAGTCCTTTTGGGGGTTCTCCAGCTTCTTTAAATTCTGGGCTCACTTTTCAAGCTGGTAACCAGTACCAATTAGGTGTTAAAGACCAAAGTTTTAAAGATATTCATCTGGGGTTTACTGCAACAGAGGCCCAATATAAAAATGAGATTATTTTTGATCCCAATGCCCCACCCTTTGGAAATAATATAAACTATGGTGGCCGGACCAGACACTCTAGTGAAGAAGTGGATATTGCGATTGATTTGTTTAACAAGAAAATTGAGCCATTTGCTAGTATAACCTTCCAGCAAAGCAAGTTTGTGAAGGGGAACTATTCGGGGCATGACATCCCATTTGTTCCGGACCAAATAGCACATGCGGGGATCACCTATCAGCCTTTAGAAAGGTTAAGCACATCTTTGACGACGAATTTTGTCGGTAAACGATTCTTGGACGGTGATTTTACTAGTGCTGAACCTAAATTAAAGCGCTATGCTACCGTTGATTGGAACGCTAAGTATGGTTTTAAGAATATTGACATATGGATCACTTTACAAAATATATTTAATGCCAAGTATAATGCTTATGGACTTACCAGTTTTGGCTCTAATTATTACTTTCCTGCCCCTGGGCGCAATGTTGAAGCGGGGGTAAAAGTGAAATTTTAGAAAATAAGTGATTTAATTTCAAGAGACTTATGAGAATCGTATCCTTAAAAAGGCTTGAACCGTACGTGCTTCGACATCGTATAGTTTCTCTTATTGCGAGCGCTACAGAGATTGTCTGTGCCTTAGGTTTTGAAGATTTCCTCGTTGGACGTTCACATGAATGTGATTATCCCCTGGGAGTCCAGCAGCTGCCTGCCTGCTCTGAACCTAAATTTAATATCCATGGGACCAGCCGTGAAATCGATGATCGTGTGAAGTTGATTGTCCGTGATTCTTTGTCTGTTTATCGTATCGATACAGAGAAACTCAAAGCTTTAAAACCGGATATCATTATCACCCAAGATCATTGTGAGGTCTGCGCGGTGAGCCTTAAAGATGTGCAAGAGGCCGTGTGTGATTGGTTTGAATCCGAAGTTAAAATAGTATCTTTACGGCCCAATGCCTTGGCCGATGTGTGGCAGGGGATTAGGCAGATCGCGGATGCCCTGGGTCATCCAGACAGGGCTGAAAAGCTTATCAAGCGTTGCCAAGAGCGGATGTCAGCTATGGTGGAGAAAACGAAAAGTTTGCACCAAGAGCAATCAGTGGTATGTATCGAATGGATTGAACCGTTGATGTGCGCGGGTAATTGGGTGCCGGAATTGGTGGGCATGGCTGGTGGCCGCGACCTTTTGGGCAAATCGGGAGAACATTCCCCGTGGATGAGCTGGGAACAATTACAAGAAGCCAATCCTGATATTATAATCGTCATGCCTTGCGGTTGGGATATGGAACGAATCCGTCAAGAAATGCCTGTTTTAATGAAAAAACCCGGATGGCATCAATTAAAAGCCGTCCGCCAAAACAAAGTCTATCTAACGGATGGTAATCAGTATTTTAACCGTCCAGGCCCCCGTTTGGTTGATTCATTAGAAATTCTGGCCGAAATAATGCATCCTCAAGTTTTTTCATTTGGCCATCGAGGTAGGGGTTGGCAACTTTTCGATTAGATCGCCCTCTCATACCGAGGACTCCTTTAGGTCGCAATACCAAAAAGCGGTATCAGAAGTTTTACAGCAGCTGCAGTCTTTATCATTCAGGTTTTTAGGTTTGGCATAGGTACGCCTGACTTTTTCTCCGATACTAAAATTGACTGGACTGCTGAAAATAGGGCCATCGAAGACGAAGGAATGAAATTCTCCGTTCTCACCGCAGGGGTCCACCTTTTCAGGTAAATCGGCAAGCAATTGATCATCAATCATGCGGCCGCAGAAGGAAGCATCCAAATAGTTTTCATCGGTGCAGACTAATATCGATTTGAATCCCAAATGGATAAATTCATGGACAAGCTCCAAACTAGGCCTTTTCCATATAGGGAACACACCTTTGAGTCCGACCTCAGCTAATTTATCTTCCCGGTATTTTCTTAAATCCTCAAGAAAGATATCGCCGAAGATGGAATACTCGATGCCTTCATTTTTGAATTCTGTCAGAATTTTGGCCATTGCAGCATCATAGGCTTCCATGGTGGGCATGGTCGGCATATAGATTATTTTTAGCGGTATCCCGATAAGCTTAGCCTGGTGTTTTAATAGGGAGGTCCGCACCCCATGCATGGAGATACGGTCGTATTGTTCACTGCAGGAAGTGACAAGATACTTGACATCATAGTGCTTGTCTTTAAGCACGTGGTATAGCGTCAAGGAGGAATCTTTTCCTCCGCTCCAATTGAAAATGGCCTTATTCCCCATATTTTTATTCCTGTAGGTAATCTTTCTTCTCTAAAAGAGCGTGTTCGCACTTTTTGAGTTCCTTGCCGAGGTAAGCAGCGTGGTCTTTGCGGCTGAACCATTTGAGGCGGTATTTTTTTTCGTATTCGAAAATGGTGTAATAAAGGTCCTGGGATTTGCGGCCGCGAAAAGCTTTGATGATGGCATGCTTCTTGTCACAGACCGCTACTTCCATGGAAGAATCCCCGGCATCGCAGCGGATAAGGACATAGACGCCTGTTGGGTCTCGACGGAAATCCTTGATGGGGTCATAATCAGGGCAGTGGATAAGCTCAAAATCAGGAGCAATCGACTGCTTGTGCCAAACGTAGTTTTTCATGTTAGCTTCGCAGCTCCCCAAGGATGGTGTCCACGGGATGAGTTTTATTCAGGGTGTAAAAATGTAAACCTGGAGCGCCTCCTTCAAGGAGCTTCCGGCATTGTTTTAGGCAAAAGTTAATTCCCGCTTCAAAAGTTTTTTCTTTGTCTTCAGCAAGCGGTTTGAAAATATCATGGACTTCTTGAGGGATGGAAGCCCCGCATAAGGAACAAAATCGCACCAAGGCGGGGTAATCAGTAATGGGAAGAATGCCTGGGATGATGCGTGAGCTTACTCCCAATTTGCGCAAACGTACCACGTAATCAAAATAATCCTGATTATCGAAAAAAAGCTGGGTGATGACATAATCGGCACCGTTGGTGATTTTATTCTTTAAATATTGGGCATCCAATTCACGGTCAGGGCAAAGGACATGTCCCTCGGGAAAACCAGCCACCCCGATGCTGAAATAATCTTTGAAGTGCTGCCTGATAAAGGCCACCAATTCCCAGCTGTATTTAAAATTATCCTTCCCCGGTGTCCAACCGGGACTATCCCTAGGAGGATCTCCCCGTAAGGCTAACACATTACAAATTTCACGTTTTTTCATTTCGGTTAAGAGATCGTCAATTTCATTTTTAGTATGCAAAACGCAGGTGAGGTGCGCTACCGATGGCGTTTGGTGATGGTTTTGGATATGTTCGACAATATCCAATGTTTTTTCACGGCTGCCACCGCCAGCCCCGTAGGTACAGGAAATAAAATCCGGCTTTAAATTACAAAGCTGACGCATATTGCCAAGCAGTTTTGCATACCCTTCTTCTGTTTTGGGAGGGAAAAGCTCAAAAGAAAAGGTCAGTTTTTGATGAGTGAAGATGTCCACAATCTTTGGCATGGGGCCATTATATCTCAAATTATTTTTTTGGGGCTAAATTTTGATTTATCCATATGCCGATGGCTATCAGATAAAGTGGGGCAAGGGGCAGTGCATAGCGGGTCAAGATAAAGAAAAATGAGAAAAATAATGTATAAAGGAATATCAGGATACTTATCAAAAAACCAATTTGATTTTTAAGTGGGTGCAGGGTTATCAACCATAAAAATATAACAGCCCCCATAGTCATTAAGGATGCAAAGAAGCGTAGGCCGTTATTAAATATTTTTATATTATAAATTCTTTCCAGCCAATGAGGATAGCTAACGAATCCGACTTGAGTTGATTCCCAGAAAGACATTTTTAACCCTTCAATGAAGGTTAATAGGGTGTATTGAAAAGGATTCTGAAGGGCCTTTTGGGCGGAAAGGCTTAGCATGGTGGTAGTTATCTTATTAGGAGACAGGTGTTGATGGGTTAATTCAGCTTGTTTTGTGAATCCGAATTCATCAGATTTTCGAAAAGACCAGAAATCACATTCCTGGGGCCCAAAAAGACTGTTACAAACCCCTTCTCCAGGGGCATAGGCTAAAGCTTCGGCAAATTTTTTGAGAGTCAATGGCTCCATCCGTCGAGCAGTACTGCCGTAAAGGGCCCATGAACCACGATTGGTAATGACAAAATTGCCATTATATTGTTTGTTCAGCCATTTATAAGTAGTGATAGGAATATAGAAAAAGATTGACACTGCAATCAAACAGATCAAAAACGTTGTTATTTTTTCTGTCTTTGTTTCCTTGTCCGTTAAAAATACTGTCGTAAAGAAAATGATCAGATAGGCTGGGGTGATGCACTCAAAAACAGCTTTGATGAAGGTCGCTGCCGCTAATAATATCCCTAATAATGCGGCATATATAAAAGCTTCTTGCTGTTTATTTTTCAAGATTGCCTCCCAAAGGTAGAAACTCGTCAAAATAATGCCTAAAATAAAAGGGAGTGCGGCAATTTCTGAATATAGGCTAAAGGCAGCATTATTTAAAGCTGGGGACAGGGCTAAATAAGCCAAGACCAAAACACAAATACCGTTACGAATATTTAAAAGGCGTAAGATTTTATAAGTCAGGATTTGTGTCAAAAACATAATGATAATTCCAAAGAAAGCCATTATTTTTACATAGGCAAGCCCGGAGAGTTGTTCTAGATACATGGAAACAGCTATTAAGGAAGGATAAAGAGGTTCACGGTTAGGGCCGGTTGTAAAAAAAGTAACCCAGCCCTGGTCTTTGATCATTCGGCCTAAGGACTCATAACCAATAGCATCAAAAACGATATTCATGCGGGTTGCGCATCCTAGGTATGACCAATAGATTAAAGATAAAAGAAAAACATTAATGATGATAGGAGGCAATGATGGCTGGTTTAATTTTTTAGATTGCAATCGCATAAGATATCTTTTAATATTGACTATCTTATCAACTTTATTCTTTTTATACAAGGGTGCGGTAAAAAGACCATGACACCAGAAATTGCGTTTTATTATGATGCTTTAGCTTCACGGCGTGATGATTTTCGCCGAAAAAACCGTTATTATTATACTTTATTGGACAAACAGTACCAGTATTTTGTCCCTGAGAATAAAAAAGTCCTGGAGATTGGATGCGCAACCGGAGATTTGCTGGCTGCTTTAAAGCCATCTTACGGCATGGGGGTGGATCTAAGCCCCCAAATGATCGAGGCAGCCCAAAAGAAATACCCCTCCATGCAGTTTTATACAGGCATCATTCAGGACATCCCCATCGAGCAGAAATTTGATTATATTATTCTTTCCGGACTTATCGGAGAACTTGAGGATATACAAAATTTTCTGGAAACTTTAAAGAAATTTTGCACGCCTGACACACGGATTATTATTGAGTATTACAGTTATTTTTGGCAGTCTTTACTTAAGTTCGCTGAGGTTATAGGCCGCAAAATGCCCCAGCTAGAGCAGAACTGGCTTACTTTTAATGATATAGATAATTTTTTGCGTTTAGCTGGTTATGAGACTATTAAAAGAGAACGCACGACCCTTTTGCCTTTCAACATCTGGGGTATTAGTTTTCTTTTTAATAAATACCTGGCCAAGCTCCCAGTATTTAATGCTTTGACCCTTAATCATTTTATTATTGCCCGGCCTCTATTTAGCCAGACCAAGGATTATGCGGTGACTATTTTAGTCCCTTGTCGTAATGAAAAGGGCAATATTGAGCAGGCGGTTGCCCGTACCCCGTTATTTGGGGCTCATCAAGAATTTATCTTTGTTGAAGGGCATTCCCAGGATGGCACCTATGAGGAAGTCGAGAGGCTGATTAAAGTTTATCCGCACAAAGATATTAAGTTATTTAAGCAACAGGGTAAGGGCAAGGGGGATGCGGTGCGTTTTGGTTTTGCTCAAGCCCAGGGCGAAATCCTCATGATTCTTGATGCAGATTTGACCGTGGCCCCTGAAGAGTTGCCCAAATTTTATGACGCCATTCAAAGCGGTAAGGGAGAGTTTATCAATGGCTGCCGTTTAGTCTATCCGATGGAAGATGAAGCCATGCGATTTTTGAATCTGGTGGCTAATAAATTTTTTGGTTTATTTTTTTCTTGGCTTTTGAGTCAGCGGTTTAAGGATACCTTGTGCGGTACTAAGGTTATTTTTAAGCATCATTACGATGAGCTTGTAGTTAATCGCCGTTATTTTGGAGATTTTGATCCTTTCGGTGATTTTGATTTGATTTTTGGCGCGGTGAAGTTGAATTTGAAGGTATTGGAACTCCCTATCCGTTATAAAAACCGCACCTACGGAACAACTCAAATCCAGCGTTTCCGTCATGGTCTACTTTTGTTTAAGATGTGTGGTTTTGCAATGAAAAAAATTAAATTTAGATGACTATCCTGCTAAATTCTTTAAGAATAATGAAAAATTATAAATTTATTATTACGGCAACATTGGTTTTTATAGGATGCCTGGCAGTTGGTTATTGGATCGCTGTACACAAACCACTATGGAATGATGAATTTTATACCCAACTAGCCAGTATCCATTCCACGTCCTATGTGAATCAATTCTTAGGGCATGTCCCCGAAGGGGGCAATTCCCCTCTTTTTTATGTATTGCAAAAATTATTCCTGCAATTAATCCATTACCAAGTGCCGTCCCCTTGGCTGCAGGGGCAATGGATCAATGATCATTCTTCTCAAATTTTGTTAAGGATCAATCCAGTTATTTTTATGTCGCTATCGATCACCCTGGTATTCTATTATTTTTATCGGGAGCACTCTTTCATCTTGGGGTTATATAGTTTATTGATATATCTTTCTTCCTATATGCTGTGGGTGTATTGGGCTGAGGCCAGGCCTTATGCCTTGGTGGTATTTTTGAGCACGGTGCAGTCATTGGTTTTTTTAAGAGCAGTAAAGGGCAGTGAAAGGTTGAACGTTTTATGGAAATATTTAGCTTTTGTGAACCTGCTCATGGGGTTCACCTTTATTTTCAGTATAGGGCAGATTTGCGCTGTTTCGTTGTTATGGTGGTGCTTGTTTGACCGGGATTGGAAGAAATATTTTTTTATAACCATGCTGCCTGTTGCGGCGGCCTTGTTTTATTACACTTGTGCGCCCAAGTATCATTTCTTTTTTGGGTTGTCCCCACAACAGCTTATCCATGACAATGTATCCCGTGAACGTTTAGATGTTTTGATTATTTATTTTGTCTTTTTATTATTGTATGGGGTGGGGCAAAAGAATCCCATGATCAAAGTCGCCCTGGGCCAGGAAATATTAAGGTCTGTTCCTTATGGTTTTTTTATGGTTTTAGTTCTCGGGGCAAGTGCCGTGGTACTTTGGTTTTTTGCTTTACATGCAACAGTTCCTCAGCAAGGTTTTCCTGTCAGCAGCCGATATTTTATATATTTAATGCCCATGGGAGTCATTGGGGCAACATTTTTGTCAGCGTCGGTCGTTAAGTCTTTATATAGTTACCGCCTGTTACAAATGGGGTTGATTATTTTTATTGGTTATTTATTTGTTTTTCGATTTTTTAAGGTAGTTCCCGGGGCCATACATTCGCTGGTAGGGGGATAAACACATGCCTAAGATAAAGTTCGTATCAGGGGGAATATTTATATTATTGGTCATGGGGGGATTATGGATAGCTTCCCAAAGACCTTTGTGGAACGATGAATATTATTCCTTAATATCCAGTGTTATCAATATTTCTTATAGCCATATTTTAGGCGGTGGTGTCAATGAAGGGAATAATTCACCTTTATTTTATACATTACAGAAATTCCAATGTGATCTGTTTTCGTATCATCCTCCCCAAGAGTGGATGCGAGGTCATTGGACAGGGAACTATCCTTATGACTGGGCTTTTCTTAGGATACAAGCAGTGGTTTTTATGGCGATGGCTGTAAGTTCTTTGTTTTATTATTTTGCACGGCGAAATTCTTGGGGCATGGGAATATATGCAATAGCCGTGACCCTGACATCTTCTTTATTTTGGTTTCATTGGACAGAAGCCAGGCCCTATGCCCTTTGGTTTTCGCTTGGCCTCTTTCAAATTCTCATTTTATTGAAAATTTTAGAAAATCCTGAAGATCTAAATGAAAAGAATCTTATTTATCTCTTTTTCTTGCATTGTTTTTTAGCCTTGGTGTCAGTTGTGAGTATCGTTCAAATTATTTCGGCGGGGATAGTGTTATGGATGTTCCATCGCCCAAGATTATTTTGGTATGGTTTTTTGATTCTGATTCCTCTGGGGATATGCATTTTTTATTATATGCATGCGCCTCATTATGATTTCTTCTTTGTGGATGGCCCTATTGCTTTAATTAATGCCAATATCCCCAAAGATCGTTTACTTATTATTTTTATGACTGCGGGTATTCTTATTTTTCAATGTAGGGGAAAGAATCTCAGGTCGTATTTGGAAATTAAATACTTAGTATTTTTTGTTTTAATGCTGGGTGCGTTTGGAGTTATACTTCTGAAAATGAAGTGTAGCCAAACAGAGGCCCCCCGTGGTTTTCAGATATCTAGCCGTTATTTTTTGTCACTACTCCCAGCTGGAATCGTTGGAACCGTGCTTTTTTCAGAGTATTTTTTTCGTGCATTTTTATCAAGAACTTGGAAAGTATTGGCCATTTTGATTTTGGCTGTATTTTTGGCTTTTCGTTTTTATAAAACATCATCACCAATAAATATCAATCTCAATGCCATCACGGGGCATGGTTCAGGATCTGCGCATCGATGAAAATTTGATATGCTCCGTAGGCTTAAAAGCCCCTGACGTAAATAGGGTTGCTTCTATAATGTTCATAAATTGAACAATGCTGTGATGAGTCCAGATATCTTTAATGAACCTGAATTTGAATACTCATTACATTAAAAGAAGTAGAATAATTTAATAAAAGGGTATATACTTATTATTCAAGATTTGTAATAAAATGCACCTTGATGAATATGAAACGCAGTAAATTTAGGAGGAAATTATGGATGAACCGTTGCTCAAAGGTAATTTTAAAGTCAAAAAACCTGTCAAGATCGATGATCAAAAGAAATCACCTTCTTTCCAGGAAGAATATAAAAAGAAAGCCATGGATTCCATTGGCGGCAGCATGGTATACATGGAACGCAACAATCTCACGTGGGATGGGGATAAATAATTGATGAAAACCCCGCAGACGAATACCTTCGAGCGTATGGTTGATAAGATAACCCAGATCGGGCTGAAGGCGCATAGAGAACTTTTGGTCAAACATGCGCGTTTAAATGCCCCTGATGTTAAGAAATCCATTAAAGAATTAACACCCTTGAAGGGAAAGAAAGCCGAATCAGGCATTGTGGTCAGTGCCGGCCCCAGTGTTCACCGGCGCAATTCTTTAAAACGGATCAAGGAATCTGGTTACCCAGGGACGATCATCGTCATGGACGGGTCATACATTGCCTCACTCAAAGCCGGTCTGGTGCCTGATTTTGTTGTGACCCTTGACCCGCATCCGACGAGAATAGTGCGTTGGTTCGGCGACCATGATTTTGAGTTTAACTACAACCGTGATAATTATTACTCCCGCCAGGACTTGGATGTTGACTTTCGCAAAAATACCCTAGCGCAGAACAAGGGCCATATTGAGCTGGTTAATGAACGCGGCTATCAGACGAAAGCGATAGTGTCTTCTACAGCTCCCTGCAATGTTGTGGAGCGTCTTAAGGAAGCCAATTTTGATATGTACTGGTGGAATCCTTTGGTCGATGACCCTCATGCACCGGAAAGCATCACCCGTGCCATGCATGATATCAACCGGTTGCCCTGTCTGAATACCGGCGGGACCGTAGGGACAGCTTCTTGGGTGTTCGCGCATTCTATTTTGAAGATTCCTGAGATCGCACTGGTGGGCATGGATTTTGCGTACTATGGGGATTTAGCGAAAGATAAAACCCAGCATTATTATGATATGG
>Ga0207128_1119_pt1 | contig 13028 bp, 14 predicted proteins | sample Alteio_BWMinHeat_18_FD_153522 | JGI IMG/M metagenome (GOLD analysis project Ga0207128, IMG submission 153522) | Enriched cells from forest soil in Barre Woods Harvard Forest LTER site, Petersham, Massachusetts, United States -... | ecosystem: Environmental > Terrestrial > Soil > Temperate forest >... | reverse complement strand
TCCCCCGGCAGATTATCCAGATTACGGCAAAGGTTATTATGCAGTCTTTTTTCTTGATCCCGATGGACTAAAACTCGAAGGCATGTATTTTCCGGGTCCTTGAACTTCAAGAAAATTTAACGTTTTTACGCTTTCTTCTTAGATTTTGAATAAACCTAGAAAAAGCCGACAAAGCTAGCAATAGAACTCTATTTAAATTAAAAGGTTTAGTGAAGTGATTATCATTGAGTTAAGATTAATACCTTAGGGTTATTTGGAAATTTATGAAACGCAAGCTGTTGCCTTTGCTTATTTTGATCGTTGGATTACCCCAGCTTTCTGAGACTGTCTATACACCGGCCTTGCCGGATATTAGTCAGGCTTTAGGTGTAGCAGATGCTTGGATTGAATATACTCTCACAATTTACTTGGCCGGATTTGCAGTGGGTACCTTGTTTTGGGGACGACTATCTGATCGACTTGGACGAAAACCCTGTTTATTGCTTGGATTTCTTATTTATATCTTGGGATGTATCGGCTGTTATTTCTCAGGATCTATCACCCTACTCATGATCAGTCGATTTATTCAGGCCTTTGGTGGAAGTACAGGCAGCGTGGTGGGACAGGCAGTTTTACGTGATTCATTTCAGGGGGTGGAGCGAGGGAAGGCATATTCAATCCTGGGAACCGCCTTAGCCTTTTCTCCAGCCATTGGTCCTATTGTGGGGGGGATGATTGATCAAAATTTTGGTTGGCCGGCCATTTTTCTTTTCCTCATTCTGTTTGGCCTTATCACCTGTTATTTCACTTATATAAAACTGCTCGAAACCCATTTTCCTTCCAGTCAGCACGCCATTTCTTTGGGGCATATGACCTTGAAACTAATTAAAAATCCGCGTGTCATGGCCTACAGTGTTCTTGTGGCTGGTTGCAGTGGGATCACTTTTAGTTTTTATGCGGAAGGCCCCTTTTATTTGATTGAAATTTTGGGAATGAATCCAGTCAGTTATGGGAGTATTTTTATTGGAGCGGCTATGACGGGTGTATTAGGGGGGTGGTTATCCCGAAAAATGCATGATCACTTGACGTCCCTTTCTATTATAAAACGAGGGATCGGGGTAGTATTTTTAGGCAGCAGTCTTTTTATGATGATGACTATCATCCTCAACTATTTTGATGCCACACCTCTCCTATCAATTATTCTCACAATAGGGTGCATGATGATCATCATGCTGGGCATTGCTTTGATCATTCCTAGTTCCCTGTCACTAGCTTTAGACGAATACAGAAATGCTGTTGGAACCGCTTCCTCTTTATTTGGATTTTTTTATTATAGTTTAGCTTCTCTGGTCACTTTGGGCATGGGATCTCTTCACAATGGTAGTTTATTGCCCATGCCGATTTATTTTTGGGGAATGACGGTTTTAATTTGGATCGTGTTTTCTAAATGGATTGCAAAATAAAAGTTGATAACATGGGACGCGCTCAAGGAGAGAAATATGTCGCAGGAAAAGTTATTGAAAATCTTAAGGCCTGATTCACTTCCATCAAATCCTGGGCCGGCTGATTATTTTACAGGATCAGTGCGAATCACCCCTCTTGTAAAGGGAGAAGAACCCTCTTGCCTGACTTGTGCATGTGTATCATTTGATCCTTCAGCTCGTTCGGCCTGGCATACCCATCCTAAGGGTCAGCTTTTGGTTGTCATTGATGGTTTGGGGCTTATCCAAGAATGGGGAAAGCCCATTCAGCGAATCAAAAAAGGAGAGGTGATTTGGACTCCAGCGGGAGTGAAGCACTGGCATGGCGCTTCACGTGAATCAAACCTGACCCACATAGCGATTCAAGAACTGCTAAATGGCAAAAATATCGATTGGTTAGAGAAGGTTTCTGACGAACAATATAATGCCGGTGTCATAGGTGATAGTTAGTTTATTCATTGCGCGACATACTACAAATATAATGTTTGGTTGCCGAAATCTATGAACTAAAAGACAAGCCACTATGAACTTGCTTTGTCTACAGTAACTTTGAGGCTAAAATCGAATTCTTTGCTATATTGTTATGGTTGATAAGCTTTAATCGGCCACCCACTATATGGAGATTTGAAACGATGAATAAATTGCTATTGATGATGCCATCTATGCTATTAGGGATTAGCTTAACAGCATTCGCCACCACACAGATTATTACGATAAAAGAAGCTCCTGTCGAGTTAAGACAAGAAGGGGAGATGTATGTAGTCCCAGAGGGAACCACTAAAAAATATTATTATTATAAACAAGCTGAAACTCGATATGTTTGTACTAGCACACAACCTGACACACTATCAGGTGTTGCAGCCATCCCCCTTAATGTAAGAATAGGGACAGAAACAAGCCAAGTATATTGTTATCCTTCTACTTATTTTGTTGTGCCCTCTGATTAAGATCTACTGTTCCAGTAATTATGTCTAAATAAAAGACTTGATATAAGTGGGACGGGGTGAGTTTTTATTCACCCCTTTTGATTAGTACAATCCACGACTTTTGGGCATGGCCTCTACTGAAATCATATCGGAAATAAATGTTAAAGCGAAGCAAGATCTAAAACTTAAAGAATCATGTGAAAGAAAGCAGAGTGCTTAAAAGTGAATAATGTACTGTCCCAAAACTTACAGGTTTTTATATGGCATTTTTTGAAGCCCTATAAAAGTGCTGTTGTGGTTTTTGTTGCTCTGGCACTGCTAGCGGGATGTTGGGGCCCCTTCAATAGCATGTTGATAAAGTATATGATAAACAGCCTATCTTCCTCACCCGTCGCAAATGTTTCGTTGTTGACTTGGCCTGCGGTACTGCTTGTATTGAACTTTATCGTATTTGACAATTTTACCTGGCGAACGATCGGGTACTTGAATTATAAATTCCAACCGCTGATTAAAAACCAAATCATTAGTGAAACTTTTCAGTATGTCCTCAATTCTTCTCATCAATTTTTTCATGATAATTTATCAGGTCGGATTTCCAATCAAATTACCACCCTTGCTGAAAATATAGAACGTATTTTACATCGCATATCTGCAGATTTTATGCGAGGCACTTCATTGTTAATGGTTGCGTTTGTCAGTATGTATCTTGTTAATCCGATATTTTTCTATACATTGGCGATATGGTTTCTTGCATTTTCTTTTTTTAGCCTGTACCTGTCAAAACGCCTGGTTAATCTATCAGATATTCATACTGAATCTGAATCATTTGTTTCAGGTCAATTAGTCGATTGCATCACAAATGTTAGCAATGTGCGAATTTTCGCTAGACGTATTTTTGAAGTGTTGCGACTTGATAAATTTTTGCTTGTTACCAAAGAAAAATTTCAAACAAAAGAATTATTTTTAATAATGCTACATTCGGTTCAGGGCATGCTTATTGCAATCATGCTTGGCTTTATGGTTTATTTCTTAATTCAATTATACGGGAGTCATTTGATAACTGTTGGTGATTTTGTGCTTATATTAGGATTGGGTATGGAGGTTGCGCATATATCCTGGTATACAATGTCCCAAGTTGATGAGTTTAATGAAGCTGTGGGGAAATGTAAACAGAGCTTAACCAGCCTGATTGTGACGCAAGACTTAAAAGATAAAAAAGATGCGTCTAAATTATTAATTACAAAAGGCCAAATTATTTTTTCAGGCGTCAAATTTCATTATAAAGACACTGAGGCCTTATTTCAAAATAAATCCGTTACCATTGAAGCAGGAGAAAAAGTGGGTTTGGTAGGTTATTCAGGGGGCGGTAAATCCACCTTCGTCAATCTCATTTTAAGGCTTTACGATGTGACGGAGGGCCATATTCTGATTGATGGACAAGATATTCGTCAGGTTACTCAAGATAGCTTGCGAGATCAAATTGCCATGATCCCTCAAGATCCCTCACTTTTTCATCGCACCTTAATGGAGAATATTCGTTATGGGCGCATTCTGGCAAGCAATGAAGAAGTGATTGAATCTGCTAAAAAGGCCCATGCTCATGAATTTATCAACAAATTGCCACTAGGTTACGAGTCTCCTGTGGGTGAACGTGGTGTCAAACTCTCCGGCGGCCAGCGTCAACGAATTGCAATTGCCAGAGCTATTTTAAAGAATGCCCCGATTTTGATTTTAGATGAAGCGACCTCTCAGCTCGATTCGGTCACTGAAAGTCATATTCAAGAAAGCCTATGGGAATTAATGCAGGATAAAACCACTATTGTTATCGCTCATCGTTTATCAACCCTTCTTCACATGGATCGCATTATCGTCTTTGATCAAGGCAAAATTGTAGAAGATGGCACTCATACAGAGCTTCTGAAGAAGAATGGCTTATATAAAACACTTTGGGATGCTCAGGTGGGTGGTTTCTTGCCAGATAAGAAGAATGAGGATGAATGAATATGATCTTCTTGGAAATACATTAGTTAACTGCTGTATTGCAAAGTATGATACTTATATAATACTTAATTTGGAGTAATCAACAGTCATATTAGGAACAACTATGTTAAAGATAGGCATTATCATTGGAAGTACTCGCCCAGGCCGAAAAGCGGATACAGTAGCCCGTTGGGTTTATGAAATTGCAGCAAAACGTAAAGATGCTGAATATGAAGTGGTGGATATCAAAGATTTCAATCTGCCTTTACTAGATGAACCTGTATCCCCAATGATGGGTCAGTATAGCCAACCACATACAAAGGCTTGGTCTGCAAAGATAGATCCCTTTGATGCATTTGTTTTCGTCACACCAGAATATAACCATGGCACATCTGGTGCATTGAAAAACGCAATCGATTTTTTATATCGTGAATGGAATAACAAAGCAGCAGGTTTTGTGAGCTACGGTGCCATTGGAGGTGCACGTGCAGTCGAACACCTACGGCTATCCATGGCTGAATTACAAATTGCTGATGTACGAGCCCAAGTGCTGCTCTCTCTCATCACAGATTTTGAGAACTACACTATATTCAAACCCGCTCCTCATCATGAAAAGGCGGTTAATACTTTGCTTGATCAAGTGAATGCCTGGGGAACAGCATTAAAGCCTTTGAGAAACAAAAAAGGCTAAATGAACAATATGAAACAATGCTAATGAAAAGGCTAGTCAGATTTTGGCCAGTGAGTTTATTTTGTCAATTGTCCATCCTTGTAACAATACAATATCCCTCAGTGTGTGATCATAAAATTTAACGGTTTTATCATTATCAAAGGTCACGAAAGCAGGCTGACAATATTTTCCATGTTCTTTAACGCCCGTTAAAACACTATTATATTGTTGTTTAAATTCAGGCAGGCTTTTTCCAAGGAATACTCCGATACTTTCAAGTCCACTGGGATACATATGGACAGGTCTAGGGGCTGGGAGCTCAATCATGGATACCGTAAATCCATTTTCTAGCATTAATGGTTTTTCTAAGATTAATATTGACACAGCTCTTCCATTAAATTGGGTTTCTACAAATTCACTGCAATAATCTTTTAAGTGATCACGGAGAGTTTCATACTCTGGTTGGGTGGTAACACGATAAAGAAGATGTGTGATGGGCAGATCTGTAATATCAATATTGATGGCTTTCAAGCGATGCAATAAATCAGAGAAAAAAAATTCGTAATCCCCGATAAAGTGTTTAATACTCACCATTGCTTGCCTCATCTTCTTTCATTGATTAGATTTTTGATTCCTGCCTGAATACTCACATATGGGAATTTATCTCGTCAACTTGCTATGTTAGTAAAGTTTTAAGAACTTAAATTCCTACAACTATGCCGATAAATTGCTAATAAATTGCCGATAAAGCAAGCTTAAGTCCCAATAGGCGAGGTAATAATGGTTGAATACTGTGTTTATATATAGCCACCAAAATATACTTGTGAATAGAATTATAAGTGGTAACATAATCTCAATTTATGAGGTAGGAAGGAATGCAATCATGAATGCCTTACCCAGATGTCCAAAATGTAATTCGGAATATACCTACAAAGATGGCATACTTTTCGTTTGTCCCGAATGTGCACACGAATGGTCAAATGAGGTAGAAGAAAAGTTAACGGATATTACCTTGTCTATTAAAGATGCAAATGGGAATACCCTTCAGGAGGGTGATACGGTAATAGTCATAAAAGATTTAAAAGTAAAGGGTTCCTCGTTGGTGGTGAAGGTGGGAACTAAAGTTAAAAATATCCGGTTAGTTGAGGGAGATCATAATATTGATTGCAAAATTGATGGAATTGGTGCTATGAAATTGAAATCAGAGTTTGTAAAAAAGGCATAAATTTATATTAGAATATTGTATATGTTGAGGCTCGATATTTATTATTGTTATGGTAGGATACAGCTAATTTTACAAAAATGTTTGGAGTATACCCAATGAGATTTCAATATGTAATAAAAGACAAAGAGAGCATCTGGGAAAAAGTAGTCGTTCACAATGAAGTTGTCACGCTGTACTATAGAAGGAAGGGTGAATCAAGCGAAGATCCCCAAACTCTGAGAGATGGGGCTATTTTTAAAGTTATACCTCCAAAATATGAAGGGCTATTGATTTACTCTGATAGTGAATTACACAAATCCTTAAGCTTGCATGTTGCTTACACCATGCATGAAATGATAAAGCTAGGAGCTGCCTCTCAACAGGATACGGAGGGTGCTCACCCTGATGCCGTAGAACAAATGCTATTTCATTATCATATATATTTTAAGGGGCAACAAATAACCGAAACTATACTTTTCCAAGTAATAAATGATTTCGAAGCTGTTAATCAAGATATTGGTAATTCCTATATTGCAGGTACAGACAAAGAAGATTTAAAGAAAAAATTTGGGGAACATTTGCAACGAATAAAGACTCAGATAAAAGAAACTCCTAAAATAATATCCGATAAGGAAGATGAACAAGACATTAAATCGCTTGCTGACAAATTTTCTTCTTTGTCTTCCACGCAGAGTTCAAGTTTTTCTAAGCAATTACCCGCTTCACAAGAACCAGCTAAGCCTTTTGTTCCTCAATACAGGAAGGCTGCTCAGCCTGATATTGTTGTATCTCATGTCAAGTTATATCTTAAACTAAAGCTTGGTGCGAAGTTTATGAAGGAATATGGAACCACTTTAGATCTTGAGCTAAAAGACAAAGAAAATGTTATGGAAGCCACCCTCTCTTTACCTAATATTAAGGCTGACTGGTTTGCTAATAAAGAGTTACCCAGCTATAAGTTGACAGCCATCCAAACCGAAGATGGTCGTCCAGGAAAAAAATTGGTTGTCAACATCCCTGTTACTGAATTAACCCCAGGAGGTATATCAAAGTTGATACAAGCTAAGGCAAATGCAAAAGCAGAGAGAGTCAAAGACAGGGATGTTAAGCCCTAAGGTTTTAAAAGCGAACTGAATTCTTAGCTGATCTTCTTACTCTGTGAATTGGGGGCAACTATAGCGTGTATTCCTCTAAGTTTTCTAACAAGGCTAGTGAATGTGCCGATTCCTTGCTCTTTAAGAGAAATAATTGCTAGAATTGCAGTGGCTTCTGGAGGGGGAACTGATAATGATAGTAAAATTATTTAAAATGCTTTCCTGTTTTATAGTGATATCACTGGGCATATTTTATTGTTTCCCTTCATTTTCTGACACTAAGATCATTCAAGCCAATAATATTCAAATTTGGTCAGAGTCTTTCGGCAAACCCAGCCATCCTCCTATTTTATTGATCATGGGGGCAGGGGCTCAAAGTATTATGTGGCCAGATGATTTTTGTAAGCAACTTGCTGGCCAAGGATTTTTCGTGATCCGATACGACCATCGCGACACCGGCTATTCCTCTACTATCAATTATGAAAAACACCCTTACAACATCCAAGACTTAACGCAGGATGCTATCGCAGTACTCGAATCCTATGATTTGGAACGAGCGCATATTGTTGGTTTTTCCATGGGCGGAGAAATTGCTCAGTTTTTTGGGGCTTATCACCCAGAACGAACTTTAAGTCTTACTCTAATTGCCACCTCGGTTGACATGGAACCAGGGTTTTTGGCCTTTAAGGGCATACATGATCCAAACAGGCTTTCAGCTCCCGCCCCTGAATATGTGAAATGGGCCAATCGTTCTGTAAATACAAAACTTCAAACTTTAGATGAAAAAATAAAGGATTTTATGCATACTTGGCGACTCCTGAATGGGAGAGAAACCCCTTTTGATGAACATCTCTATCGAAAAATTGCAGGCTTAAATTTTAAACGTGGGCAGGATGATAATCCCTATCTTAATCATGCTAATGCCATGAATGCCTCTTTTGCTGAACATAGAGCTGCTCCCAAACTCATTCAGGCGCCCACAATAATACTTCATGGGACAGCCGATCCAATCTTTGGACGAGATCATGCTGAGGCTTTAAATTTCGCAATTGCAAACTCTAAGCTTGTTATGATAAATCATATGGGTCACCTTCTCAGCCCCAAATTTTACAATGAAATAATTGATTTAATTAAGTCTCAGGATCGCAAAAATTAGGTCACTCACCATTTTATAACCTTGCCGAACATCAATATTTTGACGCTAGCGTTGACCGTTCGGTCATTATATTTCAATATATTACAGAGAATTTTCATTTTTCTATCCAGTTTTTGGGGCTTTTTCTATCAACTCCATATCCTCTGCTCCTATCAGATTTATACTAAACTTTAAAGATAGGTTGAATTTTTCTGGTACTACGGGATCTCATCTTATATGAGCAAATATCAAAACAGAGCTGCTCCTAAAGCAAACATTTATTGCCAACCAGAACTCACTGATGCCCTTTATCATGTTTTCTCCACGAGTATTCTAAGTCTATTTTTACTAATATCCTTAATTTTCTGGGAATTATCTCGTGCTGGTGTACCAAAATATTTACTTGCATGGTATTTTTCCTTTTGCGGAATCATATTGTGTAGGTGTGGATTATTTGTTTGGTATAATCAGACTAAGCACCAGATAAATTTAAGTCATTATCATTATTACTTATTTATTATAGGCTCATCGATATCAGCCTTGTATTTAGGATTTCTGGGTAGTTTTTTGATGCCAGAAGATATGATGCATCAGGCATTTGTTCTTATTTTAATATCAGGAATAGTGGCTGGAGCGGTTCAAAGTTTAAGCGCAAGCTACCTTGCAAATGTTATCTTTATTTATTTTTCATTGATTCCTATATTAACCTGGGAAGTTATACAAATCATCGACAATAAATCAATTTATGTTGCTATTCTTATTGCCATGGGTCTTTTTTGTATATTTTCGCCGCTTGTGGCTCGCCGTGAATATTTAATGTTGGTAAAGCATCTTGAGCTTGAATTTAATTATAAAATCTTATTGGAGCGAGTCTCAGAAGTAAAAGATAAATATAAAAAACAAGCCACTCATGATTTGTTGACTGGACTATATAATCGTCAGTTTTTAAATGAATATCTTAAAATAGAAATTAATAAAGCTAAAAGAAAGAAACTGAAAATTGGAATTATTTTGCTAGATATTGATTTTTTTAAGGGTTTTAATGATACTTATGGACATGAACTCGGAGATAGAATACTTCAATCATTAGGAAATATATTAAATCAAAGCGCTAGAAAATCTGATATTGCTTGTCGATATGGTGGAGAAGAATTTGTAATTGTTTTGCCAGAAACCTCCCTTGCCTCAACCAGGCTAGTTGCTGAATCTCTCCGTAAAACCATTAAAGCCCTTTCAGTAGATAGTGAAGGTAAAATTGTTGATAATATTACAGTGTCATTAGGGGTATCATGCTTTCCTCAACATGGTTTAACCAGAAGTAAGATTATCAATGCTGCTGATAAGGCTATGTATAAGGCCAAACGAGAGGGTAGAGATAGAGTTTGTACAGCATCAGCGAAGCCTAATATTGATATCTGATTTATAAAAATGTATCTAAGCCGAATAACCGAACTATAACAATACATATAATTGAACTAAAATCTAACAGGCGACCTAATATTTTTACTAAGTTGGACAAGAAACAACATCCGTTCCAAACTTATATTATTAGGTAATGATTATTTTTGCGATAGGCAAGAGGCGATCCGATTTTAATAGGGAGATGAACGGTGCGTTTAAAAGATAAAGTAGCGGTCGTCACTGGCGCTGCAAGTGGCATTGGTAAGGAAATTGCCGCAACATTTGCAAAAGAAGGTGCCAAGGTTGTTATTGCTGATCTAAATCTTGAACAAGCTGAGGTTGCAGCAAAAGAGTTTCAAAGCAAAGGTCATGAGGTTCTGGCTGTTGGAATGGATGTCACAGATGAGGCACAAGTTAATGCCGGAATTGCAAAGGCTATTTCACATTTTGGGTACATAGATATATTAATAAGTAATGCAGGTGTTCAATATATTTCATCAGTTGACGCTCTTCCTTTTTTAGAGTGGAAAAAATTATTGTCTATTCATCTTGATGGGGCATTTTTAACCACAAAAGCTTGCCTAAAAAATATGTATCAACGAGGTAGGGGTGGGAGCATTATTTATATGGGTTCTGTACATTCCAAAGAAGGTTCTCTGCTTAAAGCACCGTATGTGACAGCAAAACATGGACTTATTGGTTTATGCGAAGTCGTTGCCAAAGAAGGAGCCAAGCATGATGTGCGAGCCAATGTGATCTGTCCAGGCTACGTTCGAACGCCTCTTGTTGAAAAACAAATTCCAGAACAAGCAAAAGAATTGGGTATTAGCGAAGATGACGTTATTCAAAAAGTTATGTTGAAAGACACTGTTGATGGTCAGTTTACAACCACAAAAGATGTAGCCGAAATTGCCTTATTATTTGCTTCGTTCGAATCAAATGCCTTAACAGGTCAATCCTTAATAGTAAGTCACGGCTGGTTTATGCAGTAATATATGAGATCTCTATGTCTGAAAAGATAAAAAAGGAACCTCTACCCTATGATGGTATTGTTTACCTTTTTCAAGGCGGGGGAGCTTTAGGAGCATACCAAGTAGGAGTTTCTGAAGCATTATTTGAACATGGCTGCGAACCAACTTGGGTGATTGGTAATTCCATTGGTGCTATTAATGGTGCCATTATTGTAGGAAATAAACCCGATGTTCGCATTCCTAAATTGAAAGAATTTTGGAATACGATTGCATCGCCATTGCCAGATTGGTTTTTTTCGATGGACAATGATGAATTGCGTAACATGCAGAATTTCTTGAGCTCGGGATGGACAGCATTACATGGACAAAAAAGGTTTTTTTGGGCCAAAATCAATAAATCCCTGGTTTTTTGAAAAGAATTCGATTAATGAACTAAGTTTTTATGATACTTCTGAATTAAAAAACACTCTCGAAAAATTTATTGATTTTAATTTGCTGAACCAAAAAAAAATACGATTAACCTTAGGCGCGGTTTCTGTAGAAGACGGGAATCGTGTTTGTTTTGATAATAGTCGACAAGAAGTAGGGCCACTACATATTATGGCAAGTGCAGCGCTACCACCGGGGTTTCCTGCCATAACAATAGATGGCAAGAACTATTGGGACGGTGGCATCTCTAGTAACACACCCTTAAATGTTATTCTTGAAGAAAATATTTCACAAAAGCTATTGTGCTTCATGGTCAACTTATTCCCTCTTAGCTCAAAAACACCCGAATCTATTTTTGAGGTATTTAAGCGTAAGAAAGACATTGAACTTTCCAGCCGTCATCGTGAAGTAATAAGACAATTTTGTAAAATACATGGTCTAAAGCACACTATTCATCAATTGAGTAAAATAATCGAAAAAAATAAGTTGATAAACTTGCCGAATGAATTTGCAAAACAGGGTTGTTCGTCAGCAATAAATATTGTTAGATTTCTCTACGAAGATCACTCTTATGATCTCTGGTCGAGTGATTTTGAGTTTTCCCGTTCTTCAATGCAAGATCATATTGAAATGGGTTACGCTCAAGTTAAGAAAGCCTTAGAAAATCCAACGTGGCTTGAAGTAATTCAAGATGATGTTGGTGTTGTTTTGAGAGAACCTTAAACATAGGATACATATATGATTGGTTACGAGTAATTGATAAGGTCAGGAAACAGTGTTGAAATTCGAAAGCAAATTTAAGATTTCAATGAAAATGAAAGAAAATTCCGATTTTTTTAGAAAATTAATAATGCTATTTAGTCAATGGCTGCTTAAAGAAGTGCCATTAAATCGTGATTATCTAAGCCATTATAAAACTATTGAAAAGCTTGTGAAGCCGGGCGATGTCATTTTAATAGAGGGAAATAGTCGGGTGAGCGGCATTATTAGATCTCTTACACATAGTCCCTGGACCCACGCAGCCCTTTGTATCGGAAAGGTTGTTGATATTAAAAATAGTGACACACTCAACCTAATTCGAACACAATATAAGAATGGAAGTCAAAAGACCTGTCTATTGATTGAATCTGAAATTGGAGCGGGAACCATTATATCTCCTCTTTCTAAATACAAAAAATATCATATACGAGTATTACGCCCTAAGGGGCTCACCTCGAAGGATGCAGAATTAGTTATCAACTATGCGGCGAATCGATTAGGAACCCGATATAATTTGAGGCATTTATGTGTAAGAGATCTAATAATGCCGCTCACCCGACTATTTCCCTCTATTAAAATGACATCGCCCGGCTTCACAAGCTTTTCAATCGATTAATTTTCCAGTGTTACCTATTGTTACAAAGAATACCAAAAAAAACCTTGAACTTTCGCCAAGAAACCCCCGTCTTTATGTGCCTAGTGATTTTGATTATTCTCCTTATTTTGATATTATAAAATATCCGTTGTTTCCCACTAATGAAAAAGCCTACTATCATCATTTGCCTTGGAAGAAAAAGATGAAGAATGTTTGAAAAATTAAAAAATTAACTGATATCGAAAAAACCCATTCAAGATGCTAAAAATCAATGTTCCAAAAATAAAGAGACTTACCCAGAAATAGAATGGTTCTTTTTTTCCTGTAAAATAAAGAGCCGTTAAAAAAACTCTCACTAGTTGGGTTAAAAGGAGTATAGACAAACCAAATATAATGAGAGAATG
>Ga0207128_1126_pt1 | contig 13030 bp, 12 predicted proteins | sample Alteio_BWMinHeat_18_FD_153522 | JGI IMG/M metagenome (GOLD analysis project Ga0207128, IMG submission 153522) | Enriched cells from forest soil in Barre Woods Harvard Forest LTER site, Petersham, Massachusetts, United States -... | ecosystem: Environmental > Terrestrial > Soil > Temperate forest >... | reverse complement strand
TAAGAAGACATTTACTCCTTTGGGGAAGAGGAAATTCAAGGCAAAGGTGCTTTCGGTTGACACGAAGAGTCAGAGTGTTTTTCAAGAGAGTTCGACAGTCCCGCCTCAGGGGACGACTGCGAATCTGGATTCTTTGAAATTGCGTTTTGCGAAGAATGATTATCGGGTGAAGGAAGAGGATGAGATGGGGGGGATTTCTTTTCCTCAGCCGGAGCATCCTGAGCCGACACCCTTGCCTTTTGAGATTCCGCCATTGCCTGAGGGGGAATTCCTGGGGACATCGGAAGATTTCCGGGTGAAGAAAAAGGAAGAGGAAGAAGGATAGTGGTTGTGGATAAAGGTTTCTTTTGGTAGTCTGCTGCCCTTTGAAGCGTGTGTAGAGCTGGAGTAGCTCAACGGTAGAGCATCCGCCTTGTAAGCGGACGGTTGAGGGTTCGATTCCTTTCTCCAGCAAATTTCATTGATTTATACCCAAATGAGCTGAAAAGGCGGCTTTTAGGGCGCGCCAAAGCCCCTGGGTTGAACAATCGCAAGCTGATCAATATTTCTAATATTAATCAGCTTGCGATTGTTCAACCCAGGGAGCTTTCGCGTGGCCCAAAAACCGACTTTTCAGCTCATTTGGGTATAGTTTTGTGGTTGGGGGGGGTGTCGCATAGTGGTCAATTGCATCGGACTGTAAATCCGACTCCTTCGGGATACGGTGGTTCAAATCCACCCGCCCCCAATAAAAAAGCACTGCAAAAGCAGTGCTTTTTTATTGGGGGCGGAGGAAGCAAAGCGGTTTGCTTCCGTGTGGATTTGAAGGTAGGCTTTAAAGAAGCATTGCTGGTTGCTCGAGTAGGGAATGCACTGTCGCACCCACATCAGCGAGGGGGCAGAGAAGACGGGTGACATCGTGATGATGATAGAATGCATTTGTCTGAGGCCCAAGTTCAAATGCTAAAGGATCTTCGCTATGCAGAAAGACTCTTTTCCCTCTTGCAATTGCAAACCCCAGCTCAAGGTGGGTTCCCTTTCCCCCTGGAAGAAGGACAACAACAAAATCGGCATCCGAAACACCATCTAGTTCAAGCACAGCCACTTCTCGTAGACGCTCTTTACTAACCGACTTCACACTTCCGTGCAAAGTCCAATCGTATGAAATTTCATGACCCAATATTCTTAGAGCATCTCTCACCATCTGATGGGCCGTCGCTCTCAAAAGTGATGTCGCAATGTAGTATTTCATTGGATTTTTTTTGGTTCAAAATAAAGAAATCAGTCTATCCATCGTTTTCAATTTTGCCCAGCCAAAAGTTCTGAATGTTATCTTTAAATAAGATTTGTTTACCGACTTACGTTATGTGGCTGACAGACGGTGCATAACATACTTGAGTGGATTTTAAGAGTTCGCTGTAAGCAACTTGAAATCAATACGTAGAATGTTTGCTAATTTTTTAGCTACTTTTTCACCAATGGTTCTGTGCCCGTTTTCCATTTTAGAAATGTTTTCCTGACTGATACCGGTGCGTTTGGAGAGCTCTTTTTGGGAAAGGCCTTCACGATAGCGGGCGCCCCTCAGAGCTAATCCAGATTTCTTATACTTGGCGATCTGATCTTTTGCGAGTTCCTCCCAGGGTATAGATTCGGATTCACCGTACTTTTCCAAAAAATCTTCAAGTTTTTGCAAGTGTTTAGCAGGGACAAAGGTGAATTTTTTTGCTTTGCCAGGCATCTCAATGACGACTTTACAAGTCGCTTGCTTAGTAAGGCGCGCCTTCATGTGTACCGACATAATATACCTCTTGGGCATGCTATTCCTTTATCTCCTCCTATTGTACTCCATATTATGACATATGTCAAGAAATAATAGAAAATCATCTCTTTTAGCGTGGACCTAGAAATTCATTTTGTGTGGATTTCGCGACATTGTATAGAAATTATTTTATATAAAGTTAAAATCCAATTGTGTTAGAATGCTTTTTATTATTAGAAGTGCGGAATGACACACTATATAAATCAAATATACTCGACTTTCCATAATGCTCCCGATTCTCATATGCTTGTCATCAAAGGTTCAAAAGAACAGGGTTATCTATTTGAAGCCTCGGCTGTTTGTAATGAAGCAGTGAGTACACACACCCAAAAAACATTTAGAGAAATTTTTCAAGAATATCCCATTCAAGAGATCCTTAAAGACCATTCTTCTACGCTCACAAAAAGTACTTTAAGACAAATTTTTGTCAGGCTGGCTGTTTTTGAAGATAAAGGCCCACCTTTACAGTTCGGGACTTTAGAGGAGTTCGAGCAAGTATTTTTGGATCAGGCTCCCAAGGGAAGCCATTTTATTCAAGATAAAGCAAGAACAAGCGGAAAAGGGTTTGAGGGGCTTTGTGAAAGAGTCTATTTACAATGGCACCATTATTTCACTACTCAATCAGAACAAGATCCGCATAAAGCAGAGATACGCCATGCTGAATTTTTGACATCGCGCATGGCAGATCGCGAGTTTCAAGAAAAAGCGTATATCCACTTAGCAGATGGGGAAGTTTTTCAAGTGGATAAAATCATTGTCTCCGAAGGGGCTTATATCTCTATTTTAAAAAACATATCCGATCAGACTAGACTTAAGATCATTTGTCGAGGCACTGCCATGCGCCGCACAGCGACAGATGGGATAAAGAGTGGTCTTAACGACCTTCACTATGAAATTGGAAATGGGGGTGTTCAGGCTGCTTGGCCTATTCTTTCAGAATATCTTGCCGGGCAGGAACTGACGATAGAAATATACGGTAAAAGTCTTGGGGGTGCTCATGCTCAAAGACTTGCTATTCTTTTGATGAAGCTTCCCAATTGCCTATTGCAAAAGCTGACTACCGTTTGTTCTGTGGGGGTGGGACCTGAGGCTGAACTATTATTTAAAAATCTGATAGAACGTGATGAGCGCTACCATCACTTAAATCTCACCGTGATTCGAAATGGCGGAGAAGCTCTAGATCAGGGCGCTGATTATATTCCGTGCATAGGAGGAGAACATCTAGGTTCTACAGTAAATCCAGAATATCTGAATTTACGACTTTACCACATCCATCCGTCGGCAGGGCAAATATTCCCACCTAATCAAAATCTAAACTTTTTTCAGAAGGGTCTTCGATTTCTTTCTTCGTTTTCTAGTGCCCATGTCAGGCAAACTACCTTTACAGATTTTTCTTATCAACATCTTGAAGATAGAGAATCTATTCAATCAGCACTCAAACTAGGAATCACATTAGAGGGTCCCAGAAGATGGATTGCTTATAGAAATCCAGTCTCTTTTACAGACTTTGTCAATTCCACAAAGACTTCAGCTAGAGCTGTTTCCTCTGGAAAAGTGGCTGCTATCGTCAGTAGTATTTTCCTACTGTTATTTTCTATTGGTTTTATAGTTTGTCTGGTTCTTCAGCCAGGAAGTCTTGTCTATCAAGGACATGGAATCATTTTAACCTTACCTGCCATCCTCATGGCTGGGGGAGGGATTTTAAGCTTGATGTCCATTGCCATTGGCTCATGTTCTTGGTGGTTATACCCAAATGCACTGAAAAATCGGTTTTTGGGCCACGCGAAAGCTCCCGCGGTTGAATAATCGCAAGCTGATCAATATTTCTAATATTAATCAGCTTGCGATTATTCAACCCCGGGGCTTTGGCGCGCCCTAAAAGCCGATTTTTCAGTACATTTGGGTATATCCTCAAGAAAGCACTCGGTTTACTGTAATCATTGAAATATAGTTGTCAAATATGCGTTTTCACCTGTCGATGATTTTCACTATTTTTGTAGGGCATTTACTAGCAATGGATGGTGGGATAGACCACGCCCTAGTGAGTCTCTATGTAGTCCAATGTGACACAGGCAAGGTGTTGGTAGATCAAAATAGCGATCTCAGTCTCATACCCGCTTCTTGCATGAAAGTGGTGACAACTGCAGCAGCTCTGCAACTCTTAGGAACTCATTATCGCTTTGAAACCCATCTTGCCTACGATGGGTTTATTGACCATACACAAACTTTGCGGGGAAATCTATACATTCAAGGAGGCGGGGATCCTTGTCTTGGCTCGGAGCGTATCTCTAGCGCCCTTTCGTGGAAGAAACAGATAGAATTATGGGCTGATGAAATTCAAAGAATAGGCATTCAAAAGATTGAAGGAAGAGTCATAGGAGATGACACAAAATGGGAAAAAGCGAGAGCTGTCCCTAGTTGGCTTTGGGAAGACTTGGGAAACTACTATGGGGCAGGGGCGAGCGCTTTATCCTTTCACGAGAATACCTATTCACTCTTTCTGAAGCCTGGTGACCAAGTAGGGGAGGATGCGGCGATTTTATATGTCGATCCTCCCCTTCCCACGCTTCTTCTTCAGAACGAAGTGAAAACAGGCCCGCAAGATTCAGGAGATTGCGCTTGTATCTATGGAGCTGAGTTTATTTCTACGCAGTTTATTCGAGGCACCATTCCGGCTGGAGTTGAGGCTTTTGTGATCAAAGGAGCCATCCCAGATCCTGCAACAACTTGTGTAGATTTACTCGTTAAAGAGCTTTCATCAAGAGGGATCACCGTTGAACAAAAACCGCTTAGGCCACAAAACAAAAGAGCTTGTTTCCATGTGACTTATTCTCCAACCATAGGAGAGATCGTCTATCAAACGAATCAAAAAAGCATCAATCTGTATGCAGAGCATCTTTTAAAAAAGATGGGAGAAGTGATGTTTTGTGAGGGAAGTACTTCTGCGGGGGTAAAGGCCGTGACGTATCTTTGGAAATCTCAAGGGATTGATCTATCAGGATTTAACATGGCAGATGGATCGGGTCTTAGTAGCAAAAACTTAATCACGACAAAGCAGCTTGTGGAGATCCTTTTAAACATAAAGAAAGCAGATTATTTTCCTGTTTTTTTCGCATCCTTACCTCAAAAGAGTGATCAGGTGAGAGGAAAATCAGGCTCCCTGTCGCTGGTGAATGGCTATGCGGGCTACGCAGGGAATACCGCATTTGCCATCTTGATTAATCATTGCCCAGATCGTCAGAAGATGAAGCAAGCGATAGACCTTTTTCTATTAAAAACGAACGAGCAGTCTTAATCTGATGGCGGTGCATAGCCATTTGTAAAACCCTGTGCAGTAGGAATGTTTAAATTGAAAGCAACCTTAGCCCATGTTGCGTATGTGGAGATCGGGATTCCATCTCCAACCGATCTTTTATCGAAGGCATCTAATTGGATAGAAACATGGTGTGCTTTTAACTGGTTTTGAAAGAGTAAAGCCGCCTTTTCAAATCCCCATTGGAAATTTTCTGTCTTATTCCCAAATATCCCACAACCAACGGCAGTTACGTGCATCCTAATGGGTTGATTTTTTTCTTTTGCAAGCTCAATTCCAAATTTAAAGAAAGCTAAAAAGTTAGCAAGAGAAGCGTATTTTTGTAGGTCATCAGACTTATTACTTATTTCTCGGACGCTGTAAGCTATGGCGGGAGCGGCTTGTAAGAAAATATAAACGGGGTGACGAGTATCTTGCCAATGGTCTGGACGGCTTGAATAACAGACATATTTTGCTTTGGAATAATTTTGTCTAAATTCTTCTTCAAGCTGACCTATATTTCCATTAGTGGGCCTGAGATATCCATGTTGTATAGGAGCGCCTGGTGTGTATGTTGTACCTGCTGACGGCAGTACTCTTTCTAACATATTAAAACCAAGATTTGTAAGGAGAGCTGTGCCAAGTTCGAAAGCTTTAGGATTTGTACGCTGAGCAAGGGGACCTTGCGTATAATCGCCTTCAGATAAGCTCATTGCAAAGCCAACTTTTGGTGTACAGGGATTGGGAGCTTCCGAAGCATTATATTGACTTGCCACCTGGAAGACATGGAGCCTATCTCCATCCTTGGCAGCGGTAGGAATATCGTTTTCTACCCCGCCAGTTGCTGAAAGTGAGAAGACTGTGCGATCTAAAGATCCTGTTAGACCCTCTAGGTTTTCAACAGCACATGCTTGCGGATAGTAGACTTCAGATTTCAGAAGTGCGCCCATCACATGGTGAAAGGTCTCTTCAGCTCTTTTCTGCGATTTGTCAACAAACCATGCCCCATAAGAGCCAAAAAATTCTCTTAAAGCAACGTCTATGGCTTTACCATTTGCCAATTCATTGTGTAGGTATTCAGTCAGCTGTTCAGCCCTAGGATCTGTAGGACTTGGTTGGGGGATTGGAGCAGGCAAGGCTGTTACGGCACTTGGTGGAGATTCGTCCTTAGAAGCTGCAGAGGGCTTATCATCTGAGGGAGATCTAGGGGGAACGTTGCCTTGTGGCAGTTTATTTCTATGATTGTTAATTGCCACCCAGAGGAGAGCCCCAGAAGCGATCAGGGTAAGGGCCCCACCACCTCCTACCGATGCAATAAAGCCAGGAGTTCCTACGGGACCTAAGAGGTTTAAAGCCCCTAAACCCACCATGATCAGGCCAACAACAGCCCCTATAGCCAAAACAATCGTAGTAGACCTCGAGGGAGGCTCAGTACGCATACCACCCCTCTGAAGATTAGGATTTTGTGGAATTGATGTGCCGCTCATTTTAGTTCTCCTTTTAGTTAGAGAACCAGTTTACTATATGAATGTTAATTTTGTATAAAGAAAGTTTTTTTTTGAAAAACAGCCAGATTAAGAGTCTATCAGTGTGAAAGTGACTGTTTTTGTGAAAGAAGCCGTCACAGCGACATCTGCCGTTTGAGCAAAGGTATACTGTAGACTTTGACCCGTTTGATGAGAAGGCACAGGAATTGCGGTTACTAGATTCACTGCAGTTGTAGAGAGCGCCTGGCTCCCACTACTCGTTCCACCTCCGCTGCCTGGAACAGATAGATTCGCACTTAATGTGAGGTTTGCAGGCATATTGCTATTGATGCTTCCTGTAATTGTTTTGCCTGTAGTTCCTGTACTATTCGTCGTGTAGCCGTAGGTGATCCCGGTAGACGTTGCAGGAGTAGGTAGAGACCCTGCAACTGCCGTATTGATTGTTAAAGTGGGCGCTGATCCCGTAATGGCAAGTTCATTAATAGCTGTCACACTCATCGTGACCACTTGCGTAGCCACATTATTAGCACTCAACTTGATGCTAAAAAGTAAGACCACTGCGAGAACTATTTTTTTCATCATTTTGCCTATTCAATCTCTGTTTAATTATCCTATAAGAAAGCGGCGCGTCTGTCAATTTAATTTTTCATATTGAATTTGATTTCGATCAAGAATAGATTGATCACATGTTTTTGCGGATTATTTTATTACTTATCTCTTCTTCTATTTTTGGAGCGACACAAAACATCACCGTATCGTCTACTGCGATCAATCAGCTCACGCTTTCTGCAATTTCTGGATCGTTAAATATCAATGCAGCAGTTGCAGGTTTTTTGCCCAAAGATGCGACAGCAACGGCTACTTACGCCCTTACAACGAATGGGACCAACATGAAAATCCTAGGGCAGATCAATAGTGCGATGCCCATCTCTTTACAACTACTCATCAATTTAGCAGCTCCGACCGGTGCGACAAGCAGTGGAAACGTTGCCATGGGGACAACGATGACCAACTTAGTGACAGGGATTACACAAGTGGCGCAAAGTGGGCTTGCCGTCACTTATACATTTCATCAAACAGCGGATGTTTTAGCAGGATCTCCTTTTACACGTACGCTGACTTTGACCCTGATGCAAGGACCTTAACAAAATCGCTTTTCTTATTTCAGGGGGCGTGTTATGAGATTTAGTTATGATAAGATTCTTTTTCATTTTTTGCACTTTCTCTTTCACCACTTGTCTCGCTCATCTCGATTTGCCCGCTTCCCTTACCTATGAAAAAGCAGCAGAATCCAATACTCACTACGATGACTTCATCCCGATTAAAAATTCCGGAGATGAGCCTCTAAATGTAAAGATCACCCATGTTGACTATCTCTATAATTCTCAAGGAGAGACTCATTTTGCTGAACTGGGAACAAATGCCAGATCCAATGCAGCATGGATGAAACTCAGCCACCACTTTATGACAATCCCTCCTCATGAAACCACTAGACTCCATTTTAATGTCACCATTCCAGATAATCGTCAACTGCAAGGCACTTACTGGAGCATGTTTTTAATAGAACCTGTGGTGCCGCCTGCTGATATACCCGAAGCAAAAAATTCTGTGGGTCTGCAAACAGTTGTGCGCTATGGCGTCCAAGTCATTACAAATGTAGGGGAAAAGGGAATCTGTTCTCTTAAAATTCTAAATAAAAATATCACGCGTAATGAAAGCGGGCAGCTTTTCTTGTTAGATGTTGAAAACAGTGGCTCTTCCCTTTTAGAGCCAGGAGTCTCTATAGATATCTTTGATCAAAGTGGGAAGTTGGCGGGCCACTTTGTGGGACGCAAATGTCGTATTCTCCCTTCTTGCTCTATTCGATATGATATCGATATCACCATCATCCCCGCAGGAAAATACAAAGCTGTTGTCATTCTGGATGGTGAAGAGAAAGGCGTCTTTGGAGCTCAGTATGATTTAAATATTTCTTAAATGATATGTCGCACACTTCTCTTATTTATCCTACAGTCCGCTTTCATTTTTGCTAGTAGTGGCAATGGGGTAGGCGTTCTTTTAACATCTCCCTATCTTGTTGAAACTGAATCTGGAAATATTGTAACAGCCAGCTTTTTAGTCTCTAATCAAAGCGGTCAGGATAGTTATTTCATCGCGCATGCAACGCTTCCCGAAGGATGCATAGAAGTCTTTCCTGTCGATACCCCTTTTTTTCTAGCGTCGGGAGAAGAGTCTCTTCGCATTGTGACCATCAAAATCCCTCCTTATTACCCACCAGGGACCTATACGATAGACTACGTTGTCCAGAGCTCGGACACGCCTTCTTGTTTAGGCGTAGCCACTTACCTCGTGAACATTCTCCCGAAAGTGGGGTTGAATGCTTTTTTGCAGAAGGTGCCTCGCTATCTTCTTGCAGGGGAGTCTTATGAACTCTCTTTTCGAGTTGTCAACACGGGGAGCATCTCTTTATCTACCTTTATAGAGGTGGATGAGACGATAGGTTTTCCATTCGAGATCTTGCCTGCTGAGTTTATCATTGAACCTCAGCAGTCTAAAGATGTCGTTGTGCGCGTTCATACAGATAAAGATGCGCCTCACCTGAAACATCTTGTCAGAATACGTATAGAATCTAGAGAACAGATCTGCTGCTCTCCTGAACTCGTGGCTGAAGTAGAGATCTTTCCCATCCTAGAGGAGAGACCACCCTTCTTCTGCTATCTTCCTTGTGAAACAACTTTTGGCTATGGGATGCGCAATGGAAAAAAACAGCTATTTATCGAGACAGCAGGGGGAGGGGTCTTAGACCAAGAAAGAGGCCAGGAGGTCGATTTCCTCCTGCGCCTTCCTTTTGTGCAACAAACAGATGTATATAGAGAAATGGGCGGCATTCCTGCAAAAGGCTTTTTCCATTATACCGATCCGTGCGCAGATCTCTATCTTGGACAAGGGCTTTACGCGTTAACGCCGCTGACAATGCTGTCCCGTTTTGGTACAGGAGGACAGCTGGTTGTTTTCCCTCCGAAACTTGCCTTGGGCGCTGTTTTTGTAAAAGATACGTCGAGTATTGCTCAATCAGAAGGGGGAGGCTTTATCTCCTTCATTCCTCACCCTTCCTATATCCTTTCCGGATCCCTTTTGAGAACAGATTTGCAGAAAGAGAGTGCGATAATTTTACAGGCTCCTAAAGCTGCCTATACAGGATCCGTCAGAGGGCAGATTCTCAATGAAGAGCAGGGATTTTGTGATCTTGAATATGCATCCGGAGGAGCTCCTATTGACAAGCAAGCGTGTTATTTGCTTGCCCAAGGGAGATCTTTTAGAGATACAGCTTATGGACTTCAACTGATCCACGCAGGGCCTCAATTTTCGGGCTATTATCGGGATCTGGAGCAATGCAACGCTTCTCTTGGATTTCCTCTTTATGAAGCATTAAGAGGCAATGTTTCTTATAACCTATTTAAAACCAACCTTGACCAATCTGTAGTAAAAAATGAAGCGACAAGAAGTCATAGCAGCTCTTTTGGTCTTTCCTATTCCTTTCCGTGGGAGATGTATAGCTCTTTTTTTTATAATAATGTGCATTCGACAGAGGTTTTTTCTCAAGAGGGTTATAAGACCCATTTTTTTAGTCTCAATTGTAGCCAGCCTTACCTCTGGGGAGTGTTTCAAACCCTAGTGGAACAAGGCAGCTATCGGTCGATAGGTGCACTTGAAGGACATAAGTGGCAAAACTACCAGTTTTATGCTTACCTTTCACCCTTACCATTCCAACAATACGCTCTTTATGCCAAATGGGGGAATACGACACTTAGTTCTGCCATTGCTTGGACAAAAACGTATGGATGTGCTTTTTTGTGGAACTATTTTGAGAATTTTTTTTCGCAAATCACTTACGAATATACGCATCAGAAAAATAACTTCTATTCTCATTATCTCAATGGATCGCTGATCTACACTTTTCCAAATGCCCATCGTATAGAGGCGGCTATGCACTCGATTCACACTTCAAATCAAGAGCGCAATCAGGAATTTTTGATCTGTTACACAATTCCTTGGGGGATGCCTATTAAAAGAAATCGACAGGTAGGGGGACTCAGAGGCAAAATTTGTATGGAAGGAGGATCTTCGGAGAGTTTTTCAAGATTCATAGTGAACTGCAATGAAAAGCGTGTGCTTACAAACGCCGAGGGGGAATTCTATTTTCCTCAGCTCTCTCCTGGCAACTATGCTGTTTGGCTAGAAGAGCGTCCTGAAGCGCTGCTGCCCACTCAACCTTTTCCAGCTCCCTTGCAGGTTAAAGGAGGAGAAATTACAAAAGTAGATATTTATCTGGCACCGTCGGCAACTCTTTCAGGGAGGGTGGATCTCTATGCCTTTGATGAGAGTGACTCTATCCTGAACCTAGAAGGAGTGGTCGATGAAGAGCTGCAGAAAAAAGAGTACCGTTACAAGAAAGTGAGAGGGTGGGGAGAGGCAATCCTTCGGATGTACTGCGAAGAGACGAGGCAGTATCTCGAGACTATGACCAACTCGAGAGGGGAATTTTCTTTTAACGAGATCACTCCAGGAAAATGGAAGCTAACAATTGATGTTATTAATCTTCCGCCCTATCATGGCGTGGAGACTGAGGAGCTCTTTTTTACGCTATCTCCTAAAGAGGAGAAAAAGGTTCACTTAAGGCTGTTGCCTTTCATCCGTTCTTTCAAAATGATCGATAAGGGAGTTATAGAATGATCAAGTTGCTATATGCAGTCCTCTTCGTGTCAGGAAATCCCTCTCCGCTCACCGTCAATACAGCAGCAGCCGGCTCACAGCCAAATAGTGCAACGGATACATCCACCACCTATTCGACGACCCCGTTTATTTCAAAAACAAAAATTACGGCCAGTCTCAGCAGCTCGCTTCCTGCAAACACACAACTCACTCTGACTTTGGCGCCTCCACCAGGAGCCACCAGTATTCCTACCTCGCTTACAACGACAGCACAAGACGTTTTGACGGGCCTGCCTTCTCTTGTTGCAGCCAATCACTTGCAGATTACCTATCAATTTCAAGCTCCCGTAAAGGCAGGTGTTATTTCATCTAATTCAGTAACAGTGACATTAACTCAAGTGACTGATTAACCATCGATGAGAGTGAGTGTAACGATGCGACCTGTGGGGGGGATGACCCCTGCGCGTGTGGAAGCATAAAAAATATAGGTCATAGGAAGTCCAGATCCCGCTGTTTGGCTAAGCTCAATGATAAGATCAATGGGGATTGTTGAAAGGGGCTGGGCACCCAACGTGCGCGCTCCTGTAGGAGGAGTCAATTCAAGGAAAAGAGCACATCCCTCCGCCATATCTTGATCGAGAAAGGCTGAGATTTTCTTATTTAGTTCATTTGTGGTGACATTATATGTAAGTCCATAGGAACAAGCTGGATATGGTTCGCATCCCGGAAGAGCTTCTGAAACTCTCAATAAGAGAGGAGCTCCTTGACAGTCCATCGTTTCAAGCTCTATTCCATTGATGGGATCCACTATAAAGAGAAGAGCTTGATCCATCGACATGTCATCGCTGAAACCTGGAGAGAAGAAGGCGATAAAAACCCCTAAAAGAAAAGCTATTTTCATCATTGATCCATTAATGTGAGGGTTAAGATGCGAGGGTAGTTGGAGGGAGGAATCGTGGAAGTCACTGTAAATGTATAAGTCATCTCGAGCCCACTCTGGTGAGTTGGTATGGGTATGCCCGTGACTAGATCTATAGGGAAGAGGGAGATCAATACTTTTCCCGCACTTAGTCCTCCTGGGGGGGCCTCTAATTCTACATAAAAAAAAGTCGACGCAGGCATTTCTTTATCGAGAGAGCCCATGATCTTTTTGCCCAAACTTCCTGACTCATTCGTTGTAAAGGCGTAGTGGCCTCCTTCTACCATTGAAAAGGGAATGTTTTTCATTGTTGCGACATGAAAACGACAGGTTTCGTCAATGGTACTATTCATTTGATTGATGGCAGAGATGCTCATCGTAACTGTTTGAGGTATAGATGGGTCGCTTCCATATAGAATGGATTGCATTAGAAATATTCCTAAAAGTATTTTTAGTGTCATTATTTATAAAAACAATCTATTAAACTTATTAATAATACATTTAATTGTTATTTTCAATAATTATAATACTTTTTGATGTTATGGGTTCTATTGAAGAAGTTCGAACCGTTTGACTAGAAAGTGTCTTTGATCGAACCGCGAAAGCCCAAAAACCGACCCTAAAAACATGTCAATAAGACCTGTTTTGATTCATGTAAACGGCGTTGACGAAAACGTAACAGACAGTGATTTCTTTTCTTCAATTATTGATTTTAAAGATCTTCTATCTAAATGACTCATCTTACGCAGACGCGATCAGGTCTATTAAGCAATAAGTGCTTTTATCACTTCTTGCAAAGCTGTGTGCTGCGTGATTTCTTC
>Ga0207128_1120_pt2 | contig 13092 bp, 11 predicted proteins | sample Alteio_BWMinHeat_18_FD_153522 | JGI IMG/M metagenome (GOLD analysis project Ga0207128, IMG submission 153522) | Enriched cells from forest soil in Barre Woods Harvard Forest LTER site, Petersham, Massachusetts, United States -... | ecosystem: Environmental > Terrestrial > Soil > Temperate forest >... | reverse complement strand
AAGAGCCCGACGAGGAGGTCGATGAGGATGAGGACGATGAAGAGGAAGATGAGGAAGAGGAAGATGAGGAAGATGAGGAAGAGGACGACGAGGAAGAGGTAGATGAACTCCCCCGCAAGCGAAAAAAGAAGAAGAAGGGTGATGGAAGCGGCTTGATCGTTCCAATCATGATAGGCGTCGGTCTCTTCCTGGTCGTGGGATGCACGGGAGGGCTTTACCTTCTGTTCACCCACAAGAAGCCGCCGCCCGATCCGACAAAAGCGATGGACATGATCGCAAAGCGAGGCGGCAAGTATATACAAGACAAAAATGATCCCGAACAGCCAGTGATCGAGGTCATTCTCCAGGGCACGGACGCCGATAACGGCGACCTGGAATTGCTCCGCGCCTTTCCCAAGCTGCAGAAGCTCAATCTCGCCAGTTGCACCAAGATCAACAACGTGGGTCTTGAATGGCTGGAGGACTTGAAGGAGCTTCGAGTGCTTCGGCTTAATTTCTGTTCCCATGTCAGCGACGGCGGCATGGAGTTTGTCGGCAAGCTTACTAATCTGGAAGAGCTTTATCTCGATCAAACCATCGTCACCGACCTCGGCATGAAGGAGCTGAAGGGGCTGAAAAATCTCAAGAGACTGGGCCTGAGCGGCACGCTCGCGGACGGTCGCGGCCTCCAGGCATCCAATCCAGGCCTGGAAATCATCAAATGAGTGGGGGCATGTTTCCAACTTGCCGGGAACAAGAGGCAAGTTGAAAACTTGCCGCCACGTGAGTTACTGCCATGCCAGAATCGGCTTCCTTTCGCTCTTCGTCCCTCTGGCGAGGAATCTACACTTTTCCTTTTCAACTGAACAATGTGAAGGTCTGGATGATCCTGACCATTTGCGGGATCATGCTGGCCTTAATTGCTTGTGGCTTTGCCGGCATGACTGTCCTCATCGCGTCTATTCCACCGGGCCAAGAGCTTTTCGGCCCCGCCAGGATGATTTATCAGGGAGGCAGATACATTTACGGGGCGCTATTTATTTTTACGGTCATTGTTTCAGTGGCCCCTTCGATGTACTTTGTCGTCGCCATTGAAGACACCGCAGCGGGAAACCACGAGGTCGAATGGCCCAACGACGTCTGGTACGATTTCGTGGGAAAGTTTTTTTTCATGGTATGGGTCCTCGGCTGCTGCGCGGCGGTGGCGACAGTCTTTTGGTTACTGGTAGCTTTGGCGGTGCCGATTCCGGGGATCCTGTGGTGGGGGTTGACTCTCTTGTCTGCCTTCATGCTCTTGCCGATTCCCTTATACTCCGCCATGATCGCCGGCAGCCCGTTTGTCTTGATTCATCCGTTGTTTCTCCTTCGCTTGTTCCAAAAACCTCTGGCTGGCTTGGCCTTATACGTTCACTCCCTCGTGCTGTTGGTTCCTTGTCTGGGATTGGGTTTGTGGATGGTGGTGAGCTTGAGCTGGTGGGTGGCGCCGATTGTCGGGGTGATCTGGGCGACCTGCCTCCTTTGCTACGCGCGGGCTCTAGGCCGCGTCGGCTACGTCCTGGCAGAGGATAGGAAGGGGGTCGTCAAGAAGAAGAAACGAAAGAAACAGCGGGTCCGAAGAGAAGCGGCGGACTAGGAAAGGGTAGGGTGGGTGCAGTCTTCGGAAACCACCGCTACCTCCTAGAAAAAAGATCGAGGATCGAAGATAGAGGATCGAGTGCAAACGCTCTATCCTCGATCTACGATCCTCGATCCTCAATCTTCGATCCTTTTCATAGGTGGGTTCCGAAGACTTCACCCACCCTACTATCTACTATCGATCTTCGATCTTCGCGCCGATTACCAGTAGCGCAGCCGCCACCAATCGTAATGATTGGAGTGCCGGCTATACCACCAGTGGCCGTCTTCCCAGGTCAGCTTGACCGATCGCCAGCCGAGCGGAATCTTGGGGAATGGATAGGCGGGTCCGATGAACGGCCAGGCCTCGTATGGATACTGGTTCGGATACGCCACGCGAGAGTAGTTGTTGTACGGGGCGTAAGTGGGCCAGGCGTAGGGCGGCAGGTGCGGCTGATTCAAATCGAGGGCCGCCGAGGGACCAGGGCCGATCGGCAGAGGCTCTTGCAATCCGCCCATTTCGCGGGGAGGAGCTATGATCTCCCCCGGCGGTTGATTGCCTTGGGCCAGGCTGATGCCGTTGCCGACCGACAAGTTGTCGCGAACGCGTTCGACGCCGGGCACGCCTTGGACGATCCGCAGCGCTTCTTCCCGTTGCAGCTGATCGGTCACCGAGCCGGTCAGCTCGGCGGATCCGTTCTGGAAGACCACATGAATGTTGTAATGCCGGAGTTGTCCGTTTTGCCTGAGGTGGTCAGCAATGGTGTTGGCCACCTCTTGGTTGGCGGACATCTCCTGGGTCGGCGCCAGGACTTGGCTTTGCTTGACGCTAAGCTTGCCTGGCTCATCGGCTGTTACGGGGTGCGCCAGCCACAACCCCAACGCGCCGGTTAACAGATATCGAATTCGGAATTTCACGACCATCCTCCTCCTGAATCAGAAACGAGGTCGAGAATTGAGGATCGAAGATCGAGCTTCAGGACGCGGGTCTTCTCTCCTCGATCCTCCATCCTCCATCCTCGATCTTCAGCAGCCAATACTTCCCTTATCGTTGGAACGACCTGTTTCGGTGGAGAGAAAGGAAGAGCAACCCGGCTCTCGCGGACCGCTGGGAACGGTGCAATCGGCGCGGTTTTCCTCGTGGGAACAACCGGTAGCTCTTGACCGCGGAGTTGGGGAACCTCCCACGATCCCCCTGTGTTAGAACCCAAACCTTTCTTTGATAAGCTGTGCGGTTTGAAAGGTTTATTCGGGTGCTACACTTTGATTTGAGTCAGACCTATTCATGAATTTCCTGAAACTATCCGGACCGCGCGACATGGCCCGGCAGAGAATGGAGTTATATCGGCAGAAGGAGCCGTATCGTGAGACTTGGCCGGCGCCCGAATCGGCGCCGCCATCGACGACATAGGCCCGATCGGCCGCCAAGTTGACAGGTTTTGCGGCCGTCCCTATACTGCGGAAGTGCCTAAGGCAGCCTCACCCTGAGGACCAAAGCGCCTGTAGCTCAACTGGATAGAGCAACGGCCTACGGAGCCGTAGGTTGGGGGTTCGAATCCCTCCAGGCGTACTCGATTTCTTCGTCTCCAATCGCAACCACTTGCATATCTTCGCTGTCTGATACAACTTCGGACGATTCCAACCAATCTTTGCGATTGTTTGCGGTTGGCTGCGCCTCATTTTGCGCCTTCAAGCGCGCCGGATTTTGCGCCGCCTCCGGCCCGGTCGAAATAGTCTTCGGTGACTTGCAAATAATGCTTCTGGGCTATGGTGGCCGAATTGCCGATCCACGCGCAGACAACATGGAACGGGTATGTAGCTGCTAGCTCCGTTTCCCTGGAGGCGCGAAGGTTGTGGAATGGTTTTGGCCAGGGCGTCAAACCGGCTCGTTTGATGATCTTCAAAAAGCGAGTGCGAAAATTCTTGTCTGGATTCCGGTAACGAGCAATCACATGCACGGCGCCATCCGCGGCATCCTCAAAAGCTTTTTCAACATAGGGTCGCAGCTCGGGGAAGATCGGCACCCAACGTCCTTCGTGTCCTTCATGGTGTTCCGTCTTGGGGCTCGACACCCAAAACCGATTTTTCTCCAATTCACGTCGTTCCACCGCAAGGCAAGTACCTCTGAGGGAACCCGGAGACCACCATAGCGACTCAAGGCGACAATCAAGCGGTACTCATCGTCGGGGCAGGTATCCAGAACTTTAGCGGTGCTTTCAACCGAAACAAAAAACTTTCGTGATTCGTTTGTTTCTCAGGCGTGATCCGTCACAAGTGGCTCGGCGGCGCCCGCGAGAAGGTCTTTGAAAACGCCGTGGAAGAGCTGCTCCAAGAGGCCGGGGAACAAGAGAAGAAAGCCGAGAGGTAACGCACTTTGATGATAAAGGGAAGGGTCATTACATTTACCATAAAGGACGAGGGCGGCTTGCCATAAAGGCGTTCCCATTCTTCAAGCCTACCCATTTTGGCTATCAACTCTGACATCGCTCATTCATTCCCAAATCAAAATGAAAAACCGGAACCAGCTTTATGGAGTGGGCGTCATAGATAACCGCGCAAGAGTGGCCTTTGCATCATGAGTAAGCCGGGCTTCGGGATTTCCATTTGCAAGGATCTCCAAGACACCCTTGGCCTTGGTCGAGCCAATGAATTCGAGGATTTCGAGAGCCCGCCAATCGCGCAATTGATCAGGAGGAACAGTCACAGGAGGTGTCTTGGATAACAAGGTGTTGATCCGAGCTTGAAACTCCGGGGAAGGATTTTTTTGGAGCTCCGCCTGCAGGGCGGGTTTGGCCAAATTACCGAGTGCTTCCAACTCCGCAAAGGTTTTCTCTCGGACAGCAAAGAGATCGCTATCCAAGTCACGAATGAGTTGAGGAATTCTTGGCCGGGCCGTAACGGGCCGAACCCGCTTACCAATAAGGTCAACCGCGACATCAGAGAGCTCAACTAACCGGCTAAGCGCCATGTATGCCCTCGCCGCATCCGGCGCTGCCAATTCCGCCCAAAGATTCTCCAATTGTTGAGACGAAGGCGCCGGCGGATTCTGAACCCGAGCCATTTTCCGAAGGTCCCAGACCAAACATCCGTGTTTCTCAGAACCGGAAGCCAAGTATCGGCCGTCGTGAGAAAAAGTAAGGCAACTGGGGCCGGGCTGGCCAACCAGGCGACCAATCTCCTTACCCGTCGACAGATCCCATAGGTTGATGTTCGACCATAAGTTTATTCTCTCCATGCTGGTTGCCAGGATTCGCCCGTCCGGGGAAACTGCCAAACCACCTGTCGCGAACGGTCGGTCATCGAGGGTCAACATGCAACGCTCGTGAAGGGTAGCAAGTTCGTAAATGCGAACCCCTTGACCGGACGCTATGAGAGTTTTTCCGTTGCGAGAGAAAATGACTGGGCGGAAAGGAAACTGCTGCCGCTCGAGCCATTCGAGCTCTTTTCCGGTGAGGGGATCGCGAAGCCCGAGACCTCCCTGGGCGAAGTCAGGCCAGACTACTCTTTGTCCGTCGGGGGAAAATTCCATCGACGTTACCACAAACAGCAGCGACAACTTTGAACTAGCGGTCTGCTTTCTCTTGGCTAAGTCCCAAAATCGAATTTCATTCGAGAATGAAGTTGCGAGAGTTTGGTTGTCCGGAAAAAAAGAAAAACCTTGAAGGGAATCCTCAGCCTTGCCAACCTGCAAAAGTACCTCGCCGCTTGAAACGTCCCATAGTTCACATCTCCCACCCTGTCGGATGGATACTCCCAGTTTCCCGTCTGGAGAAAAAGCGACCGGCGTATGCCATCCGGGAGGCTGCTTGGGACGATAAAGCTCTTTTCCCGTAGTCACATCCCACTTACGAATCGTGGAAAACCTTCCGGCTGTGGTGACTGTGTTGTCGTCGGGAGAAAAAGTAACCGTAGTACTAGGAGCCGTATGGCCGCCCTTCAAAGGAAGCTCCCTCCAACGAACCGCGTCGAAAATACGCACGCTGTGGTCACTACCGGCCGCTGCCAACAGAAGACCGCCTCGCGAGTAGGCAAAGGAATTCATAGGAAGCGGCTCGCTACAAAAAACCGTGACTTTGCCAGTCTCCAGGCTCCAACCGATGATCGTATTCCACTTGGCAAAGAGCGCGGACAACACCTTCCCCGTCGGGGAAAAATGCAAACTGCGGACGTGGGAGTTCCCATCCCTAAAGGTGCGAATGACTTTTCCGCTGCTGACTTCTCGAATTTCGATCCGATGGGCCAAGCCCTCAGTCGCCAGAAGACTCCCGTCGTTGGAAAAGGCAATGGCATCTCGTTCACCTCGGTACTCTCCAAGTTCGCGCAATTGTTCACCAGTGCCGACATCCCAAACACGGACCAACTGATCACGACCACCAGAGGCAATGTTCTTGCCATCAGGAGAAATGGCAACACTCGTGCATCCGCCAGCATGGCCAGCGAGGCGGCGAATTAAGCTGCCTTCAACAACGCTCCAAATTTCCAAAGCTTTGTCATCTCCACCGGACACCAACATTGTCTCGTCAGGAGAAAAAGCTAGACACCGTATCACCTGATTGCCGGTGCGCAACTGGCGCGTTTCTTTTCCGGTCGAAGGATCCCACAGATGAATGACAGAATCATGAGAAGAACATGCCAAAGATTTACCTGACCGTGATAACGAGAATCCGCTAAGCCCTTTTTCATACCGGCCGAAACGCAAGAATTGCTGACCGGTGTCTCGGTCCCAAACGAAAATCTCCCCTCCTGCGGAAATCATCTTTTCACCTGGACCGAACGCAACGAAATTCACTGGGGTATCGGTTAGCCAACAAGTCGGTCCCAACCTTGATAAAAGAACGCGGGGTTGAAAGGGATCGTCGGGGAGTCGGTGAAGCACTGGCGGCGCAGTCGCCTCGTCAGGTTGCTTCTCTGTTGGTTGCTTCTCTTTTATTTCAGATGTTGGTGGAACCGAGCCGCTTTTTTCCAATCGACTCACAGAAGCTTGGGTGACCAGGGTTAATCGGACTTGTGGTTCTCCCTTGGCCAGCCGGCGAAGAATCTCGCATGCCTTTGGGCTTCCAATTCGTTCCAGGACTCTTAATGCGCGGATTTCTTGAAGTTTCTCGCCATGAAGTTCAAACTTGTCGAGTTTTTGCAAGAGAGCCTTGGCCCGATCTTGAAATTCCGAAGACGGCCGACCGCCAAGAGCTTGCTGCAACATGGCCTCTGCCCGCCGCCCGATGCGTTCCAGCTCTTGAAAGGCTTTTTCCCTTACTTCCAACTGATCATTATCCAGGTCCGTTATCCATTGGCTGATCTTCCTATCATCAACGACGGGAATCGCTTGCAACCGCTTGTCCAGGAAGTCCACGGCTTGGGCCGGGTCAGCGGCAAGCGACACCGCGGCGTCCAGGGCCTTGGCGGGATCGTCTCCTGCCAAATCGCCCCACAGTCTTTCGATTTCCTCTTGCCCCAGCGCGGCAGGTGGAACTGGCTTGACAAGGTCCCATTTAAGAACGTCAAATCCCGCCGAAATCAATTTCTTGCTGTCCGGGGTAAATACAAGAGTACTCAGGTCAGGGGGATGAACAATCTGCCGAATCGGACGCCCGGAATCAACTTCCCAGAGCCCAATTTTTCGGGCGGAGTTGATATAGGCCAGCATTGACCCATCCGGAGAAAACTTCAACGATGAGGCCGCCGGCGGATTGTCAAGCATCTGGCCAACTTCCTTGCCGGTTTGGGTATTCCAGATGAGGAGCGGGTTGTACTCCAGTCCCGCGAGAATGAATTGTCCATCAGGCGAAAAAGCCAATAGTCCAACCGCGTTCACATGATTTCCCAGCCGCCTGATCTCCTGTCCCGTGCTCGTGTCCCAAAGCCGAACGGTACGATCGGCACTGGCGGAAGCCAAGCTCTTTCCGTCGGGTGAGAAAGCAATGGCCAAGACGTTGAAGTGATGCCCCACCAACTGACGCGTTTCTTGCCCACTAGCAGTATCCCATAGGTGGATGGCCCGTGCTCTCTCAATACCATCCTGTCTCCCACCGGCCCCCGCCAAGGTTCTGCCGTCGGGTGATAGCGACAGAGAAAGCGCATCCCCTTCGGTGAAGGGGAACCGAATGGTTTCTTTCCCTTCCGCCCAGTTCCAAGCGCGAATGGTGCTGTCAAACGCACTGCCATAAAGCGTCTTGCCATCGGGAGAGAAAATAAGGTGGAGAATTCTTCGATTGTGTCCTTTACATTCTTGCAATTGCCTGAGCCTCGCGGAGTCCCACACTCGAATAGTTCCATCGCCATAACCTTCCGCCAGTACTTGGTTGTTCGGGGAAACCGCTAAAGCGAAGATGCCGCTGAGTGTTGGGTTCCCACCTGGGGCTAGGCGCGCGATTTGTTTTTGGGTCCCCATATTCCAAAGACGAACCGTTCCGTCGGCGCCACCGCTGGCGAGGATCTTGCCGCCGGGAGAAAAAGCCACGCAATTGACCCGTCCATGGTGTCCGGCCAATCGGGCTCTGGGCAGGGAAAGAATGTCGGTCCGCACTCGTCGGCAAAGCTCGCGGACTTCAGCTGAAGGTGACTCAAGCATGGACCGGCGCAATTCCGCCTCTGCCGGAAAGCCGATCTGCAGAAGGGATTGGTTAGCCGCCTCACGTATGTCCTTGGATTTATTGGTCAGGTTCGCAAGGGCGGCCCGGATTTCCTTGAGATCGTCTTCGGAGGGCAAATCCAGTTTCAAATCATAGAGTTGAATGCTCGGACCGTCGCCGCCGACCGCCAAAATCTGACCGATCTCCGAAAAGCACATGGCGTCAGCAGTTCCTACGATTTTAAGCCGAGCCCGAAACTTGCCATCAGACACATTCCACACCCGGACCGTTTCATCACTGCCGCCCGTAAGAACCCATTTACCGTCGGGCGAGAAAATCGCACAGGGGGTTTGGCATCCCTCATGGTTCCAGGTACGAATTTCCTTGCCGGTGTTGGTATCCCAGATTCTCACACCTTCGGCTGTCGGCGCGATCAGGCGAGTTCCGTCTGGTGAGAATGCAGCCGAATAATAAGGGCCCCAATGCTCTCGTAAAGTGGCTGGCACCGCACGGCTTTCCAAGTCCCAGAGTCGGATCGCTCTGCCATCGCTGCCAATGGCGAGAGTTTTCCCATCGGGGGAAAAAGCAACCACCCGAACGGCCTTGGCGTCGCTTCGATATGGAGGCTTGAGCATGGCTATCTTCGTCACTAGGATCTTGGCTTCTCCGTTGAACGTCCCGAAAACTAAGGTCTCGTTATTCGGCGACATGGCAAAAGATGCAATGCCGTGTTCCACAACACGCGACCAAAGGAGCCTCTTGGTCCCCACATCCCAAAGACTGATTGTTCCACGGCCTTCCGTTCCGTTGGCACATGCCGCCAAGTACTTTCCATCAGGAGTAAAGGCGACGTGACTTACACTTGGTCGATTTTCAACTGCCTCCAGAGCGGAAACAAAAAACAGAACGATAACCAAAGCTCCGGTCCGGAATACCGATTTCGCTAATGTCCGAATTGTTGTCATGGGGATGGTCGTCCGCGAGATGTCTGGGTTTCTAAGACAAACCAGCGGGATTTCCAGGTTATGCTCACGATCCAGTGTGCAGCCTAGCGCGCGGCATTGCTAGCGTCCACAGAAAAACCTAGGGGCAGTGGCCTGTGCAAGATCAGTGCTAACCGGGCTTTCCTATTCGGAAGAGATCGACCAGGCCATTCATGCACTGGAGGAGGCTAGGGATGGCGAAGGCGTGTCAAAGAACCGAGGAAAACCAGAGCGGCCTTTGATTCCGATACAAGTAGCCAATTCTCGATGCCAAACAAAGCTGGCATTACCTTTAGCATTGAATTGGCAAACGCCCCAGATAGAACGGGGAAAAATCCCAGGGGCTGGGACTGGCCATCACGGGGACCCGGGTTTCAGGAAGGCGGAAAGGCTTACGAAAAAGAAAGGCGAAGCGGTGGCTGCCAGCCATGGGCTGTGTCTTTTCTTGTGAAAGTTACCGGCCACCGCTAGGTCATAACGAAACATTACGCAGGCATCGTGCCAGACTTTCCTACTCAACCACGAGGGAAAAGTAGAAGACGATTCCAGGGCAGGAAACGACTTGCCTGCCCACAGTCCCACCTGTCAACCGCTGATCAAGCCTTGGCCTCTCTCGTGGACCAGGATGTAGGTGACGGCGGAACGTCCCGCCGGTTTCAGCCTGCCACTCACCGCGGAATAGCGGGACGCCAGTTCCTCGACTGCCTCCAGACCCGCAGGGGTGGCGACCAACAACCGCAACTCCTTCTCTCTATCTTGGAGGGTTTTCTTCTGAGTCATCAGTCATCCTTAATGCCCGGGAGGGGATCAGTGTCTTTGCAGCTGGACCCAACCGATGAGCGAGTTCTTGCGTTTTTCGTGAATCTCCTGTCGATCCACAATAACTTCTTATGGAGCGACAACGCCGAATCGCACTTTGTCGCCTCGAACGCCTAAAACCGTTATGCGGATGTTGTCGTCCACAATGAGGGCTTCCCCTAGCTTTCTTGTTAAAACCAACATAGAACCTCCCGCCACAACAGGCGTGAAAATGGGTGAAAATTCGGAGTCCGCTTTTTTCGTTTGGTCCTGGTGCCTTTGGGGTCTTCTTTAGATGGACCGCATGATTACAGACCGGCCTTGGCGGCGGCCCCAGGGTCGATCTTCCGGAGAGCCATGACGACCGACTCGCGGAAGAGGCGATCCTTGGACTTCATGGCGATCAGCAGAGCCGGCACGGCTGCTTTGGCACCTAGGCCGATCCGGTTGAGGGCTTGGGCGGCCGCATGGCGGACAGCTGGGTCGCCGAGCCGGGCGACGAGTGCCAGGACCGCGCGGCCGGCATCGCCGGATACCTTCCACAGCGCCTCCGCCGCGCGGACGCCGACATGGCCGCTGTGGTCGTCAACCGCAGCCCCGAGTGTCGCGGCGGTGCCCGGCGCCAACGGGCCCACGCGGGCCAAAGCCCACATGGCCTCGCCCCGCAGAATATCCCCGCCGCCTGGGTCGCCAATCACGACCACCAGCGCCCGGCAGGCGGTTGCGGCTCGCTCGCCGATCATGCCGAGGGCGTGAGCCGCCTCGGTCCGCACACTACCATCGGCGTCCTCCTTCAGGAGGCGAAGCAGTTTGGCCACGACGGCCGGAGACTCGGCCCCAATGTTGCCCAGGGCTTTCGTGGCCTCGGCCCGAAAAGCCATATCAGAGGGCGCTGCGCTCCGTAGGCGAGCCGCCTTCACAAGTGCCGGGACGGCTTCAGAGACGGCATCTGGGGCACCCTGCCACTGGGCGCCGCTGTATTTCGCCAGGCCGCGAACTGCGTTCAGCCGGACGACTGGGTCATCGTGGGTCAGACCGGCCAGATACTCGTTGAACTCATCCATGTGGATCTTCATGGGCTTGACCTTCCAGGAAGCTGCCACCGAACCGATCAGTTTCGACGAAGTTGGTGAAATCATGAGGTAAATAAAGGACGTAGCGAGTTCCCCTGATCCTAACCGCCTTCATTCCTCCATTGGCCATCGATTGGAGCCCGGTCGAGCCTCAGCCTTTACCGGCCCAGCCGGTCGCGGTGCTGATTGTGCGCCACCTTATAAGAACACCCTAAGATACCGGGACGGGCAAAAGAAAAACCCAACGTCGTTCAAGACAGCTAATTCCCTCTTGCTGGCTTCCTTAAGCTCTATGGGATGCGCGCAGCAGGCTAATATCGATCGCGCCCACCGCCGTAGCCGCCCCCGCTGCCGCCACGGCCGCCTCGCCCGCCTCCTCCGCCTTCGGTCTTTGGCCGGGCCTCGTTGACCGTCAGGGCGCGGCCCTCGACCTCCTTGCCGTTCAGGGCCGTCATGGCCGCCTGGGCCTCCTGGTCGGTCTTCATTTCGACGAAGCCGAATCCTTTGGAACGCCCCGTATCGCGGTCCATGATGACCTGTGCCGATTGCACCGTGCCATGCGTGGCAAACATCTGTTCCAGCGTGCTGTCTGTGACTCCGTAGGTCAAATTCCCTACGTACAACTTCTTGCCCATGTATGGGACTCCTGAAAAGAACGCCAAGACGCGCGACATTCCACAATGGAAGGGCGCGGTCTCGCGAGAAACTCAACTAACTTGCGAGGGACAAGGGAGAGGGGAATGGAAAGATGGCGCTGCGACGTCACGGCCAAGCCCGGCCCACTGGACCCATGTAGTCTTATCATACGAAATACCTGGACGAAACCCAGCCAGAGTCAAAAGTTCTCTGAAATCGGACTCGGGGCAGCCCTTGCATCGCGGCTCCTGTGCCCTTCCCATTGGCGTTGCTTATGATCACGGCCACGCCAAAACGTTCAGCGGATTCTAGGTATTGTCCTGCATCCCGCCGAATCGCTGTTCCGCCTTCGGGATTGATTGCACCCGCCACGGGGACTCGAGGGGAAATGGCAAACAAATTTGGCATTACCTTTGGCATAAAACTGCAGTCGTGGCTATTCTTGCCATACGGGCCGCTTGAACTGCGCCATAACAGGACCGCTCCGCAAGCCATCTCGCATGCGCGGGTTCTCATCACTCATCGCTTTTCACTTATCACAAGGGGGACGGAGGTGAGCATCATGAGCCGGATCGATGACGATCTTCAGGGACCGCGGGTTGACTGGTTGGCGGCCATGTGCCGGGCCGCGCACCCCGCGCGCTGGGCTCTGTGCTTGGTGGGCCTGGGGCTGAGCATACCGGTCGTCAGCCTGGCCCTGCACCTGTTCGGCGGGGCGCCGGAGCCGGTGGACGCTTGGGTGGAGTACCCAGCAAAAATGGTGCGGAGCGTCGGGCAGGCGTGGTTGGACCGCGGTCTGGGAGCGGCCCTGTGGCGCTGCCTGCTGCTGTCGGCCGGGCTCTCCGTGATCTGGGGCCCGGTGGGCGCCTGGGTCGCGCGCGCCGAGGTGCTACGGCAGCGCGATGCCCCGGAGGCTGTGCGGACGACGCCCACCCGCCTTGTCCGAGCCCGCGTCGGTGCGCTGTGCGGGATCCTACCGATGATCCTGTGCATGGTCGGCATGATCGCCGCGCTTGGCTGGCTCCTCGGCATGCTGCACCACTTACCGTTCGTCGGCCCTCTGCTAATCGCCATCCTGATCCCGGTGCTGTTGGTGGCCGGGTTGGTGGGGACGATGATCCTGGTCGGCCTTCTGTCCTTCAGCATCATGCCGGCCGTGATCGCCGTGGAGGGCTCGGACTCTTTCGATGCCATGTCGCGCGGCTACTCCTACCTGTTATCACGTCCGGCAGCTTTCGCAGGCTGGTCGGCGCTATCCATCGTGGTCGCCATCTTACCGGTGGTCGCCCTCCTCAGCCTGTTCGATGCGGCGCCCGGTTTCATGGCGCCCGCGGTGCGACTGGGGGTGATGGCCGGCGCGGCAGCCCTGGGTCTTTCCCTCTTCTGGACGCTGAACGCTCTGGTCTTCCTAAGGCTGCGCCGCTTGGTGGATGCGACGCC
>Ga0207128_1110_pt1 | contig 13227 bp, 12 predicted proteins | sample Alteio_BWMinHeat_18_FD_153522 | JGI IMG/M metagenome (GOLD analysis project Ga0207128, IMG submission 153522) | Enriched cells from forest soil in Barre Woods Harvard Forest LTER site, Petersham, Massachusetts, United States -... | ecosystem: Environmental > Terrestrial > Soil > Temperate forest >... | reverse complement strand
GTGGATCGTCATGAATTTTTAGATAATGAATTTATATATGGCAATATTTTAGACTTAATAGAGTCATCAGTCTTGTTTGTAAAACGACATCTCCCCATTGCCGCAAGGATAATTCCGGGGAAATTAGAACGGGAAGAAACTCCTTTGATCCCCTCGGATGTTATAAGAGAAGCAATTATCAATGCATTTTGCCACCGAGATTATGGTGTATATGGGGGATCCGTAAAATTAGCGATCTACGAGGATCGGATGGAGATACAAAATAATGGTGGACTTTTACCCGGGGTAACCATTGAAAAAATTAAATCAGGATATTCTAAGCTGCGTAATCCGTTAATAGGGGATATTTTGTTCAGAGCAGATTATATTGAGGAATGGGGTAGAGGTGTTAAGGAAATTTTTGGTGAACTTAAAAAAGCGGGAGATCCTGAGCCTGAATTTCATTGCGATGAATATGATTTTCAGGTGACATTTAAATTTCCTGTTAGTATGAAACCAAAAGTCGTATTAATAGACGAACTTGATAAGTCTTATACGAATTTACCCGAAAGGCAAAAAGCAATTATCGATGTATTAAAAAATAATGAGGGCCTGCGGTCTACAGATATTTTGAAACAAATGGCAATCCCCATCTCTGACAGAACTTTGAGGCGAGAACTAGCGGCACTTAAAAAACTAGGCATTATTGACTCAAGCGGGCATGCCTGGACTGCTGTTTGGTTTCTTAAAGGCCAAATGACCAAATGATTAAAAAACCGCATAATACACTAGTTACGACAAATTTGATACAGCGCAGCACTCAAAATGCTAATTCTTCGTTGTTAGTGGATTGAATCCACTCTTAGGTACTTGATAAATCACTTCATTGGGTAATCGAGCTTCATGTCGGAATTGATTACCAAATTGAATATAGTAATCATATTTGGCCCTATTTTTGTCTTTACGATACTGGGCATGATGATTATCACGCAGTCCTGCAGCCATGGAACCTAGCCGTGCTAGGGAGAAGCCCGTCGCCCATCCGAGCACTTGTTCATCTAGCACTCCGCGCAATAATTGATCCTCTTCTTCCAGCTCTTTTTCTGTGCGGACAATTTCTAGCCTATAATCTTCATAACTCATGGGAACACATTTCTCTTTGGGGCTCATACTTTCAGATTCATCTATAATCTTAGAAAATAAATCTGATCCGACTTTTTGTTTCAATTCTACTACGGTAATATTGGCACGTGAAGGTTTTTCTTTTTCTTTTCGATAATAACCAATTAACTTTTGAACCATATCTTTGATATGGGCATTGAGTTCAGCGCACTCCTTAATATCATTTTCATCGGCAGGTCTAATTTGCTTACCTTTAAAGAGATAGACTCTAAGCTTGGAAGCCAGATCAGCTGGTACAGGTTCTTTAGGCCCTTTCAAATCTTTAATGAATTCCATGATTCGTGCGAATAAGCCTAAAATAGCACGTCGTTCTGTATGGTAATAAGCGGGCTTGTCCTTAAGTTTAACATTTTTAGGTTTTTTCAGGATATTTTCTAATAAACTGATTTCATGCAAGACATCCATATTTTCTTGGAGTTGTGTGATTTTGCCTAATTGTCCTGGCGCTGGTGCTTGATATAAAAGGGGATCAGGGAAAGAAGGCTTCTCGCTAGAAGCTTGTGTTGCTATCGCATCAGCTTTTAACTTTTGTTCATGTGCTAAGTTAAGAGCCTTTTGTGCTTCATAGGCTTTTTGTTTTAGTTTAAAAGCTTGTTTTCTGGCTTTTTTAGCTTCGGCTTTTCTTTTTGCTTCAAGTTGGGCGGCTTCTTTTTGTTGTAATGTGATGGCTTTCAATTTTTCTTGCTCGCCTTGTGTCTGAGCCTGTAATTCCCTATTTTTTTTATCTTCCTGTTCTAATGCTCTACTGTACGGTTTGAGAGAGAGCTCATCAGCTAATTCATTCAATTTCGTTTCAATGCCTTTTAAAACATTTTGTCGACCATCTATATATTTGTAAAATTTTTCATATTTTCCTAACTCTTCCTGCATAGTTGATAGTATATTGTGAGCCTTGACAGATTCACTTTGAAGTAAGAGTCTAAGTATTTCGGCGATCCTTAGATCGCAATTTTGAACATAGGATTCTTTAAGCTGTTCTGCTTGAATTTTGAAGTCCTTTGCCATTTTAAGAAGCATGTCTAATTCTGCTTTTTTTGATTCTAATGTGGCCTGATGGGCAGCTAATTGTCTTTCATCAAGAGGCTTCTTTTGTGGCTTTTGAGAGGGGATATTTTGCTTTAACTGCTGGACTCTATCCTTCTCCGCATCTAAAGAAATTTGAAGCAAGGCAATTTTGTCTGTTAATTCACGATGTTTTGTTTCAACCTTTTTGAGAGCATTCTCAAAATCTAAGTCGTACTTAGGATCGTCAAATGACAATGTCAAACTTTCGATTGATTTTTCAATTTCTGCTCTTAAGGCATCTTTGATTTCCGGGTATATTTCTAAAACAAATTGAGCAAATGTCTCGGGGGTAAAATCTTCTTCTGGATGTTCGCTTAGACGAGAAAATAGTTTAGGCAAACATTCAGATAATGAGGTTGGTGTAAATCTACCCTCAAAACCACCTTTCGTTTTGTTAAATTTAAAAAGATTTGGAAACCGAAAACTTATATACTGATTACCCTCATCATCAGCCTCGACTATACAGCAAAGGTCTAACATTGTAAAATATTCAGCAATCTTTTTCAGAAAAGCTATTTCTTTTTTACTATCTTTGTCTGAAAATGTGAATCCCAACTGAAGATATTTATATAGAAGATATTGAGTGTTTTGTTGAGGTGGTTTATCTTTAGTTACATCGCTTGTGCAGTGATGAAAAATAGCAAGTGCAGCATATCTGATTTCTTCTTGGGGTAAGGGAGAAATTTCTGGATTAAACAGTAAATCCACCATTGCTGGTTGGAACGGTTTAGCTTTCACAGCAAACAGTAAAGCTATCTTATATGCCTCGAATCTATCCTTCAGTGTTATTTTTGCATACTGTGGATTTTGAGATACCTTACGCTTTTGAACTCGCAGTATTGATTGAACCAGTGCCAAACCACCAAAACTACAAGCCATCGACAAACAGCTTTTAGGTGCGCCAGGCTTAGCATAGAATTGATCAACATCTGCAGAGGCTTCAATTAAACGCAAGGCGAGATTGGTTTCATTGTTGTTACAAGCATGACAGAAAGCATTTTGATAGTCTTTATTTTTAGCATTGACATCGGCGCCGAGCTCAATCAAAAGGTTAAATAAGTTTAGTTTGTTTTCAGAGGTGAGTGGCCTTCCTGATACTTCTACCTTAATTATAGTAGAAAATAAGCTATCGCCCGTTGTTGGATGAGGAACGTCAAGAGGCCTTCCACAGGTAGTAGCCAGATAACGAACCACTTCTGGTTGATTACCAAATAGGGCACGTTCAACAACAGAAAATTTTTGTTTGCATCTATGCCTAAGGTTTGCCCCGTGTCGTACTAGCAATTTTACCATTGCAAGACTAATTTCGGCAGCCACCAGCAGAGGTGTTAGGCCTTTATCAGTTTCGAGTTCAAGAATAAGACGTTTATTTAAAAAAAGTAAATTAGAAAATACATGATTAAATCTCAGTGTTTCAACATTTTGAATAAGATGAGGGCTTCTGACACCATGTGCCAATGCAAGGTTTAGCGTATGTCTGTCTTCTGTATAAACTTGGTTGTGTTCATTTTTGTATAGCTGATAAAAAAGACTCTGAGGATCTTCCGCCCAAGACCAGGTTGCCTCAACGCTGAGTAAACAATTTAAAACAGCTTCCTCATCCGCTGCTAATATAGCGGCGTCTAGTAATTTGCGTCCGTTGGGGAGAGTAACAGTAAGATCTCCACCATTTGCTACATATTCTTGGACTTCTTTAAGATCACCTTTAAATACTGATCTAAAAATGGCAATGTGAGGGGTGGTTGAATATTGAGTTAATAAGAAATCGACAATAGATCCCTTTGAATACATTGCAGCGACATCCAATAAGGACCACTGATGTATTGCTGAAACGACAAACATGTCTCCAGAATCCCTAGCATATTGTTGAACCTTGCCGAGGTTATCATCAATAATGGCTTGAAAAATGGGACTTGAATGTTTTAGTTCATCTGGTTTTAAAGGGAATGGAACGTAACGTTTTATTCTGTACCCTACAGGCTCAGCTTTTTCATTCATTTCTTCTATTGACATTCTTTTCATGATTTGAAACTCTCGAATTATACATTCAATATTTTGATGCTTGTAATTTAGAACAGACTTAAAAATGGTTAAGAATCAATAATAAATGTTATCAAACTAAACAGATGCAGTCAATTTTTTAGTTGAATCCTTGAAAACTATCTGCGCACATCAGAATAGGTTTGATTAATAACTTTTTACATAAAACGAGAATCTGTCTATTACCCAGGTACTCTCCATCTTTATAATTAAATTTTTCCTGAAATTATGCGGTTTTATTGCATAATGTGTAAATTTTTGAGAAGCTTAAATAGCTACATTAATGTGCACAAAAGTGACACAGTCTAAAATTTTGCAGATTGGTTAGTTTAGTAACCATTTTTCTAAGTGCTTGATTTTATTGTAAAAATGTACCCATTGCGCCCGCTATATTTGCATGACCATGCACAACTATGCATAGCTGATCCCCACAAAATCCCCACAATGCTTTTTTATCGAAATAGCTATATGACTGCGTGTAGAGTCGCTTAAAATGCATGTTTTTTTATATAAAATACTTGCATTTTTTACTGAAACTGACTAAGATGTATAAATATGAGAAGCACCGTAAAATTAATGAGTCATTTAGAGACAGGCAAAGTTTACCGCCGAGAAGCCCTTATGCCTTATACAAAGGCAGTTGATCGAGACTTACTGTCCTTATCTAAGATGGGTACCTTAAAAAAAGTAGCCCCCGGGCTTTATTACTACCCTAAAAAATCACGCTTTGGAGAGTTACCCCCTAATGACTTTGATTTAGTAAATACTTTCCTAAAAGATGACCCTTTTTTGCTTTTTAGTTGGAATGACTATAATAACCTTCAACTTGGTCTATCCCAACTTTACAACAAAATGGTTGTTTACAACCGAAAACGCCATGAAGAAGTCCGGTTGGGAAATAAACTATTTGATTTTCAAAGACCAAATAAAGGCTTTCCCACAGAATTAAGTAGGGAGTTTTTGCTCGTGGATTTACTAAATAATTTGTCTGAGGTTACCGATAGCCCTGAAGAGGTAAAAAAGCATGTTAAAGAAAAATTATCATCATTCGATTTAGAAAAATTAAAGCAATTATCAAAATGGTATGGTAAAGTTGGCACAAGGAAATTTATACAAGGGATCATTAACTGATATGGCTGATTTATTTCTGAATCAATTGCCTGATGCAAAAGAATTATTTGAAATAAACGCTCAAGAGAAAAATATTTTGCCTATTCTAGTAGAAAAAGATTATTGGATAATGCATACCTTATGGGGTTTAATTCAGCAAGGCTTTAATTTTGAACTCAAAGGTGGAACCTCTCTTTCTAAGGGTTTCGGAATTATCAATAGGTTTAGTGAGGACATAGACATTCATTTTCATCCACACCCCGATGATAACGTTAAAACCGGTAAAAATCATGATAAGGATACCCATATTCAAGGCAGAAAACACTTTTTTGATAAACTCGCCAGTTCCTTATCTATACCCAACCTAACATTTGAACGAGATCCAAGCTTCGATGATGAAGAGAAAATGAGAAATGCAGGCATCATTGCTCAATACGATGCCCTATTTGCTAGCCTACCGGATATAAAAACTGGCGTTTTGTTAGAGGTAGGCTTCGATCAAACAACTCCCAACCTATCAAAATCAATCACTTCTTGGGCTTATGAAAAAGCCAAAACTCTTGGTCTTGATATTGTCGATAACCGAGCTGTTGGTGTGAAATGCTATTGCCCAGAATATACCTTTGTTGAAAAACTGCAAACAATTTCTACCAAGTATAGAAATCAACAAGAAAAAGGGACCTTCCCTAATAACTTTCTCAGGCATTATTATGATGTATACCAGCTACTGGCAAATGATCGTATTTTAAACTTTATAGGCAGTGAAGCATATTACCTCCACAAAGAAAATCGATTTAGAGCATCTGATGAAAAAAACTTATCAAAGAAAGCAGCCTTTACATTCCCAAACAATGACGTTAAAAATTTATATGCAATAAAATATCAGGAAAAGGCAGCCTTATACTTCGAACAGCAGCCTCCTTTTACCAAAATTTTAGAAAAAATATGGCATTATTTAGATAAACTATAAAGCCATTAAACTTTTCAAGCTCAAAAACATATAGAAAAATATTTTTCAAAATAAAACCAATGTTTTTCCAAATTTTAAAGAAGAGGTGGAATTAATGGCTTTTTTCATAGAATTGATATGTGACTCCAAACTGTCAACATGATATTTTAAATGATTAAACATTGCATACTTTTCCTCGCCATTTTTATCTGTTATAGGCGGATACATCATTCGATTATTACCATCAATATCTTGATGCCCTATCACAGTATTAACGTGACTAATAATTTCATTATGCACTTGTAATTGACCATCATTGTAGTCATATGCGGATGGCGATATATGAGCGTAAATACCTTTTTCCCATCTAGACTTTTGAAACATACTTCTATAGGAAAAGTGTACATGTTCTGTATAAACACGGGTCATATTGAAAAAATCAACCCCATGAGTTTGCAATACATTACTAAAAGTAGGCTCTAAGATTAATTGCCTTAATATTTTTACTTGATTTATTTGCTTTTCAATATAAGCCAGTCGATCAAACAATCTAACAAATGTTTCCAATTCAGTAAATGCACCGAGATGTGTAATTTCAGAAGGTTTGTTTCCCATATAAAATCTCTTGCTCCGCTAATTGTAATCCCCACAAAATCCCCACAGTCAACATGTTGTCGACAAGGTAAGAAACAAAACTATTCGTGTAACCTATTGAAATATAAGGGAAATTCTGGCGCGCCCGGAGAGATTCGAACTCTCGACCACCTGGTTCGAAGCCCGTCTTGAATTCTAATTAGAAGTGCGACAGTTTTTTGCTGTATATTCATAATCTTAGCAAATTTTGAACTATCAGCAAAGGGGACTGCCGCATGAGATATTATACACATTTGAATATGAGGGAGCGATGCTTAATTTCTACCTTCCTATCTATGGGAACCAAGGTTGATACTATTGCTCAAAGGTCGGGACGACATCGCTCAACCATTTACAGGGAGATCAAAAGAAATACTAAAGGTGAACGTTATATGCCCGGTGAAGCCCAGGCGCTAGCAAAAGAACGTCACCCTCATCCCCCTAATAAAATTGATACCCTTGCTAGTTTGAATAAATTCATTCTTGATGGTCTTTCAAAAGGTTGGAGTCCAGAACAAATTTAGGGTCGGATGCTCAATATAAAAGCAGATTTTTATGCCTGCCATGAAAGCATATATCGATATGTTTATCAACATAAGAAAAATAATCTCTACCAGCTCCTTCCCAGAAAAAATCCTAAGAGAGGATGTCGTAATACACGAAAAATTCACCAGAAAACCCATCTTCTACAGCGAAATATTGTGCATCGACCAGAAGAAGTAAATCTACGTAATACTTTAGGTCATTGGGAAGGCGACACAATCCATTTCCCAAAAAATCAGATATCATGCGTCTCAACACTTGTTGAAAGAAAAAGTCGTTTCTTATGCCTACGAAAAAATGAAAATAAAACAAGTCCAGCAGTTATCAAAAAAATTTGCAATGCCATTATTTCTTCTCCAAGAAAAATATGGCAATCCCTGACATTGGATCAAGGGTCGGAGTTCATGGGCTATCCCTCTTTAGAACACAAAACAAAATGCAAAGGCTTTTTCTGCGACCCTCGTTCTCCTTGGCAGCGTGGAAGCAATGAAAATATGAATGGGCGTCTCAGGCGTTATTTACCCAAAAAACACCTCATAGACAAGACTAGCCAAGAGGATTTAGATAGAATAGTAATATTGGTGAACAACACCCCGAGAAAATGTCTGGGGTACCAAACACCTCAGGAAGTGTTTATACAGCATTGGAAGACTTTTCGTCGCGCTACACTATAGAATTCACCCCCCTAAAATTGCATGACCGAGCACGACAAAGCACAACTCATTTACACAAAAGTTACACAGCCCTTTTATCGTGTTTGTAATGAATGTAATTTCATCTTAACCCCATCTAATAAAACTCTGTGTTCATTTAGACTCATTTTAAGTGAGTTATAAATCTCCCAATCATGAAGGCATGAGTTAGTTATCATGGTTATGTGTAAATACACCATTAATCTACCTGTTCTTAAAGGCTAAATTGTATACAGATTCAATAATAAAGTCATAAAAATACCCATTTGGCACATGGCCGAAACCATCGATAAGATGATAACGCGAATTTTTAATTTTATCTGCAAGCGCTTGGCCGTGGTCGGGAGGGAAAATGGGATCTTCTGTCCCATGCAAAACTAAACAGGGTACCCGAACTTCTTGAGGAATATTTTTTATAGTAGCCTCTGAGTTTCGGCAAACGAAAAGGTGATTTGTGAGACTCTCACGATTTTTAATTCTTTTAATGAATTCATTGTGTATTTTGCGGTAGGTTGATTCTTCGAAGGAAATTTTAGACCCATTTAAAATTCGCCACCCTTCCAGACGAAATTCGAGATCATCTTCAAAAGTCTGAGGGGGTTGGCTTGTGAATTTTTCTATCCACTGGAGATAGACATCCTTTGTGCGTGATAAGGTATTCTCTTCAGGAGGCAATCCTGCGTAGGCGAGGTTCATAGGCCTGAAATCACAAGAAGATGCAATTAAAGTGCAACTGAGAACGCGTTTCGAATAATTTACAGCAAGTAATTCAGCTATTACCCCGCCCAGTGACAATCCAAGCACATGAACATCCTTAATCTGCAAAAAATCTAGGAGACCTACAGCGTCTAACATCATGTCATAGAGATTGTAGGGATGAGTTTCAAAATTAAAACAAGTGGACAAGCCTGTATCTCGGTGGTCATATCGAATTACAAAAAAACCCGTTTTTGCTAGTTCCATACAGAATTCGTCTGGCCATAATATTCCCTGGGTGCAAGCTCCCATTATCAGTAATAAAGGCGTATTTTCTTTTGACCCAAATGTTTCATACCAGAGGTCGATATTATTTGCTTTTGCTACGGGCATATATTTCCCCCATGTTTAATACGAAAAAGAATAGTTTTTATGCTGACGGTATAAAAGCCGTAATAAACACGGCCAAAATATATTGTATGTTAGCTTCCTTAGATTTAAGTTGCTGGCACAATTTTAATCTGATAAGATGAATTACTTAGGCATACTACACTTGACTTGAAAATAAATAGGTTCCTTTATGCATGTGGAATTAAATGATATTACACATATTTCGAGAAAATATTTAAATACTATTAAAAAAATATCTGACCCTTTGAAAGAGAAATTTGGCATTACATACTTTGCCCGACAATCTGTTAGCAACGATGGCTATTGGGAAATTTTGGGAAATTTGCCTGATTGGTTAGATCATTCTGCTTCTAAAGAATTTTATCAAATTGATTCTAGCCTTATCCACCCTGCTCATTACAAGTCTGGTTTCATCGTCAATTCGTCTTATAGCGTTCCCGAACATCTAAAAAACCTAATAACCGAGACCCGTGATGTATATGACATTGATCATACCTTATGTATTTTTGAAAAGACCTCTAAAGGCGGCGAATGGTATTTCTTTGGTACTTCTGCCAAAAACCATCATATTGTAAACACATATATTTCGCAAATTAATGCTATTTATAAATATATTCCGTATTTTAGAGAAGAAGCAAAGAAAATACTCGACCAAAATTTGGATTTTAAAATTAATTTGTCTCATTTAAAAAACGAAGACTTTCAATCCCCTCTATTTAAGATAAATTTATTTGCAATGAAGAATGGTATCGATGAGATCCTAGAATCTTTTGGGAAACGGATTTCATCGCGAGAAAAAGATTGTTTGCATTTGCTCGTTAATGGTAAAACTGTTAAAGAAACTGCTAAGATACTCCGTCTATCACCCAGAACTATCGAAGGATATTTAAATCGGCTAAAAGAAAAGGTTGGCTGCAAACATAAGCGAGAATTATTGGCCTTATTGACAGAAGGAGTCCATTCTTTAATCAACCAATATAATTGATTCAATTAGGTGAATAAACGGCTTCGACATTGTGCCCATCAGGATCTATAATGAAAGCAGCATAATAACCTTCTTCATATTCAGATCTAAGACCTGGCTTACCATTGCATTTAGCGCCATTTTCAATCGCAACCGAATAAAAAATATCAACCATTTTTATGTCTGTAGCGTTAAATGCTAAATGAACGGATTGTGATAATGGTGCTTCCTCGGTCGCTTGACGTATTTCAAACATGTCATGAACGCTTGTTCCATATCCGACGACGACATTTTTAATTTCAAGCACTACATTATTTCCTAGTGCATTCATAATTGGGTCATAAAATCTACGACTATTTCTTAGATCTTTAACTTTTATTTGTACATGATTGAAAATTCCAGCTTTCATAATTCCCTCATAATAACAATCCAAACCATTTTAAATACATCCACGTTGATGATTAAATCATCATAAAACAGCCAATAGAAGGTCAACTATCACCTCACATAATCCTTTGTAGGTTGATTAGTCTGCCCTAATTCGTTTAGATTTCCGTTTGAAGAATAAAATTTCATAGTTAGTCTATCACAGTACTCATGGGCTAATTGTTCTCTAGACAATTTCCTTAATTCATCAATATCATTAGAATCTTTTAGATCTAACAATAATTGTTCTTTTGATTTATCTTTAAAAGAATTATAAAAAAATTCAAAAATGTCTAGAACAGTATTTAGCCCTTTTTTTCTATAATTGGACCCTTCAAATGCTTCAGGATATTCTGAATAATCAGCCATTTCTTCATTAGACATTTCTTTACTCAATATTTTATAACCTTCATTTGTAGATATGCCAACAAATAATATTTTTTTACTTTGATCCACCGTGACACAAGTGACCTTTGCAACGATATCATTACCATCAATATTTTCAAATATATAAGTATCGCCAATAAACAATGGTTCACTAGCCTCATGAAATTTAACTGATGGTAACTGACCATCCAATGTGCTTGGTAATTTTGGATAATTCCTAAGACAATCTGCAATGTCATAAATATCAATATGTTTCTGTTTGCGAGCATAAAGTTCGGACGGTTTAAATATTCCTGGTTTCTCAAAATCTACAATATTCAAACCATATACCATGAATGCATAACTCATTGACACAAAAATGACACAGTAAAAATTGTAATTTTTGAGTTCCATATGAAAATAATATTTCTAAAAGCCCTTGTAAATTACCTGTATAAAGTAGAAGAAAACGATTTTGTCTCTCGACAAAAAAATGAGTTTCTTGAGGCTCTAAAATACACGGAAGACCATATTTTGAGTCGTTCTGCGGAAGAATGGACGTCAGCAACGGTATTAAAGGACATTACAAGTCTTAATCAAATTTTAGGAAAAACATTACGTGTGCATCCTTTAAGTCACACGTCGGAAAAAATTTCAAAAGAAGGCTATCGTTTAGAGAGTGTAGTCAGCTATAGACCATGCCCACTACCAGAGTATTCAGCTCGATTTAATATACAAAACCCTGGTAATATTTTTAAATGTCTATCCGCATCCGATAAAGCGGCCACTGCAGCTGAAAGTACTAACGATATTTTTGCCTCTGCTACAGATTTTTTGAAGTGGTATTTAAAATGGGATAAGCAATACGATTTTTCATTTCAAGAGTTAGAAGATACTGTTAAAAGGGTGGTAGAAGATCATGGGGGAAACGTTGAACAATGGCGAAATACGCATTTTGATGGAAAATCTCTCTCTTCATGGCACCATGATTTTTTTGAAAATGAAGGAAAATCATTTAAATTTCCTGATGATCTATCTGGATTAATAAAAACTGCTCTCACGAGACACACCGTTAATGGCTTATATACCCCTCAAGAACTAAAGGCGATTGATAGGGTTATTAAATTTTTTCTTCCCCCTCAAGAAATCCCACAAGCTATGCAAAAAATGGCAGAAAAAGTAGTCAAAATGATCCAAGAAAAAGCAGAGCCAATTGACATCGCAAGTTATGTTCGTTATGCGATAACACATGAGATCCATCCTTTTCCCAACGGCAATGGTCGCACAGCGAGTGTTTATATAAATTCCATCCTCATGAGATTTGGATATCCTCCCATTCCGCGTCAAACACGCGCCCTTCGTGAAAAAGATGTACTTGAAGTTCGAAATTCACCCAATAGATATGTTCTCTATAGAGAAAAACTTCGCAACCGCCTTCGGAATCGCTGCCAACATGATTTTGCACCAGCTTGCGAAACATTCAGAACAAAAAAAGAGATGTCACCAAACAACCGTGCAAACCCTGCTCAAACACCCAAAAATAATAAAGAGGCAATATCTGGTGAGCTTGCAAGCCCTACGAAAGCATCAAAAAAACGTAAGGCCCGAAAAAATAATAACCACCCTTGATAGTAAGGGTAGCCATTTTTACATCAAGAAACAAGAATTAAATGAATGAAAAGAATGTTTTGCAAACCACAACCTTCAAAATTTTTATGTGACACAAACTTCACTTTCATCAAAAACTTGGGCGGTTAATAAAGGAAGTTCCTTAATTATCTCTTCAAATGATGGTAATCTAATAATTAAATTACTCAAATATTGATCCCAATCCCTCTCTATTCTTTCCAAGTAATAACTATTCATAAAGAATTGTTGGCTGTCGTTAAATTCAATATTCTTGATTTCGCATTTCCGAATGAAAGCTTCTCTGAAACCATTCAATTTTATTTTATTTTTAAAATCTTTAAGAATCCGCCATACATCATAAAAATCTCTTACTCTCGATCGCACCCAACCCTTGGCTTTTAAGCGTTCAAGATTCTGCAAAATACCTCTATATTTTTCTGCCAAAATTTCTTCTAAGGCATAGGCTCGTATTGTTTGAGAAAAGCTTTCTCCGTATTCATGGATAATGTTTTTTTCTTGAACTGGAAAGACTAGTTTTTCAT
>Ga0207128_1124_pt1 | contig 13270 bp, 11 predicted proteins | sample Alteio_BWMinHeat_18_FD_153522 | JGI IMG/M metagenome (GOLD analysis project Ga0207128, IMG submission 153522) | Enriched cells from forest soil in Barre Woods Harvard Forest LTER site, Petersham, Massachusetts, United States -... | ecosystem: Environmental > Terrestrial > Soil > Temperate forest >... | reverse complement strand
GCCGCCCGATCTCGAACAACTATTTAAAAATTTTATTAAGAAACTCTCTCAATCTTTTAAAGGCACAAAGACTCCGAACGGCGGCGGGTTTGGCACCAAAGGATCTTTCTTTGAGAATAAAAATGATCTGCAAAAATTCAGTCTCATAGTCTTAGCGGTGATACTGGTGGCTTATATCGGAGGTGGGGTTTATATCGTGAATCCCCCTGAACGAGCGGTTGTCATGCGTTTTGGTAAATATGTGCGCACCGAAGGCCCGGGGCCCCATTGGTTACCGCTTTTGGTAGAATCAAAAGAAATCGTGAATATCGAGCGTGTTTTGACGAGCGATCATAATGGCCTAATGTTAACCCGCGATCGTAACATTGCTTCAGTCGGGATTGCGGTTCAATATCGCATTGGCGGGGGAGAAGATGATGTCCGCTCATATCTCTTCAATGTCGTTGATCCTGTTCATAGTTTGAAAGAATCTGCCGAAAGTTCAGTCCGTCAAGTGGTGGGACAATCCACTATGGATGAGGTATTAACTCTAAAACGCGCGGAAATTGCAGAAGCAATTAAACAACAAATTGTTGAAACCATGAAAAAATTACCACACCGGAATTTTGGTGATGGATGTGGCCATGCAATTTGCAAAAGCCCCGGATGAAGTTCGAGCCGCTTTTGATGATGTCATTAAAGCGGCCGCCGATGAAGAGCGTTTGGTTAATTTGGCCCATGCCTATGAAAATGAAGTGCTTCCGAGGGCAAAAGGCACCACAGAACAAATGAAAAATGAGGCCATGAGTTATAAGCAAGAAAAGATTTTACATGCAGAAGGTAATGTGGGACGCTTTAACGCCATGATCCCTGAATGGCAAAAGGCTTCTAAGTTGGTGCAAACCCGCCTCTATTTAGAAACCTTCGGTAATATTCTCTCTAAAACCACTAAAATTATTGTGGAAACCCAAGGCTCCAATAATTTAATTTATTTACCTCTGGATAAATTAATGAATAAAAATAAAGACTCACATGAATCACGCGACTCAAAGTCTAAAGATGGGGTGTCTGCTGAGAACCATCACGCTACCTCGGGCAGCTTAGAGTCATCGGAGAAAAATCCATGAACCGTTCATTAAGCACGATTTTTTTAGGGGTAGCCATCGTTTTAGCGGTGATGAGCTCCACCTTGTTTGTTGTTTATGAATCCGATCGCGGTATCATTACACGATTAGGCGGGCTTCTAAAGGATAAAGAAGATCATGTCAGAATATTCGGCCCGGGGTTACATTGGAAACTTCCTTTAATCGATCGCCTACATGTATTCGACAATCGCCTCAATATGGCAGAAATTCCGACCGAACGTATTGTCACCAAAGAAAAAGAAGTATTGATGGTAGCGGTGTTTGTACAATGGCGGATTATGGATTTTGCGTTATTTTATAATACCACTCAGGGTATCGTAGAAGGAGTGGGTTCTCGAGATCGCGCTGAACAATTACTACGCCAAAATGTTAAAGGGGCGCTACACGCCGAATTTGGTCAACGCACCATCGAAAATGTGATCTCTGGCGAGCGACATGAATTAATGGAAAGCTTAATCAAGCGAATAGATGAGGGCATGCAAGGGTATGGTATGCAAGTGGTTGACGTGCGGATGAGCCGAGTCGATTACCCTCCAGAAGTGAATGATAAAGTCTTTGCCCGTATGAGCAGCGAACGCAAACAAGTCGCGGTGCGATTTAGGGCGAGTGGTGAGGCCAAAGCCGCAAAAATTCGGGCAGAAGCCGATAGAAATTCTCGGGTGATGATTGCCGAAGCGGAAAAAGAGGCTGAACAGCTTCGGGGTGAAGGCGATGCAAAGGCCTCTGAAATTTATGCCAAAAGTTACAGCAAAGCCCCTGAATTTTTCGAATTTTACAGAACACTTGAAGCCTATAACCACGCTTTCAAAAACAAAGACGATGTCTTAGTCTTGAAACCTGAAGGCGATTTCTTTAAATTCTTTAAAAATCGTAACTTAATAAAAGAGACCCAAAACCGTGTGGAATGATCTGTTTGCAGCCTTGGCGCTCGTCTTAGTATTTGAAGGGATGTTGCCTTTTTTGAAGCCTGGACTGTGGCGTCAAACCATGGGCCGCATCGCAGAACAAAACGATCAAGCACTTCGTGTTCTGGGGCTTTTCTGCATGCTGATGGGCGTATTTTTGCTCTATATGATTCGAAGGGTGTAAATGCATTCGAAAAGAGCGGTCATTCATTTAATGGTGCCGAGGAGAGGACTCGAACCTCCACAGGGTTTCCCCCACAAGTACCTGAAACTTGCGTGTCTACCAGTTTCACCACCTCGGCCATCTACAGAGGATCTAACCTGGACTGACCAATTGTGTCAATGATATGATAAGATAAAGTTATGAGTAAGAAAACAAGCCAATCAGATCCCTTCGCAGATCGCGAAGCCGCAAAATATTCACACCCTATTCCCAGTCGGGAATTTATCGCGGGCTTTCTATTAGAACGTCATGCCCCGGCAAATTATGCGAATTTGGTCTCGGAACTTCATCTCTCTCAACCCGAAGAATTAGAAGCCTTAAGACGACGCTTAAAGGCCATGCTACGAGATAGACAATTGGAGCGCTTGAGGGAAGGGTATTATTGGCCAACCGGTCACCGTGTATTGGTGTCGGGACGCGTTCAGGCGGAAAAAGGCAAAAAACATCAAGTCTGGGTGATCCCTGACGACAAGAGCAGCCGCATTTCACTTCACCCCAAGGATAGCTCGCGCGTTTATCCAGGCAATCGAGTGGTGGTGTCTGTGATAAGTGCACCTCACGCCCAAACCCGGGAAGGAACTTTAGTCGAAGTCACCGAGCAAAAATCGCTTTTTGTGACAGGCCGATTTATCCGAGAAAAAGGCCTGAATTATGTCATCCCACATGGTAAAGAAATGCCCCATGATGTTCTGATCCCCCAAGGCGAGGAGAAGAATGCAGCCCACGGAGATATTGTCGTCGTTGAAATTGATTCAAAACCTTCTCGATTTGTCGAGCCTTTAGGGCGAGTTATCGAAGTGTTAGGTCAAGAAAATACTCCTGGTATCGAGATTAAGACTGTCGCCAAGGCCTTTGGTTTGTCAGAATCTTGGCCGGATGCAGTCCTAAAGGAAATGAAAACATTAAAAGACACCATTCCCGATTCTGCCAAACGTGGGCGATTAGATATACGTGATCTGCCTCTCGTCACCATCGATGGGGAAGATGCCAAAGATTTCGACGATGCGGTTTATTGTGAGCCTAGAAAAGGCGGCGGATTTCGTTTGTATGTGGCCATTGCCGATGTTAGCTATTATGTTCGCCCCAATACAGCCTTAGATAAAGAAGCCTTAGTGAGAGGAAATTCGGTCTATTTTCCTTCAAAAGTTATTCCTATGTTACCGCACGTATTATCAAACGGGCTTTGTTCGCTTAATCCCGATGTCGACAGACTCTGCATGGTGTGTATCTTAAACATCAGCGCGAGCGGCAAAGTCACGGGCTACGAATTTCATGAAGCGATTATGCGATCAAAAGCGAGGCTTACCTATACTGTAGTCGCTACACTTTTGAAAGCCGATCCCGATTCAAAACTAAGCGAGTCTTATAAAACTATTCTTCCTCAATTGAAGCATCTCTATCAGGTGTATCAACTTTTAAGCAAAGAGCGAGAAAAAAGAGGGGCCATTGAATTTGAGACCCTCGAAACCCGGATTATTTTTGGGGAAAACGCCAAAATTAATCGCATTGAACCGGTTGAAAGAAACGAAGCCCACCGTTTAATTGAAGAATGTATGTTGGCCGCCAATGTGGCGACCGCCAATTTCTTAAAGAAACATAAATTACCAGGGCTTTATCGTATTCATGAAGGCCCGCCGCCCGATAAATTGGTGGATTTAAGAGTGTTTTTGAATGAAATGGGATTGTCTTTAGGGGGCGGGGCGGAACCTCAACCCATTCATTATGCCAAGCTTTTATCGGGTATCGAACATCGCGCCGACTCCCACGTTATTCAAACGGTGCTTTTGCGTTCCTTAAGCCAAGCCACCTATTCCCCCAATAATGTCGGACATTTTGGTTTAGCCTATCCCGCTTATTGTCATTTCACTTCCCCTATCCGTCGCTATCCTGATTTACTGGTACACCGCAAAATCAAATTGGTGCTAAAAGGACAGTGGAACGAAAAACGTCGTGCGATAGCGAAAACCGAAGAAGCCAAACTTGAACTCGTGCGTTTAGGCGAACACTCCTCTATGACGGAAAGACGCGCCGATGAAGCCACTCGAGACGCCTCCCGATGGTTAAAATGTCAATATATTGAGAAACATGTCGGTGAATCTTATGAAGCAGTCATTACAGGGGTAACCCGCTTTGGATTCTTTGCCGAATTAAAAGGGTTTTATATTGATGGTTTGGTGCACGTTACCAGTTTACAAGACGACTACTATTATTTTGATCCCATCCACCACCGACTGGTCGGAGAGCGAACGAAAAAAACCTATCGTTTAGGGGATACCGTCAAAGTGATTATTAACCATGTCGATGTCCATGAACGCAAAATTGATTTTGAATTAATCGGTGCTAAACCTAAAGATAAACAGCCTCCCAAAAGGGGAGCGCCTCGAGAACGAGGCGGTTCTTCCCAAAGAGGAAATCCTCCGCGTAAAGGGGGACGTTCAAAATCCAGAAAGAAACATAAAGCTAAACGCTAATGGATAAAAATTTAGTCTGTGGTCTTCATGTCGTCAGAATGCTCTTAACGCGCTTTCCTGAGCGCATCCTGGAGCTTTATTGTTTAGGCACCCGCGATGATAAACGCATGGAAGAGATCCAGATTTTAGCTCGCAGACAAGGGCTGAAACTGCATAATATAGGCAAGCGGGAATTTGATAGCTGGTTTCCGGATATGGCTCATCAAGGGGTTGGTGCACGCGTTAAAGGAAGCATTTTATTAGCGGAACCCGATCTCCCCACATTAGTGGAGCAATCTGAAGGCGATCCTTTTATTTTGGCATTGGATGGCATACAAGATCCCCATAATTTAGGGGCTTGTTTACGCACCGCCGATGCAGCAAATGTAACGGCCGTCATTATGCCGAAAGATCGCTCGGTCGGCATCACCCCTGTTGTTCGCAAAGTCGCCTCGGGTGCAACCGAAACCGTTCCCATTGTGCAGGTGACAAATTTAACGCGATCCTTAATCACATTAAAAGAGCTGGGGTTGTGGGTAATTGGTACTGCTGTTGATGCCAAACAATCCCTATATCAAACTGATCTCAAGGGCCCTGTTGTCATGGTGCTGGGAGCAGAAGGAGTAGGCTTGCGCCGTTTAACCGCAGACACCTGCGATCTTCTCGTCACCCTTCCCATGTACGGCACAGTAGAAAGCCTGAACGTTTCCGTTGCAACTGGAATTTGCTTATACGAAGTATTAAGACAACGAAAGTTTTAGAAACAATAACTTAGAAAGATTGTTGTCTTGATGCCGGCCTCCATGGTATAGTGCTGATTAATAGTATTAAAGCGCGTAATTACAAGTAAAATAATAGTGGAGCCTTGAATATGACCAAAAAAACAAGATTCAAAGAATGGTGCGACTTTCGTAATTATTTAGGTCTAAAAAGACAAATTCTAGACAAGCCTCGCACTGCTGTGATTCGAAAAGAGGGTGATCTGCATCGCTTTCTAAGTGGTACTTATCGATACTGTGGTTTTTTAGAAGAGACGGTATTTCATGCGGCACTGGGAGAAAGGGATATGCTTTTTTTCAGGCGAGCTATAGCCGCATTGAAGCAATTATATGAGCTCGGCCCAGAACAGGATGAAGCTAAAGTTTCTTCTGAGTTTATACAAGTCCTAAATCAAGCTAATGCCAATAACGAAACCTTTCTCTCTTACCTCTTTCATTATTGTACGGAATCAGACCTTATTTTTGAAATGATTGGCCGTCAACCAGACCCATTGACTGTATTACAAGGAGTTGGCATTAAGGTAGAATGGCTAAAACCGAGTTTGGAATTGAGAAATTCTTTACAGCAGTCTATAGCCATGTCTGTTGCATTAAAATCGAATGCCTTGAGATGTTTTAAACAATATCTGCAACTAAAACTATCGCTAGGCTCTGAAAAAATGGGCCTACAAACAATATTCGATGCAACCTTAGCCGAAACAGATAGGTATGGTGCGACACTGCTGCACTATGCGGCTGTTGGAAAAGATGAAACCTTGCTCGATTATATTTTGCCTAGATATGAAAAAAATAAAACTGTGCATTGCCAAACCACGTCGGGCAATACGGCATTACATTGGGCAGTCTTAAATAATAAAGCTCAAGCGCTAAAGAAATTAATGAAAGCAGGGTTGGATGCCGATACTCCAAATGCAAAAGGCGAGACACCTCGTCAATTGGCTTTATATTATAGCGATCACGCCACCCTAGAAGCCCTATTGGAAGGCACGAAAGAATGGAGTGAAAAAACTGCTGTTGAGAAAAAGGTATTTTTTGATTCACTAGAGGCCGAACCCAGCCAAAGAGAACATATTCCAAGAATTCAACAATTGGTAGGCCCCATAGTTGATGGATTTGCCATTATTGATTCAGATTTTACCTCCTTTATTATTAATCAAAAGTTTAAATTAGATTTGAATGCATTTGCCAGAAAATCAAAGCCCATGGCAGTCCTAAAGCAATTATACGATGGAGAAAGTTCCGCTCCTTTACCTGTAGATGATTTGATCGTCTTAGAAAAAGTGCTAAGGGAGGCCATTGCTCGGGTAATGGGGGGAAGCGATCCAGATTGGATCCAAGATGAATATTATCTCAAAATTTATAGGTTGCATGGCTTTTATGCTCATTTTGAAACAGACATTGTACCCTGCGAAGATCTCCCGCATAAATTAAAAGAGTTAAAAAAACTTTGGTATAAATATGTCGTTTTTCAGGGGAAACCCCCTTTAGTCTCTGTTGATGATGCTACGGGGAGTGTCGTTGCGGTTCCTCTGTCTGCCGCGGTCAGAATGGATAATGAGGATGCTGTCAGATTTTGTGATTTAACTGCGCATCCGCAGTATGCACAATTTGAAGAAGCTGAAAGGGCTTTGATCTGCTCCATTGCGGCCCTAAACCCCCTCATGCCTTTGTACACTCAAACCCTCTTGAATTATGCCGTCAATGTTAATGCAGCAGTAGCCGTTAGGCTAATCGTCGAACATTGCCGCCATTGGGGAGGTAAAGACACCGATGACAAACCTCCTCTTTTTACAGCCATTTTACTTGGTAGATGGGGTTTGGTGGATTTATTCATGGAATTTTCACGAACACTAGAAGTAGATGACAGAGGGTATACTCAACTTCACTATGTCGTGCGGCAGAATTCTCCCGAAGGTCATCGATATCTTAGTCTGCTACTAGCTAAGTTTCCTGGTGCCTTGAATCAAAAATCAAAGGAGGGGTTCACCCCTTTGCATATAGCAACCATTTTTGGTAACACGGAGGCAGCCAGGATCTTAGTGCAAACGGGCGCCAATGTTGAAGCAAGAACTAGAAATGGTGATACCCCCTTATCACTGGCTGTGGGCAACGTACAAAGAGATGGCTCTCATAAAACATTATCCGATTTTTTAGTCTCACAGGGTGCATCCACTACTGTTGTGAATCAAAATGGATTTTCACCCCATGAGCGTGAAAAATACTGGAAAGCGCTTTTAGGATTTAAAAATTTTATTTTTGATAGAAAAGCTGAATTATTATATGCAGATTTCTATCTCTATACTCCTCATTATGAACCTATTCGTCCAAGTCCTAGCAGGTGCATGAGGATATTTCATGCAATATTTGATAGTGAGAAGTTTGCCTCTGAAATGCTGGGTGATCTAAAAGTAAAAGACTATCGTTACTTTAGCCCAGCTAATATGAATCCATTTTATGCATTTTTAGGTCAACAAGAGCTTGCAACGGACGTTATGAGAGGGGAAAAGCCTGTCGCCGAAACCCTCGAGGGAGCTTACGCAGTTTTGCCTGAGACAAGAAAACGTATATTGGGTACGCGAGCTAAACTTATCAGGTATATTGTTGAAAATTCGGTTGAATACAAACTACACCAAGAAAGGGAAAAATATGCCCCTAAACCTCTTCAGACAGAAAAAGCGAAGAGGAAGGCTAAAAAGAAGGGCAAAAATCAAGCCGCCCCTGCTTCAGAAGCCGCAACTCCCTCTGATAGTAAAAATGAAGCTGAAGAGAGGCAGTCACTGACTGCCCCGGTAGGAGATAGAAAACGGGACGAAGAAGAACGGTGCCTTACCGCGCCTGCCACTTTGGCTGGCGGAAGGCAGGAAGCAGAACAATGTCCCACCGTGCCTGCCACTTTGGCTGACAGAAAGCGGGGCGAAGAAGAAAGCGTTCTGGTTGCCAGCTCTCCGAAGAGTCCCACGCCGCTTTGGATTGTTAATAAACTTCAGGGGGGAAGAGGGAAAACCCACATTCGTTTGGCGGCATTTTATCTTCGAAACCTAAAGGGGATCTTGTCCTTTGAATCGACCTTTGCCAGTGAATGGGGGTTCTTTGAAGATTTGCTACCCAAACATCTCTTGTTGACAGCCAAACAACACTGCTTGGTTACTATTATTGAAAACTTGAAAAAAGAACATCAAAAAGATCCCGCTCTTTCGATATTGTCCCGAGAGACGGTCGATAAACTCACAAAGCTTCGTGAATATTTGGTTAAAGCTAACTATCTATTTTACTCGGACGCAAGCGATCCAACCGATTATGATTTGATTAATCAAATTCTTCCACTCTTTAAATCATTGTTTCCTATTTTTGCCAGACTTGAAAGAACGTTTTTGCCTGATGAAATGCGTGCCATCAGACAAGAGGTGGATCAACTATTTGAAACTCCTGCTTGTCAAAAATTTTGGCAAACATTAGAAAGCCACTATAAATCAAAGCAGGAGAAAGCGATGTCACCTGAAAAACATGTTCCCGCCATTCTGGAATGGATGCAGGAGTTAGCACCATTTTATCTGGGATGTAAAGGAGCCAATCGGTTTTCGGGACTTTCTTTATTAAGTAAATCACATGAGTTGAAATCCATTTTACATTTCTCTTTGTCTCAAGGGATAATCGATTTAGAAAAAGTGCTTCATTCTACCCCTCAATTCCAGGGCCTAATGATAAGGGAGGTGTTGCTAAGAATACGCCCTATTCGAAACATGACTGCACATGGTGAGGAAGTGTCAGAAGAACAAATGAAGGCCATTTTAAATTACATCGAGGATTGCGATTGGTTGCGTCAAGCCCCTGCTTCACCTCCTACTGTCCTAAACGCCAGTTTTTCCTAAAAAATTTCTTCATTTTTCCCCATAAGCAATCTTGATTGAAATTAAAACGAGTGGAACAGATATTTCCAAAGGAAAAAGGAGACATATCATGGGCGGTTTTAGCTGTTCTTTAACTAATTTTTAAATCCCAGGATCTTGTAAAAAATCCTTTCCTTGTATTAGAACAAGATCTTTTCTAATGAGATTTTGGAAGGTTTCTGAAGATCGATGCCAGTTGATCAGTTCCACTTTGAAGGGGAGATTAGATTCCTCAAAATCTTCGCTAATCTTAGCGAGCACTTCCCAAGAAATAGGTTCGACAAAACAAAGATCGAGATCAGAAAAAGGTTTTTGCGTTTTCTTTGCTCGTGATCCAAAAGCATAAAAACTGTAAGGATATTTTCCTAAAATCTCTTGTACAATACGAAAGTGGCGAACTTCCATTTGAATCATTGCAAATCTTCAAGCCGTTTTATCATGTCGTCCACTTCGGAGCAAAACTTAGGCAACATGCCAAAGATTTCACGGGCGACTGATTCATCATAGGTATGAACCGTTTTATTTCTAAATTCGATGAAAGTAAACCAAGTTTCTGGATTATGAATCAAATGATTAGCGGCTGCATCACGAAAAACAGACCGGGGATTATTTAAAGCTTCTTTTCCAAGCGCAACCAGGGTGTTTCGTAATGCCTTCCAAGCAAGCTCATAGGAATATTCGAAACATTGAATAGCCCCTGCCCGTTCCAATTCTGATTTTGCAAGTTTAACAGCTTGCTGCAATTGGTTAAACGCCTTTTTTAGGCTACTGATATCAACTTTGCCAAGAATAAGTTTCATTCATTACATCCCTTAAATATTCCCTCAATTAGAAAGAATATTGATAACTCCAACAGAGAAAAGTCTAGCAGCTTGCAATTAAAAATGCACTAATATTGTCAAATAACAAGAAACTGACCCTCGCCAAGCTACTCGGCCATTTTTTTCAGGGCTTCTTCTGTCATTCGAAATACCGTCCACTCATCCATAGGGAGGGCGCCAATTTTTTTGTAAAATTGAATGGCAGGTTCATTCCAATCTAATACCCACCATTCTAAACGTCCGCATTTTCGTTCTAAGGCCAGGCGGGCTAAAAACTGTAACATCTTTTGTCCAATGCCTTTTCCTCGCTGGGTATCCTTCACGTAGAGATCTTCAATATAAATACCCGGTCGGCCCAAAAAGGTTGAAAAATTGTGAAAGAAGAGCGCAAAACTCACAGGCTCATTTTTCTCATAACCTAAAATGACTTCAGCTGTTTTATTGGGACCAAACAAGGTTTCTTCTAAAACACTTTCTGTAGCAACCACTTCTGGCAATAATTTTTCATAATCTGCGAGTTCCTTGATAAAAGCCAAAATCAAAGGCACATCTTGCTTTGTTGCAAACCGAATGGAAAAAGAAGTGTTGTTATTCGTATTCATCCGCATATTCCTTCTCGAGTTCAAATGTTTTGCCTGTTATGTTGGCGCTTTCGTCGCTCATCAGATAAAGGTAAAGAGACAATAATGATTCAGATGAAGGCAAGGACTGAGGATTGAGGCCGGGGTAGGCTTCAAGGAATAGTGGGCTATTCACCCTTCCCGGATTAATGCTATTCACTCTAACATTTGTGTTGGTCTCTAATTCATCCGCCAGCAATTGCATCAAGCTTAAGATCCCCCCCTTGCTGACCGCATAAGCCCCCCAGTAAGCCTTGGCCTCCCGTCTTTTTGCGTCAGTCCCTGTAAAGATAATGGAGGCGCGTGGTGCCTTTTTGAGCAAGGGCAAGAGATAATGGATTAATAAAAAATGGCTGTTTAAATTTACTTGCATCACGTTATACCATTGTGCAATCGGATAATGTTCAATCGGCGTGAGGGAGCCCAACATGGCTGCATTTAAAACTATTCCGGAGAGAGCACCGAAATGTTTGTCGAGGGTCTGAGATAAAGTTTCATACTCTTTGGGAGTAGCGGTTGCTAAATTAAAGGGATAGAGTGCGGGTGTGGGACCACTCGCTTCTTCAATTTCATCATAGACTTTTTCTAATTGCTTAATAGAGCGCGCAAGCAATATTACCGTGGCACCTGCTTTTGCGTAAGCTTTTGCGACTTGTCGCCCAATACCCCGCGAGGCACCTACGATCAAAATCGTAGTGTCCTTCAATAAACTAGAATCCATTTTAAAATTTTGCATACCCCCATTTTACAGAGAAGAAATCGATTGTACAGTGGCCGTTGTTAAAGTGCTGACTTCGCCCCCGTGTATATACAGGCTTAGGCCAATTAAATGGAACCTTTACTTCTACAAAGGGTCTATTTATACGAAATTTCTATTTGTTAGAGATCAAGGCAAAAGCCTTTGGGAGAATGAGAAAATGAGTATGACAAATGATGATAAAATTCGAGAACGCCTTAAAGACGAGATTAATACCTTGCGTCGAAAAGTTGAAGAAACCAAAAGAAGTTTGGAAGCGGCCCTCCTTCTTAAACCCGAAAAAGCGATTAAAGAAAAAACCAAAAAACTCATTACCCACTTAGCTAATGTTGCCAAGACGCAAAGAGAGGAAATGAAAGCCCTCAAAAATTCCAAATTAGAGCATGACAGGGAAAAATTTGAGGATCTTGAACTCAGGGCAGCGGCTGCAGAAAATCTCATTCGCGAGCTTGAAAAATATATTCATGAAGGGAAAAAAGCTTTAGAAAAAACTCAACATCTTTATACTGAAAATCAAGAGAAAGTGAAAGCTGTCTTGAAAGAAGCTGATAATGCCTGTAGAGATTTAATTGGGAAATTAGAAGAAGAAGTGACGATATCTGAAGGAAAATTTGATGGAGAAATAAAGAAAATTAGTGATAGTTGGAAGAAAATTGAACACAAATACCGTGAGCCTTTTATGGAGTTTGTTCGAAAACCCGCTGCTTATCTTAAAGAAGCAGGAGTGCTGATAAAGAAATATGCAACAGAACATCCGGAAGAGCATGCTACAACAGAAATTTCAAAGCACATGACTTTTTCATCCAAAGATGAAGGTGAGCATAAAGTGCAAAGGGAACTCTCAAATGTTTCAAAACATGGAGAGAGCTCAAGACAAGAAGCGCTCGAAAAAGATGCCGGTCTCAGAAAGAGTCCCAAATCGCCAAAATCAAAGGGTTGGAATTTTTGAGCTGATAAACTAAATGCTAGATTCTAACTTCCAACGTACCGTCATTGCGAGCAGTTACTTAACAATAAGTTATCTTTAAAACAAATAACGCCCGTTAGACTCCCAATGCTATACTCTTACGAGTTTACCTGAATAAAAAAGGTGTGGTGTGTTTCGAGTCATTCGAGATTGGTTCCATCGTTATTTTTCCGATGTGGAAGCCGTATTATTATTTTTCATCCTGATTTTAGGATTCAGTCTGGTTATTTTCACGGGCAATTTTTTAACCCCAGTGCTTGCGAGTTTGGTCTTTGCCTATTTGTTGGAATCTCCTGTCGATTGTTTACAAAGATGGAATATTCCAAGATTAGCCGCAGTGCTCATTGTTTTCTTAGGATTTTTAAGCATATTGTTACTCTCAATTTTAGTGCTCCTACCTCTTATTTGGAAACAATTCATCAGTTTATTTAATGAAATTCCCAATATGGTGATGAAGGGGGAAGAAGCCTTAAAAGGCTTATCCCAACATTATCCCAATTATTTTTCAGAGGAACAGGTGAAGGAATTAGTGAGCTCGCTTGTGAGCGATGCGCGCAACTGGGGCAAAGTGGTTATCACAGCTTCTCTTTCTTCTATTGTGAGTATTATCACTTGGGTCGTTTATTTAATTTTAATGCCCTTTTTGGTGTTCTTCTTCCTTAAAGATAAAGATGCCTTGTTAAATTGGGTATCAGGCTTGTTACCCCACAAACGAGGTGTGTTACAAAAGGTAGCAA
>Ga0207128_1123_pt1 | contig 13270 bp, 9 predicted proteins | sample Alteio_BWMinHeat_18_FD_153522 | JGI IMG/M metagenome (GOLD analysis project Ga0207128, IMG submission 153522) | Enriched cells from forest soil in Barre Woods Harvard Forest LTER site, Petersham, Massachusetts, United States -... | ecosystem: Environmental > Terrestrial > Soil > Temperate forest >... | reverse complement strand
TTTTTGGAGAAAACATTAAAATCGGTTCTTGGAATGTATCTGTTGGAAAAAAAGCTTTTTTAACGACTCAGCAATGGGATGCGATGCAGCTTCAGATGCGATTGGGAAAAGTAAAAATAGCTGACGCATAATGTTGCTTCGCGTTAACAATTGGATATGAATTGTAAGAGTCCAAAAAGTAAATGGGCGACTGTTTTAAAAATAGTCGCCCATTTACTTTTTAGTTTTTATAAATATTACTTCAAAACATCAAGATGTAAATCAGAAAATTTTTCTTGTTCTGCTTTATATCCACCAACAAAAGCGATCATCGCACCGTTGTCCATGCAAAATCGTGGTGGCGCAAAGAAAAATTGTTTGCCTTGCTGGGCGCAAGCTTCTTGCAAGCGTGCGCGTAAATATTTGTTGCAGGCAACACCACCAACAAAGGTGAGCGCTTTAATTTCAGGATATTTTTTAAATGTTAGTTTGACGTTTTGGCAAAAGATATCGCCAACGCAGACAAGCAATGAGCTTGAAACTTTTCGAATAAGTTCGGGGGTCATGTTTTCAAGAATCGGGCCGTTGTGCAAATCGTAAGCGCCCAGTTTTACCAACGAATAAAGAACCGCTGTTTTGAGTCCTGAAAAACTAAACATTGGTTCATGGTTGGGGTGCTTAGTGCGTGGGTATTTAAAAAAATCTTCAAAATCAACTTCTGCTGCCATCTTTTCAATGAGCGCACCACCGGGGTACCCGAAGCCCATCATTTTGGCAACTTTATCAAAGGCTTCGCCTGCCGCGTCATCGAGTGTTTCGGCGATGGGTGAGAAATTTCCAAATTCTTTAATGTGATACAAAGAGGTATGCCCGCCTGATGCGGTTAGGCAGAGATGGGGGAACGGCAGATCGGTTTTTGTTGTTCCATCGTCATTGAGAAATGATGAAAACATATGACCTTCGATATGATCGATGCCGATAATTTTTTTGTTACCACCCCATGCCAAACCTTTGGCAAAACAGACGCCGACAAGCAATGAGCCAACAAGCCCTGGCTTGTGAGTTACTGCTATGATATCGATAGCATTAAAACCGATACCTGCTTGCGCAAGGGCAGCAGAAAGTATCGGTTCAATTTTTTCGAGTTGTGAGCGTGATGCAATTTCGGGAACAACGCCCCCATATATTTCATGTGATTTGATTTGAGAAAAGAGCATGCTTGATAACAGCTTTTTTTGCGTGTTGTCATACACCGCAATGCCGGTATCATCGCATGAAGTTTCTATGCCAAGAATTAATGCCATGAGATTTATTTAGCGGTATCTTTATCGGTTGGTTTTTTCTTGAGCATCATATCCCAAAACTCTTGATTGGTTTTGGTTTTACGCATTTTGTCGATTAAGAATTCCATGCCTTCAACGGTATTCATGGTGCCAATAAATTTTTGTAAAACCCACATGTTTTTTACTTCTTCTTCTGAAAGCATTAATTCTTCGCGACGTGTGCCCGATGCTTGAAGATCGAATGCAGGGAAGATTCGTTTATTAGAAAGTTTTCTGGTCAAATTTATTTCCATGTTGCCGGTTCCTTTGAACTCTTCGAAAATAACTTCATCCATTCGTGAACCGGTTTCAACAAGGGCCGATGCGATAATGGTTAATGATCCACCTTCTTCAACGTTACGTGCTGCACCAAAAAATCGTTTTGGTCGTTGTAAAGCGTTAGCATCAATACCACCGGTCAATACTTTTCCTGATGATGGTGCCAGCGTGTTGTAAGCACGTGCAAGACGTGTCAATGAGTCGAGCAAGATGACGACATCCATACCACATTCAACCAACCGTTTTGCTTTTTCAAGCACAATTTCGGCAACTTGAACGTGACGTGTTGCGAATTCGTCAAACGTTGAGCTGACCACTTCTGCTTTAACTGAACGTTCCATGTCGGTTACTTCTTCTGGTCGTTCATCGATCAGCAAAATCATCATCAATGCTTCTGGATGGTTTTTTAAAATTGCATTAGCAATTTCTTTGAGCAAACAGGTTTTACCTGTTTTAGGAGGAGCGACAATCAGTCCGCGCTGTCCTTTACCAATGGGACAGAAGATATCCATGATACGGGTTGAGATGACGGAAGGATCGCCTTCAAGATTAAATTTCTTATCAGGGAAAAGCGGTGTTAAATTTTCAAAAACTGTTCTGCTTGAAAATGCTGCAGGTGGTTGATAATTGACGCTATCAACACGTTGCAATGCAAAGAATTTTTCGCCTTCTTTCGGTTTTCTGATGGTACCTTTAACGACGTTTCCGGTACGGAGTCCAAAGCGTTTAATGTGTACCGGGGAAACATAAATATCATCTTGTCCTGGAACATAATTAAATTTTGGAGAACGCAAGAATCCAAATCCGTCAGGAAGTCGTTCCAAAATTCCCTCGCCATAAATTTCCACTTTTTGTTCTGATTGAGATTCAAGAATTCTATAAATGATTTCTTGTTTTTTGAGTGCAGATACGTCAGCAAGACCGAGGCTTTGAGCATATTTAATCAGAGCGATGATGCTCATTTCTTTGAGCTCTGTAACATTCATAGATGCTTTTGGTCCTTGAGGTTCGTTGGTGGCAGGTGTCTGTTGTGGTTGAGCAGGAGCCTTTTCTGCTTGAACCTGTTGAGGTGCAGCAGGCGTCTGTTTTTGCTGTGTAGTTTCTGGTCTGTTATCGTTTGAGTTATTGTTACCGTTTTTATTATTACGTTCCATAAATTATATATCGTTAGAGAATTAAACTGACAAACATCGCTTGGTACATGCTTTGAATTTACAATGACAAGATTTGCTTTTCATGGTGTTAATATCTTAGTTAATCTTTGCAAATTTAAAAAGTCTATGCTTTTTTATCAAAATATTGCGTGATATTCACAGCAGAGGTGCTTGAATAATTCAGAATAACTTTGCAAAGAACACGAGACTTAAAAAATATTTTTTAGTTTGTAAAGCCTTTGTTCATGATACACATCACGAAGACAAAGGCTATAATGTTGAGTGCAAATCAATTCTTGAATTCTGTAAAACTAACGTAATAAAGAGAGCGCAGTTTTTTAGAATTTAAATTTTGAGGATTTATTTATAGCGAGCATAACGGGACTTGCAATATAGATTGAAGAGTAAGTTCCCACGATAATGCCCACTAAAATAACCAGTGCCATTCCCCGTAATGCTTCCCCACCTAAAAAGAGAATAGCAAGCACTGATAAAAGAGTTGCTCCACTGGTCAAAAGCGTTCTGCTTAAGGTTTGATTAATGCTCAAATTTGCGATTTCGTAATCAGAGACCCCGCGCAATTTGACAAAGTTTTCTCGAATTCTACTAAAAATAACGATGGTATCGTTAATCGAATATCCCAATATTGCCAAGACCGATGCAAGAACATGCAATGAAACTGGTTCACCAGTAATGACCAAAAATACTAAGATAGCGAGAATGTCATGGACCATTGCTGCAACAGCGCCGACGCCAAACCTAAATTCAAAACGAACGGCGATGTATAATAAAAGAATGAGTAACGCAAGTGCAATAGCAATAAGCGCATTCCAGGTGATATCTTTTCCAACTTCAGCGCTTACCCATTGAATGCTGTCAATAGTTGCTTTGTTTCCAGCAACACCTTCTTGTAAATCTCTTTTAATTTTTGTTTCAGTTTCTGGTGTTAAAGCTCCAACGCGAACTAAGAATTCTCGGTTTGTTGTGCCAACATTCTGAATAACTGCATCTTTCCAACCTTTGCTGCTCAGAGTGCTCCGCAATTGGGCTGTATCCATTTCTTTTTCAAATGAAACGCGCAGTTCTGCACCACCAGTAAAATCAATGTGATAGTTAAAACCGCCTCTTATGAAGTATGCTGCAAGACCAATCACCAAATAGATGACTGAAACAGCGAGCCATACATAACGATATTTCAAAAAATCAAATCGGTATTTTACGGATTCAGTTGGGATTTGCATTACCTCTCCATCAAGATGTTCTTGATCATATATTTATATTTTGAACAAAACAATTAAGCGTTAGATTTTTCGGCAGATTTTTCAACAGATACAAACTTGCGACCTTTAAATCCGACGCGATATTTGACAAATCCGTCGACGACGGTAAAGAGTGTATCATCGCCACCGCGTAAAACGTTTTTACCCGGATGAATATGAGTTCCGCGTTGACGTACTAAAATTTCACCTGACGTTACAAATTGACCGCCGAATCTTTTACAACCAAGTCGTTTACTATGACTCTCACGGCCATTACCTGTCGACCCGCCAGTTTTACTCGTTGCCATCGTAATTCCTTACTCATTTATTGAAAAATTCACAGAAAAGTTACACCTAAAAGAACATTATACTCTGAAACTTTCCCTTTTCCATTTAATCCATTCAGTCTGACGTTTTTTTTGTAAATGTAAAGTTATTTTGTTATTTCGCCCCAATTTTTACCATATCGGGTAGCAACTTTGAGAGGTACGTGCCAGTCGACGACCCCCTCCATCTCTTTTTTTACTATTTTTTCGACAATTTCAAGGGAGTCTTCTGCCAGTTCAATAATGATTTCATCGTGGATTTGGAGCAATATTTGGGCATCGATTTTTTGCTTTTCTAAGGCTTTTTCAATATTAATCATGGCCATTTTCATTAATTCTGCGGTTGTTCCTTGAACGGGGCTGTTGGTTGCGACCCGTTTTCCAGCGTCAAAAAGAGTTCGGTTTTTTTCTTGTAGTTCTGGAACATGGCGTCGGAATCCAAGCCACGTTTCGGTGTATCCAGTTTTTATTGCCTGTTGGATCGTATGATCCATCCATTGTGCAACATCAGGGTATTGCGCGAAATATTTTTCGATGTACGTTTTTGCATCGCTTGGTTTGATCCCAAGATCTTGGGCCAGGCCGTAGGGCGTGAGGCCGTAGATGATACTGAAGTTGATACGTTTTCCAAGCTGTCGTTGTTCATGAGTTACTTTGTCGACGGCTACATCAAAAAGTTGTGCGGCGGTTTGTGCATGAATATCGATGTTGTTTAAAAATGCATTGATCAAATTTTTATCATTACTAAGGTAAGCAAGCACGCGCAATTCGATTTGAGAATAATCGGCTCCTAAAAATAAGCGCTCTGCGGGAGCGACAAAAGCTGATCGGATAGCAACACCATAGGTTTGGGATGTCGGAATGTTTTGCAGATTTGGTTCGGTGCTTGAAAGTCTGCCGGTGGCAACCATGGTTTGGCTAAATGACGTATGGATACGACCTGTTTTTGAACTGATGTAGCTGGGCAATGGATCGAGATACGTATTTTTGATTTTTGCAAGTTCGCGATGTTTGAGAATCAGGCCCGGTATTGGATGTACTTTACTCAGTTCGTGTAAAACTTCTTGATCGGTTGAGCGTTGACCTTTTTTACTTTTTTTAATAACGGGGAGTTCGAGCTCGTCAAATAAAATTGTTTCTATTTGTTTTGGAGAGTTAAGATTCAGCTCTTCTAGATTTTTAATTTTTTTGTGTTCAAGTGATGCAAAAATCTTTTGCTCGATCTTGGCAAATTCTTTTTCAGCTTCTTGTCTTACTTCATCCAATTTTTCGGGGTTCAGCATGATGCCCTTTTTTTCCATCGAGAATAAGACCTGGTAAAAAGGTAGTTCAACATCATAAAAAAGTTTTTTGAGTTTCGGTTCTTTGTTCAATTCTATTTCAAGAATCGGTTTGAGTTTAAATGTTTGGAGTGCATCGTGAGCGCCGTATTGAGCAGCATCATCAACCGGAACTTGGTCAAACGTTTTGTAGGTTTTGCCCATGAGCTCTTTAAATTTGATCATCGGCTCTTTTAAATAAAAAGTTGATAGATCTTTGAGGTTGATTTTTTGCCATGCATTTTTTAAAAGATTGGCAGCAAGAATAGTATCAAAGGGTGTAAAAGGAATGTTGATATCATAGTTGGCCAAAACGAGCTGATCAAATTTGGCATGATGCATATAGATTTCATTTTTTGTATCTTCAAGCACCGGCTTAAGTTTTTGTAGCGTTGGTTCAAAATCAAGTTGTTTACCTTGCTGATGAGCAAGTGGAATATAAAATCCTTCTTCAGTATCAAAAGCAACCGAGATACCAACCAGGCGATCAAGCATGGGGCATGTTCCTGTTGTTTCGGTATCCAATCCAAATTTTTTATATGCTTTTATTTTTTCAATCAGCTGATCAAGTGCTTCTTCAGTTTGAATGACGGTGCAGATCCATGGTTTTATTGGTAATTTTTCTTCGGGCTGTTTACTTTCGCCGCTGCTTGGAGCTGTGCCAAACAATGTCATTTGGCCATCCTGCGGCGCCATGCGTTCGATTTCTTTCAACATGCTGGTAAATTCGAGTTGTTGAAAAAGTGGTGCTGCTTTTACCCATTGTTTTTTATCATAAGCGAGCTCTTTTTCTTGCAACCCTAAAGCAACTGGTGCAAGCGTAAATAATTTTAAGCTGAGATATGCTTGATCTTTTTGATCTCGCAGCAAAGTGCGGATGCGATCTTTTTCAACTTTATCCAAATTATTATAAAGATCATCAAGTGAATCGAATTGCTTTACCAGCCCGACGGCTGTTTTTTCGCCAACGCCACTCACGCCTGGAATGTTGTCGGAAGCATCACCCAGCAGGGCATAAAAGAATGGAACTTTTTCCGGCTCGAATTCACGTTCAAGCGTAAACACTTCGCGATCGACCAACTTATTTTTGAATGGATCAAAAATGAGCATATCGCCTGCAAGGAGTTGATACATATCTTTATCAGCACAGACCAAAACGGTTTGATGGTTGCGATGATCTTTGACCAGTGATGCGATCAGATCATCACCTTCATAACCAACTTTAGAGACTTGGCACATGCCGATGGTATCAAGAAATGAAATGATTTGTTCTTTTTGAATAAAAAGATCGCTCGGTGGTGCCAGCCTTGTTGCCTTGTATTCAGGTAAAATTTCCTGACGAAACGATCCGCCTTTGCTATCCCACACCACGGCGATAAGCTTTGGATGAAAATCATCGAGTACCTTTTTGATCGTGCGGCAAAAGCCGTAAGTCGCCTGGGTTGGAATACCTGCAGCAGTATGCAGTGGCCTCAGCCCATAAAACGATCGGTAGAGCAGGTACGATCCGTCAATAATAAACAAAGCATTATCTTTAATTTTATGCACAGTTGCCTTTCATTTGGTTTCAGCGCAAAGGGATACGAAAATAATATACAAGTCAAAACCAAAAATGTTAACTTATCGAGTGAATAAGGTATAAAGCATAAAAAATAGAGGCATATATGAAAATCTTAGCGCTAGATCTTGGGGACAAATGGGTTGGAACGGCGATTGCCGATCCGCTCGGCATTACCTGCCGGCCGTATCAAACGGTTGAGCTTAAAGAATTGAAACCATTTTTAACCAAGGTTATTCCGCTTGAAGGTGTTGGTACGGTAGTGGTAGGATATCCAAAAACGGTGGCCACCGGTGGCGAAAGCGATCAAACCCGACGCGTTGTTGCGCTTAAAGAAGAACTTGAGCGTCAGTTGGAAGTTGTTGATGGAAAGCCGGTTACCTGGGTGTTGTGGGATGAGCGGCTGAGTAGCAAGCGTGCAAGTGAAGTACAGCAGCACCGTCATGATCCTGAGTCGAAGAAAAAAAGTCATTCAGTAGCCGCAGCGTTTATTTTACAAAGTTATCTTGATCATTTAGCTTTTAAAAGGTCGTAGTATTATTTTTTTTTAAGGAGATGTAATGAAGATATCTCGATTATCGTATCTGACTTTGGCAGTGGTGTGGTGCATGATGCCGAGTGCTGTATGCATGGACACCAAGGAGCCAAATCCTGAAGCATTAACGCATGCTATCATGGATGGTGAGGTTGAAAAAGTTGAAAAGCTTTTGAAAGAAAATGCTAATCCTAATTATACATTAAAAGACTTTGAGAGCCCTTTAATTTTGGCGATTGGATATCAAGATAAAGAAAAAACAAAAAGTGAACAGATGGTTCGCTTGCTTTTTAATAGCGCTCATAAATTCAAACCAGGTATTAACATTAAACATACTCAGTTTAACCTACCAGTATTACACTATGCATTGACTTTCGATGTCCCATCAGAAAATATTGTTCGCATATTGCTAGCACACGGGGCAGAGAAAGATGAAAAAGCTCCTGCTGACGCACTTATTATTGGCTTTCAAAATAAAACCTCACTTGCATATGTTGAGGCGAAATTAAAGGTGTTGGATGAAGAAAAAAAAGCTTCAGAAGAAAAAAATAAAGAGAGAGGGCAAAGATTAAAGAATTGGGTTCAGAGTTTTATAGCAATGACTGGGTTTGTGGAGGCTCCTGATGCCCAACTTAAAAAATATGATCAGCAGCTTGCAGCTTTCCAAGCAATCAGATTACTTTTAGCAGGCACGGAAACCAAAGAAGAAGTTCCTGTCGAAACAAAAACGCCAACCCTAGAACCTCTTATTCAAGCTTTGGAAATATTAAAAGCAAAAAGCATACAATTAGCTGCAGTGCTCAAAGATTTAAAAGTTTCGAAACCAGTGGTAGAAGAAGTAGTCGAGGAAGAAGATGAAAGACCATCAAAGGGAGACGTTAAGAAACCAAAAGGCATCATTATCTCAGATGCTGCTGCAGCCATGGCAAAAGCTACACGGGGAAAAATTGGCAAAAAACCCCTCAAGAAATCAACAATGAGTGTTGAAAGACGTAAAGCTTTGAAATCAATAAACGAAAGCCTTAGAAAAATAGCAAAGGCTGGTAGTGTAAAGATGGCAAAAAATGATCTTGCGAATTTTGACGTAGGTGATGTTACACTTGATAGTTTAACGCCGGCAGATAAAGCTGAAATTTTGAGCGGCGTCGGCGATGATGCCTTCACGTTAGAGCAGGTTAAAGAAAAGATCAGCGCTGCCAAAGCCAAGAAGGTCAGCAAAGTTTTGGCTGAGTTAGTTGAAAAATTAGAAACGTTATCTTAAATTTACGCGAGTTCGATAATTAAAACTTTCTATCGACCGATTCGCATAGCACGATGTGTCATCCTGAACTTGTTTCAGGATCCATGAGAATCTACAACAAACATTTGGATGCGATTTGTCTATTTTAGGAATTAATTTAAAAGAATGGACCCTGAAACGAGTTCAGGGTGACACCTTTTAGTCGTAAAGCAAATAAAATAATTATCGAATTTGTGTTAAATTACCGTGTGAAGCGTACGCATAAAAAGACCCTCGATGATTCGAGGGTTTTTTGCTTTATTCAGGGATCAAAAATTCTGATTGCGTAAGCAGCTGCTTGCGCAAAGCACCGACATTATCAACATTGCCGATCATCATAAAGCCTTTGAGTTTTTTATCGTGCACTAAAAATTTATGATAAAAGTTTTCACCACGACGAATAATTTCTTCAAAACCATGTGATGGGTGCCACACCGGCCCAGAGGTGACAAACGTGGTATCAAAAATATGAGAGCTGGTTACAACCAAAGTTCCTGCGTACGGTTTTGGTTGGTCGACCATGCCGTGTGCAGCGGCCATGCCTTGCATAATAGCGTCAGTCCATAAACAACTTTGTACCGGTTTATTGGTTAAAACATCGGTGACCATGCAGATATCGCCTCCGGCAAAAATGTCTGAATCACTTGTTTGCATGAATTGGTCGATCTTGATGCCATTGCCTAAAATTTCCAGTCCTGCTTCGCGGGCAAGCCAACTGTTGGTTATGCCGCCGATAGCAAAGATGACCATATCGCAGGGGATAGTTTGTCCAGACGTGAGCATGACACTGGATACGTGCTGATCGCCAACAATTTCTTGAACACTCGTGTTGGTTAACACCGTTACATTTTTTGGCTTCATAATATCGATTAATAATTGTGAACCATCTTTATCAATTTGATAGGGCAGAATGTGGCCAGCACGTTCTACAAGGGTTACCGCAATATCATGATGCGTAAGCGCATCGGCACATTCAACGCCCGAAAATCCAGCGCCAATAACAACAGCATGACGTGGTTTTCGTTCTTTAATAAAATTCAGAAGAGCTGTAACATCTTTCAAATCATAAAAAGGAAAAACGCCAGCTCGATCAGCCCCCGGTATTTTCGGTATTGCGGTTGAGCGACCAGCGCCGATAAAAAGTTTATCATAATGAAGTTGCTCGCCCGTATGCAACGTGATGTTGTGTTCGTTTGGGTTGATCTTTACCACTTTGCTATCGAGCATGAGCGCAATATTGTTTGAAGTAAAAAAATCGATCTTTTTTGTTGCAACGTCATCAACGGTTTTGATACCGGCAAGGTAGTCGGCAAGCAAGCACCGATTGTACGGCATTTCTTTTTCTGCCGTTACGCAGATGATGGTTGCTTGTCCGTCAAGCGTTCGAAGTTTGGTGAGTGCGCCAATGCTTGCAGCACTGGCGCCGATAGCGATGTATGTTTTTTTCATGTCCCTAGCCTACTCTTTAATTTCAAATCCTTCAAATACCTCAAACGAACAATCAGATTTCCATGCATCTTTATCAAAACCAGCCTTTTCGCTCAGATGTTCCAAGGTGGTTTTCAAATTCCAGCCGTTTTCGACAGGTACCTGAGGCAAGAACACCGCAGAGCCAAGCGTGTGGTTGTTTAACCCGATCTTGGTGAGGATGATGCCATGTTTGCCAATGGTGATATCATCCGCGCTTGCAACCTTTTCTGGTTTTGAAAGCACCGAGATATCGATGCCCAGACCATCAAGCTCATCACGAGTAACGGGTGAAAAGCGTGAATCGTTAAATGCTGCAGCCTTGCTCATACTGCTTACTGTTTTATACAATGGATCGGGTGAAAGAATGCGTCCAATGCAGCCGCGTAATCTGCCAGTCTTGGTATTCAGCGTAACAAAAGCGCCTGTTTTTTGTTCAATCCCTGGGCTGATGATGGGGGCGAGTAAATGTTCTTGAATCTGATCGTTGTGGTTTTTCAAGCTGTTTTCAAGGGTGGAGCGTGCAAAGGTAAGCAACCCTTTTTTTTCATAACCGGTTAAGCGATCTTCTTTTTTGAGCGATGTAAGTTGCTGGGTGGTAAAAATTAAGCTGACATAGCTGACACTATTCTGTACTTTTTCATCAGCAACATCATTATCAAGCAGCGGCTTCCAATTAATGAGATTGTTGAAACGTGCTTGGGGGATATGCGCAGAGGTATAGTAGCATGCAAGTTGTGATTGGCAGTCGCCAAGTGTTTGTTGCTCAAGCAGCGCCAAAAGAACTTTGATTGGTTCACGTCCGCAGATGGTTGCTTTGGTTTCAGTCACTACCTTATCGAATAAAAGCAATGATTGGGTGGCGATTGCTTGAACAGCCAGCGAATCTAAATAGCGCACGTGATACAGAATGTTTTTATTAAAAGGGGTGAAGTCATAATTCTTACCATGATGAACAAAGTCAGAGCTGACGACCACCAATGTCTGGTCGGTGATAATTTTTTTGAGTTGCTCAGCAATGGTATAATATTCTGCCATATTTTTGATATGCCCAATAATGAGGGGAACAATGGTAAAATCAGCAATTGTTTTTTGTAAGAAAGGGAGTTGAATTTCTATTGCGTGTTCGGTGAGATGAGGGTCGGGGAATTTTTTGAAAAGATCAGATTTACTGAGCACCGTTATTGCATCATCATCAACTTTCAGATCACCAAGTACCGTTTGATAGGTGGTGTAGTACGGAAGCGAGACGCCGTTAAAAAAGACGGTATGGCTTGGTGCAAGGATGATGACCCGTTTGATATCGTGATTTTTACGTTCGTTGGTTGCATTTTTATTTTGTAATGTTTGATAGGCGCTTGCAGCACAAAGGCCGGAATAGTAATGACCAGCATGCGGTACGATTAATGCTTTAATAAATGCAGGATCGATGGCAACCTCAAATGCTGTTTTTGCGATGCCCAGGTAATGATCAATCTCTTGAGATAATTGTTGTTTTTCTTGGGTATACCATCCAGCCGGTAGCTGCGAGGTATGGACGATTTCAGGTTTTTCTATTTTTTTCTGTTTTTTACCACAGGCTGCAGTTGGGAGCAGCATTGCGATAAACAAAATCATTTTTAGGGCGTTTGTAAGCATATCAGTCTCCTTTTGATAAAGCATTGACCTTCGTTATTCAATCTCAGTATCATTAAATATATAAAATTGCAAGATTCAAGCGATCATATCGAACCAACGAACTTATTATTTCCAAGGGGAGGGGAATATGAAGGGACGGTTGTGGCTGGTATTAACGATGTTATGTATCAGCACTTTTTCAATAATTCAAGCACGAGAAGCTTTGAAACATCAATCGATTGCTCTGCTTGATACCACGGGGCGGGAATCTGAACTTTACCGACCATTTATCGAACTTGCAACATCGGTTAACTTTAAAATCAAATATATTCCGCTTGACGACGTGATGGATGCACCGTTACAAAGCTTGGCGCTTGAAAAGTATGATGGCGTTTTTTTTATTTTTGGCAGCGAATTTTTTGCGGGTTTAAAATATTCAGCATTGACCCACAAAGTTCTTGAGTTGGCCAAAAATTATGCCAAACTCCCCCACAAAATAGTTGGATTTATTTTGCCAGCATTACGCGTAGATCAGCGTATGAACGTGGTGAGCGCCTTTGCTCCTGTGCTTAACAATCTTGGTGTAATGACGCCGCTGGGCTCTCTCTCGTTCCCAAATTTGTCTGAAACAGGATCTGATCAGATGCAGAAGTTGCAAAAAACATTGGATGCTTTTTTTTATACCGTTAATACTTTTCTGACATCACCGCTTGAAATGCGCCCATTGGCTTACCATACAACGCTTAATGCGCCACGGCCCGGGATCGCCTTTTATAACGCAGAAATCGAACAACTTTTGGCAAGTTCTGATATTTTTCTTTCAGTCTTGCCGACCAAGCAGGAATGTTCCCCCGAAGTGCAAGCAACGTTGCCCTACGGATTGTATTGGTTTAATCATCTCCGTAATAATCATGTTTTTATTACCACGCCAACGCTGATGACGTTTTCTGGTATTTCAGAAAGTTTTCATGTTTGTCCCACCAGTTTTGACTTACGTCGCCAGATGCATGTGATGATGCAGCAAATGTTATGGGAGCTCAAAATGCTTTCAAAAAATAAAGATTTGTTACGAGCTGAAGGACAGCTACGAAAAAATGTGTTGCTCGATCAATGCCCACCGTTACCACCATCGTTGGCATCGGTAGGAACTGCATTGGATGATGCCAATACATCGGG
>Ga0207128_1121_pt1 | contig 13435 bp, 12 predicted proteins | sample Alteio_BWMinHeat_18_FD_153522 | JGI IMG/M metagenome (GOLD analysis project Ga0207128, IMG submission 153522) | Enriched cells from forest soil in Barre Woods Harvard Forest LTER site, Petersham, Massachusetts, United States -... | ecosystem: Environmental > Terrestrial > Soil > Temperate forest >... | reverse complement strand
TGCGACGCGCTGGAGCAATCGCTTCTCGATTTCGAAGGCACGCTGATCGCCGTCAGCCATGACCGCTATTTTCTCAATCGCGTTGTGGACATGCTCATCGTCCTGGACGGCGCCGGCCGGGCGCAAGTCATCCACGGCAATTACGACACCTATGAACGAATGCGGGCCTTGCAAGAAGGCGGAAACTCGGAAACATCCTCTGCGAAGGAAACGAAAGGGAGTGGAAAGCCGGAAGTTGTCAGTTCGTCGAGGCCCGGCGCGGGCGCGAAGCGCAAACGGCGATTCCCGTATCGCAAGCTGGAAGATTTGGAAGCTGACATCACTAGCGCGGAAGCGCGCCAGCGCGAGCTGGAACAACTGCTGGCCTCACCCGACCTGTACCGAGACGGCGATAAAGTCAAACAAACCACCCGCGACTTCGAGGAAACCAAAGCCCGCTTGCAGCAGTTATACGAGCACTGGGAAGAAGCGGTCGAGTTGAGTTAGCAATAATCCTCGGGAAACAGGCACAGCGCGCCATAATAGGAAATGGCGCGCTGTGGAAAAAAACGCGGATGTCAAGCATTTTACCGCTATACCCCCCACAGCGCGCCAATTCGAGAAATGGCAACCTGTGGTCTGGCGCTCGAGGAAAACGCTCGTTTTTGCGATTGGGAGGTTGTTATGGCGCGCTGTGGTATCGTGATTTAAAGAACCGTAGATTGGGCGGTCCTGTTTGAGCAACTCATTGCCTCCCGGCCATTTTCTGAGGGATTGAGCTTATGCAGAAAGGTCTTACTCGGAGTCAGGCGGCCTGGTGGCCAGTTTGCGGGTTAGTAAGGGAAACCATACACTTTCTCACACGGGTTTCAACAGCCGAGGCTTTTCACAACAAGGGATCGCAATGCCCTCCCTTTCCAAAGTTGGCAAATGGCGGCGACGACTGCAACTGGTCCTTTGGGTCGCTTTGGGCTTCATGATTCTTATCGCCGTCGGAGCCGGGCTAACATGGTACAGCCTGGAGCGCACCGCCGCCGAGGGAAAAAAGGAACTGGCGGCGGCCATCGCCGAGACTGATGCCCTGGATCCGCGCTGGCGCTGGGAGGAAATCCAGGAAGACTTGCCGCCAATTCCGGATTCCGAAAACTCGATGCGGGTGATCAGTCAGCTGGCCGATTCACTGAAAGATTGGAATCCAGCAGAATTGCTGTTATCGGACGGGAATGAAGTCTTGGAGGACTGGGCAGCAAATCGGCAGCTTGACGAAGAAGGGATAACGTTAATCCGCGACGTCAGGGAAAAGAGAGAACGCAGCTTGGCATTAGGTATCTCGTTAAGAGATTATCCGCATGGTCGAAAAACAATTGAGCTTTCCCCAGACCTCTTGAATACGTCCCTGGAGCACGCACAACACTGTCGGCTCGTCTATTCGTTAATGGGAGTCGACATCGAGGAACTACTCTCGCAAAAACAAGTCGAACCGGTTCCTGAGCGGATTCGCTCGATCCTGCATGCGTCGGCAGCCTTGCGAGATGACCTCAACCTGGTTTCCCAGCTCGTTCGCATGGCAGGTCGTGGCGTCGCTGTTCGAGAAACCGAACGCCTCTTAGGAATGGCCGAGGTTGAGGACAGCGATTTGAGACACCTTGTCGGCTATTTCGAGGCTGAGCAGAACGAGAACCTTATGCTGACTGGCGTTAGAGGTGAACGAGCCGGTTGGCATTTCGTTTATGAGAATATTCATTCGGGGCGATTATCGTTCGCCGAATTTCTTGCGCGAACACGAGGAAATTCCGGAAGCAAACCCGAGCTATCGTTGCGTGTGGCGGGATTTCTTGGTGAACCAACTCTTTACGAAGACCATGCGTACATGTTGCGCTGGATAAATGAAGCATGGAAAATTGCTCAGTTGCCTGCGCCGCAGCAGTCATCAGCCTGGAGACGTCACGAAGATGACTTTCGTACGGGCTCTGGCGACATTCATCCACCTAGGTGGAGGCCCATCTCATTCTTTTTCATGCCGTCCTTTCGAAAGATCGGTGAGGCCTCACTCCGGGATCAGTCCCGACTGTCTTGCGTTATTGCCGCTCTGGCCGCGGAACGTTTTCGCCTGGCTCACAAACGCTGGCCCAACGACTTGCAGGAACTTTGCCCAACCTACCTAAAGGAAGTGCCTATCGACCCGTTCGATGGCAAGCCATTGAAACTCGCGCAGCGCGACGACGGAATCGTCATTTACTCGGTGGACAAGGACGGGAACGACGACGGCGGTGACATCCACAAACAATCGCCCGAGGATGACGACCCGAAGGACCTCGGCGTGCGCCTCTGGAATCCCGACCACCGGCGTCTGCCACCCGAGCCGAAGAAAAAAGATCAACCCCACGACGATGATCCATGAATATGAGGCCGCAAGCGATGTTCGCAGGGGGCAAGTATCGTGCGCTGGCGAGCCCGGTTGCCTTAGCGCCAGGAGAACTCGGGGCGCTAACGCAACCCCGCTCGCCGACGCGCGAAACTTATGTAGCCGTCAATATCCGCCGAGGGCAGCTGCCAGAACCATGAGGGAAGCGAAGATGCAGTAGTAGCCGAAGTACTTCCAGTGGCCCTTCTCCAGGGCCGCCGACAGAATCTTTAATGCCAGCAGTCCGGCGACGAAGCTGAAAACCATTCCCACCAATCCGGGCATAATCAGATCGATCAATCGGGTCTCGCTGGTCCAATTCGGATCCCGGAGCAGGCGGTAGAGCGCGCGAACAATCACCGCCGGTGTGAGCACGATTGCCAGAGCGAAGCTGAAATCTTCGGCCAGCTTTCGCTCGGCGCCGCAAAGGAGCGCCATCGAAATTGTGGCGCCGGATCGGGAAAAACCTCGGAAAGGCAGACATAGTCCCTGGATCAGGCCGATCCAAATGCTGGTCCGCGCGGACAGGGGGCTGGTGCTGTTCGGATTGGAAAACCGACGAACAGGAGGCAACAGAGAGAACAGAGAGGCCAAAGGACCAAGATTTGTTCCTCTGTTTTCTCTGTTCTCTCCTATTTTCTGGGGTGTGGCGGCTAAACCGGCGACGATGACGAAAATGCCGACCACAAAGAGAGAGACGGCGATCAGCGGCAAGCTATCAAACAGATCCTCGACTTCCGCTTTTTCATGGTGCAACATACCGATGAGCACGATTCTCTCGATGAAAATCTTCAAGCCATATCCCAACGCACCCGTACAGGCCGTCGCCACAACGATCATCTTCAAAAACTGGCCTCGGGAAACACCGGGGTAAGGTGAGGCCTGAGTAGTCAGTGGTGAGCTGGAATTCCTGGAAAACAGCCAGCGCCAGCGTGGCCAAAAATAATAAATCACGGCGAACATCGTTCCCGTGTGCAGCATGACGAGCAGGAAGATAAAATCAGAAGACTTTGGCTTCAGCCCCATTAGCTTCGCCACCAGGATGACGTGCGCCGAGCTGGAAACGGGCAACAATTCGGCTGCCCCCTGGATCAGCGCCAGGATCAAGACTTGGATGTAATTAATTTCGTTCATTAGTTCTAATGGCCACGAAAGCATTAGCCGCGGATGAACACGGAAAAACACGGATGAAAACAAAAGACTTTTTCTATCCGTGTTTTTCCGTGCTCATCCGTGGCTCTTTTTTCTTGTCGATCAAAAAGACTGCATCCCAATTAGTTCAGCCGCTGACGGAGAAAAGCCAACACGCGATCCTGAATGTCGGCGACGACCGCCGGCTTGGCGCCGGCTAGACCATGTCCCGCATCTTGAACGGTGACCAGTTCGTGCTTGACGCCCTTGCGCTCGAGCTCCTTGGCCATCATTTTCGATTGCTCGTAAGGAACATCGGTATCCTGGGTTCCATGCACGAGCAGCGTAGGCGGGTAGTTGGCGGAGACGTTGCGAACGGGGCAGAACGGATCGAAGGCTTGCGGCTCTTTGTCGGGATCATGGCCGGCCACTTCTTTGGGCCACAGCCCCTGCTGCCGGCAGTAAAGATAGAAGCGATGGCGGTTGTTCTTTCCCGAGCTTTCCGAAATGACCGAACTCCCTACAGCCTGGTAGGCTTCCTCCTTCGGCACCGGCGGTTGACGAGAATAGAAGGGATCGGGCCGGCTATACCATGCTCCGGCGACATCGCCGTAGCCCCAGAATGATACCAGAGCCTTGGGTGGAGGGTTAACTCGAAACCCCGCGGCCAAAGTGAGATACCCCCCTGCCGAGCCGCCCATGACGGCGATTCTCTTGGGATCGATGTGAGCCAACTCCGGTCCCTTGTCCCGCACCCATTTGCAAGCATCCTCTACGTCTTCGAGGATGGCCGGCAGCTTCGTTTCCGGCGCTAGCCGATAGTCGATGGACACGACCGAATAGCCGGCTTTCAGGAGTTTATTCAGGAGTGCCCGGTCCACCTGCCCTCGGTGGCCCATAATCAGCGCTCCGCCATGAATCCAGATGACCGCCGGATGGGACTTCTGTCCCGATGATTCATAGACATCGGCTTTGATTTCGCATGGGCCGACCTTTTTGTAGGTGTAAGTTTTCTTGTTAATCTTATCCTCCTGGGCGGAGATACCGTGGGGCAATGCGAAGTAGGCGGCCCCACCGGACAAGCACTGGAGAAAACTTCGTCGGTCGACCGAAAAGCACATCAGGGAACTCCATGGATTCATGATAAGGACATTGGGGAATTCTAGTGAGCCGGTCGCGACAACGCCAAGGCTTTCCGATGGTGACAGAAATCGATCGGCACGACAGCAGAAATCTCAACTAATTCCGCTTTCGATCCAAACTCTTAGAATGTTTCAGTGGCCGGCGACCGGTTTGCTGAACTTTTGCCGTTTAGGAAAGTAGGAATTGGTGAGTGGTGAGTAGGCGAGTGGTGAGTGGTCGCAAGCGATGTCTTACCACTCACTACTCACCCGCTTGGTTTGTCTGGAAATACCTGCTTGGCCTTAAGAACATGAAAAACTATGATGGAAGCTGGATGAAACACGGCAACTTGATCGGAGCGCTGATTGAAAAATGAGCACCACGACAGTCACCGCCTTGGAGCCCTTGTTCGAATACCTTGACGGTTTGCAGGAACGGCCGCCTTTGACCGAGTTGAAGGCGCAGGTGTCTGGGCTGAGGCTCCAATGTGACGACGTAGCCGAGTTCACCCGCTTTTCCGAGCGGGGTTATCAGCGCAACCTGGTGCGGGCCGGGCGGTGGTACAACGTGCTAGTGCTGTGCTGGAAGAACGGTCAACGCAGCCCGATTCACGATCACGCCGGCTCGGTGTGCGCCCTCCGCGTCCTGCGCGGGGTCCTGACGGAGACGGTCTTTGAGTTTACTCCCAACGGCCACGTCAAGGCGATGATGTCGCGCGATTTCGCTCCCGGCAGTGTCGTTTGCACTCAGGACTCCGATTTACATCAAGTTTCCAATCTTCAACCAGGAACAGACGACCTGGTGACACTGCACGTTTATTCGCCGGCGCTGGAGTTGATGGGCACTTATTCGTTAACGGATCGAAAGCGCGGGGTGGAACCGATGCTCATGGAGTTCACCGCGGCGGGGGGGATATAAGAAAGGAGTGATCAGTGATCAGTAATCAATCGTCAGTGATGAGTCACGTTTTGAATCGGAGCAGGACGGTTGCGCCACCACAGACTTTATCGCCGACTTTGACTTGCAGCTCCACGGATTCATTTACAGATAAGAGCACCTCGGTCCTGGAGCCGAATTTGATCATGCCGTAGCGGTCGCCGGCCCGGACGGTCTCCTGAAGTCTTAGCCAGCACACAATACGGCGGGCGACAGCGCCGGAGATCTGCTTGACCCGGATGAGCCGACCGCCATCACCTTCTTCAAGATCCAGCCACAACTGCTCGTTGCGGGCCGGGCAGTCCGGATGACGGGCGTCCAAGAAAGCTCCAGGAAAATATCGGATGCTGACGACTCGGCCGGAGCGCGGCAGGCGATTGACGTGCACGTTGAAAATAGACAAGAAGATGCCGATGCGCAAGGCGCGGTCGCCCGGAAAGCCGGGGGCTTCGACTTCACCGATGTCGGTGATGGTTCCGTCGGCGGGGCTGAGCAAGGCGGCCGGATCGGTGGGAGTTCGGCGCTCGGGATCGCGAAAGAAATAAAGGATTTCCAACCACACCAGGCCGACCACGGCCACCGGAACCCAGAAGAGCGGGTGAATCAAGGTCGCCAATGCAAACAGCAATCCGACGATCCACAAGATAACGGTCGCGACACACAATTCTGCCAAGCCGGCTCGCGCGAATCCCAGACGGTTCCTCCAGGTAAAAGGATCATCGTCCGGATGAAACCAATAGCCGCAGACGTTTCGCCAATATTTCAAGTCGCGCGAGTCAATGATGTCGTGGGGGCAATTCGGGCAACTCCCTTGGCGCTTTTCGGCCATCCGGCGAACGTAGCCAGGACGAAATCGACGTAACAGGTAACGCCGGCAGCGGCCCCAGGCTAGTTCCAAGCTCATGCACCAGCCGCCGCCCGGCTGGATGCTGTTCGGCTCAACGGCCGGCGGTAGGCACACGACGGGAGCGGGAATTGGTGTCATGGCTAGATAGTCCGGAGTCAATAATCCGCTGTCAGTAGTCAGTGTCAAAAAGAGGTGGTCAGTAGTCAAGAAGAATAGTGGTAGGGACTACTGACTACGGACCACGGACTATGTCTTGGGCATGTCGGGAGTGGTCCGGCGCGCCCGCAGGCGTTCGAGCAGAGCGGCTTTTCCAGGAGCGGTAGGAGTGGGTGGATGCGCCGAGCCGGACGCGGGGGCTGTCACGGGAGACGGAGTTGGCGCATGAGCCGGGGAAGGCGCCGTTTCCCCCGCCGCCGCGCCCTCGGCTTTTTCCTGGGCTCCGGCCGCTGGAGTTAAAGAGCGCGCCGCTTGTCCTTCATACATAGACTGGATGACGGCTTCTTTTATTAGCCTCTGAAAACCCAGGTAGTTGATCTGATCGTAAGGAACGAAGAAAAACCCGCCGCCTTCCTCGACCGTGCCCAGCAACCGGCCGCGGACAATGACGTAATCATCCTCCGCTCGAACGATACCCTTGACGGAGATGCCGGTGCCGTTGTTGAAGATGAGCAACAAGTTTTCCGCCTGTTCGGGAGGAATTCGAGCCAGAAGTGCAATCCAAGACGTACCCTGCATAACTAATCTCCGAAGCCAGAAAACTTGTCACGCCGGCTGAACACTTATTTTGCCACATGAATCCGCCAAAAACAAGCGTGGCGTTGAGGGGTGACGAAAGAGACGGGCTGCTCCGAGACACATTTTGCAATCCGCGGCGAATGAGGGGGGAAGGAATGTCGCGCGGAATTAAGCGGAGCTGGTTTAATAGAGGTCGCTACGTTCTAACAAAAGTCCTGCCCCGCCATGGCGGAGCGTACTTGGTCTTTTTTTGATTTTCTAGGACGACGATGCTGTTCTTTTCGCGGTCGCGGCCAGAGTCATCACTGGAAGTGTCCAAAGCGAGCAGGTAATAAACCGATAGACCGAGGAAAATGCTTGCGACGCCTAAGGTAAGCGGCCTCTCAAGCCAGTGCTGCCGCCAGCGGCACAAGAATCCCAGTCCCATTGCAAAAACCGTGGTAACGACCTTGAAGCCAATCACGGTTTGCAGGCCGCCAACTGCGGCGAGCCAGCAGACGAATGGGTTCAATTCCCAAGTTTCAAAGCCGGCTTGGTGCTGCCAGGCGAAATAGGCGTCGTAGGCGGCCGCAAAAGTGGTAAAGGACCAGAGCAAGCCGAAAATCGAGGTTCTCATTGGGTTGCGTACCTCGGGTTCCTCCCAGGGCTAGATATCCGAAGGCTCGAAGACTGCGGAGGCCTCTAAAAGCGCAAAGCAATATCTCGAAAAGCTGACGCCGGTTGCCAGATACTTTTTGATTTTCTTGTTGTGCAATTTGTATGCCAGGGGGTCGGCGGGGCGCTGAATTTGATCGCCTGGACCGTGGTTTTGCAGCGCACCAAAGACCAGCAAAATGGAACTCTTTCGAGATGCACTGTTGAGGTGACCGGGCTGCCTCGGACAAGATTCCCTGGCGGGAGGCTCATAAGAATAGTCTAAATGAGCGCCCCATTGCTTTATCTCGCCGGTCGATCGTAGTAGAAATCCATCCAGCCAATCATCATTTCTTCCCAGGTCTGATCGCCCCAAAACACCGCTTGGGTGGGGTCGGGGTTGTTCGGGTTCTTGGCCGAGTTATCGTAGTGGGCCACGCAATGAATGGTCGTACCCTTGGGCATGGGCAAGGGTTTAGCCAGGCGGTAGGCACTTTGCCAGCCGAAATTAAAGCGTGGCACGGATAGCAGGATCTCCTTCTTGCCGTCGGGATAGATGGCCTCGTAGAGAAAATCCTTGCCGCGCAGGTGCATGTGCGGCATGAAGTTGAGGATATCGCCGTCCTCCTTGAATTTGAAGGACGCTTCCATTTCGTAGTTGTCCGCTCCGGCGGGTATCCACAGGCCGGGGTTGTGAATGGGCCAGGTTTGCACGCGACGCTGGGGAGGCTCCTTAGCGAAGATGATCCCCACCGAGGATCGATCCTTTTGGGCCTTGCCGTTGGGGGTATAGTGCATCTGAAAGATCAAATCGGAGCCGGCCGGGATCTTCTTGGCCGTGCCGGGCGGCAGAATGAGCGGCATGTCTCCAGGGGCCGTGCCGCATAGCACCGGGGCGTTGCCGGCCTTGGGAACGAATTTGCGGCCGGGCTCCACGATAAACATGACGACATGATGCACCACTTCGGGCGCGCCGGCTTTTGCTTCCGCTCGGACCACCCAGCGGTCCTCTTCGAAGTTTGTCTTGATGGTAATGAATTGGTATTCGATGCCGTCTTTCGGCGCGGCGGCCGGCACGGCGAACTCCTCCGGCATAGTGAGGATCAGATCCGGCTTGCCGATGGTCCAATCCGAGTCAAATTTCCGGGGCGGGGGAAGATCCTTGTCCTCTCCCTTGGGCAGGCCGTTGTCCAACCAACCGAGCAGCGTTTTCCGATCTTCGCCGGCCAGCCGGCGATCGTTGGCAAAATGGCCATAGCGCGGGTCGGCATACCAAGGCGGCATGCGCTGATCTTTGACCACCTCGCGAATCGTGTCGGCCCAGGCAACAGCGTCGTCATAGGTCAAAAGCGAGAACGGCCCGATCTGGCCCGGCCGGTGACACTCCTGGCAATTTTTCTGCAAGATCGCTGCCACGTCATGAGCATAAGTAACCCGGCCTCCTTCCTTGGGACGGGAAACGCGGGCGATCAAGCAGCCGGCCACCGACGTCGTCGACTGACTTACCGTCCTACCTGCAAGCATCTCCTCCAAGGCGTCCACCAAGTCGCGGCGCGTCGGCTTGGGGCGCTTGAAATCGATGCCAAATTGATCGTCGATGCGGCCTTGGTAGCGGATGATCTGCCCCGGATCGAGAAGGAAGGCCTCGGGCGTCCGGCGAGCGCCAAATAGGTCGGCGACGCGATTGTCCTCGTCTTTCAAAACGGGAAAGGTCAACTCGTGTTTGCGAGCATGGTCCGCGACTCGTTGGGGCGTGTCTTGCTGATTCGAGTTGACGGCCAATAATTGCACGCCGCGCGGGCCGAATTTTCGATCCAGATCTACCAGCCGCGGCATGTAAGCGTTGTTGATCGGACACTCGGTCCCGATGAAAACGACGACGACAGCCTTCTTGTCCTGAAAATCACCAAGACTGACTTGGCGACCATGATGGTCTGGAAGTTTGAAATCGGGGACTCTTTTGCCGATCGAGCTGGAGGGCTCGTCGGCCCTTTTTTCTCGGTCCTCTCCTTCAAGGGGAGAAAGCAGACTGAGCGAAGTCAAAGAGACGAAGGTCGCCGCGGCAAGGAGTCGCCATTGCCAACGATGAATCATGAAATGCTCCTTCCTATTCCTTGTTCGCCAATCGAGGCTTTTCTATTGGGCGCCAGAAGAATGGCCAAGAGCTTGCTCGCAGCAAGATCACGATCCGGATTGAGGCTTCACGGTCAGTTCCATTTCACGACCGGTCCGGCGAATTAGCACCGGAGCGCTGCTGTCCGGCTTGATGTGGCCGGCGGCTTGATAGGCGTCGGCGAGCGAATCGGTCCAGTGCCCATCCAGGGTCAACAACCGATCGCCCGCTTGGAGGCCGGCTTGGGCGGCGGCGCTGCCCGGCAGCACGTCTTGAATCGTAACCCCCTCGTCAAGGTCCTTGTCGTCCTTGTCCAAGAGAACGCCCCATTGGGCGGCCGGGGTCAACACCTTGGGCGGCCTGGGTTTGTCGCCCGCCATCGCCATGACCGTGTCCATGATGGTCTTCATCACATCCGGCGGATCATAGCCGTTGGGCACGAACGTCAATCGCTGCGCTTGATAATCGAGCGTCATCTTGTACCGAGCAAAGAACGGAAACCCGACGATTCCCTCGATGGGTCCCAAGAGTTTTGAAATGAGTTCGAGAGTCGGATGATCCATGACGATCGTGGGCACGTCGGTGGCCTTCAAGTTGCCGATTTCAAGGGTCTTGATCTTGGCCTCCCCGGCGGCGCCGAACAGGCTGAATAAAGGCGGCTTGGCATTCTTGTCCAGCACCCCGCTCTCTTTGGCGATCTTGTTGTTGAGGAGAAGAACCGGCGCACCGGTATCGAAAATGACTCGGTAAGGTCCCTTGCCGTTGACCATGATTTTGACGGCGATGTGCTTGGTCTTGAGCAGCTCGAAGGGAACGGAAGCTGGCGGAGTATCTTTCTGATCCGCCCAGCTTGGAAGAACCAGGAGGAGCAACCCGGCGAAAGAGTAGAAGTTTCGTCTCATGTTAGAAGCCTTTCGCCAATTGAACTGTCACTTCGCTCGTCTTTTCGTGACTTACTATGGTGAGTTGCGCGGCAGTGCCGGCCGGTAGCTTCGAAGCCTGCCGGCGAAAGTCGGCAGCCGAGGCCAGCTTCTTCCTTTGAAGGTGGGTAATCCGATCGCCAGGTTGCAGGCCGGCCATCGCGGCCGGACTCTTGGCGAGAACGCTCTTCACTTGGACTCCGTCTTTCGCCTCCGACAATTGCAGGCCGAAAAAGCCGGGCAGGATAATCTCCGGCTCCGCTTTTTGACCCAAGAAACCGCCGATGAATTTCATGACGGCGGCCATTGTGTCTAACCCGCCCGCCGCGCCTGCACCTGTGCCGAGTCCTTGAGGCGGCGGCGGATCATAATCCAAGGCTGTGAAGGCGAGTTTGTCCTTGGTGAAATCGAACTCGATCCGGAACCGCGCTAGAACGTTGTAGCCAATGATGCCGTCGAGATGGGCGCCGGCCAGGCCGAGACCGTTCATCCCTTCGAGTTGGAAAGGATCCTCGATGCGGGCCGTCGCTTTGATCACGACCGCGCCTCCCTCCAGGGCGAACCGGTCCAAGGTGGCCCAGCCGCTCTTGTCCGCGGTCAGACCGAGCTTCTTGCCGACCGCAGTAGACACAAACAGCGCCGGCGCTCCAGTATCCAGAATGAAGTTGAACGGCCCCTTGCCGTTGATCTTGGCCCGCACCAAGACATGTTGCGTCGCGGTCAAGCGATAGGGAACATTGAAAGTCGTTGCTTCCGATTTCTTGCCGTCATCGGCAAGTAGGGAAGTTGTCAAGCCAAGGGAAACTATCGTCAAGAAGAATTTCATGGAGAGACCCACGGGCAGATTGAAATAAAGGGACCGCAAACCAATTTCATCATTATAGGCTGTCAAACGGGGACATCAGGGAGTTAAATGTCAAATCCTCACGCCAAGGGGAAGTTGCGCACCCCCAACTGGTGTTCCAGTGTCTAAGTCTGGACACTGGATTGCTCGTCGTGAGTTGCTCCAAAAATTGGGCATATGGCATTCATCCACTGATCCACTGATCAAGGGCTTGATCAGTGGATTGGCTCGTCGTAAGTCACTACAGAATCAGGTATTGCAATGACGATGGTCATCCACCGATCCACTGATCAAGGGGGTGGGGGTGTTTGTTTGATTTTCATTTCATGGCCGTTCTTTGCGTCTCGAAAAAGGGTTGCCCGACCATGATTCTATTAGACCAATCCACAGCTCACTCTCCAAGCGCCGCCGATCCATTGGGATTGAAAAGTTCGAAGACCAAGCCCAACCCTTTTATTGCCATGGAGTTAAATTGGTGAAAAAAAACGACTTACCGTCAATTACGACAACCAAGGGTTCAGTGAGCGACCTACGATGTCATTTCAATTGCGTTGGCAGCAGGGGCAGGGTAATCTAAGAGCGGTCAGCTTGATCAACCCCGCCGGGTAATCTTACCGAGCCCGAGACCGACCCATGCTCCGAATCCTCGGTTCACCCAAGAAACTGTGCGGCGGCTGGACGCGGCGGGAGATGCTCTGGGCCGGCGGGCTCGGGCTTTTCAATCTCGGCTTGCCTTCGTTCTTCCAGCTGAAGGATCTTCAAGCGGCCGAGGACAGGCGACCGCTCGGCAAAAGCTTGGGCAAGGCCAAGCGCTGTATCCTCCTCTATCTTTACGGCGCTCCCAGTCAACTTGAACTATGCGACATGAAGCCGAGCGCCCCGGTGGAAATCCGCGGCGAGCTGAAACCGATTCGCTCGAGCTTGCCGGGGCTCGATGTCTGCGAACTTCTGCCCCATATGGCCAAGGTCATGGACCGCGTCACGGTCGTGCGGTCGATGACGCACCCGTACCCAATCCACGGCGTGGCCTATGCTTTGACCGGCGTGCCCCAGATCGACATTCCGATGGAGCTGAACCCGCGCGATTCGCGGCATTGGCCATTCGTCGGCTCGGTGATGGATTACCTCGGCAAAAACGGCAAACTGAAGCAACGGCCCGGCCAAGTGCCGGACAATATTGGTTTGCCGTTTCCCTTTAGCAGTCAGCGCGTGGGGGAAGTTCCGCGAGCCGGTCCCTATGCCGCCTTCCTGGGCGGGGCTTATAACCCGCTCTGGACGGCATTTCACGGCAAAGCCTCGCGGAGCGTTGTCAAGACGCTGCAAGAGCAAAAACTGGACAGCTGGGACCCGTATCTGGGCATCACACCGGAGAGCCGATTCGAATTGGCTTCCGCCACGCATCTGCCGTCCGACATGACGCTGGACCGCCTTTACCATCGTCGCACCCTGGCCGAGCAATTCGATCAGGCCCGCCGCGATCTCGATCAGACTCCGACAGGGCGAAGCAGCGACCGCTACCGCGAAATGGCCTATTCGATGATCGGCTCGGAAAAGATCCGCACGGCACTCGACTTGAGCCGAGAGCCCGCACCATTGCGCGAGTCCTATGGCATGACGATATTCGGACAGGCGGCTTTGGCAGCCCGGCGATTGATCGAGGCTGGCTCCCGATTCGTCAGCGTGTTCTGGGACGAATACGGTCTGGCGGGTTCCGGCTGGGACACGCATTGGGACCATTACCCGCGCATGAAAAACGAGCTGCTGCCCGGAT
>Ga0207128_1118_pt1 | contig 13738 bp, 6 predicted proteins | sample Alteio_BWMinHeat_18_FD_153522 | JGI IMG/M metagenome (GOLD analysis project Ga0207128, IMG submission 153522) | Enriched cells from forest soil in Barre Woods Harvard Forest LTER site, Petersham, Massachusetts, United States -... | ecosystem: Environmental > Terrestrial > Soil > Temperate forest >... | reverse complement strand
GATTTTTTTACTCATTAAGATTAAATTGCCAAAATCCACATGGGTAAAGCTTTTTGTGACACCGTGGCTGGTAGCTCTTGGGCTGTTGGGATTGATCAAAGGGGCGGGAATGGCGGACCCCCATTTATGGCAGAATACCTTTGAGCCAGCTTTTCGTTTGAGCCGCGGGTTAGGGGCCATTCCATTTTATGATTGTTTAAGAAGCCTGCAGTTTTTTGCCTTTGTCATGGGCTTTATCATTCCAGGTGTTTATGTGATAACGATTTTGATCATCGGCACCCTGTGTTATTTTGATAAGATCCGTCAGACCTATATCCTGGCGGCCATCATCAGCATCTATGGGTTGGGGCTTTATCCTTATTATCTCTGGCAATCTTCCTTGGATAATTATTATGCGGTGGGAGTGCCTTTTGTCTTGGTTCTTTGCTTTTGGATCAAGCAGGGCGTAGATCGCACAAGTCCATGGATACGAACAATGATTTTGATCGCTTGGGTTGTACTCAATGGGATAGCCTTGTTGACCAATCAGCTTTTTGTTTATTATCCCAATGTTCTTAATATCGCTGGCTATGATTGGTCATCGGAGAAGAAATTAACCCAAGATAATTTGAATTTCACCATCGATGCAGGACTTATCAAGAAGGATACTGCTGCCGATGAGAGGGTGGTATTAATCAGCAGCTTTGAAACCCCAATCTTGATGCAGGCTGGACGGAAATCATTCTTTAAATGGGTGCCGCTGGTGAATACTGTTCATATGAGCCTGCCTCAATTTAACGGGATGGCCATGCAAACGTCCAGCGAACTTCAAGGGGCCCTGCAGGAGCTGGAGCAAGCAAAGCCAGAGAGGGTGTTTGTAGAAAGAAAATTGATGATGGGACAACTGCCAACACAATACTATCAGTATTATCAAGCCCTAACGGTTTTGCTTTTATATTTCCGGCAGCATTATGCCTTAGAAAGCCAAGGTCAATATCTTTTGGAATTGAAAAGAAAATGAAAACACCTCATACCACTAATCTTTTATGGTGCTGTGTGCTGTCCTTTGTTTTGGCCCTGCAGGTTTTGATGTACCTGCAGGCCATCATAAGTATCATCCACCTTCAGCCATTGGGATGGAAAGATTTGCTTCACGAATGGCAGCCTCAATTCCGGCCTAAGGAAGATACTTGGTTTTTTTTAGTTTTTATATTAAGCGCGGTATCGATTCTTGGGGGGGGCCATCAAAGTATTTTCAAAACGATTAGCAGAGCCAGCATTCAGCCATCCTTTGATGGTCTATGCGCTGGTGGAGAGCCTATGGACGGGATTGTTACTATGCGCTTGGTGGAAGCTCATTGTTTATGATTACCGTCCTCAATTAGCCCAGGGGGCATTTTATGTTCTTTTAGCTTTAGGCATAGTTATCAAAGTATTTTGGTCTGAGATTTGTAGGCTTGTCCGTGCCCTCTGGTTTTTTGCTTTGGATCTGCGGCATGTTCTTCTTGTTAGAAGATTAGTGGATTTGTTATTTTTGGTTTTTATTGTTCTAGCGATTTATATCCCAGACCCTCAAGCTGCTTTGGCCAAGATCTTTGTCGGCGAACAATATCATCATTATGATGATGCCATTATGGGGCCAGGCTGGACCAGCGTTTCAGGCAATATGCTCCTCGTCGACAATTTTTCTGAATATGGTTTTGGCTTGCCCATCATCATCGGCCATCTGGCGCAATGGATTGGCGGGTATAGTTATGAGCATGTGTTTGTAGTGATCATGTGGATATGTATCATTTATTATTTATTTTTATATTTGTTAATGAGGCGCTGGTATCAAAATATTTTGATAGCCATGGCCGCGATGCTAGTGCTTATCAAGGTCCAACTGTTTTATAGCTTCTCTTATCCGATGACCTTTACCTATCCCAGCGGAAAGGTGCTGCGCTCTTGTTTGGATATCTTTTTTATGGGCTCACTACTGGGCCATATTCATACTCACCGCTCCCGGTACCTTTATCTGGCCAGCGCCATTGTAGGATTGAGCATGTATTATGTTATTACAACGGGCATGGATTTGTTTTTTGGTTTATCGGTATATTTGATTTTACATTTATTGTCACCTACCTTTCGACCCTATGTCTATAAAGCACGAAAAGACCTGTTGAAGGTGTTGATTTATTTTTGCCTGCCGTTTGTCATCTGTTGTTTCTTGTTATGGTTGTCGATAGGTCATCATGTATGGACAAAAGAATTTTGGCACAACGTGGTTGAATTCCCCCGATTAGCCACGATGGGATTCTTACGGGCAGGGTATCTGCGGGGGATTGAGACGTCGAACTTTTGGGATGTCACTTTTGGATGTTTTTTGCCGTTAGTCTATATTTTTAGCATGATTTTTATCGGCATTTTATTTTATATCGGGCGGGCCAGGTATAAGGATATATTTATTGTTGTGCTGTCCGTCTATGGCTTAAGCATGTACCAGCATTATGCCAGTCAATCGGTGGGGAATGATTACTATATGCGGGCTGTTCCCTTTGTTTTTGTGGTTTTCCATTGGGTCAATGTTGGGCTCTCCTCATTACCGGATCTAAGACGGTTTAAAATATCAGTGGGGATAGTCGCCTTTTGCGCTTTTTGTTTATTGACGAACCATAATTTTATAAGCCATCCTAATTTTTTAAATTTTTCCCGTAATCCTTACACGGATCCTGTAGTGGCTAGGCCGCTGCCGGATGGCAGGCCTTATTATCATCACCAATTTGCGGGTATAACGGATGATTTCAAATTATCAGCTAATTCTTTTGGCCAACAGGATGAACGGTTGATTTATCAGTCGGATTATTTCAAGAATGATGAGGAGCTTAAAGAATATTGGAAAAAAGAGTTTGATTTTGCGCCTGATGCGGCCTTGATCGATGGATTAACAGCACCTGGCTCAAAGGTTGCCCTTATCAGCAGTTTTGATGTTAAGATGCTGATGCAGGCCAACCGCCGGCCGTATTTTTATTACTTCCCGCTGATGGTCAACAGGCCGATGTACATGCGGATTTATGCCCATGCCAACACCAATATATTCACCAAAAACCAGCTTAAATTTATTTTGGATCGTTTAGCCCTTGATAAGCCGGAATATATATTTATGGAACGTATTTATTTAAACCGCGAAAGGCCTAAGCGTTATTATACAGAATTGGAGAGCCTTTTACCTATTCTCAATTACGTTTACGATCACTATGAGCCCTATAAAAACGGGTATTTCTTAGTGGCCATGAAAAGAAAATAAAAGAAGCAGAAAAAATACCTCAGGAGGAACATTTTGTCATGAAAGCAAAAGAATCATCTTCGCCGCTAAAACAAGCTTTTTGGCTTTGCCTGGCATCCTTGTTGGGCTGGGTTTTAATATTCCCGGAAATTTCTTTTCATCGCGGCATCTCTTTTCTGATGTGGGGTGATTGTCTTCTTGATTTCTTCTCGACCTTTACCTTGACCGGTTTTTTTTATCAAGGGGGGATCCAGCTTTGGGATTTTTTTGGCCAGCTGCCGCACACCTTTTTCTGGGTGACCCATGGCATGTTCCGTATCCCCAATGTGCTTTCCGCGCTAGTTTATGTCCTCCTGTCACCGTTTGCGGATAATTCTGCCCGGTTTTTTGACAGTGTCTTTTCCATCGTCTATTTCGGATCCTTCCTGTGCGTCAGGACCATCGGTATTTTCCTGTTGTTAAAACGTTTTACGGATGATAAATGGATTTTGGGGGCAGGTTCGGTGATCTTCGCGTTGTTCTTTTCCCCGACGACAATGATCTCAGGCATGTTTTACCAGCATTTTTTCCCTTTACTGATGTATTTTATCCTGAGCTTCTTTTTGACATGGCGCCTGATTTATTTGGGCATGGCAGTATTGTTTATGGTCATTTCTTTGAGCCAGGGTGTCGTGCATACATTTTGCATGTATCTGGGGATCAATTTTTTTGCCATCTCCTGTTGTATCTACAGTTTATTTGTCCATCGTTCAACAATCAGCCGCTGGCAGGATTTTTTTAAAAATAATTCCCGTTCTTTATTGATGGGTAGCCTGGGGCTATTGATTTTAACGGTCATCATTATGGGGCCGTATGTGTATATGTTTTTGTTTTGCCTCAAGGACGTGGCTTTCGGCATAGACCATAGCCGTTTGACAGGCATGTGGAATATTGCTAATTATTTTCACGGCTACCCGCCGCTGGACCAGACTGTTCCTTCTGATTATTTCCGCCGGATGCTGGATTTTACGTTTGAACCCGGCCGTTCATTCTTTTTGGGCTATATGATGTTTTTCTTAAGCGGCTTGGGGCTGGCAATGTCTCCTGATCGTCGTAAATGGATATTTGTCTTGACCATTTTTTTGATTTGGTCTGTGAATTTCCCCCGGGAAACTTTTTCCATCGGCTTGATCGGGCATTGGTTAAATGCCTTGACCAATCCTTTTAAAGTGATGGTGACATCCTATCAGATGGCAAGCAATGCTTGTTTTTGGTTTCTTTTAATGCCTTTGGTGGTGATGGGATTAGGTGTGCTCAAGGATTTAGGGCAGGGAGTTTCCCTTCAATTTAGCCGCTTGCGCAATTTTGCTCTTTTTATGATCGTTTTTGCTGTTAACGGTGCCTCTCATCAGCCGGCGATCGTCAAAACATATTTTTTCATCGATATGGCCATATCCCTGATGGCGTTGGCCTTGCTGATATGGGCGGGAAAGCAGAGGCCCATGCGTCGTATCGCCATCACTGCTTTTGCCTGCCTGATTTTGATGGATATGCATATTAGCGCCTGGGACATGAAACATTATTTAACGGACCATTGTAATCTGCGTCCGCATTTATTAGAGGAAGTGCCCCAGCAGACAGGACCCGTGGGACTGGACTTTCATAATCCTAAAATTTTTCCTTTTGTGGGGCAATCGGACATGATCCCGGTCGTCGCGCAATCGTACTTGTGGACTCTGAGGGATCTGTCTTTAAATTTTAACAGTGTTATTAATCGCCAAACAGCCCTTGTGCCCATAGAAAGCCATAGCCCACGGCATATTGCTTTTCAGGGATGGGTGGATGATCCTTTGATGAAGGAATACCTTGCACAAAACAACAAGTTATTCTTTTTTGCCGGTTATGGGGTACGGTCAGGGCCTGGGATTTTTGAAAAAATCGTCCGCCACAAGCTGACCAGTGATGTGATGATGGTGGAAGCAAAAGCAGCGCCCTCTTTAAGAGGTGAGATTCCATCTCAAATTACGCCTTTGCCCCCAGGAGAAGATCAGTGGTTGAGTATCCCTGCGGATGCTGGCGATGATGACCGTCCTGGCTGGACGTATGAAAACGGTATGGCGATCTGGGATTTTCCGCTTCCAGGGGCCATCCCTGATTATTTTGCCAGCAATGTTTTTACGCATGACAAATGGGTCAGGTTTTTTATACAGACCCCCGATCAAAAGTATAGTGAATTAGCACCAGTGCAGGGCCAACTTTTAATGCCGATGACATTTGATGTCCAGAACATTAAAGAAGGAAAAGTATTCGTGGCATTGCCTGCAAATATGCCCTTGAGGGGATTGAGGGGAATTCTTTTGTTAAAAACACGCGACGCATCCGGCATCACTTCCATATGGCGTCATCATTCCGACGAGACGGGGATCACCTTTCAGGCGCCTGCTGATGGGTGGTTGGGGATACAGTTCCCTTATGATCCCAAATGGCGCATTGAGGTGGATGGACAATCCGTGCGTTTTTATCGTGCGGACAAGAGTTTTATAGGCCTGCCAGTGACGCGGGGAGAGCATAAGATCCTGATCCAGTATTGGCCTGATTCGTGGCTGCGCTGGGGACTGCCCTTGTCAGTCATGCTTGCTACCATATTATTCATCTTTCTTATTTTTTATGCATTGCATGAAGCTTCCAGCATCCACCACGATGAAGTGAAGGGGCATGAATAAAACATTTTTTGACAGACAGACGGTCAATATCATAGCCATGGCTTTGCTGTCTTTCATCGAGGCCCTGCAAGTCCTCATCATTCTTGTTTTAGTTTTTAGTTTCATTCCGATCACTGTCCCATCATTTGTCCAAAAACTTTTTCCCTTATCGCTGTACGCCGTGCATCTGAAAAGAGATGCTTTTTTTTATCATGTTTGGATAGCCGTGAGCTTAGGACTGCAGGCAGCATTAATATTTTTGTATCGAAAGCGTCTGGGGGAAGATCATTTATGGCGGGAGTTTTTACCGTATTTTTGTACGATGGCTGTTATGGCCTATATCCAAATTTTTGCTATTTTTAAAATATTTTTATGGGGTAATCCCTGGTGGGCCAGGGACTTGCTTTACGTATTTCTTGGGGCGGCTGTCATGGCGCGTATTTTTTGGCCTGAGTGCTGGCGTTTGATGAAGGGGTTTTGGACACGTGCGACGGTCCGGACAATCCCCTGGTGGGGCCGCTTTTTAATGGAAGCAGGGGTCATCTTTATTTTGACCATTCTGATTTTTACTCCTGACCTCAAAGAAGTATTGGCCCGCATGTTCAGCTATGATAAATTTTATCATCTTGATAGTTTTATCATGTCTCCGGCCTGGGCCCATCATAACGGTTTGGTCCTCAACAAAGATGTGACCAGCGAGTACAGTCTGATCATTCCCATTGTTTTCAATGGGCTGATGACATTAGCCGGTGGGTTTAGCTATGCGCATGCGGTGGGCCTCATGATCGGTTTATCAGCCATGTATTATTTTTTACTTTATGGCCTTTGGCGATATTGGACTGGAAGTTTTGGGCTTACCTTTTTTGCTCTGATCCTGAGCATCAAATTACAGTTTTTTCATTGGGGGGTGGTACCCTTGATCTGGATTTATCCCAGCGCCACCCCGTTGCGTTTTTTGCCCGATGTTTTTTTCCTGTTTTTTATTTTACGTTTCACTCAAAATTTAGACCTGCGTTGGTTATTTGCAGCCGCGGTCACTAGTGGCATAGGTTTTGTGTGGACGATGGATGTGGGCGTTTATATATACGTGACCCTTTTGATAGCGATGGCGGCCTGTGTCTATCTGAGGGGGATCAAAATTGGACCTAAGCTTCTTGGTCTCTTATTGGTTCCCTGGATCGTTGCCTTGGGAGTATGGAGTTTTTGTTATGGGCCATTGGTTTGGCAAAATAGTTTTTGGAAAAATAGTTTTGAATTTGCAGCACTCTTTATGCAGGGTTGGGGGGCTTTGCCCATTACTGAGGGGTTAAAAGATAAACAGTTTTTTGCATTTTGCATGGGCTTTATGATCCCGGTGGCCTATTTAGGGACGCTTTTGTACAGCTTAAGCGTGTTTTTATTCCGTCAATCCCGGCCGCATTTATTTATGGTCATGGTCTGTATTTATGGCTTGGGGCTGTACCATTATTATATCCACCGCTCGGGGGTGTCGAGCTATGATGCCGTTGTTATCCCTCTCATTTTTGTACTGCTGTTTTGGCTTCAAGCCTTGCTTGGCCGTTGTCATGAACATTGGCAAAAGGTGATAAAAATTTCTTTATGCGCATGGGCTTTGACAGCTTTGTGCACGGGCTATTTATTTACCTATTACCCTAATGCCTTTAATTTGTCCGGCTTTGATTGGTCCCCGGAAAAAAAGTTCTATGATGAGGGTTTTGATTTTAGCCAGGATGCTTTTTTGATTGATGGCCTCACAGCGCCGCAGGAGAAGGTGGCGTTGATTACCAGTTTTGAAACTAAAATACTGATGCAGGCCCATCGCCGGCCATTTTTTTATTATTTTCCCATGATGGAGTCTGAGCATATGCAAGGGGACAAATTGCGCGGGATTTATCTTCATACCTACGCAAGGCTTGAGCACACCTTGAGGCAATTGCAAGAGGAAAAGCCAGTGCATGTTTTTATCCAGACACGTTTATTTGAGGGGCCAGAGGCCCAAAGCTATGAAGACAGCAACGAGGGTTTTAAGCAATTGATGGCGTATATACGCAGGCATTATCAGTTTCAGGCCCAAGGGCACTATCTGACGGCGTTAAAGTTAAAATGATTCCCATGTCCTTATTTAACCGTAATTTATTTTTTCTGACCTTGCTAAGCCTTTTGTGGGCATGGCAGGTCCTTTTATCATCAGCCTTTGTCCTTAGCCATTGTGCGCCATCATCAGATCTGGTTTCACAGGTATTGCCGGAGTGGCGTCATTTGCTTATACCGGAATGGAAGCCTTTTATTTATCATTTGGTTTTGATCTCAGCTGTTTTTTTCCAGGGTATCTTGCTGTGGATCAATCGCGCGCGTTTGAACACCAAGGATCTTTTAAAAGATTGGCAAACCTATTTGTTCGTTGAGATCGTAGTGACTTTTTTATGGAGTGGTGCTGCTTTTAAGATGATTGTCTATGCCAGCCGTCCTGATTTGGCCCGTGGCGCATTCATTGTTCTTTTCATCGCTGCTTTTTTAGCCAAAGTGTTTGGCGGTTACTGGAAAAAATGGATGCGCATGTTTCGGGATGCAGGGGGCTTTGTCAGGCAAGATCCCTATTGGCGGCGTATTGCCGAATGGTCTGTGCCCGTGGGTTTATGTATTTTACTTTTCATCCCCCCTATTGAAGGGATTATGGCCCGCATGTTTATCGGTGAGCAATTTCATCATAATGACAGTTTTATCATGGGGCCTTGCTGGGCCTACCTGAACGGGCAGACGCCGGATGTGGATATTATCAGCCAATACGGCATTGGTTTTGTTGTTGTCATCAGCCGCTTAGCGCAGTTTTTTGGCGGCTTTAGCTATGAGAGTGTCATGAGGGTCATCGTGACAGGGAATCTTTTGTATTACTTAGCTTGGTATTTCCTTGTCCGTCGGTGGTTAGGCTCCTTGGTGCTTGCCCTGGCCGTGATGCTGATGGCTGTCAAATGGCAGATGTTCCATACCGCGGTCTATCCCTTGGTGTTCACCTACGGCAGTACGACTTCCATCCGTTTTATCTATGATGTGATTTATTTTTGGTGCCTATGGATGCATATCAAAACAGGCCATAAGCCTTGGCTTTGGGGTGCCGGGGCTGCGTGTGGTTTTGGCATGTATTATTTTATATCCGAAGGTATTTATGGCACCGCTTCTTTTGACGCGTATATTTTATTATTGGGCGTTTTGCCTTTTTGGCGCACACATTTTCGTATGCGCCTGAGGGATGGTTTTTTAATAGTATTCCCGTTTGTGGTCGCTGCATTTTTATTGGGTCTTTCCCTTGGCCCTTCGATGGCCAAGCCAGAGTTCTGGGGCAATATGGGTGAGTTTATCAATTATTTTACCAGTGGTTTCGGGCTGGAGCCCATGACCAAGACCTTGCTGGACCACCATTATTTGGAATCATTGATGGGTTTTGTGATCCCCGTGGTCTACGTTTTGACATTGTTGATTTTTTTAAGCCGTTTAGCGCTTAACTTGTCAGAAGGCATGGAATGGCTGCTCGTGGTCTTATGTTTTTATGGGTTAGGCACGTATCACTACTATGTGGAACGTTCGGTGGTGACCAGTTATTATGCTGTCTGTTTACCCTTTGTTTTTATCTTGGGTTTTTGGGCTAAAATGATGATTGACTCCTTAAAAGCAAGCCTGAGAACTCCGGCACGCTTGACCTTGCTGGCTTTGGCGGCATGGGCCCTTTTGACAACACAGATGTTTCTAAGTTATCCCAATATGATTAATTTATCAGCTAATCCTTTGACAGACGCAAGAGTGGCCTTGCCTTTACCCGACGGGGGGCCCTATTTTAATCATTTGTTCAGGAATCTTGATCCTCAGCTGAAACTGCCGGTCAATTCTTTGGGAGGGACAGGGGAAGAGTTATTGGCTGAAAGTGATTTCAACAATGATGCGGCTTTGGTGGCGTATTACCGCAAGAACAGCAATTTCACTCAGGATGCCCAATTGATAGATTCATTGACCGCACATTCAGATGAAGTTCCTTTGATCAGCGGTTTTGAAATAAAAATGTTGATGCAAGCCCATCGCAAACCGTTTTTTTATTATTTTCCTCTGCTTATATCGCGGCCCATGACCATGCGTTGTTTTGAGGCTTGCAGCATTTATACCACGGACCAATTAACCAAGACGATTAAGAAGTTGGAAGACCTCAAACCGCCCTATGTTTTTTTGGAGAGGATTTACATGGTCAACGAAGTGCCAAAGGCGTATTTGTTTCAATTCCCTTCTTTAATACCGCTGGTCAACTACGTGCGCACGCATTATACGCCGGTTGCCCAGGGGGAATATTTAGTGGCCTTAAAAAGGATGCAATAAGGAATGATTAGACAATTGTATTGGTGGCTATTGATTGCGGCAGTCTTACTTCTTTCTGTACAGGTGTTGGCTGTTGTGATTTACATATATAGCTTTATCCCTTTTTCCGCATTTTGGTCAGACCCTTTTTTTAAGGGCGTTGAACCGAGCCGGGATGCTTTGTTTTATGTGATATTTTTAGCCACGAATTTAATCCTTATGGCGTTGAGCGTGAAATGGGTTTTACCTAAACTAAGCTCGATGGAAACCCGCCGCACGTTCAAGCTTTGGCTGGCCCTTGAAGGCGTATGGTGCTTCTTGATAGTATTTTGTTTTTTCAAGTGGACCACCTACCGCTATCCCTTTTGGAATGTCTTGTCTTATGAAAATTCAACATGGCTGCAGCCTTTTTTTTGTGTGATCTGTGCTTTAGCGCTACTCTCCAAAATATTTTTTCCTGAAATAGAGAAGTTTTTTAGCCGCTGCCAAAGCTTCCTTAGTATGGAAGCGTATCCTCGATGGTACAGCATCGCTCTGCAGGCCCTATTTATTGCAGGAGTGATCTTGTTGCTGTATATCCCAAGGCCTCAGGATGTGGTAGCGTTGGCGTTGGCCTGGGACCAATGGAACCACCTTGATCAAGTTGCAGCGTGGTTTATTAAACATGGATGGTATGCGAATTATGAACAGGTGGTCCAATTTTTGGTGATGCTGGCTGTAATCTATATCGTAGGATTATTTTATTTTATCCGCCTATGGCTCAATAGTTGGTTTTTAGCACTCATTGGTGCTTTGTTGACCATTAAAATGGGGATGTATTATTATGGTACAGCTCCTTGTGTTTGGATCAATCCCGCCAATACATTCTTGGCGCATGGGTGGGATATTTTCTTGTTTTTTGGATTTTGGTATTTTTCTGTTAAGCATCCAAAGAAATTTTATGTGATGGCGGCTTTGGCGGGAACAGCCCTGGTGGTGATCTGGTTTAAGTCCAATGGGTATGTGGATAGTTTAGGGCTTGATAATCAACCCATGATGGCGCCTTTAAGGGTCAGGCAATTCTTTCCTTTTTTTATGGGTTATTTTGTGCCCGTGTTTTATGTGTTTAGTTTATTGGTATTGATAGGGCAAAAAAATGTCCAAAACATTCAACAGCTGCGTTTGCCGATAGCCATCGCTATTTATGGGTTGATGATTTTTACGGATTACATAGAGCATCCGATGATTGGATTTTATGGGTCATTGATCGTGCCGGCGATCTTACTCATGCTGTGGTGGTTGAGGCAACTGCTTTCATCATCGACGCTGTTGGTCAAACGCAGTGCCGGTGCAGGGATTCTTTTGCTTGTCTTAGGGGCTTTATTGACCAATCGCCTGATGCTGACCTATCCCAACAGCATTCATCAGGATACAGGACGCTTCGTCCAAGAGAAGGCATTTTATGAGCATTTTGATGCGATCATAAAGCCTGCGGCATTGATTCGACAGTTGACGCGGGAAGACCAAAGAGTTGTTTTGTTGAGTAATTTTGAGACTGCTTTATTGATGCAGGCCCATCGCCGGCCATTGTTTGGCAATTACCCGGTGATGGTTTCTAACATTACTGATGGCCCAGGAGAACTGGATTTACGGACTAAAAAAGAATGCCTCGATTTAATTGATAGCATTGCCTTTGAAAATGCTTTATATGTTTTTGTCGATGCCCGCCTGTTGGCATTGCCGCCGCAGGCTTTGGGCCATGGCGGATTAAATGCTATTTTAGGTTTTTTGCAAAATCATTATACCATTTTTGTCCGCCAAGGTTTTTTGGTGGCTTTGCAGCGAAAATAAAAATATGACAAGGTCTCATAAAGATATCCTTTTTCTTTCTGTGTTAGCCTGCTTGTGGGCGGTACAAGCGGCCGTGGTCTTGACCGTGATCTCGGGCTTTTGGCATCCCCCACATTTGATTGACGATTACTTACTGCCGGAAGCAATGGGACGGATGGCCCCGAAATGGGACATAGGGATTTATATTTTTTTTATAGCCGTGGCTTTGATCGGGGGAAAAATAATTTTTCAGTATTATCACAAGCCTGTCAATCATTGGCTGTTGATTTTTGAGGGCATCATGACCTTTCTGATGGTCAGCGCTCTTTTTAAGATCCTTGTTTATTTTAATAGCCCTCAATTAGCCCAAGGGGCTTTGACGGTATTGATCGTCATTTCTTTGCTTAGCAAAATATTTTATCCGGAATTAAAGAAATTGGTTGCGGTTATTTATCAACGGTTGAACACCATTGTATGGGCCCCGTATGCCACGCCCTGGTGGATAGCAGTGATGGTGCTGTTGATTTATATGCCTGATTTAGAGAGGGCCGTTGCTTTATCATTCATGGGGGATTGGTTGCATCATTATGACTTTATATTGATGTCTGTTGGATGGGCTTCACTTTGCGGGCAATTACCGTATGTGGATGTCTTCAGCCAATATGGAGTCGGATTGCCTATTATTTTTGCAAAGATTATTAATGTTTTGGGAGGCTTTGATTATGTGCCAGCGCTCAGGGTGATGATGTGGTTTGTGATCATCTATTTTATCCTAACATATTTCCTTGTGCGCTATTGGCTGAAATCCGCCTTGATAGCAGGGGTGGCTTTTTTACTCATTTTCCGTCTACAAATGTTTCATTACGGGGTCACCCCTTTGATCTGGTGTGTGGCTTCCGCTTCCCCGATGCGTTTTGGTCTGGATATCCTGTGGATGGCCGCATTATTGCTGCACCTGCGTTGCCATCAGTCACGATGGTTGATCATGGCTGCGGTTTTAAGCGGTTTTGCCATTTTTTATATGACTTCCAGCGGCATGTGTGCGCTAGTAACTTTTTATGCCTATCTGGCGGCTTTAATGCTTTTGCCTTCTTGGCGCCAGCCTCTATTATCTGATCCTTTGAAGAGGTGGGGATACTTTTTAAGCGTCCTCTTGCCGGTTGTTTCAGCGTTGGTATTCTTTGGATTGACGTACAAGAATCACATTTTTCAAAAAGAATTTTGGCATGATCTTTTGGTTTATATGGATGTTTTTCCATTCCGGGCGTCGCTGCCGATGTTTGAGAGCCTGAAATACCGCCATTTTTGGGCCTTTTTTATGAGCATGGTCATGCCTTTCACGTATATGGCCACCCTTTTGTATATTGGTCTGGGCTTATATAAAGAGAAAATAAAGAAGGAGTGGATGTTTACGGCCTTACTTTGTATTTACGGCCTGGCTAATTACCAGTATTATGTAGTGCGGGCCGCGATTACCAGTTATTATGTAAACGTTCTGCCTTTTATACTGATTGTCTGCATAAGAAGCCGGCAAAGCATCCTGCAAAAAAACCTTTTCCATGAAAACATACAACGGACGGCGCTCTTGGATCTCTTGGATAGTATCATTTTGAAAAGATGGTAAATGGGCCGCATCCGTTGGAAAATCCCTAAAAGTCATGATCCT
>Ga0207128_1117_pt1 | contig 14113 bp, 9 predicted proteins | sample Alteio_BWMinHeat_18_FD_153522 | JGI IMG/M metagenome (GOLD analysis project Ga0207128, IMG submission 153522) | Enriched cells from forest soil in Barre Woods Harvard Forest LTER site, Petersham, Massachusetts, United States -... | ecosystem: Environmental > Terrestrial > Soil > Temperate forest >... | reverse complement strand
TTATCTCGTGCAGGAAAAGCTGGTTGCCTGTGCGCAAATCATTCCATGGATTGAATCGATCTATATGTGGAACGGGCAAATGGAAACGGCCCAGGAAAGCAAGATTGTATGCAAGTCCCGGATGGTCCATTTAGAGGCGATCAAACAAGCAATCCAGATGCAGTCCAAGTATGAAATTCCCGAAATCATCTGCCACGTCATCGATGATGGCAACCAACCCTACCTCGACTGGCTGCAGGCAAATACAGTTAAAAATTGACATCTATCGTTTGATTGGTATATTTTGAAATTGCATGTTTAATTCAACACAAAGGCACAAAGTCACCAAGACACGAAGGAAAGAAGCTGACGATAAAATTTCTTAGCTTCTTTGAGACTTCGTGCCTTTGTGTTGAATTTATCGCGTTAGGCAGATTCTTCAGGGAGGCAAGTATGACCACATTTCAAAATAGAGAGACGACCTATCCAATTCAGCAACACCTGCTTTCCCGCGTCTCATCCCGTGCATTCAGCGAAGAGCGTTTATCGGAAGAAGAACTATTTGCGCTGTTTGAAGCGGCAAGATGGGCGCCATCCTCTTACAATAACCAGCCCTGGCGTTTTGTCTACGCAAGACGCGGTGAAAAGGAGTGGGATACCCTGTTTAATGTCCTCATCGACTTCAATAAATCGTGGTGCAAAGCTGCCGACACTCTGATCGCTGTGGTCTCCCGCAAAAATTTCGAACACAATAATAAGCCATCCACGACAGCCTCTTTTGATACGGGCGCTGCCTGGATGAGTTTGGCCGTAGAGGCACATGCAAGAGGGTTTGTAGCCCACGGAATGGAGGGGTTTGACTATGATGCTCTCAAGAAAGCATTAAAAATTCCCGATTCATACAAAGTAGAAGCCCTCATTGCCGTTGGCAAGGCGGGCAATAAAGAACATCTTCCCCAAGCTTTAAAAGAGAAAGAAAAGCCCTCTCTTAGAAAACCTGTCAAAGATATTGTCGCAAAAGGACAATTCCCTTTTCAATGACGCAAAACCTAAACAATAGCACCTAAAACACATATCTCAGGAACCCATGAATTTTATCTCAGCTACAGTTTTTGATAAAGAATGTCCAGTTTGCCTGCTCAATGACGGCCAGGAAGAGATGGTCCATCAGGATGGGGGAGAAACCCATCCCATACACCGAAAATGTTTAGAAGAGTGGGTAAAGCAACAAACAAATTATAATGAATTGCATCGAAAAGAAACAGATTCCCCATTCAGCCCAACCTGTCCTTTTTGCACAAGAGAGATATGCTCAATTGAATCGATAGACGAAGCTTTGGCAAGAAAGGCAAAAAGGAATGAGGATGTAGCTAAACCAGTACTGACAAAGAAAAACAATTTTCTTCTCACACTTTCTTCCAGGCGACTCATGCATATTCGGGCAGGCCGCGGTTTTAGATAGATACATTCATCTGGAAGCTTAATTTTTCGTACGCGTTCACCAGGTAGCTAATTTCGTGCCCACAAGCACTTCAACGCAGAGGCGCGAGAGGCGCAAACATGCTTTTACCCATAACTTTTTCTTGGCAAGTAACAATAAGGGTTGATGGCACCTGAAAGGCTTTTTCATTCTAAAGCTTAAGGCCGATCACGAAGTGAGCCTGCAAATAAGCGTAAGGCCTTTTCTTTTTGTAGCCCGTAGCAAGCAAAGCGCAAGCTTAAGGGTACATATGAAAACAATTCAAACTGCGGCAGCAGTTCTTCTTTTTAACCAAGCAAAAAAGATGAACTGCTGCCGCAGTTTAAAATATGTTCATCCACACCCGTATGATTTCTAATGAATTGAGACGAGTCAGAATCCATAAAATCTTTACCTTTAAGAGATCACACCAAGCTCTCTGCCGACACTTGCAAAGGCATCTATCGCACGGTCTAAATCTTCCACAGAATGGGCAGCAGAGATCTGCGTACGGATACGGGCCTTGCCGACCGGTACAACGGGATAACAAAAACCGATCACATAAATTCCATGCTCCAACATCTTTTCTGCGAAGCTTTGCGCCAATTTTGCATCGCCCAGCATAACGGGAATGATGGGGTGCTCCCCGGCAGGCAGCTCAAACCCCAAAGCAGACATTTTTTTTCGGAAATAGCGGCTGTTCTCATGAAGACGGACGCGTAAATGATCACTGGACTCGAGCAAATCGAGGACCGTGAGCGACGCAGCGACTATGCTTGGAGCTACCGCATTGGAAAATAAATAAGGTCTCGAGCGCTCCCGCAGCCATTCAATGACCTCGCGTCTTCCCGAAATGTATCCGCCGGAAGCTCCTCCTAAAGCTTTGCCAAGCGTTCCTGTAATCAGATCGATACGCCCCATACAACCGCAAAATTCGGGGGTTCCCTTTCCCTTTTTTCCCATAAAGCCAACGGCATGGCAGTCATCGATCATGACAAGGGCATCATACTTGTCTGCCAGATCGCATATAGCTTGCAGATTGGCAATGGTTCCATCCATGGAAAAGACCCCGTCTGTCGCGATGACTCTGAACCTCGCCTTTTGCGATAATTTAAGCTGCTGCTCCAGATCATTCATGTCATTATTTTGATAACGGAATCGCTCGGCCTTGCACAATCTGATCCCATCGATGATACTGGCATGGTTCAGGGAATCGCTAATGATGGCATCTTCAGCCCCGAATAGGGTTTCAAACAATCCACCGTTTGCATCGAAACAAGAAGAATAAAGAATGGTATCCTCAGTTTCGAGAAATTTCGACAGACGGGACTCTAATTGTTTATGTATCGTTTGCGTCCCGCAAATAAACCGGACAGAGGCCATGCCAAATCCATAATGGTCATAGGATTTTTTTGCCGTTTCTATGACCCTTAAATCATTGGCAAGTCCAAGATAATTATTGGCGCAAAAATTCAAAATATCCTGGCTTCCATGTTGAGTTACATGTATATGGGACGACTGCGGCGATGTGATGATCCTTTCCCCTTTAAACTGACCGGTGGACCGAAGCTCCTGCAGCTGACGTTCCATAGTTTCAAAAAATTGCGCCTTCATAATGAATTCCCTTTCAAGAGTTTATACCGAAGGTGGTTCAAAAATTGGGATTTTGGCAAGGAGGCTGCTCAAAATTTTTCGTCTGGAGCGAGTGACCATTGCCTATGGCAAGGCACGAGTGAAGACAAAAATTTTGATGCAAAGCCGATGCAGCCAAAAACCAATTTTTGAATCACGTTCGGTATACAATAGTTTACGATGATTATACTCAATTACCCTAAACAAAGTCAAATTTAAGACCCACGTTTTCAGGTGACCGGACATTAAAACAAATATTTTAACACAGAGGCACGGAGAACACAGAGACAAGCTATTGCACATCTTTTTTTCCGCGGAAGCGAAAAACAGACTATTTCTTTTTTGCCTTTAAAAAATAAATTCTCTGTGCCCTCTGTATCTCTGTGTTTCAATAAATTGTTTTAATGCCCGATCGGATCATTTGAACAGGGTTTACATTTCACCCTTTCTTAAATTTAGGGCGTGGTTTGCTGATGACAAAGGCTGCGACGTCCATCGCCTCTTCCGGAGACAGATCGGGTTGTCCATAGGGCATATTCAGCCAAATGAAAGAGGAGAGCATGGAGGGCATGCACATCCCTGCCCCATCATTAAAGGAATGATCTCCCCATAAAGGAGGGATATTTTTGGTTACATCTTCCTTTCCTTCCCCATTTTGCCCATGACAAATTTGACAGTGCTGCACATATAAACGCTCTCCGTTTTTCGGATCGGCAACATGAGTAGAGGTCACGGGCGGCAACCCTAACCAAGGAAGATCAGGCATATCTTCGGTTTCATTGGAAATCCAGGTCAGGTAGGCAATAAGCGCCTTCATATGAATACCATCAGCGGGAGGCGCTTTTCCATTTAAACTTCTCTGAAAGCAATTCGTCAGCCGGTCGGCTAATGTAATATTTTTATTATCCCTTTTTGAAAACCTCGGATAGGTTTGCGAGACGCCAACCAAAGAAATCCCCCGGTTTTTCCCCCCTAAGCTATTTCCCGCGCAAAAATGGCAATTATTGCAGCAAAGGGCGTTTCCTGCATATTCAGGAGCATTGTCTTTGGTGTTCAGAAAGATGTGATAGCCATATAAAATTCTATCTACAAGCTTTTCGGGGGCCGATTCCGGATCGACGAGATCGAACGTCACGAGTTTATTTTTGTTTTTTTCCTTCATGCCATAATATTCTTCCCCGTACGACCCTCCGGTAATTTCTACATACTTTTCCTGGGTATGCGAGTAATAGAATAAGCCATAGAGAGATGCCGCAGAAACCAGAACAAGCAGGGTGATCACTATTTTACCATTCATCATAAACTCAAGTGTAAAAGAAAAGAACCAATATTTATTTTAAAGTCTGTTTCATAAAAGATATCCCGATATTTGTCAATCGTAGAGAATGCAGCCTCGCTTTTCAAACTGCTTGAGACCTTGTTGCATAAATACAGTAATGAAATGTCCCGGAAATAAGAATTACACCGGGAAGACAGAGGCACTGAGTACACCGAGTACACAAAAACCTTATTGTTTTCGCGGACGCGAAAACAATAAAAGCTTTCTTTTTTTTACGATTAGCAAAAAAAAGAACTAAAGTGTACTCAGCGCCTCAGTCTTCCCGGTGTAATTCTTATTTCCGGGACATTCAGTAGGACGCTTTTGGAAAATGAGTAGATCTCGCTATCCAACCGATTAAGACATTTATGCAACAAGTTCACTCCACTGCTTGAACTAATTGACTTGTATTTCAAAATTTAGTATTATGTAGGTAAATAAAACAGTACATAACATAAATATTAGAGAGAATGTATGCGCATTTGCCCAACTAAAACAAAAAGCGACTTTGAATTAAAATTGCAGGAATTTCGAAAAGATTCCAGATGGAAGGACTTCACGGCAAGTGAAAAGGGCATCGAGATGTGGCGCCCTATTTCTGGTATCAGAAAAATGATTTCAATAATTGGATTTGGTATTTTGCGTGTTTTCACTCTAAATCTGAACAGAAGTGTCAGAAACGATTATACCGATGCCAGGGATGGAAAACAGCGCGTTCAATTAACATGCAGCGATAAAGATGCGGACATCGGCAAGATTTATAGACGGATCATTGGATCTTCAGATCTCTCTGATCAAGGAGAACAGAGGACAACACGTGCAAGAAATAGAAAAAATCAACAAAGGGAAGAACAAGAGGACTTACCTCCCAAAAAAATTTCTCCGGAATTGACTAAGCCTTCCACCCTTAAGGCTCCACAGGTGCAGACCTTTTCCCCGGACCAACCTCCACCTCCTCCCGCGACTACACCTAAGATTCCACAAGCACCCCTTCCTTCCCCGGATCAACCTCTACTTTCTCCCAAAGTCACACCCACCCCACAGGTGCAGTATGCCCCCGAGGATCGATCTCCACCTTCTCCCTCAACTACACCGATGGCTCCACAAGTGCAGCCTGTATCTTCATCGCCTCAAAAACTGACAAATCCAGAACCGACATCTCTTAATGACGAGCCAGCCTCAAGCGACCTTACACCGCAGACAAGTGCCTCAGTAACAAAGCCCGTCTCAAGTCCCCTCTCTCCCCCGGAACCTTTCCGTGACGATCTCCCCATCGCACCCAAACCGGCAACTCCACTGCCACCTGGACAATTAACAACTGAGGCTGTTGAAGATTATTTGAAACGTAAGAAGATCTTCAACAGGGAAATGGTCGGTCATGTCGATTTTGCAGACCTGGTTAAGAGGGGTGTCCTGGATAAAAAGGGTTTTGAATCTATTTTTGGAAATTCCTCAAGAATAACAGATTATGACAAACAGCGCCTCAACGGCCTAGATCAGAAGAACCTCAATGCCTTGCAGCCATTTTTTGACCGAGAGCATGGAGAGGTCCTTACTCCGGGTCAAACCGCCGGGATCAACTTTGTGGAAGCATTCAAAACAGAAGACCCAAGACGCAATGCTATTTGTTTCATATTCTTCGGAGGCGCTATTTTGTTTTCAGAAGAGCATATAAAAAAAATTAAAGGACCAAACCTTACTGTTTTGGTGCCATTTTTCTACCAACGCCAAACTGACGTCTTGACACCGGAGCAAATAGCCGAAATCGACTTTGAAAAAATCGTCACTACTAAAGACTTAAACAAATCACCCAAGGAGATTTTTACAAACCTGTTTGTGGAATGCAAGGCTGAACAAATAAAGGACCGCCTTAAACAACTCAAAGTCAATCAATCACCGGCACTATCGCCATTCCTGCTTCCAGGCCATATCCAACTGCTCAATGAAAAGGCCATTGGCGCCATCGATTTTACAAAAGTCAATTGGGAGCATGAAACATTTGATTGCTTTTTTAATGACCCTCATATGGATGGGGGAGAAGAAATTGCAAAAGAAGAGCAGCTGCACACTGTGAAAAATGAAACTTACCTTATGCACCTCGTTAAGTATTTCAATCAGACCCATTGGTCTTGCCTTCTTAAAGAACAACTTGATTTGATCCAGAAAAATGAAGATAGACTAACCCTTGCTCAAAAAAAAATGTTCGAGAATGCAAAAAAGCAATCCCTTAACTCTTCCTCTTCAGGGGTAGTGCAACCTTCCGTTTCCCCACAAACCAAACAATTAACAAATGAAGAATTTGAAAATCTTCTGAAACGTCAGGAAAACAAAGAGTCCTATTTAACCAAAGACCATATCGCCAGGGCCAATTTTGAAACCATCGAGATGAGTCCGGAAAAGTTCGAGAAAATATTTAACTATAGCGAGTATGCTCTCAACTCAAGTTGTCTTGAAGGTCTAAAAGGGGCAAATCTTAATGCTCTTTTGAAATACTTCAGCAATGTTCATTTTCGTGGGCTAAACGAAGATCAAGTTGCCGGCATCGATTTTACCAAAATCGATGCAAAGATGTTTAAACAAATTTTTGGCACTCAAAACATTCACGGCAACTTAGATACACTGGACGGTAGACAGCTCAAACATCTTAAAGGCCCCCAACTTGACATTTTGATCAAATTCTTCACCCCCGCTCACTTCAAAGAACTAAAAAAAGATCAAATAGACGCGATCGATTTTAGCAAAATTGATGCCGGCACATTCAAAAATTATTTTGGTCCCGCGATTTTAGGAGGCGAACCTATAGTAACCATAATTCATGGCGAACGGATTAAAAAGCTTAAAGGTGACACCCTCCAGGCTCTCCTAAAATTTTTCGGACCGGAACATGTAAAACTATTGGATATCGAACAAAAAAGGGCAATCGATGCGAAAGATTTGACACCGGAAGCACGGGAAGAGTTCGAAAAACGCAAAAAATAGTAGTTGTGTACATGTTCACAGATCTATTCATTATAACTCAGGCCTTCAGCCTGAATGACTTGTGCTATCCTACCTAGGGCGCTGCCCTAGGCTTTTATATTCCAGGCCGTTGGCCTGAAAACATGCTTTCAGGGAAACGCCCTGAAACAGGCTCGCAGGGCAACGCCCTGATATAGGCTCTCAGGGCAACGCCCTGAAATATAAAAGCCTAGGGCAGCGCCCTAGGTAGGATAGCATAAGTCATTCAGGCTGAAGGCCTGAGTTATAGTGAATAGATTCCGTGAATATGTATGCAATTGTAATTGATCAAAAAAATAAATATTGCATATTTAGCTAAAATTTGTTATTATTCAGTTAAATAAACAATTAACTACAAGAAAATAAAGTAATTTTACAAAAAATTAACAAGCAGGTCATTCATGCGCATCAGTCATCAAGCAACTCAAGCCAAATTTGAATCAGCACTGCAGAAGTATCAGAAGAATAAATGGACATATGAACCACCAAATAACGACGGTGTCATAGCCTCACGTAAGATTTCCACCTTAAGACAAGTCGTTTCCATAATATTCTATGGCATCCTGTGTGCTGCCACTTTGGGTAAAAAATTTAAAAGCGACCTCAACGAAGCTAAGGAAAAAAAACAGGTGGTCCAACTCGTATGTGATGATAAAGAAGCGGATATCAACGCGATTTATCAAAGAGTAACAGGGAGTTTGGGTGCAGACAAGGATATGGGTGGAAAAAAATCGCAAGGGGTAAAAAAAGATCCTTTGCAACAAGAACCACCTACGGAAACTAAGCCAAAGGCGCTATCTTCCTCTACAGAGCCTAAACCCGTCTCTACATCTCAATCGGCCTCACCCCCAGCTTCAACTGAAAAACAAAAATTTGAACAGAAACTAAAAGATTTATTAGATAAAAATAACTTCGATGAAGTGTACCCAATGATGGGAAGTAACGATTTCTTAACAGACGCAACAGTTGAATTATTTGCCATTCAGGCAAAGAAGCTAAAAGGTAATGACATTAATAGCATTGACTTTGCAAAAATCCCGTCTAATAGGAAGTCGGTTGTATTTTTTCCAATTTTTGGAGGCAGGTCTTGTGATAGTGAGGATGAAGGACGCATTAAGAATCTCAGTACTGACAATCTTCGCGCGCTCCTGCCGCTATTTCAGGATCATCATTTTAAAGTACTTGCCAGTAAGCAAATAGACCCCATCGATTTAAATAAAATAGTGACAATGTTGACCTCTATGAGTTCAAAATACAACCAACAAACTTTGTTTGTTGGTCTTTTTCTGACCGGCAATTCGGCAACGAACGAAGAACGTATTCAACAACTAAACCCTGAGAACTTTAAAGCTCTGCATAAATTTTTCATAAAAGAAAATTTAAAGCAAATGACTCCCTCTCAATTACAATCGATTAATAGAGATGAATTATACTGGGAGGTTCGAGATGAATTCGATAATCTGAAAGACTCTAAAGGTCCAGTATCAGAAGAGCCCAAATCCTCTTCGGTCAGCACATCTCCTTCCACGTCACCATCCTCCACTGCGCCTTCAACAACCCTTGCGCCTCCACCTCCAGCGCTTTCATCCTCCCCCCCTGCGCCTACACTGCCTCCTACAGGGACGCCTCCCACACCTCCATCTAAACTAGCCTCTCCTCCCCTTCCTCCGCCTCCCGCACAACCCAAACAATTAACAAACAAAGAGCTGGAAGACCTTTTAAAGGAGAATAAGACCTTAACTGATCAAAATGTCGACAACATCGATTTTAGCAAGATCAAAATGGATGAAGGAAAGTTTCAGTTGATTTTTGGTAAACCAGACTATACAGATCGACTAACTGCTGAACAGGAAAAACGCCTTAAAAACCTTAACAGTGAACAACTTACTGCTCTCATTGCGTTTTTCAAAAGGGATCATTTTAATGCTCTCACCCCGGATCAAATAGCAAAGATTAATTTTGCAGAATTACTCAGTGCAACGATGCCAGACAAAAACAAAAATTTATTCGATAATATCTTTGCGAAAAATGGGTCTTCTCCCTTGAGCGATCAGACAAAGAACCGGCTTAAGCTCCTCCATGGGGAAAACCTCAATGTTCTCGTGCCATATTTCGACCGCTGGCGTGCAGAGGCTCTTGATTTAAAGCAAATCGCTGAAATCAATTTTAAAGAAGCAATGCAGGGTGCAACTGATAAGGAAAAAACAAGTATGTTGAACGTTTTCTTTGTCGTTAGTACGCCGGGTGATACAAGCCGACAAATGAAAGACCGCCTGAACGACCTTTCTCCTGAAAACCTCAATACTCTCGCGGGATGTTTCACAAGAAACCATGCCTTTCTCATTGATCCGAGCCAAATACCCAATATCGACTTTACAAAATTAGTGGCTGGGCAATCGAATGAAAGGCAAAAGGAAATTTTTAACAACTTCTTCGGCGTTGGGGCGGAATATTCACTCCAAGAAGACAGGGCACGGTTTGGAGAGCTTCATGGAAAAGACTTACAAACATTCGTACCATTTTTCGAGAGAAGCCATATCATGGATGTCAATCTCGAACAACTACAGGAAATCGACTTCACAAAAATCGAAAGTAGGGAAGTATTCTCTTATTTCTTTGGCGGCGGGCTTATGGAGGAATTTTCAATACCTTTAATGACCCGAGCAATTGCAAACCTAGGAGCCATTCAAAATCCCGCCCATCTGATCCATCTTGCAAAATACTTCTTAGAATCACATTGGAACGCATTGTACCAAGATCAATTTGAGATACTCCAAAAAGAAAAGGATAAACTCCCTCCTAAAGTTCAACCAATGATCGAAAAGTATAAAAACAAACTACGAGGTAATAGAAATAGAAAATAACAGCCTTGTTGAGCATCTTTTGTTTATACCGAACGTGATTCAAAAATTGGTTTTTGACGGCGTCGGCTTTGCATCAAAATTTTTGTCTTCACTAGTGCCTTGCCATAGGCAATGGTCCCTCGCTCCAGACGAAAAATTTTGAGCAGCCTCCTTGTCAGAATCCCAACTTTTGAACCACCTTCGGTATACTCTGTGTCTGTATTTGGGCAAAATAGAAATGTCGTATTGCTATTTTGCCCAAATACATAAATAATATAAAAAATAATATATTGAAAAAATAATTTGATTTATATAATATAAAGATTAGCTAGGTAACCATATAATTAACTGTGAATTTCAACTCCAGTTATTATAAATTATGTAAGAACAACATAAAACCTAAGCTGCATATTCGTGTTAGTTTTAACTTGGAACTACCTTAAGTGTTACTTAAGGTATTAAAATTAAAACAAGGAGATTAATATGAAAGGCGCAGAACATCATCAAAATGAACGGAAGAAGCCGAAATTAACATTAAAAGAAAAACGTTTGAAAAAACGGGAAAAGAAATCAAAATTTAACATAGAACCACACGACATCCGCGACGTCTATAAAGAAGAATAGTCTTACAGTTATTCTGTTTCGGTCTAGATCTTTACAACCTTGGGGTTGTAAAGATCTTTTTGTTTTTATTGTCTTTTTTCTCTCTCAATCAAGATAAAGATAGAAGTTGAGTAATAATCTGAAAATTTGTATTATGTAATTAAATAAATTACCCATAAAGCTAACAATAAAATTTCCTTACCTTTAGAGAGAATATATGCGTATTAGTCATCAAGCAACTCCAGCCAAATTTCAATCAGCACTGCAGGAGTATCAAAATAAAAAATGGGAATGTAGACCAAATAAGGGGGGTATAGAAGCCAAACGCGATATTTCTACCCTCAGACAAGCCGTTTCAATCGTTTGCTTTGGCATCCTGTATGCTCTCACCTTCGGTAAAAAATTTAAAAGCGACCTCGATGAAGCTAAGAAAAAAATACAGGTGGTCCAACTCGTATGCGATGATAAACAAGCGGATATCAGAGCGATTTATGAAGAGGTGACAGGAAGTTCTGGTGACTCTAACCAGGGAACAAAGAGGACAAGACGCTCGAGAACTAAAATAAAACAATCAGAGGAAGAACAAGAAGACTTAGAGGATGCTCCTCAAAAAAGCACCTCTTCCACGCAGGGAAGAAAACAAGAACCATTGCCCGAACCATCGGAATCTCCAGTTGTACAAGAAACTCCAGTTGTATATGAATCTTTGCAGGATAAAACAGAGAGATTATTAAAAGAGGATTTACAGGCAGTCTATCCGTTGATGGATAGATTTACAATTGATGAATGGAGGCTATTTACCAACCATGTGTGCAAACTTCCAGCCGCTGATATCAATACCGTTGACTTTGTACGAATAGGGCGGAAATTGTCTATGGAAAAATTCGTTCAAATTTTTGGGGGTGATACCCGCTATCTTGGAGAAAATCAAAAAGAACGAATCAAAAATCTTAATGTGGAAAATCTCACCGAACTCTTACGTTTTTTTAATGACACACACACCTACCAGCTCACGCCCGATCAAATATCGGCAATCAACTTTAAAACAGCATTTGAAATAATTCCAGGAAGTTACCACCGTGAAAAATTCAATGATCTTTTTGATACCTTTATCAAAGACAAGGACACCAAAGCGATCCAACAGCTCGATGATGCCAACATCAAGACCCTCCAAAAATTCTTCGGGCCTCAGCATCTCGAACGTCTTACCCCCGAACAAAGGAAATGGATCGACAGGGACCAATTAGGCAATGATTACGCTAAAGAAGCGTTCGATAAACTACAAAACCCTAAAGTTCAAGAGCCTAAAGCTTCCCCACCTGATTCGCCCGTTTCGTTCCGGGCTCCAGCTTCGCCAACTCCTGTATCTGATGAATCTGATGAACCTTTTTTTACATTCAACTTTACCGCCCCACCTCCAGCCCCTTCTTCTCCTGCGCACCCTCCCCTAGCTCCTGCCAAAGAGCCTCCTGTCGAAGAAACGAGAAAAAGAGAAGAAACACCACGAACTGAATCCGTAATCAATGAAAAGATGACAGTAAGTGAATTTGAACGTATTTTTGGTTCTCGATCTTATTCCCTATCAGAGGCAAACATAAAACGTGTGCAAGCTCTTAAGGGTGAAGAGCTCAATATTGTTCTAAAATTTTTCCGCACATATCATACCAATGCTCTTCTACCAGATCAAATCCCTACTATTGACTTTAAAAAAGCCATGGAGGGACTGGAATATTATAAAAAAAGAGATTTACTTCAGTTTTTATTTGGGGATCGTCATGGTATCAGCGATTCACAAAAAGAACGCGCTCAAAAACTGAAAGGGGGGGATCTTAATATTCTCCTGGGATTGTTTGATGATAAAACTGCTGACTCCATCTCTCCAGATCAAATCCCTACTATTGACTTTAAAAAAGCCATGGAGGGACTGGAATATTCTAAAAAAAGAGATTTACTTCAGTATTTATTTGGGGATCGTCATGGTATCAGCGATTCACAAAAAGAACGCGCTCAAAAACTGAAAGGGGAGGATCTTAATATTCTCCTGGGATTGTTTGATTATAAATCTGCTGACTCCATCTCTCCAGCTCAAATCCCTACTATTGACTTTAAAAAAGTCATTGAGGGACTGGACTATTCTAAAAAAAAAGATTTATTTCGGTATTTATTTGGGGATCATAATAATGATATCAGCGAATCACAAAAAGAACGCGCTCAAAAACTGAAAGGGGAGGATCTTAATATTCTCCTGGGATTGTTTGATTATAAATCTGCTGACTCCCTCTCTCCAGATCAAATCCCTACCGTTGACTTTAAAAAAGCCATGGAGGGACTGGAATCTTATAAAAAAAGAGATTTCTTTCGGTATTTATTTGGGGATTCTGAAGGCATAAATGAGCAACAGAAAAAACGCTTTCAAGCTATTAAGGATGTCAATGTCCTTATTGATTTCACGAAATATTTTATACCGAACCATTGGAAAATACTGAATAACAAACAGTTTGAATTACTTGTACAAAATAAAAAACGGTTGAGCCCGGAAACTCAGGACGAGCTCACAGGAGCCCAAATAGAGAGAAGAACATAATTCGGAAAAAGCAGCCCGGGCGCCTTGTGGGTAGCCAGGGCGTCTTGTGGGTAGCCAGGGCGTCCTCGCCCTGCTTAGCCGTTCAAACCGTCCCTTTGGCTACATACTTAAGCAGAAGGTTTTTACCCTTCTGAGCCTTTTTTGAGCCGGCCCAATGGGCCTCTGCTCTTGTGGCATTCCTACCCAGCCCCACGCACTCCCAGCCCTTCGGACTCCGCTCGCAAGCTCGCTTCGCACTTCGGACTGGGCTAAATAAGGAAAGCGCCCTTCAGGCGCGCTCTAATACCTGAAGTAGCTAGAACCCCAAGGCCCTGCCTAAGATGGTAGCCAGGGCGTCCTCGCCCTGCTTAGTCGTTCAAACCGTCTTTTTTGAGCCGGCCCAATGGGCCTTGTGAATTGTTCCCCCATCTACCCAGCCCTACGCGCTTCGTTCGCAGGCTCACTTCGCGCTTCGGACTTAAGCTATCTAAGGAAAGCGCCTTCCAGGCGCTCTCTAATGCCTGAAGGACATTTTCTTTAAATAGCTTAGGTCCAAAGTGCGAAATTGCACGCACCTGAAAGGCGCTCTCTTTATATAGCTTAAGTCCGAAGCGCGAAGTGAGCCTGCGAACGAAGCGCGCAGGGCTGGGTAGCTAAGGAACAATAGCACGCGCCTGAAAGGCGCTTTCTTTATATAGCCCAGTCCGAAGCGCGAAGCG
>Ga0207128_1116_pt1 | contig 14179 bp, 15 predicted proteins | sample Alteio_BWMinHeat_18_FD_153522 | JGI IMG/M metagenome (GOLD analysis project Ga0207128, IMG submission 153522) | Enriched cells from forest soil in Barre Woods Harvard Forest LTER site, Petersham, Massachusetts, United States -... | ecosystem: Environmental > Terrestrial > Soil > Temperate forest >... | reverse complement strand
TCAACGAGCAGAGCGGCCCGGCCCTCTTAACTGAACAAATGTGATTGTGACATAATTATTTTTCATTTTTGCGTCACTTTTGTGACGCAACCTATTATTTCCAAATTGGTTACGCTCAAGGTCCGTCGCGAAGAGGCTAGTTCAAAAAGTCGGTTTTTTCTGCCAATATCTGCCATAATTCCTGCCGAGAGAGTACCGACTTGAGTCTCGATCAGCGACCTTGGATTCGGTTTCGAAATCCGCCCCAATTGAGTTAACACCTCCAGCAGAGAGTCCGTTCTGGAAGGATCGCGTTTTTTGCACGATAACTCACGGTTTTTGTTTCACTAGCGACTCTCTTAAGCGAAAGACAAACCCAAGAACCTATGCAGCATTCCCAGTCTTGTTGTAAAATGGCCGAATACTCTCTGGCACTCTCGGTTTGAGTTAACAGCTCGTGGTGATCATTGCGGCCGTGACGTCAAGCTCTCGGCGCGAACGGGTCGACAGGTCCCACACGCACACCTTGCCAGTTCCAACAACCTCTCTGTCTAAGGACAGAATCGGAATGCCATCTTCCCAAGCAATAGCCAACTCTGTGCCTTACCGGACAAGTACGGGATTTATCCACGGGTCACCTGGGACTCCGCTATGAAAGACCTAACTTCAGCGATTCAGGACGCTTGGAAGTGTCGAAATACTTGGTCTAAGAAACAGGCCAGGGATTACCTCGATTGCGCGTCGAGGATAATGAAAGGGAGTTCCATTGATTGGGATGAAGGAGATGAAGAGTGGGGGAGAATAATGCTGGGGGACCGTGTCTGCCTTATAATTTGTTCGGGCTTTCCCCTGGCAATTGTTCTGTCCCCATTCAAGAAAAGTTTTACCGAGGCGCTTCTTCGGGTGCCTGTTGTCTTGATTGAAGCTGAATGCTTTGATGATAAAGTTTACAGCTTGGACAAGAAAATCGCTGAGCAGATCTTCCAGAGACAACTATCACCCAATATTTCTTACGAAGCTCTTTCGATCAATGATCTCTGGTGGGCGACAATCTAGAATCAATCGACCCCATGGGAGAGGCGGCGACGGCCGAAGGCGCGATTGTCACCTCGGCCATCGTGGCAACGACTGTTCTCCTCCCCTATACCTGTTTGTCCAACAGCGTGACCACGACGACCTGAAGCGCCACCCCGTTTCCCAATAAGGGGGCGGCAAGTTTGGCGAGCGTCGACTACACGCACACGTCCCAAGGCTCCCCCGAGGGTTGCTCGACGGTTACGATCCGACCGCATCTCAGTGTTGCCGCCAGCGAAAACTATTTCCAACTTAGCAGGAGATTGATTGCCATGCAGACGTTTCGAAAACTCACGCCGCGTCGCCGCCTGGCGACGGCAGTCGTTGTATTGACAATCGGAGTGTTGGGAGTCGTGCCGTGGAAATTGGCGGCCCGGGAAACACCAGACCAGCCGGCGTCGGCCGCGTCACCCCAGGAAAGAGCCAAAGAGGCAGATGCTCCGCAAGACGACCCGACATCGTCGTCCCGCACTATCACGATTCACGGCCCTTCGGAGTACCTCAGGGGCGTGCCACCCAAATTCACCCGCGCCGCCAGGTGTAAGAAGTGGTACATTCGACAGCAGAACATTATCCGTTTCCGAGAGAACCTAACATGTCCCAGTATGTTCCACGACGCGGATCCTACGGGATCCGGGATTACCAAGGAGATCTCCACCAAGGGCAAGGAATCCCGCTTCAAGAAAACCGACCGGGGCCGGTTCGCCGGGAGCTAACGCCGTCCTCCAAGAGGCTGCCGCTTCTCTGGGATAACGTCATCCCGGCGTCAGCCTCTTTCCTTCTTAAAGAACTATCCCACACGGAGGTGACAAGGAGTTTTCTTCCCATGGCCACACGTTCCAGTTGGAAAGGTTATCTGCAGCTCAGCCTCGTTTGCGTTCCCGTCAAAGCCTACAGCACTTCCACTTCCGGCGGAGGCGAGATCCACCTCCATCAGCTTCATGCCGACTGCCATAGCCGCATCCAGTACAAGAAGGTCTGTCCCCTGCACGGGGAAGTCCGTACCGACCAGATCGTCTCCGGTTACGAGTACGCCCGAGACCGTTACGTGGTCGTCGATCCCGACGAACTCGGTCGGCTCCGCACCGAAGCCGACAAGGCGATCAAGATCGATGTCTTCATCGCCTCGGGTGCTTTCGATCCTCTCTATACCACAGGCAAGAAGTATTACTTGGCTCCTAACGGCCCAGCCGGGCAGAAGGCCTATGCGCTCCTCGCCCAGGCCATGGTAGCCGAGGACTGCTACGGGATCGCCCAGGTGGTCCTGCACGGACGCGAACAGTTGGTCTTGCTCCGGCCTCAGGAAAACCTGCTGGTCCTGGAGGTGCTCCATTACCGGCATCAGGTGACCCAGCCATCCGCCCTGGCGGACGAAGCTCCCAAGATGGAGGTGTCTGCCGAAGAATTGCACATGGCCCGGACTTTGGTCAGCGCTTCCATCGCCGACTTCAACCTGGAGAAGCACACAGATCTCTATACCAGTAAACTGCAGCAGTTGATTGAAGCGAAAGTGGCGGGTCAAGAGCTTGTGACCCCCCCGGCCACTCCAGGACCGCAGGTGATCAACCTGATGGAGGCGCTCCGGCAAAGCGTGGCCCGAGTCCAGGAAACCAACGGAACGAAGAAGGAACCGCGCAAGTCCACCCGACGGTTGGTCCGCAAGATCTCCTAGGAGGTACCGAATCAAGACTAAACCGGGATAAGCTAAAAAAGCCCGTTTCTTGAAACCCCTTAAATCAAGGGGTTTCCGAGGGGGGTTGTTAACCAGATTGTTTTAGTTCGAATCCCGCGCGGGGACCTTGGATTCGGTTGCGAAATTCGGCGATTTTGGGTTAACACTCGACCCCGAGAGTTTGATTCGAGGAGTCCGCGTTTTTCGCGGGAAAACTCGCGTTATTCGCATTACAACTCAAGTCTCTGAATTGCAAGTAACCCAATCCAGTTCCGGAGCTTTCCGCTCGTTCGCCTAAAACAGGCGAAAAGTCTCTCGCACTCTCTCTTTGAGTTAACGCAACGGTTGCACACCTGGGCCTTCGACATGTAGACCGGCATCAGGCCGGGGAGGAAGTAGGGCCCGTTGATCGGTGGATACCGGCATCGGCGACGTCAGAGGCGAGCGCACTTTTGCTCGCATGACGTGCGGCGCGGCGAATTGTGATCGCCTGAAACTTATCACTGAGCCAAGGATAACTGGGCAACAGTTCTTCCAGGTCCACGAATTCCTTGACGAATGCACAATTCAACGTCCACCGGCTCGGCGGGCCCTGGGTTTCGAATGAAGATTGAACGACTCGGGCAATGACTGCTTTCTTCAACATGAGCGTGATCGTCGTCCCCGGCTCGATTTCTCGTAGCGCCGACAAACAGGCTCCGCCGGGTGAGATGTTGCGAATCATCGCCGATCCAGACGGTCCTTTTCCATCAACCGGCGTCAACGTCGTGCTGAGGCCGAGGTCATGCCGCGCCCATTTACGTCGCTCTAGTTGATCCATTACACTCCCTCGTTTTCGCCTTGCCCTTCTTGCTGGAAGCCCGGCCCCGTGGCAAAGTCGCCCGGTAATTATTGTCTACGCGGGCTGGACACGGAATCAGGTGAAACCATGAGTTTTCATCGGGGGATTCCCTTAGGCCGGTTCTACGGCCTCTTTTCGTTTGGCCAACGGATCGCCACGTTTGCGCCACGCCGCGTCCTGGCCGCCGGAGGCGAGCACGTTCGCTTCCCCCTTGAGAGACGTCCTTGTTGTGATCCCACCAGGCAGCAGCCAGGCTTTTGCCGTCTGGAGAAAAAACGCAGGAAATGTATGTAGAGTTTCCTTCGCTCCTTTGCAGGCGCCTGAATTCCCTGCCGGTAGCGACATCGAGCAAATGAATCGCACCATTTTGTAATCCGCAAGCCGGACTGCACCAAACGACAGGACGGTAGGCTTTTCCGAAGATAGCCCGATTCGTTTTGCTGCCAGCTTGCGCTAAAGGTTGTTGAATGGCCCCAGGATTGACCCGGCCCCCGCTTTCTTCTTGACACCGGCCGGGCGCAGCTGGATGATGCTGCCTCGCCCGTCGCCCATCGCCCATCGCCCAGCAAGGAAGCCAAAAGGGGGCCGGGCGTTACCTACCCTTTCGCCCGGCCCCCGTTTTCCGCCTTTCTCGCCCTACGAATGAAAAAGCGCCCCCCGGAAAATGCTTTGTTTCCAGGGGATCGTTGTCGAGTGATGTAGCTGGCGCCAGCCGGACGTGACAGTGGCCCTGTAATCCGTTGGAGTAACGGTCCCTTGGATTCTTTGGGTAGTGCATCTGGGAGCAACAAGTGAGGATTGGGTGGTCCGATGAGAGAGCCTTACTTGTCACAGTTTCGGCAACTCCTGCAAACAGGTGCGGGGAAGCAGGACATTCACGACAGCAAGGAAGCAACTGGCTACGCTGTAACATCATCATCTGCGAACGAGGGATTCTTCCGGCGCGAAATCGAGCGAGTAGCGATGCATCAAAGAAGCCTCTGCCCGCTACTGGAAGAAGAGGTAGGGAAAGCGAGCAGCATTCTCGATGTCGGGTGCAGTACAGGAGCAACCACCGTCGCCCTGGCATTATCTAAAAGGTTGGCTGCTTCCGAAGTGCTAGGCGTCGATCCCAATAGCCTGTCGTTGCAGGCTGCTGAGGTTCGAGCAATAGGGTATGACTTATCACGTGGTCGAGTTCGCTTCCTGCCCACGGCACCGGATCAACCTCTTCCTTTCGAGGACAACCGTTTCGATCTCGCTGTCTGCGTGTCGGTTCTGGAGTTCATAAGTAGTGCAAATTCTCGACAGGAATTTGCAAGAGAATTACAGAGGGTGACGAAACTGAATGGATATATCTTTCTGGCAACACCGACTCCGTTTCGGGTTCGTGAGTATCATTCCGGCCTGTGGTTGGGAGGTTATCGCTACAAAGAAGGTTATCCTTGGGCATCGTCACCGTGGCAGATCAGGAAAATGTTCATGAATTGTAGCCGGATAGTTCTACGCAAGCATTATCATCGGATGGCGAGAGAAAGATTTGGGCGACCAATAGGTTGGCTTCCTGCTGCGGTGATCTCTCCTCTGATTGCTTTGGCAGCGCCGTGGCAGAAATTCTTACTGAGGAAAAAGCTGTGAAGAGCTTCGCAACCGGCAGGCCTGGTGAACAACGGCAACCTCTACCAGCGCGATGGCGATGGCAGCGCCGTGTTGATAGAAGCCCTGGTTGTCTCGTATGACGCTGACCTTTCCCGCGTATCGTCGCGAGACGAAAACGAAATACGCGGCCGCCAGTGCGAAACCAATCGGCCACTAGATCGCTGCGTAGGCCAGCGAATTGGGACCGGCGGCGACGTCGTGAACGGTGAGCGAATTTTCGGGGCGCTAGTGTCGAATAGGCAGACGCCAACTCACGGCGGCAAGTCCATGTCTTTCAATATTTGGATAAACCGCGAGTCCGAGCGCAGATTCTCCAAGGTCGGATCGACCTTGATCCAGATGACGTGCGGATCCTTCTCGTCGCAGGCCTTGCGCAGCCACTCGAACGCCTGATCCTTCTCGCCTAGGCCCGCATGAATCCGCACGATGGGGAAGGCGCAGCCGTATCGGCTCTCGGCAAGCTTTTTCAGTTCTTCCAGCACCCGACGGGCCTCCACCGTTTGTCCCGCCTTCGCGTGAGCATAGCCGAGCACTCCCCGAATCCAGGGATGTCCCTTTCCCGGGTTTGGTCCTTTGTCCAATACATCAAGCGCTTTCTCATACATACCCTTTTGGGTATAAGCCAGTCCCAGGTGGCGGCGAGGCATGAAGAGGTTCGGATCGAGTTCAAGAGCCTTTTGAGCCTCCTCGATCGCATGGTCGTATTGACCCATCCAGTTGTAGCACTGGGCGAGTTGGTCCCTCGGGGCCGCCGCCAGCGGATCGAGTTCCTGGCCTCGTCGGATGTTGTCGAGGGCCTCCGGTAGCCGGCCCATGGCCGCCAGGTAAAAGCCGTAGTAGGCGAACCCACCCCAGGACGGCACACTCGAGTCGAGGTCGATACCTTGTTTCAGTTCGCGCTTGGCCGCCGCCCAGTTCCAGTCGTGAAACATGTGGATCACTCCCAGGGCGGAGTGTGCCTCCGGGAGGGCCTTATCGATCTCCAAGGCCTTGGCAAGGTACTCTCTGGCTTTCGGATAGGTTTTTGAGGGTCCCTGATGAATCGAGCCCAAGGCAACATAGCACCGACCCAGCGTTGCGCAGGCGAGGGCGTAATTTGGGTCCTTCCTGAGCGCCCGCTGGCAGTAGTCAATGGAGGTCTCCAACCCTTGTGGGGTTAACTTATTGAAGTGGTACATCGCTTCGCGGTAGAGGAGGTAGGCTTCCGGGTCTTCCGTGTAGCGCTTGGTGAGGCGCTTATCCTCTTCGCCGCTCAGTTGCAGGCGCAGGTGGGCCGCAACCTCCCGAGCGATTCGATCCTGCAAATCCAAGATGGCGCCGAGCTTGGCGTGATAGGTATCGCCCCAGAACTGGCTGTCGTCTCGCACATCCACCAAGGCAACGTTAATGGTGAGGTCGTCACCTTGCTGGTGCAACTTCCCCGTCACAATCACGTCCACATGCAACTCCTGGCCGAAGGTTGGGACATCGGGTTTTTTCCCTTTGTACCGGGCGACGGACGTGAACGGCCGGACTTTGAGATCCTTGCGGCGAACCTGCGAAAGGCTGTTGATAATCTGGTCGGCCACGCCGTCGCTGAGGAATTCGGTATTTGGATCGCCGCCGACGTTCTCGAATGGCAGAACGGCGACGGAATGAATCGCTTGATCGCCTGCGGCGCGTTTGTCAATCAAGTCCAACCGCTCGAGCATTTGATCGAAGCGCGGATCCTTCCCCAGGCTCTCCCACTGCGGATCGACCTTCAGGAAAATGATCCAGCTATCGCGATTACGCCAAGCCTCATCCAGCCAGTGAAAGGCCTGATCCTTGTCCCCGAGGCCCGTGTAGACGGCGGCCATACTGGTGGCCAGGTACGGCCGATTGACAGGCAACTCCTGCAACTGCTTCAAAACCCTCTCGGCTTCCAGGCGTTTGCCGGCGATTCCATAGGTATAGCCGAGCAACCCCAGAATGAGCGGGTGACGTTTCGAGAGGGTGAGCGCTTCCTGAAACGTCGTCACTGCCTCCTCGTACTGGCGCAGCTGAGTATGGGCCGAGCCCAAGATCGCCTGGCCGACCAATTGAGTCGGAGAGATCTCCATCGTTTTGCGGGCCTGGCTGAGGGCATCCTGGTACCGTTTATCCCACAGATAGGCCCGGGCCAACGCCCCGTTGACCATGACATAACGGGGATCATCCTTTATGCCCTGCTCAATCTGGGCAATGGCATCCTTTATTTTTCCCGTCGCGGCTAGGGTATAGCCATAGAGATGGTGGGCGTTCGAGTTTCTGGGATCAAGAACGAGAGCTTGGCGCAGCTCACTTTGTGCCTGGCGCCAGTCCAAATCCAAGTAGAGGAGCGCCGCTCCCAAAGCGACGTGCCCTTCGGCCAGATTCGGATCGAGCAGCAACGCTTGGCCTGCCGATTCTTTCGCGCGGGACCTGTTCTGGTCATCCGCTCGGAAACGGCTGAGCACAACGTAGGCATGCGCCTTCCAGGCATAGGCTAAGGCGAAGTTCCGATCCTTGTCGATCGCCGCCTGGAAGCGTTTGATGGCGAGGTCCATGCCCTCGGGCGTGCCCTTTTCCCAGTGATAGCGCCCATCACGGAAGAGTAAGTAGGCGCCGGCGTCATTGGTGTACCGCCGGGTTGGTTGCTTTTCTTCATCCCCGGTCAGTCGCAATCCCAGATTCAAAGCCACATCACGGGCGATTTCATCTTGGAGAATCAGAATCTCGTCCAGGTTGCCCTTGTATTCTTTGCTCGGCCAAAGCACGTCGTTTTTCCGGGCATCGACCAATTCCAGCCGGATTGTCAAGCTGTTCCCATCCTTGCGAAGTCGGCCGGTAATCACGGCCTGAACCTCCAACTCTTTTCCCACGATCGTCGGATCCACGTTCTTGCCCTTGTAGTGGATGGTGGAAGTGATGGGGCGGACTTTGATCTTGCGTTCGCGAATCCGGGCCAGGCTGCTGCTAATTTCTTCGGCGATGGTATCGCAAAGCGGCTCGGCCTTCGGATCGCCGGTCACGTTCACGAGCGGCAGGATCGCCAGCGAGTCGATCTTCCCCCCCCCGTTTCGACCGGCGGCGGGCCAGCCTCTCGATTGTTGCTGCCTCGGTTAAGAAACCACACCACTGCTGCGATCATTGCCATTACGAGCAGAGCCGCCATAACGCCGATGGAGCCTGGAAAGGACCGACGCACCGAAGGCGGCCTGTGCAGGTTGGGATCGCTCGCCGTCGCCCGCAAGCCCAGGGCCAAATCGCGGGCCGACTGGAGCCGCTGGTTCGGTATTTTCGCCAGGCACTGCCGGATGATGCGACCCACCTCGGGAGGGATCTGTGGACCGGATTTCTTGGACCCCGGCGGCTCATCATGCAGGATCGCCGTCATGGTTTCGGCGGCGGTCTCGCGCTGGAAAGCGCGCCGGCCCGTCACCATTTCATAAAGAACACAGCCGAAGGAAAAGATGTCGCTACGAGCGTCGGCCTGCTGGCTACGGACCTGCTCCGGAGACATGTAGCCCACGGTGCCCATCACCCGACCGGGGTCCGTCTCGGCGGGCACGTAAGCCCCGGTCTCCGACTGGGGATTGGGAAGCGGCGTCATCCGCGCCAAGCCGAAGTCAAGAATCTTCACCCGCCCGTCCGCGGTCAAGAAGAGGTTCTCCGGCTTGAGGTCCCGGTGGACGATGCCCTTGGCGTGAGCCGCCGCGAGACCTTCCGCGATGGCCGCGCCGATGTCCACGGCCTCCCGCCAAGCCAACGGCCCCTTGGCCAGCCGGTCGCGCAGCGTCTCGCCCTCCAGCAGCTCCATGACGGCATAGGTGATGCCTCCTTCCGTGCCGTAGTCATGAATTGCGAGAATGTTCGGGTGGGACAGGGCGGCCACCGCCTTGGCTTCGCGCTCGAAGCGCGCTTGCCGGTCGGGGCTATTGGCGAACGGCTCCGGGAGGACTTTGACGGCAACCTCACGTCCGAGGCGGGTATCGCGGGCGCGATACACCTCCCCCATGCCGCCCGCGCCCAGCGGAGCCAGGATTTCATAGGGACCGAGCCGAGTGGACGCGGCAAGCATGAAACCATGCTATGCCGTCATCTTTCATCGAGCAACCTGAAGTTCAATAGGGCAGTAGCTAGCAACCTCGTGCGAAAGTCTTAAGCCAGCTTTATGCTAACGGTAATGCCAAATTTGTTTGGCAGCACCTTTATGTGGACGGAGAGAGAATAGGATGCTCCGCTGCACGAAGACCCCTGCGGGTGAAGGTCGATCTGCGCCTCCGAGCTTCGGTCATAAATGAACTTTCCTGGCGTAAACTGTTTCTTCCCTATGGCTAAAAACTTTTCACAGATCTAAGTAGGCCATCAAAGGGAGAAAATGAAAGGAATCTTATCTGTGGTTCACCGTAGCCTTATGTATGACGGCTACGATGGACCTGTTTCGCCGTCACGCAGGATGGCTAACCGGGCGACATCGAAGACCTGTCGCAATCATCTAAAGGGCTTTTCGCATGGATGCCCACCGTTCACTGGTCGATGGCCTCTCCCATATCCTTAATAAGCGTTTGATCTGGCTCTTGGTCGGATCCTATGTTGCGGCAGGCCTCTGTCCGTCGTTTGGCATCTGGATGAGGAATGTTTCTTTCGGTGAGGCAACTGTCCTGACGGGAGTACGAGTCTCCCTCCCGATGCTGATGCTGGCGCTGTTGCTTTTCAATGCCGGGTTGGGCGTTCAGGTTCATCAACTTCGTAGCCTGCTCCGAAAGCCACTCGTCCTGATTCTCGGGTTGCTTGCCAATTCGATTGTCCCGGTCGTCTTCACTTTCGGCGTCGGTGTGATGGCGCGCTCTTGGCACAACTCCGACGAGAAAGAAAGCATCCTCGTCGGGCTGGCTCTAGTCGCGGCCATGCCTGTCGCAGGCTCTTCCACGGCCTGGTCTCAAAACGCCAACGGCAACCTGGCCCTGAGCCTGGGCATGGTCCTTTTTTCCACACTCTTCAGTCCGTGGACGACACCACTGGCCCTCCACTCCATTAGCCTGATGACGACGGGCGGCTTCGCCACAGCTCTGCATGAACTCGCTTTCTCGACCGTCCTACCTTTCCTGCTACTATGCGTTCTGCTCCCCGTCGTCCTTGGAGTCGTCGCGCAGCACGCGCTAGGACAAGTCAGGATCGCCTCGACGAAGCATCTCCTGAAAATTGCCAATTCCGCGATCTTGTTGCTCTTGAACTACTCAAATGCGTCTGTGTCTTTGCCGTCGTCGGTTGCCGACCCAGATTGGGATTTCCTGGCTCTCACGATGGGCATCGTCGTCAGCTTGTGTGCCTTCTCCTTTTCGGCGGGATGGTGGCTTGCCCGCTGTCTGCGACTGGACACGGCCGAGCGAGTGGCCCTGGCGTTTGGGCTGGGAATGAACAACAACGGCACGGGGCTGGTGCTGGCGTCCCTGGTCTTCGCGGACTATCCTCGGGTGATGCTGCCGATCATTTTCTACAACCTAATCCAACATCTTGCGGCGGGCGTGGTGGACCGTCTCCTATCCGATTCGGAATCGAATCCGGCGAGGGCGCTGACGGCAACCGGAGCGTAAAGCAACTTCCTTGTCCCGGCTCGCTGGCGCAGGTGATAGCGCCCCCCAGGGCGACGGCGATGCGCTCGGCAATCGCCAGGCCGAGCCCGATGCCGGCGACCCCATTGGAGCGGGCGTGGGTCTTGCTCCGGCCTCAGGAGAACTTGCTGATCCTCGAGGTGCTCCACTATCGACACCAGGTGACCCAGCCGACCGCCCTGGCCCAGGAAGTTCCCAAGACCGAGGTGGCACCGGAAGAGTTGCAGATGGCCAAGACCCTGGTCAACGCATCCACGGGTGACTTCGCTCTGGACAAGTACCCGGACCTCTACACCAGCAAGCTGCAGCAGTTGATCGAGGCCAAGGTGGCCGGTAAGGAGATCGTGGCCGCACCGGCCTCCGAGGGACCGCAAGTGATCAACCTCATGGAGGCCCTCAAGCAAAGCGTGGCCCGGGTCCAGGGGACCAACTCGACCAAAAAGGATCCCCGGAAGAACACCCGCCGCCTGGTCCGCAAGATCTCCTGAGAGGCTTCCATGGCCCGGTCGATCCTCATCCCCGAGCTCCCCCGATTTGTGGCCCCCATGTTGGCCAAGCGGGGGGCTCCTTTCGATTCCTCCGAGCACCTCTTTGAAATCAAATGGGATGGCACCCGTGTCCTGGCCTTCGTCGAAAGCCACAGCTATCGCCTAGTCAACCACCGGGATGCTAAAAACCCTGGCAGCCTTCGCCAGGGCGACATTGTTGTTGATGACCGTTTGGCGGTCAAAATTCGCGACGCCAAAGAGCATCTGGGGCTGAAGATCGATCTGGGTGACGACACAGTTGTCCGGGGTCAACAACCCCTTTTCGCTGCGTTTGAACATGGCCTATTCCTTTTATTAGTGGTTTGAAAACAGAACTCCCAATCCTTCCGCTGTGGCCGGATGTGCATTAATGGCGTCCGCGATACGTTATATGGCATTTCGCCCAAGTGAAGAGACGCTAGCTATCGTTCACCCGCTCCAAGATGCTCCAGGGCAAAGCGTACTGTCGCCGCCATGCGTTCGAGGATGTCCTTGAGTTCTGTTTCGTGCTCGTCGAGCAGGTCGGCGGTCTCCGTCAGCCGGTCCTGGTCAGCGGGATGGGTCCGTTGGTCATCCAAGCCCTGGATGACGTGAATCTCGCCCCAGGCACTATGCACAAGCTGGTCCAGGTTGGTCCGGAAGTACTCAATCTGGAATTCATCGTCCATAGCCCACCTCTTCCCTCGTCTCGCGTCAGCGCGAAAGAAGGCTCGGCTCTGCCGGCGCCGCAGGAGTCGCGCCATGACCAAGGCCGGTAGTCATTGCTGCTGACTATCGTACTCCAAGGGGGGGCCGATCAGCCCGTCGGTCACATCGCCCTTGGGTTGTCGGACCGACGCGCAAGTATCCCTGCCGTCGGCCCGCAACCTTCCAGTCGCGTACCGGAGCCCTAGGCTCCGGCAGGCGGACCGGCTCTCCGTCTTGCCGAGCGTCGTCGCCGCGATCTACGGGACGCGGACTGCGGTGAGGGTGCTTACCGGGTGATCTTCTTCTTCGTTGCTCGCTTCGCGTCGGAGGTGCGCTTAGGCGAAGCAGAGGCCCGCATCCGCTGTACTAGTCCGTGGACTTTTCCCGGCTGGAGAATTGTCCCTAACACACGTCCAGATCGTCGGTTATGCTGGATTCGGTCCTTCCCGGAGCCAGCATGTCGAATTCCGCTTTGACGATCCCGTTGCCGAAGTCCTGGCCAGCCAAAGTTCGCTCGGCCATGCTCCACGTCGTATCCCTCGCCAAGTATGCTGCCGTCTATACTCGTAGTTGGGCGGCCGACGGCCCAAATGCTCGAGTCCGATTTCGAGCCGAGCGCGATCGGCACCAGGAAGACAATGCCCTGTTGCGAGAGGAATTGCGCATTAAGGATGCCCGCATGGCCAGCATTCCTGCCCATCACCGCCCCTTCTACCGTCCCACCGAACGTCTGGCCATCCTCGAACTCAAGGCGGCCCGCGACTGGTCGCTCGAACAGACCGCCAAGGCGTTTATCGTCTGTCCCAAGACGATTGCCAGTTGGATGAAGCGGTTGGACGAGGACGGAGCTGCGGCGCTAATCCAACTCCCCGTTCCGGTCAACCGATTCCCGGACCTCGTGCGCTACGCAGTCCAACGACTCCAAGCCTTGTGCCCCACGCTGGGGAAGAAAAAGCTGGCCGAAGTCCTGGCCAGAGCTGGTCTGCATCTGGGAATCACGACCATCGGGCGTATTCGCCGGGAGAAATCAACACGGCCGCCTTTCCAGCCAGAAACACCCAAAGTGGCGGCTACGAAAGATCGGACCGTCACGGCCAAGCGTCCCAACCATGTCTGGCATGTGGATCTGACCACGGTGCCGACGCAATTAGGGTTTTGGTGTCCCTGGTCGCCCTGTGGTTTTCGCGGTCAGTCTGATGATCAGCCACTTCGACCTCTTCGGCACCCGACAGGTTTGGCTTTACCTGCATGGGCGGCCCTACACGTCCCTGCCCTTCCGCACGCCGCTACTCTACAACCGCATGCGACATCCGCTCTACGCAGGCTGGGCGTTGGCGTTCTGGGCGACGCCGACCATGACGCTGGGTCACATGCTCTTTGCAGGCACACTGACACTATACATGGCCGTTGCCGCCCTGATCGAGGAACGTGACCTGCTCGGACATTACGGCGAAACCTATCGTGCTTATCAGCGACGCGTGCCCATGTTCATTCCTCGCTTTGCTGAAGGTAATAAAACAGCTGTTCATCCCGAAACCCTTGCGAGGTAAATCATGCACCGAGGTCTGTATTGTCGGCGCTGCTACGGGGTGAGAACAATCGCAGTCGTTATGTTTGTTGTCGCCTCCACGCCTGCCTCGGCCGAGGGTGCGCGAGAGACCTACAAATACCTGATCGACAAGGGACTCAAAGAGCTCGGCTCGTCCGAATCACTGCCGAAGGACCGATAGGGCATACCTGGCCACCGGCTGAATCGTGGCGTTGCACCTCACTGGCGCTGCCCTTTTTGTTCGAGGAGACAATACCATGATCGAGATCGAGGAGCGGGGCGCGGTCGCGATCCTCGCATGGTACGCGGCAAAGGGAATGCGCTCAACCTGGAACTGGTCAAGGCTTTGAACAATGCACTCGACCGGCTTGAGAGCGGGATGGCCCGCGCAGGGATTCTCACCGGTCAGGGAAGTATTTTTGGTGCTGGTGTCGATCTGCCGGCGCTGGTTGAAGGAGGGGCGGAGTATGTCCGGCAGTTCCTTCCCGTACTCCAACACCTCTTTGAACGGATTGCCACGTTCCCCAAACCACTCGTGGCCGCCGTCAACGGTCACGCGATTGCGGGCGGCGCCATCCTCATGCTGGCCTGCGACCAACGGCTGCTGGCTCGTGGCGA
>Ga0207128_1111_pt1 | contig 15279 bp, 13 predicted proteins | sample Alteio_BWMinHeat_18_FD_153522 | JGI IMG/M metagenome (GOLD analysis project Ga0207128, IMG submission 153522) | Enriched cells from forest soil in Barre Woods Harvard Forest LTER site, Petersham, Massachusetts, United States -... | ecosystem: Environmental > Terrestrial > Soil > Temperate forest >... | reverse complement strand
GTTCTCCCGGTCATTACGGTCTGCGCTCCTGGGCGGCCATCATTTTTGCGATTAATGGGGGAACCTTGGGTCTGATTTTTGGATTTACGCCGTTCACCACGCAAATTGGAATGCAATACTGGTTCCTAGCCGGCGCCTTGGCCGGGGCAGCGCGGGCAGAGATTGCGGCCCGGAGGCCAGCGACCAGCGATCAGATGTCGGAAGTCAAAGATCAGAGGTCAGAGATCAGACAAGAAGTCGCTTGACTTCCGGCTGCTGCTATAGCTTCTGACTTCTGAAACCGACTTCTGATTCCGTCTTTTACGACAGCCTTTTGACCTCTGTCTTCTGATGTCTGACTTCCGATTTCTGAACTGTCGATCGATCTAATGCCAATGGCCACTTACCTCCTGGTGAGCGGGGATTTTAGTCCCTGGGGCGGGATGGACCGAGCCAATTACGAGCTGGCTTGGCACCTGGCCCATCGGGTCGGCGCTCGCGTACACCTGGTGAGCCATCACGTGCATCCGCAGCTGGCAGCGCATGCGAACGTTACCTGGCACCGGGTGGCAAAACCTTTGAACAGTTATCAGTTGGCAGGATCTCTGTTGGCACGGAAAGGTCGTCAAGTGGCCCGAATCCTGAAGGGGCAAGGCGCGCGTGTAGTCGTCAACGGCGGCAACTGCCCCTGGCCGGATGTGAACTGGGTCCACGCCGTCCATGCGGCCTGGGACAACCGCCATGCCGGGGCACCGGTTTGGTTCCGACTGAAGAACCGCTGGGCGAAAGCGTCGGCCCGGCGTGCCGAAGCCCGGGTCTTACGCATGGCCCGGGTCGTGTTGGCGAATTCGCAGCGGACGCGGCAACAGATCATCCAGCACCTGGACATTCCTCCCGAGCGGGTCCATGTCGTCTATCTGGGCGTTGATGCTAGCGCTTTCCGATCAGTTACAGAGGTCGAGCAGGCGGAGGTCCGGCGCGAGCTGGGCCTCGGATCGGATCGGCTTCTCGCTATTTTCGTGGGAGCGTTGGGTTACGATCGCAATAAAGGGTTTGATGTACTCTTCGCCGCCTGGAAAACGCTTTGTCAAAATTCCGAGTGGGATGTGGACTTGGTTGTTGTCGGGGCCGGCGCGGAATTAGCAACTTGGCAGGAGCGCGTTCGAGAAGTAGGCCTGGGCAAGCGGATTCGATTTCTCGGTTATCGCCAGGATGTTCCGCGCGTCCTGGCCGCCTGCGCCGTCTTGGTACACCCCGCTCAATACGAAGCCTACGGACTGTGCGTTCAAGAAGCTCTGAGTCGGGGGCTGCCGGCGCTCGTCAGCGCTCGGGCTGGCATTGCGGAACGTTATCCACCGGAGTTACAGGATCTGCTGATTGCCGACTCTGAAGACCCGGCCGCTTTGGCGGATCGCCTGATCCATTGGCGCTACAACCTGGAGAAGTTCCGAGCCGCCGTGATTCCGTTGTCCAACTCCTTACGAAGGTATACCTGGGATCACATGGCCGAGCGGATCGTTCAGATCGTCCGAGAGGCCGCCTAAGTCAGGAAATCCGAAATCTCAATCCAAAATAGGAAAACTGAGAGCGGAAATTTGGATTCCGATTTCGGGCTTCCTGTTGAGGCGCGAAGGCTGATATATGAGTGATGAGAAAGGCAAAGGCGTTCTGGCGCATTCGGGCCACATTCCGGGTCTAGACGGCATCCGCGCGCTGGCACTCGGACTTGTGCTTTTTTCCCACAACGTCATCTATGACAGGTTCACCCATCTCCGTCCCTTCGCGGTCGCTGGGTTTATCGGCGTTGGAGTGTTCTTTGTCTTAAGCGGCTTTTTGATCACTACTCTCCTCCTTCGTGAGGAGGAGCGAACGGGGAGCATCTCCCTTCGGCTCTTCTACCTACGCCGGGCGCTGCGACTCTTCCCAGCCCTGTGGCTGTACTTGCTGGTGATTGGACTGATTTGGTTGTCCGGGGGACTGCCGGACCATCCCTGGCACAGCTTGGTTTCGTCGCTCCTCTATGTCCGTAACTTTGTAGGCAGGGGACACGAGACCGGCCACCTGTGGTCTCTAGCGATCGAAGAGCAGTTCTATCTTCTTTGGCCACTTGTATTGGTTGGACTGCCGCGCCGTAACAGATTGCGACTTGCGATTGCCCTGGGGGGACTGGTCAGCGTCACCCTATGGCGCGTGTTCGCAGCACGGGCCGGCTTGGTGTCGGCAGGCGCCTTGTACATCCGCAGCGATTTCCGGTTCGACGGACCGTTGTTCGGCTGCGCACTCGCCTTGGCCCTGCGGGTGGCGCCGCGGGCTGTCACATGGTCGAATTCGACCGCGTTGCGGAGCGGCCTGCTGGCAATCGCGGGAATAGCAGGCATCGCCGCGTGGGTCGGACTAAGGCTGAACTACGTCGTGTACCCCGGCACCGATACCACCGTGGTCTGCTTACTCGGGGTGACGCTAGTGCTCTCTCAAATTGGGGCTCGCGGCCGGGGCAGTAACTGGTTAGCTTGGCGACCATTAGTCATGCTGGGCCAGGTGTCCTACGGGCTTTATCTGTGGCAGCAGCTGTTCCTGGGGCCGTCAACGGAGGGTTTCGAAACTATCCGCGCTTTCCCGCTCGGACTGGTCGCGACCTTTGCCGTGGCTGCTGCATCCTATTGGTGTCTGGAGAAGCCCCTCCTCCGCTTGAAAGACCGGAAGTTTCACAACCAAATCGGAAGGCCCGAATCTTCTGCCACCCATGATTTGCCGGTTGGAACCCGCACAGCCGCATGAAGTCTCTACGCATTTTATTGGTCCTCAACGAGGCGCCCTTGCCTTTCGGCCACGCGCTGGGGCGCTGGTATTCGGTGCTGTTGCGCGGCTTGGTCGAGCGTGGCCATCAAGTTACGGCTTATGCCCCCTGTGCGAACCCCGACGACCACCAAAGAATCCGCGAGCTGTTTGCAACGCCGGCTTTTGACCTTCGTCTCTATCCTTTTCCCGAACGACACAGTGTCTTGGGAAAATTAAGAACCTTGCGGCGGCCGTTCTCCTACATGATTCACCCCGACCTTCGCCGTGATCTTCGCGCCGAGTTGGATCGAGGCTGCGACATTTTGCATTTAGAAGGGATTTGGAGCGGTTGGCTGGGCGAAGGCTGTGATCCAAGCAAGATCGTTTTGAACTTTCACAGCCTATACGATATCGACCAGGCGGGCCAGGCGGACCTTGGCTGGCGTCATCGAATCGATCGAGCGTTGCGCCGCCGAGCAGAGCATTACTTGCTCAAAAGTTTTGACACTTTGTTAACGTTGACGCCTCGCCTTAAAAAGGGAGTAGGGGCCATCGCTCCGCGGACTCCGGTTCATGTCGTACCACTGGGTCTGGATGCGGAACAGTATCCTTTCATTCCCACGGAAAGCCGGCCGAGGCGACCGAACATCAGCCTCATTGGCTCCATGAATTGGTATCCCTCCTACTCGGCTGCCGTGCGGCTGCTGACTCGTCTCTTGCCCGCCATTCGAGCCAAGCTGCCGGAGGTTCGAGCATTCATCGTCGGCTGGCATGCGCGGGCCGCACTGCGGCCGTTTCTGTCGATGCCCGGAGTCGAAGTTCTGGAAAACGTGCCCAACGCGCGGCCTTTCTTCGAGAACAGCAGTCTCCTGCTTTATGCTCCGGAGCGGGGCAGCGGCATGAAAGTCAAAGTCCTCGAGGCTTTCGCCTACGGCGTCCCAGTAGTAACCACCAGCGAAGGCGTTGAAGGCATCCCTGCCCAGGATGGCATTCACGCGGGAGTCAGTGATGAGGATACGGGGTTGGCGGAGCGTGCGCTGGGTCTACTGAAGGACCTGGCTCGGCAAGAGTCGCAACGCCGGGCGGCTAGATCCTTGGTGGAAGAGCGCTGCCATCCCCGCGTCGTGCTCGATGGCGTGGAACGGTGCTATGAGGACATGTTGAACCGGCGAAGGAAGCAAGCCGCATGACAGCCATCGCGGATCATCGAGCGATTAGGCCGAACGGTTATCTGCCAACTTTGGATGGTTGGCGAGCCATTGCCATTTTGGGTGTGATGATCTGTCACGCCAGCGATGGTCTTTTCCAAACTGGCGGCATCTACCCCAACAGCCACCTTCGGGCCATCGCTGGTCACGGTGCTTTGGGAGTGGATATCTTTTTCGGGATCAGCGGCTTCCTCATCTGTTCATGCTTGTTGGCCGAACATCGGCAAAACGGCGTCATCAATTTGAAACGGTTTTACGTTCGTCGTTTCTTTCGAATCCTGCCGCCCTACATGACTTACTTGGCGGGTTTGCTGATTTTGGCCGTCCTTGGCCTTGTCACAATAAGTCCCTCAGCGTGGTGGAGTTGTCTGCTGTTCTTCCGAAACTACGTGCCAGATGAGAGTGGGGGGACGTTTTACACAGGCCACTTTTGGTCGTTGGCAGTGGAGGAGCATTTCTACCTAATCTGGCCGGGATTGTTGGTTTTCGCGGGTATCCCCCGCGCTCGCAGAATGGTCGTTGCTTTAGCGGGGATGGTCGCCGTGTGGAGAGCGTGGGAGTTCCGGCACCAATGGTTGGCCCAATTAATCCCCGCCTTCAGCAACTGTCGGTGGGACTGGCGCACGGATGTCCGGCTTGATGGCTTACTCTGGGGTTGCTGGATGGCACTACTCCTGGGGGATACGGTTTGGCGCGAGCGGCTCACGCGATGGTTATCTCCGCCTGTTTGGATAGGCCTCGTGGCATCCTTCGTTGCTTGCACGTATTACAAACCCCCTTTGGCCTGGACCTGGCAATCGATGCTCATTGTTCTCATCCTTGCAGGAACGGTGCTTCGTCCCCAAACGCGGGCCGGCTTGATTCTGGAGAGTCCACCCCTGCGCTGGGTCGGCCGGATGTCCTATAGTCTCTATCTGTGGAATTCGTTGTTTTTTCCAGGGATGGGCTATCCGCGCCCGCTGCCGCTCGGGATTCTCCAGGCATTGCCGATTAACGTTTTCCTAGTTTTCGCATTCGCTTCCCTCAGTTACCACTTTGTCGAGCGGCCATTGATTCGCTTGGGCCACTCATTGGCCTCCTCGACTTTTCCGAAGACGAAGGACTCTCCGAGGGAAGACCACCTAACTGCCCGCGCGGCGTGAGTTCTTTTTGAACCCATGACCCGCGGAGGAGGGGCACGCGGCATGAACGCACTCGAGACGGCGGTGCGAACCTTCAAGCGCGGGCTGGGGCTAAGCAGCGGCTCGCGGCTGGTGGCGCGGATGCGGCCGGCCTATGACTCATTGCTCAACTTCTGTTACGGCCAACGGGGGCTGGTGCGCGTGATCAACGATCAGGACACGGTCCGCATTCGCCCCGCTCATCGAAATGCGGCGGAAAATTACGAGCCGGCGGTCTTTGATTATCTGAAGCGCCGGGTGCAAGCAGGCATGATGGTGTTCGACGTGGGGGCCCACGTGGGTCTCTTTACAGTGCTGTTAGCTCGTTGGGTCGGACCAACGGGACGCATCTTCGCTTTTGAGCCCGCGCCCGGAACTTGCGCCGCTTTGAAGGACCATCTGGCTCTCAATTCGGTTGGGGATCGGGTCTGCGTAAGTCCGTTGGCCGTAAGCGACCACGAAGGAAGCGCTTTCCTATACACGATTGCTACTTGCCCGGAAAACACCTTGTCGGCGGCTCATGCCCGGCTTCCCCGGGCGCAGGCGCGGGAGAACTCGGTGAGCGTCATCACCATCGATGCCTTTTGTGCTTCTCGATCGTTGGCCCCCGACATCATCAAGATCGACATCGAGGGGTTCGAAATCCATGCCCTCCGCGGCGCCCGGCAGACTCTGGGTCGACAGCGTCCAGTCGTTGTGGTGGAAATTCACCCGATGAACTGGCCGGAAATCGGCGTCACCGCAGCGCAGCTGGAGCAGCTTTTGAGTGAGGTGAATTATCGCTTGCGGCCGCTGGAAGGCCAAGCCGATCCGCTGGCGGAGTACGGCCACGTCGTTTTGGAGCCGATCGAGAGCATCTTCTGGTAGGACCAAATGATGGGTAATGAGTGAAGAGTAATGAGTGAATGGCCATCTTAGGACTAGCTTGTAAAATGGCGCGGCTCGTTCGTTTTCTTTACGTTTTAGGCCGACAGATTACTCGTGCGCGGCACGTAACGTTGGGATTACGCTCATTCTTTCGTTTGGCAAGGGATCTCGCGCTATCGCGACTCCTCCCTTACGTTCGTTTTCCCGGTATCAATCACGCGCGCTGCATCCGAGTCACTGACGGAGTGAGAATCTTGTATCGCTTGAATCGAGGGGATATCCAATCGATTCGAGAAGTATGGCTGGACGAGGCATACAGGCTACCGATCAACGTGAGTCCAAAGATCGTTGTTGATCTGGGCGCAAATATCGGGCTCACTAGCCTTTGGTTGGCGAAACGCTATGGCTGTGACAAGATTATCGCGATCGAACCGTCTGTCGAAAACGCGCGGATCGCGCGGCAAAACCTGGAGCGTAACAATGTTTGCGCTGAGGTAATTGATGCGGCGGTCGGTCCGACAGACGGCATGGTCCATTTTTCGGAAGCACGTGACTCGAACGTGGGGCGAATCGGTTTTGGCGACCGTAAGGTCCAAATGCTGAGTATGTTGTCCGTCTTGAGTCGACTGCCTTCCCCAGGCTATGTGGATTTGGTGAAAATGGATATTGAGGGGGCTGAGCAAGAGCTATTAACTGGAGACTTGAGCTGGCTTCAGAAAATCAAGGCCCTGATAATCGAGTTCCATCCTACCCTTGTCGATTACCCCGGTCTCGTCAACAGGCTGCGGGAGGCCGGTTTTGAGTACATTCCCGCAGGAACCGCTCATCCCGACTCGATGGACTTCTTCGTTCGACGCGATGCTGATGATCCTGGTCATATATGGCAACCACCAGTCGCAGCTTAGCTATCGATTCCAATTACTTGCCCACGTTGGATGGCTGGCGGGCTTTGGCCATCCTGGGGGTGATGATCTGCCATTCCTGTGATGCTCTCTTCCACGCCGACGGTCCCCATCCAAACACGGCCTTGCACGCATTAACGCGGCATGGAGCTTTGGGAGTCGACGTCTTTTTCGGGATCAGCGGGTTTCTGATTTGCACCCGCTTGATTGAAGAGCACAAGAAGAACGGGCGCATTAGCCTGAAACGATTCTATATCCGGCGAGCCTTTCGGATTTTGCCGCCCTATCTCATCTACCTGGCGGTCTTGAGTCTGCTCACGGCCGCCGGCCTAATATGGGTGAGTCCCAAGGTCTGGTGGAGCTGCGTATTTTTCTTTCGCAATTACCTGCCGGTGTCGCAGCCGGGCCGATTTTATACCGGCCATTGCTGGTCATTGTCGATCGAGGAACATTTTTATTTGCTGTGGCCGACTTTGCTGGTGTTATGGGGAGTCGGTCGAGCTCGTCGCTGGGTGGTGGTGCTGGCCGGGGCCGTAGCCTGTTGGAGGGTTTTCGAGTTTCGGCATCAGTGGCTAGGGCAGGTGATAGGTGGCGTCGGCTTTTTTCCTCGAACCGACGTGCGCTTGGATGGGATGTTGTGGGGATGTTGGGCCGCGTTGATGTTGGCCTCGCCGACTTGGCGAGCCGTGTTCCATCGCTGGCTGTGTCCCAGCGTCTGGCTCGGCCTGGTTGGAGCGTTTATCGCCTGTGTTTATTATCAGCCTCCGTTGGGGATGGTCTGGCAAGCCCTGCTCATTCCCTTGATTCTCGTGGCGACGGTGCTTCACCCCGACACCGGAATCGGGCGATTCCTGGAGGCTGGACCGTTGCAGTGGATAGGTCGGCTCTCTTACAGTCTTTACTTGTGGAACTCCTTGTTCTTTCCGGTGAGGGATAATCCACGGCCTCTGCCGTTGGGTCATCTTCAAGAGCTGCCGTGGAGCGTTCTCCCGGCCTTCGCTTGTGCCTCGGTGAGCTACTACTTCGTGGAGCGGCCGATGATTCGCCTGGGACATTCTTTGGCAAGTCGGGTTGTCCAGCATGAACCCAAGGCGGTTGAGGCCAACTTAGGATTGCCCGCGAAAGAGGCGGCCTGATTCATATGGTCGTGGGAGTGAACCGAGTTCGGAGCTGGCTGCGGAAGCAGCGGCGTTGGTTGGAGTTTCAGGAGGCGAACCGCGAAGGTTGGCTGCGGGCCTGGAAACGCCGCCGGATTCAGCATCGCATCCTCGAGACGGCGCCGATCGCGACGGCTTCAACCGGTTCCGTGGAGGTGCGGGTCTTGACCTGGCGAAGGGATTGGATCAACCTCATCTGGGCGCTGAAGACCTTCTACCATTTCGCGGGAATCGACTATCCGTTGTACATTCACGACGGCGGCCTGGCGCCGGGGCAGGCGGCTCAATTGCAAAAGCATTTTCCTCAGGCAACACTGATCGCAACGAGCGCGGCCGACGAGCAGGTTGCCGTCGAATTGCAAAGGCGCGGCTTGACGCGCTGCTGGGCTTATCGCCAACGGAACGTCAGCACCCGCAAGCTATTTGACTTTTATCTTCTATCGAAAGCGGCTCATGTAATCTCCATCGACTCGGACATTGTTTTCTTCCAGCGCCCGCATGAGCTGATGCCCGCGGAAGCCCTTCGGAAGAACCGTTACAACAAGGATTGCGCGTATTGGTACAGCATGAGTCTGGATGAGTTGGAAGCGACATTCGGCATCCGGCCGCCACCACAGGTAAACAGCGGGCTGGCTTTGGTCCGCCGCGAGTCGATGAATTTCGAACTGATGAATGAGTGGCTGGCGAATGCAAAGCTCTTCGAAGACGCTTGGGTGACGGAACAGACGCTGCACGCTTTGTGTTCGACGGTTTATGGAATCGAGCTGTTGCCCGACAGCTATTGTGTGGCTACCACGCCGGGTTTGAAACCGGACATGGTCTGCAAGCATTACCCCGGATTCTTCCGATATTATCTGTACACCGAGGGGATGAAGCATCTGCTGAACAACAGGTTCTTGGATGACTTGCGTCGATTGTAATTAGCGCATGCGGCGGCCCTGTCGATTGATCGGTTCGCGTTCCGAGCGCGAATAAATCAAGAGGCAATCCCGCCAGGAGAACGATATGCCAACGAGCGATCCGAATAACATCGTGCCGATCCTGTCGACCATTCAGGCGCTGCAACCGCGCTCGGTCCTCGACATTGGTTGCGGGTTCGGCAAGTACGGAGTATTGCTCCGGGAATACCTGGATGTCTGGAACGAGCGTATCGATCGGGAAAGCTGGAAGGTGCAACTGGTGGGCATCGACGCATTCGCCCAGTATCGAAATCCGATCTGGGATTACGTCTACCAGAAAATCTACGTAGGGGAAGCACAGAAGATCCTGCCGACTCTTGGAGATTTCGATCTGGTGTTGATCGCCGACGTGATCGAGCATTTGGAGCATCCGGAAGCGGTGGAGCTAGTGCGCATTTGCCTGAAAAAAAGCCCCGTGCTCCTGATTTCGACGCCGCGCGACTTCTATCCGCAACACGACTTATGCGGCAATCCCTATGAGATGCACCGCAATTTGTGGCGTCGCGAGGATTTTCCGGCTGGTTTCCATGTACAAACTATTCCCGCGTTGTCCTGCAACTTGTTCATTGCCTCGCGCGAGCCTTTAGATTGGAATACGACTTACTTGGCCGACCTGAGAAACGTGCTCTATCTCAGATCGCGCTATAAATTACGGCGGCTGGGTCCGCTGGGTCGGCCGTTGGCCATGATGCTGCGCTCGCTGAATCGGTGCCTGACATAACTTAAGATCAAAATTCATAGAAGGTTCTCATGATCATGGATGTGAAACGGCCAAATTTCTTTATCGTGGGGGCGCCCCGGTGCGGCACGACGGCACTATATTCCTATCTCCGGCAGCATCCGGATGTGTTCCTGCCGGAGTACAAGGAGCCGCACTTCTTCAACACGGACATGAACTCCGGCGGCGCCATTCGCGATGAGGCAGAATACTTGGCCTTATTCGCCGCCGCCCGGGATCAAACCCGGATTGGGGAGGCCTCTGTTTACTACTTGTCGTCCCAGGCCGCGCCGGAACGAATCAAGAAGTTTTGTCCCAAGGCCAAGATCATCGTCATGCTGCGCAATCCGGTCGATGCCGTAGATGCTCTTCATGCCCACCAGGTGGCGGCATGGCTGGAGGACGTTTGGGATCTGGAACAAGCGCTGGCCTTGGAAGAGGAGCGCAAAGGTGGTTCGCATATCCCCTCTTGGATGGATGACCCGCATAAGCTCTTTTATCGGCAAACGGTCGATTTTGCCGCTCAGGTTCGGACCTATTCAGAGGTTGTTGGATGGGACAACCTTCACGTCATCATTTATGACGATTTCAAACGCGATACGGCGGCGACGTTTCGGCAAACGTGTACGTTCTTGGGAGTAACACCGGATATTCAATTGGAATTTCCGGTGGTCTGGTCGAATCCGAGCTTTCGTAGCCGGGCCTTGGCGCGGTTCGTGCGCCAGCCTCCCGGACTGCTTCGTCGCTTGGGTCGAATGATCATTCCAAGCCGAACCCGGGCCAAGGTGGTCAATGCCCTCAACACCTGGAATAATGTTCGCGCTCCGCGTCAACCGATGCCCGTGGACTTTAGAAATCGGCTGACGGCGGAATTCGCGCCGCAAGTAAAGGAGTTGAGCAACCTCCTCGGACGGGATTTGTCCGCCTGGACACGCATCAAGGACCAGTCGTCATTCATGGCCGCCTAACGAGTTTCTATTTCGTCAATTCCCCCTGGATTTATCGGTTCGCGTTCGGAACCAACCACGAACCTAAACGACAAATCCTGACTGGGAGAGTCATGAATGGATCGGACTCGGAAAGCAACCTGGGGATTCTTAAGTGGACTGGCGTTCGCGGGCATGACGGTGATCGTCGGCCTGGCGGCGACCCCGCTCTTATTGAGATGGCTCGGGCCGGAACGGTTTGGAGCTTTTCGCGCGGCCAGCGATTGGACGGGCCATCTAACGATCTTTGAGCTGGGTCTGAGCTGGGCGCTCATCCCGCTGTTTGCTCGAGCGCTGGGCCGAGGAGACATCCCAGCAGTACGGGCGATTCTGCGGGCCGGAGTTCGAGTTTATCTAGGAGTGGCTCTGCTGATGCTGGCAGCCGGGGCCGGCTTGGCTTCGGTTATTATCCATCTTGTCCCCGTCAGCTCAAACACAGTGCACGACTTGCAAGGGGGATGTTGGATTGGCTTATTGGCAATCTTGGTGGTCCCTCTAACCCCATTTCGAGCGCTCGCGGAAGCCGACCAAAGAAGCTACTTGATTAACTCTCTCTTCATCGTCCAGGCTGTCCTGGTTACGGGATTAGGACTACTGCTAGCCTGGGCAGGATGGGGAATCACCGGGCAGTTTCTGGCGGCCTCCTTGGGCTTGTATCCGTTGCTCTTTTTCTTGATGCACGACGGGTTCCGACGATACGGTAGGGTGGGTGGAGTCTTCGGAACCCAGCCTATGCCGTCTCCGGTGGGTTCCGAAGACTTCACCCGCCCTACGGAGACCGAAGATCCAACAGCGATTCGACGAGAAATATGGAAGATGAACTGGCCGAGCCTGATTCGCAATACCTGTGGCCGGATCGGCTTGTTCACCGACAATCTGTTGATCGCCTATTTCTTGGGACCGGCGGTGGTGGCCTCTTTCTACCTCACGCAACGAACGTGCGTGCTGGCTCAAAGCCAGCTCCTGGGAATCGGCAGTGCCGGGTGGGCGGGTTTGGTCGAACTGGTTCACAAAGGGCAGATCGCCACGTTTCATCGACGGCTGACTGAGCTTACCGGTTTGGTGACCGTGCTAGGGATCGCGGTCATGGTTCCGCTGGCGGCCTTCAACCGGGACTTTATTTCGCTTTGGGTGGGGCCGACATGTTTCGGAGGCGAATGGATAACCGATTTGGCCGCGATCAATGGCATTCTGCTGTCCATCTTTTCCTTGTGGGGTCTCGTTATATCCGGAGCGGGTCACGTGGCTCGTGTGGTTCCCGGCACGCTCGCTTCGGCTGGGGTGAACATCCTGGTGAGCATCTTGGCGACAGTTCTTCTCGGGCCGCCGGGTCCGCTGCTGGGAACTCTGACGGCGTTGGCGACGGTCAACAGCTGGTTTTTTCCAATGTTGCTGAAGCGGCTGTTTCACGTTCCGCTCCGGCCGTTGTTTATGGCCATCGTTTCTCCCGCTCTGATCGGTATTCCCTATACGTTCGGGGTTCGATGGTGCGCCCACACGCATCCGGCGCCAGGATGGGTCGCCTTGAGTTTGGAGATGGCCGGATCGGCTCTGATTTATTTGGCGCTGGCTTGGCTGGCCGTCTTTAACGCCAACGAGCGCGCCGTCTGGATGTGGCGGTTCCGATTGTTCCTCCGGCCCCGAACGGCGATTTAAGCAGGTGATGTGTGCCATGCTTTCGCGGCCGTGCAAGACCTTAGCTCAACACGATTTACGGGGTGGGCCGCGAAAGCATGCCACCCCCTGTTGGGTTCTAATTACCGGTGAATACCCGCCGGCGCCGGGAGGAGTCAGTGATTACAGCCGGCAAATCGCCCAAAGCTTGGCGGAAGCCGGCGACGAAGTTCATGTTTGGGCCCCGGCTCAGCCGCCGAAGATCGAGGATCAACGATCGAAGATTGAAGGTCCCAAAACGGTTTCGGCCTCGATCCTCGACTCTCGAATCTCGATGCACGCCTTTTCTTCCCGATCGACGGCGGAGGATCGGGACGTCGCGGTGCATCGTCTTCCCGGAAGGTTTGGTCCGCGAGATTTGGAAATCCTTGACATATTTCTCAGGCGATTGCCAAAACCCTGTCGCTTGCTGGTCCAGTATGTGCCGCATGCGTTTGGCTGCAAAGGGATGAATGTTCCGTTTTGCTGGTGGCTCAGCCGCCGTCCGGAACCTGTTTGGATTATGTTTCATGAGGTGACTTTTCCCATCGCGCGCCATCAGCCCCTCAGCCACAACTTTCTTGGCCTGGTCACGCGCTTGATGGTCAAGCTGGTGGCCCGCAAGGCGGAACGGATCTTCGTCACTATCCCGGCTTGGGAAGAGTTGCTTCCTACTGACCCGACCCTGCGCCGGCGCGTTACTTGCCTGGCAGTCCCCAGCAACATCCCAAATGCTGCTTCCCCTCAGGCAGTCAAGACCGTCCGCCGGCATTTTGGAGCCAACGACATTCTTATCGGGCATTTTGGCACCTATGGACCTCACATGACTGATCTGCTCAAAAAAATCCTGCCTCCACTGCTCCAGAAGGATTCGGAGCGGCGGATTCTGCTTGTGGGCAAGGATAGCGACCGGTTTGCGGTCGTCCTTCGCCAGGAAAATCCGGCTTTGCAAAGACGAATTGAGGCAACAGGTTGCCTTGGGCCCGAGCAAGTCGCGGTTCACCTGGCGGCTTGCGATTGCCTGGTGCAGCCGTTTATCGACGGTGTCAGCTCTCGCCGCACCAGTCTGATGGCTGGATTGGCTTTGGGGCTGCCCATCGTCACCAATACCGGCCCGCTGACGGACTCGATTTGGAAGGGAACTGAAGCCCTGGTGCTGGCGCCGTCGCCATCGCCCAGTGACCTAACCGAGGCCGTAGAAAACTTGCTGGCGCAGCCGAACCGGCTGCGAGAACTTCGCGGCCACGCCGCCGGCTTTTATCAAAGCAACTTCGCCCTGTCCCGAACGATTGAAGTCCTCCGAGGTGGAATTCCCAGTCCGAAGCTCGCTTCCTGACTTGCAGCGCATTTCCAAGGGATGCGGGTGCACTCCTACTTCCCCGCATTTTTTGCCAGTGCGGCTACCAAGAACCTGAGCGGAAAGGAGATCCATAGTGCGTCCAGCTAATCCGAGTTTTGAAAAAAACCTTTTCGGCCGATTCTTTTCGAAGTCGCTCCTCCGGCGGGGTACGGAGTTCTTGCGACGGCCGGTTTACTCCATCGGGAAATTGAAGGACCGCTGGTACGAGTGTTCCCACGCGGACTTTCCTTTGCTCACGCCGAAAGCCAATTCCTTCCTCGCAGATAATATCTCCCGCGATGCCATCGGATTCGAATGGGGGAGCGGCGGCAGCACGATTTGGTTCGCCCGTCGTTCCCGCCAGCTGATCAGTATTGAACATGCCCCCGATTGGTTTCGATTTATTTCGAGCAGACTTCAGAAGATGTCTCTGAATCATGTGGATTTCCGGTTGATTCCGCTGGACCACGAGGAATCCCTACCTACGGTTCCCTTTTATGAGAAGCCGCCGCGCTACGTAACCCAGATATCGGAGTTTCCGGACCGCTCCGTTGATTTCTGCATGGTGGATGGGCATTACCGCCAAGCATGCATTCGGGCAGCCCTGCCCAAGTTGCGGCAAGGCGCGCTGCTGATCGTCGACGACACGCACTGGATGCCGCTGGCCGAATGGGGCGTTCCTTCCGACTGGGAAGTGGCCATGCGCGGCCGGAGCTGGCTCAAAGAAACCACCATTTGGAAGGCCAATCATAATCCTGTTGCTAGTTGAACCCCACCGTCATTTGCGAACGGGCCGGTAAACCGATGAACCTAGACAGCGTCCAAATCCTTTACCGAAATTCTTCGGCGCACGTTCGCGGAGTATTTGCAGGCGGCGCCAACCAAGCGGTCCAATACTACCGCCGTTATGTTGCATTCGTCCTGAAGCACGTCTGCAAACGGCCGAGCCGGATTTTGGACGTGGGTTGCGGCAGTGGTTGGAGCACTTGGCTCTTTCGTCAAGAAGGTCACGACGCTTATGGGACCGATCTCCATGCCGGTCCCCTGGAAGCCCAGAAAATCGACGATTCCATTCCCTATGTCTCCGCGGACGTGCAACGGCTTCCGTTTGGGGATGCCATCTTCGACGTCGTGGCCATGCATGCCGTCTTGGAACACGTTCCGGACCCCGAGCGGGCTCTCGAAGAATGTCTTCGGGTGTTACGAAAAGGCGGTCGCCTCGTGGTTGTTGGCCCGCACCTGCTTTCGTTAGGAATTTCCTTGCGGGTCGTTTGGAAGGAAACATTGAAAGCGCTTCGTTCCGGAGGCCGTTGGATAAAACGAGGACCGGAGACTCCGTTTCACCCGTTTGGAAATACTTTGCCGGAATCATATCGGTTCTTGGGACATCATGCTCGCCATACTTTGAAAAAGCTGATCGGCGGCTATCCCGTTAGATTCTTGCCGCGTCAACCCGATCCGCAACCTCCCTTTCATAGCGACAACGATGCTTGCTATTTTTGCAATCCCATGGACTTGATCGCTTGGGCCAGGCAAACTCCCGGCGTCCGGGCCATCCATTGGTGGGCCAATG